>Ga0255338_1003772_pt1 | contig 17275 bp, 12 predicted proteins | sample MeOH1_35cm_T4_19_FD_203715 | JGI IMG/M metagenome (GOLD analysis project Ga0255338, IMG submission 203715) | Sandy soil microbial communities from University of British Columbia, Vancouver, Canada - MeOH1_35cm_T4_195 | ecosystem: Engineered > Artificial ecosystem > Sand microcosm > Unclassified ...
GACCCGGCGCATCTCGCCCGACGGCAGGCGGACGGTGGCGTAGTCGCCCTCCTTGGCCAGGAGCTGGGCGGACGTGCCGGCGGACCGGACGATCTGCCCACCCTTGCCGGGGACGAGCTCGATGTTGTGGATCGTCGTGCCGAGCGGGATGTTCGCCAATGGCAGCGCGTTCCCGACCCGGGCCTCGGCCTCCGGGCCGGCGACGATGATGTCGCCCACCTTCAGGCCGTGCGGCAGGAGCATGTAGCGCTTCTCGCCGTCCCGGTAGTGGAGCAGGCCGATCCGGGCGCTCCGGTTCGGGTCGTACTCGATCGTCGCGAGACGGGCCGGCACGCCGACCTTGTCGCGCTTGAAGTCGATCCGGCGGTAATGCTGCTTCTCGCCGCCGCCACGATGGCGGACGGTGAGCCGGCCGGCGTTGTTCCGGCCGGCCGAGCGCTTCTGCGGCTCGAGCAGCGGCTTGTACGGTTCCTTGGTCGTGATCTCCTCGAAGGTCGGCCGGGTCATCTGCCGGAGCCCCGGGGAGGTGGCCTTGTAGCTACGCAGTGGCATCCTCAGACCCCCTCGAAGAACTCGATCTTCTGGCCGGGGGCCAGGGTGACGATCGCCTTCCGCCACGGGGTCGTGTAGCCGACGATCCGGCCCCGACGCGTCCCGCGACGCTTTTCCTTCGCCTTCGTCGTGAGGACGTTGACGGCGACGACCTCGACCTTCTCGCTCTTGTAGAGCTCCTCGATCGCGGCCTTGATCTGGATCTTGTTCGCGCGCTCGTGGACGGCGAACGTGTACTTCCCCCGGCCGGACTCGTCGATCGACTTCTCGCTGATGACGGGCCGGATGATGATCTCGGGAGCGGTCAGCGTGCTCACGCGTACACCTCCTCCATCCGGGCGAGCGCGGGCTGCTCGATCAGGACGAGGTCCGCCTTGAGCAGATCGACGACGTTGAGCGAGTCGGCGAGGATTACGTCGACGGTCGGCAGGTTGCGGACCGACAGCCGGAGCGTCTCGTCGGTTCCCGGTGCCACGACGAGGACGCGGCCCTTCGCCGACAGTGCATCGAGGACGCCGACGAAGTCCTTCGTCTTCGGCGCGGACAGCCCGAACGAGTCGATCACGCGGATCTGCTCGTCACCGAACTTCGCGGTCAGCGCGCCACGGAGCGCCAGCCGCCGCATCTTGCGCGGCAGCCGCTGCTCGTAGGAGCGCGGGTGCGGGCCGAAGACGGCCCCGCCGCCGCGGAACTGCGGCGCGGTCCGGGAGCCCTGGCGGGCGCGGCCGGTCCCCTTCTGGCGGTACGGCTTCTTCCCGCCGCCGCTCACCTCGCCACGCGTCTTCGTGTCGTGCGTCCCGATCCGCCGGCCGGCGAGCTGGGCGGTCACGACCTGGTGAAGGACGGCAGCGTGGACGGGGGCGGCGAACAGCTCCTCGCTGAGCTCGATGCTGCCGACCGACGCGCCGTTCCGATCGTAGAGAGTCGTCTGCGGCATCGTCAGGCCTTCTTCACGAGGATGAGCGAGCCGCGTGCGCCCGGCAGCGACCCCTTCACGAGGAGCAGATTGCGGTCCGGGTCCGTGCGGACGACACGCAGCTTCTTGATCGTGGCCCGCTCGTCGCCCATGTGGCCGGCCATGCGGAGGCCCTTGTAGACGCGGCCCGGCGTCGTGCCGGGGCCGATCGAGCCGGGCTCGCGGTGATGGTCGGAGCCGTGGGTCGTCGGCCCGCGCCGGAAGTTGTGGCGCTTGATGTGGCCAGCGAAGCCCTTGCCCTTCGAGACGCCTGTGACGTCGACGACGTCGCCCTCGCTGAAGACGTCCGCGACCGCGATCGTCTGGCCGACGCTGTAGTCGTCGACGTTGTCGACCCGGAACTCGCGCAGCGTCGTGGGCTTGGCGCCGTCCTTCGGGAGGTCCTTGAGCTGGCCGGCGACGGGCTTCGTCACCTTCTTGCCGCCATCGGCACCGATCTGGACGGCCGTGTAGCCATCACGCTCGGTCGTCCGGAGACGGGTCACGGTATTCGGTTCGATGGCCAGGACGCTGACGGCAACCATCGTGCCGTCGGCCTGGAACACCTGGGTCATGCCGACTTTGCGGCCAATCAATCCAATAGCCATCTACATCTTGATCTCGATGTCGACTCCGGCCGCAAGGGAGAGTCGCATCAGGGCGTCGACGGTCTTCGACGAGGGGTCCAGGATGTCGACGAGCCGCTTGTGAGTGCGGATCTCGAACTGCTCCCGACTGTCCTTGTCGATGAACGGCGAGCGGAGGACGGTGAACTTTTCGATCCGGGTCGGCAGCGGAACCGGTCCGACGACATCCGCGCCGGTCCGCTGGGCCGTCTCGACGATCTGGGCCGCCGACTGATCGAGCAGTCGGTGGTCATAGGCCTTGAGGCGGATCCTGATCCGCTGCTTTGCCATGGTGTCGTTACTCGGTGATGGTGACGATGGCGCCGGCGCCGACGGTCCGGCCACCCTCGCGGATGGCGAAGCGCTGGCCGACTTCGAGGGCGATCGGGGTGATCAGCTCGACCGACATCTCGACGTTGTCGCCGGGCATGATCATCTCGGCGCCCTCCGGGAGCCCGATGGCGCCCGTGACGTCGGTCGTCCGGAGGTAGAACTGGGGCCGGTAGCCGTTGTAGAACGGGGTGTGCCGGCCGCCCTCCTCCTTGGTCAGGACGTAGACCTGGGCGGTGAACTTCGTGTGCGGCTTGACCGAGCCCGCCTTGGCGAGGACCTGGCCGCGCTCGATCTCGTCGCGCTCGATGCCGCGCATCAGGCAGCCGACGTTGTCGCCGGCCCGGCCCTCGTCGAGCGTCTTCTGGAACATCTCGACGCCGGTGATGACGACCTTGCGGGTCGGCCGGACGCCGACGAGCTCGACCTCGTCGCCGACCTTGACGATGCCGCGCTCGACGCGCCCGGTCGCGACCGTGCCCCGGCCCTTGATCCCGAAGACGTCCTCGACCGGCATGAGGAACGGCCGGTCGACCGCCCGCTCGGGGGTCGGGATGTACGCGTCGACCGCGTCCATCAGCTCCTGGATCGGGGCGTAGGCGGCGTTCGACGGGTCGTCCGGCGCCTCGAGCGCCTTGAGCGCCGAGCCGCGGATGACCGGGATGTCGTCGCCCGGGAACTGGTACTTGCTGAGCAGCTCGCGGACCTCGAGCTCGACGAGGTCGAGGAGCTCCGGGTCGTCGACCGCGTCGACCTTGTTGAGGAAGACGACGATGTACGGGACCTCGACCTGGCGGGCGAGGAGGATGTGCTCGCGGGTCTGCGGCATCGGCCCGTCGGTCGCGGCGACGACGAGGATCGCGCCGTCCATCTGGGCCGCGCCCGTGATCATGTTCTTGATGTAGTCGGCGTGGCCCGGGCAGTCGACGTGGGCGTAGTGGCGGGCGTCGGTCTCGTACTCGACGTGGGCGATCGCGATCGTGATCCCGCGCTCGCGCTCTTCGGGCGCGTTGTCGATCGTGTCGAAGGCGCGGTACTCCGCCTCGCCCTTCAGGGCGAGGTACTTCGTGATCGCCGCGGTGAGGCTCGTCTTGCCGTGGTCGATGTGGCCGATCGTGCCGATGTTCACGTGCGGCTTGGTTCGCTCGAACTTCTTCTTGGCCATCTGTCGGGGTGCTCCTCGCTCCTCGTGCAGCCGGGTGACCGGCCGATCAGACCCTGCTCTTCGCGACGAGCTCCGCCGCGACGTTCGCGGGGACCTCGGCGTAGTGGGATAGTTCCATCGAATAGCTCGCCCGGCCCTGCGTCATCGACCGCAGGTCCGTGGCGTAGCCGAACATCTCGGCCAGTGGGACGAAGGCCCGAACGACCGAGGTCGTCCCGCGCTCGTCCATCCCCTCCACCTGGCCTCGGCGGCTGTTGAGGTCGCCGATGACGTCGCCGATGAACTCGCCCGGCATCGTCACCTCGACCCGCATCATCGGCTCGAGGATCGTGGGGCTGGCCTTGGCGACCGCGTCCTTGACTGCCATCGAGCCGGCGATCTTGAACGCCATCTCCGACGAGTCGACCTCGTGGTACGAGCCGTCGATCAGGGTCGCCCGGACGTCGACCATCGGCACGCCGGCGAAGATGCCCGACTCGAGCGCCTCCCGGATGCCGGCGTCGATCGACTTGATGTATTCCCTCGGGATCACGCCGCCGACGATCTTGTCGACGAACTCGTACCCGCCACCCTTGTCGAGCGGCTCGAGGGTGATGATCGCGTGGCCGTACTGGCCCTTGCCGCCGGTCTGGCGGACGAACCGCCCGTTGCCCTCAGCCGCGCGACGGATCGTCTCGCGGTAGGCGACCTGTGGCCGGCCGACGTTGGCCGCGACCTTGAACTCGCGAACCATCCGATCGACGAGCACGTCGAGATGGAGCTCGCCCATCCCGGCGATGAGCGTCTCGCCCGACTCAGGGTCGGTGTGGACCCGGAACGTCGGGTCCTCCTCGGCCAGCCGCTGGAGGGCAAGCGCGAGCTTGTCCTGGTCGGCCTTCGTCTTGGGCTCGATCTTCACCTCGATGACCGGCTCGGGGAAGGTCATCGACTCGAGGAGGATCGGGTGCTCGGGGTCGGACAGCGTGTCGCCGGTGAACGCGTCCTTGAGGCCGACCGCCGCGGCGATGTCGCCGGCGTAGACGACGTCGATCTCCTCTCGGTGGTTCGCGTGCATCTGGAGGATCCGTCCAACCCGCTCGCGGCGGCCCTTCGTCGCGTTGAGGACGTACGAGCCCGACTTGAGCGTCCCGGCGTACACCCGGAAGAACGCGAGCTTCCCGACGAACGGGTCGGCCGCGATCTTGAACGCGAGCGCGCTGAACGGCTCGCTGTCGTCGACGGTCCGGACGATCTCCTCGCCCGAGCGCGGGTCGATCCCGATGACCGGCGGGACGTCGAGCGGCGACGGGAGGAAGTCGACAACGGCGTCGAGCATCGGCTGGACGCCCTTGTTCTTGAGCGCCGAGCCCGCGAGGACCGGGACGAACTTGTACTGGAGCGTCCCGAGACGGATCCCGTGGCGGATCTCGTCGACCGTCAGCTCCTCGCCCTCGAGGAACTTGTGGGTGAGCTCGTCGTCCGACTCGGCGACGGCCTCGACGAGCGCCTCACGGTGCTTCCGGGCCTCGGCCACGAGGTTCTCGGGGATGTCGACGACGTCGATCTGCGCGCCGAGGTCGTCGCGGTAGAGGATCGCCTTCATGTTGATGAGGTCGACGACGCCCTGGAAGTTGTCCTCGCTCCCGATCGGGATCTGGAGCGGGACGGCGGTCGCGCCGAGGCGATCGCGGATCATCTCGACGCAGCGCCAGAAGTCGGCGCCGGTGCGATCCAGCTTGTTGATGAAGCAGATCCGGGGCACGCGGTAGCGGTCCGCCTGACGCCAGACGGACTCGGTCTGCGGCTCGACGCCGGCGACACCATCGAAGACCACCACGGCGCCATCGAGAACGCGCAGGCTGCGCTCGACCTCGACCGTGAAGTCCACGTGCCCGGGCGTATCGATGATGTTGATGCGGTGATCGTTCCAGAACGCGGTGGTCGCCGCGGCCGTGATCGTGATCCCGCGCTCCTGCTCCTGCGGCATCCAGTCCATGGTCGCCGCGCCCTCGTGGACCTCGCCGATCTTGTAGATCTTCTTCGTGTAGAAGAGGATCCGCTCGGTCACGGTCGTCTTGCCCGCGTCGATATGCGCGATGATCCCGATGTTCCGCGTTCGTGCGAGCGGAACCTGTCGTGCCACGGTGTCCCTACGCTCCCGGGTCTACCACTTGAAATGGCTGAAGGCCCGGTTGGCCTCCGCCATCTTGTGCGTGTCTTCTCGTCGCTTCACCGCCGCGCCGAGACCGTTCATGGCATCGACGAACTCGGCGGCGAGCTTCTCACTCATGCTCTTGCCGCTCCGCTTGCGGGCCGCCTGGACGAGCCAGCGGACGCCAAGCGAGAGGCGGCGGTCGCCCCGGATCTCGACCGGGACCTGATACGTGGCGCCACCGACGCGGCGCGGCTTGACTTCGATGATCGGTGTCGCATTCCGCAGCGCAGCCTCGAGGACCTCGAGGCCGGGCCGGCGAGCCGACGCCTCCGCGCGCGCGAGCGCCTGGCGGAGGATCCGCTCGGACAGGTTGCGCTTGCCGCTCGTCATGAGCTTGGCGGTGAAGCGCGACGTCGTCCGGTTCGCGGGGACCGTCTCGTACTTCGACTTGCGGGGGACGCTGATGCGGCGCGGCATCCTACTTCCTGCCTCCGGCCGCGGGGGTCGCCTTCGCGCCGTACTTGCTGCGACCCTGCTTGCGGTCACGCACGCCGGCGGCATCGAGCGTGCCGCGGATGATGTGGTACTTGACCGACGGCAGGTCCTTCACGCGGCCGCCGCGGACGAGCACGACCGAGTGCTCCTGGAGGTTGTGGCCGATCCCGGGGATGTAGGCCGTGACCTCCATCTGGTTGCTGAGCCGGACACGGGCGATCTTCCGGAGCGCCGAGTTCGGCTTCTTCGGCGTCATCGTGCGCACCTGCAGGCAGACGCCCCGCTTCTGCGGCGCGCCGGGAATCGGCACCTGGCGGCGGTGCATCCCGTTCCAGTTCTTGCGCATGGCCGGGGCCTTGATCTTCGCGATCTTCGGCTTGCGGCCGTGACGCACGAGCTGGCTGATCGTCGGCACGAAGGCGCTTCCTTTCGACTGGTGGTTCAGAGGTGGTTCAGTAGGTGACCTGGTCGACGGGCCGCCGGCCGGATCGTCGATCCGCGGATCGTCCGATCGCCAGCGAGTCCAGGCCGAGGACCTGGCCGGATGGCCGGTTGTTGGGTCGCCGGCGCAACGCCGACGGCGAGACCCCTCCCGGAGCCACGATCGCGGAGTGTAGCAGCGGCCCGAACGGGGTGTCAAACCTCGTCCGGGCCGCACGGATTGCCCTGTCAGCGAGGCCGCCGGGTGGCGGCCCCGATCAGGATTCGGAGGTGGTCGCCTCCTCCTCCTCTCCGCCCTCGCGGAGGAACGGATTGCGCTCCGGATCATCGACGTTGTCGTCGCTCTCGGCGCCACCGTCGCCCGGGCCGACGAACGGGTTGGCGAACTCGCCCTCGTCGTCCGAGCCGCCGCCGGCGATCGTCGCGGCAAGGGCCAGGCCCGCCGCCTCGTCGTCGCCGCCGCGCGCCGCCCCGTCCTCGAGGAACGGGTTGTACTCGGCGCCGGTGTCCTCGATCGCCTCGCCGGCGAGGGCCTCGATGGCCGCCCGCCGCTCGCGCTCCTTGCGGGCCGCGACGTTGGCCGGCGCGCCCGACCCGGCCGGGATGAGCTTGCCGATGATCACGTTCTCCTTCAGGCCGATCAGGTGGTCCTTGGCCCCGTTGATCGCGGCCTCGGTCAGCACCCGGGTCGTCTCCTGGAAGGAGGCGGCGGCGAGGAAGCTCGACGTGTTCAGCGACGCCTTCGTCACGCCGAGCAGGACGGTCTGCGCCGTCGCCGGCTCACCGCCCTCGGCGAGAACGCGGTTGTTGGCCCCCTCGAACTCGAGGCGGTCGACGAGTTCGGTCGGGAGCAGGTCGACGTCACCCGGCTGGTCGATCCGGACCTTCCGCAGCATCTGCCGAACGATGATCTCGATGTGCTTGTCGTTGATCGTGACGCCCTGGCTCCGGTAGACCTTCTGGACTTCCTTGACCAGGTAGCGCTGGACGGCGTCCTTGCCGCGGGTGTCGAGGTACTCCTGCGGGTTGATCGGACCGTCCGTGATCGGATCGCCGGCCCGGATCTCCTGGCCGTTCTCGACGAGCAGCTTCGCGTTGTGCGGGATGGTGTACTCGCGCTCGACGACGTCCTCGGCGCGGACGACGAGACCCTTCCCGTCATTGACCAGGAAGCCACGGACGGGGGCCGCGACGTCGCCCGACCCGTCGGCGCGGGCGAGGACCTGGTTCGCCTCCACGAGGTCGCCCGGCGCGGCGAGCATCTCTGCCCCGTCGGGCAGGCTGATCGACGTGTCGTACGACTCGCGGCTGGTGACCTTGACCTTCGTCCCGGTGTCGCTTCGCAGGATCTCGACGACGCCGTCGATGTGGCTGATCTCGGCCTTGCCCTTCGGGATCCGGGCCTCGAACAGCTCCTCGACGCGCGGCAGACCCGCGGTGATGTCGAGGCCGGCGACGCCACCCGTGTGGAACGTCCGCATCGTCAGCTGCGTGCCGGGCTCACCGATCGACTGCGCCGCGATGATCCCGACCGCCTCGCCGACACCGACCATCTCGCCGGTCGCCAGGTTGCGGCCGTAGCACGCGCGGCAGACGCCGTAGCGCGCCTCGCAGGTGAGCGGTGAGCGGACGAGAACCTCATCCACACCCGCCTGGTCGATGGTCCGAGCGATCTCTTCCGTGATCATCTCGTTGCGGTCGACGAGCAGCGGCTGGGACTCACCCTTCTTCACCTTCGCCCGCGGGTCGGGCAGCGGCGCGGCCGACAGCCGGCCGACGAGCCGCCTCTGGAACGCCTCGGCCTCGTCGGCAGACTCCGCCCGGGTGATCCAGCTCCCCTCCTCCGTGCCGCAGTCGTCCTCACGGGTGATGACGTCCTGGGCGACGTCGACGAGCCGCCGGGTCAGGTAGCCCGAGTCGGCCGTCCGGAGGGCGGTGTCGGCGAGCCCCTTCCGGGCGCCGTGGGTCGAGATGAAGTACTCGAGGACGGTCATCCCCTCCCGGAAGTTGCTCCGGACGGGGACGTCGATGATCCGGCCCGAGGGGTCGGCCATGAGTCCGCGCATCGCGCCCAGCTGGCCGATGTTGCCCTTGTTACCTCGAGCGCCGGAGGTCGTCATCATCGTGACGGGGCCGAACTGGTCGAGCCCCTTCATCATGTCGTCCGACATCCGGGCCGTCGTCGCCTGCCAGACCGCGACGACCTGCTCGTAGCGCTCGTCCTCGGTGATGAGGCCGCGCTGGAACTGGCGGTCGATCTCGGCGACGGCGGCGTCGGCCTTCTGGAGCGCCTCTGCCTTGTGCTTCGGGACCTCGATGTCGAAGAGCCCGATCGTCATCCCGCCGCGGGTCGCGAACTCGAAGCCGACGCTCTTGATGCCATCCACGAGGTGGGCGGTCTCGTCCGCCCCGAGCAGCCGGTAGCACTCGTCGACCAGCCGCTTGAGCTCGGCCCGCTTCATCACCTCGTTGGTGAACCGCAGCCGGTCCGGAACGATCTGGTTGAAGATGACCCGTCCGACCGTCGTCCGGCGGCGCTCCGCGCGGAGCGCCCCGAGCGTGTCGTCCCAGGTCCGGACCTCGGCCTCGACCGGCTCATGGAGGGTGACCGTCCGCAGCTGGAAGGCGAGGATTGCCTCATCCTCGGACGCGAACAGGCGCGGTGCCTTCTTCGACTTGGACTGCGGGCCTTCCATCGTCAGGTAGTAGCAGCCGAGGACCATGTCCTGGGTCGGCGCGACGACCGGGCTCCCGTCTGCCGGCGACAGCAGATTCGCGGTCGACAGCATCATCGTCCGCGCTTCTTCCTGGGCGGCGCTCGACAGCGGCACGTGAACCGCCATCTGGTCGCCGTCGAAGTCCGCGTTGAACGCGGTGCAGACGAGCGGGTGGATCTGGATGGCCGAGCCCTCGACGAGGACCGGCATGAAGGCCTGGATGCCGAGCCGGTGGAGCGTCGGGGCGCGGTTCAGGAGGACCGGGTGGTCCTTGATGACCTCCTCGAGGACGTCCCAGACCTCGGGCCGGACGCGCTCGACGATGCGCTTGGCGCTCTTGATGTTGTGAGCGAAGCCCTTCTCGACGAGCTGGCGCATCACGAACGGCTTGAACAGCTCGAGGGCCATCTTCTTCGGCAGGCCGCACTGGTGGAGCTTGAGCTCCGGCCCGACGACGATGACGGAGCGGCCCGAGTAGTCGACGCGCTTGCCGAGCAGGTTCTGGCGGAACCGGCCCTGCTTGCCCTTGAGCATGTCGGACAGGCTCTTGAGCCGGTGGTTGCCGGTACCGGCAATCGCACGGCCGCGTCGGCCGTTGTCGATCAGCGCGTCGCACGCCTCCTGGAGCATCCGCTTCTCGTTGCGGATGATGATCTCGGGGGCGCCGAGCTCGAGGAGCCGCTTGAGCCGGTTGTTCCGGTTGATGACGCGCCGGTAGAGGTCGTTCAGGTCGGAGGTCGCGAAGCGGCCTCCGTCGAGCTGGACCATCGGTCGAAGGTCGGGCGGGATGACCGGCAGGACCGACAGGATCATCCAGTCGGGACGCGTGCCGGAGCGGCGGAACGCCTCGATGAGGCGGAGCCGCTTGATCGCCTTCTTGCGCCGCTGGCCCGAGCTCGTCCGGACCTCGACGTGGAGCTGGCGGGCCAGCTCGTCGAGATCCATCCGGCTGATGATGTCGCGGATCGCCTCGGCGCCCATCCCGGCGTTGAAGAGTCGGGCGCGGCCGGCCTGGTTGTAGCGCTCCTCGAGCTGGCGGTACTCGGTTTCGCCGAGCGTCTGCATGGGCTTGAGCGACTCGATCTCGTCGCGGACCTTCCGCAGCTCGTCCTTCAGGCCCTGGGCCTGCTCCTGGAGCTTCTCGCGCTCGTGGCGGAGCGTCTCGTCGACGCCCGCGCGGAGATCCGCGATCTTCTGCTCGACCGCGCGCTCCTCGTCCTTCTCGCGCTGCTGGAGCTCGGCGTTCACCCGCTCCGTCTCGGCGCTGACGATCTTGCGCAGCCGCGCGGTCGCGTCCTTGCCGCCGGGCTCACCGGCGCCGACGACGACCTCGCCCGTCGGGGCGAACGCGATCGTCTCGTCGGCCGGACCGTTGAGCGCCGCCAGCCGCGCCTCGATCTCCTGGGCCGCAGCGACGATCTCCTCGGTCCGCGCGGTCCGCTGGGTCTCGAGCTCGCCCTTCGTCCGGGCCAGCTCGGCGGTCAGCTCGTCCTTGCGCCGGTTGAAGTCGGCGCGCAGCTCGTCCTCGAGCTCGGCGAGGTGCTGGCCGGACTTGCCGCCGCGACCCTCGGCCTCGTCCTCGAGCTGCTGGAGGGCACGCTTGCGCGCCTCCTCGTCGACGTGGGTGACGATGTACAGGGCGAAGTAGAGGATTCGCTCGAGGTTCCGGGGGCTGATGTCGAGGAGGATGCCGAGCCGCGACGGCGTCCCCTTGAAGTACCAGATGTGGCTGACCGGGCTCGCGAGCTGGATGTGGCCCATCCGCTCGCGGCGGACCTTCGAGCGAGTGACCTCGACGCCGCACTTATCGCAGATGATGCCCTTGTACCGGATCCGCTTGTACTTGCCGCAGTAGCACTCCCAGTCCTTCGTCGGACCGAAGATGCGCTCGTCGAAGAGGCCATCCTTCTCCGGCTTGAGCGTCCGGTAGTTGATCGTCTCCGGCTTCGTCACCTCGCCCTTCGACCACTCGCGGATCTGGTCCGGGCTGGCGAGCGAGATGCGGATCGCGTTGAAGTTATTGACCTCGAGCATGGTTCTCCTCCGCGCCGCCGCCTGGCTCGGCGACGCGATTCCGGCGATGAGCGAGCGGCGCCGGGCCGGCCAAACGCCGGCGCCGCGGGAAGGTGCGGATGGGGTTCGTGATCAGTCCTCGAACCCGGCGAGGTTGATCCCGCCGAGGTCGGGCAGGAGGTATCCCGAGGCATCGTCCTCGGCGAGCGGGATCTCCTCGTCGTTCTGATCGAGGATCTCGGCGTTCAGTCCGAGGCTGCGCAGCTCCTTGATGAGGACCTTGAAGGATTCGGGGACCCGTGGCGGCTGGATCTCCTCGCCCTTGACGATCGCCTCGTACGTCTGGACGCGTCCGAGGACGTCGTCCGACTTCACGGTCAGCAGCTCCTGGAGGATGTTCGCCGCGCCATAGGCCTCGAGCGCCCAGACCTCCATCTCGCCGAACCGCTGGCCACCGAACTGGGCCTTGCCGCCGAGCGGCTGCTGGGTGATGAGGCTGTACGGTCCGGTCGACCGGGCGTGGATCTTGTCCTCGACGAGGTGGTGGAGCTTCAGCATGTAGATGTAGCCCACCGTCACGGGCCGGTCGAACGCCTCGCCCGTGCGCCCGTCACGCAGCTGGATCTTGCCGTCGGTCGGCAGGCCGGCCTCCTTGAGCTCCGCCTGGATCTGGGTCTCGGTCGCACCGTCGAAGACGGCGGTCGCGGCCTTCTCGCCCTTCGCGTGGAGCGCCCAGCCAAGGTGGGTCTCGAGAATCTGGCCGATGTTCATCCGGCTCGGCACGCCGAGCGGGTTGAGGATGATGTCGACCGGGGTCCCGTCCGGGAGGAACGGCATGTCCTCCTGCGGGAGGATCTTCGCGATCACACCCTTGTTGCCGTGGCGACCGGCCATCTTGTCGCCGACGCTGATCTTTCGCTTCTGGGCGACGGACACCCGGACCAGCCGGTTGACACCCGGCTGGAGGTCGTCGTTGAGCTCGCGCCGGAACTCGCGGACCTCGACGACCTTGCCCCGCTCGCCGTGCGGCAGGCGGAGCGAGCTGTCCTTCACCTCTCGGGCCTTCTCGCCGAAGATCGCCCGAAGGAGACGCTCCTCGGCGGTCAGCTCGGTCTCGCCCTTCGGCGTGATCTTGCCGACGAGGATGTCACCGGGGCGCACCTCTGCGCCGATGTAGACGATCCCCTCCTCGTCGAGGTCCTTGAGGGATTCCTCGCCGACGTTCGGGATGTCCCGGGTGATCTCCTCCGGTCCGAGCTTCGTGTCGCGCGACTCGATCTCGTGCTTCTCGATGTGAATGCTCGTGAAGAGGTCGTCCTTGACGAGGCGGTCGCTGATGACGATCGCGTCCTCGTAGTTGCCGCCCTCCCAGCTCATGAACGCGACCAGCACGTTCCGCCCCAGAGCGAGCTCACCCTGCTGGGTCGACGACGAGTCGGCGATCGGCTGGCCGTCGGCCACCCGGGCACCAACATCGACGATCGGCCGCTGGTTGATGCACGTCCCCTGGTTGCTGCGGACGAACTTCTGGAGGCGGTACTCGTCGAGCTCGCCGGCGTCCGTCTCGACCTGGATCCGCTCGGCGGTGACGCTCGTCACGACCCCGCCGCGGATTGCGACGAGGACCTGGCCGGAGTCCCGCGCGGCGCGCTCCTCCATGCCGGTGCCCACGATTGGCGACTCCGGCTCGAGGAGCGGCACGGCCTGACGCTGCATGTTCGAGCCCATCAGGGCGCGGTTCGCGTCGTCGTGCTCGAGGAACGGGATGAGCGCCGTCGCGACGGACACGACCTGCTTCGGCGACACGTCCATGTATTCGATCTGGTCCGGTCGCGCCTCGGGGAACGTGTCCCGGTAGCGCGACGGGATCCGCTCATCGAGGAAGTGGCCCTCGTCGTCGAGCCGGGCGTTCGCCTGGGCGACGACGTGCTCCTCCTCCTCATCGGCCGGGAGGTATTCGATCTCGGCGGTGACGATGGGGCGGATCGGGAACGCGTTCGCCTTCTGGCGCTTGAGCTCGGCGATCGCCTCGTCATTGAACGGCTCGCCGCGGCGGACGATCACGCTGCCGCTCTTCGACATGAGGTCGGTGCCGGCCTCGTACGTGGCGAGCTCCGGATCGTCCCAGCCCACCGTCCGCTTGACCTTCCGGTACGGCGTCTCGATGAAGCCGTAGCTGTTGATCCGGCCGTACGTCGCGAGCGAGCCGATGAGGCCGATGTTCGGCCCTTCCGGCGTCTCGATCGGGCAGATCCGGCCGTAGTGGCTGTGGTGGACATCGCGGACGTCGAACCCGGCGCGTTCGCGCGACAGGCCGCCCGGCCCGAGGGCCGAGAGACGCCGCTTCGAGGTGAGCTCGGCGAGCGGGTTCGTCTGGTCCATGAACTGGGAGAGCTGGCTGCCGCCGAAGAACTCCTTCATGGCCGCGACGACCGGCCGGATGTTGATGAGGGCGTTCGGGGTCGCCTTGTCGATCTCCTGGATCGTCATCCGCTCGCGGACGACGCGCTCCATCCGAAGCAGGCCGATCCGGAACGCGTTCTGGATCAGCTCCCCGTTGGCCCGGATCCGGCGATTGCCGAGGTGGTCGATGTCGTCCTTCAGCCCGAGCCCGCGGTTCAGCTCGATGAGGTGGCCGACGATCGCGGCGATGTCTTCCTTCGTGATCGTCCGCTGCTCACGCGGCAGCTCGATGCCGAGCCGCGCGGCGACGCCGTCCAGCTTCTTGTTGAACTTGTAACGACCGACGCGACCGAGGTCGTACCGGCGGAAGTTGAAGAACAGGCTCTCGACGAGCTGGCGGGCGTTGTCACCGGTCGGCGGGTCGCCCGGGCGCAGCTTCTTGTAGACCTCGATCAGGGCTTCCTGCTGGGTCTTCGTGACGTCCTTGTCGAGCGTCTGCGCGATGTACGGGTGATCGGGATCCGCGTCGACCGCCCCGAACAGCGCCGCGATCTCCTCGTTCGTCTCGTAGCCGACTGCGCGGAGCAGGGTCGTCGCGGCGATCTTCCGCTTGCGGTCGACCTTGACCCACAGCTGGTCCTTGTTGTTCGTCTCGAACTCGAGCCACGCGCCGCGGTTCGGGATGACCTTGGCCGAGAACAGCATCCGGCCCGAGGTCGGGTCCTCGACCTCGCTGTAGTAGACGCCGGGCGAGCGGACGAGCTGGCTGACGACGACGCGCTCGGCGCCATTGATGACGAACGTGCCCTGGTCGGTCATCCACGGGTAGTCGCCCATGTAGACGCGCTGACGCTGGATCTCGCCGGTCTCCTTGATGAGGAGCTCGACGTTGACGTACAGGGGCTTGCTGAAGGTGAGGTCCTTCGTCCGGCACTCCTGCTCGGAGTACTTGGGCGCTCCAAATTCGTAGTCGAGGAATTGGAGCTCCATCACCTTGCCGGTGAAGTCCTTGATGGGGCTGATCTCGTCGAACAGCTCCCGGAGACCCTTGTCGACGAACCAGCTAAACGAATCGAGCTGCAGCTCGATCAGGTTCGGGATCGGGAGGACTTCCGGGATCCGTGCGTAGCGCTTGCGCGCAGAGACGATCGCCGGTGCCGACGACTCAGCAGCAGACAGCATGAACTACCGCTCCTTGACGGAGGAGAAAGAGGGAAAGAGGGGCCGCGCTCACAGAAGGAGTAGGATACCGCGATTTCGCGACATGTCAAACGGGGCAGCAGCCGAAGCCGCCGCCCCGTCAATCGAGGTCGCGTTCCGGGGTGAGGATACCGCGCTCGGTCCTCGCGCGCGAGCCCTTGTTCCACCCAGGTGCACGGCCGTGCACTCGAGGCGCCGGTTCCACGAACGCCCGCTCCCGACGGGTCGGCGGGCGGCCGGAACAACAGCGAGCCGGCACCCCGCGAGGGGGTACCGGCTCTCCGAGTTCAGTCTCGGGCGCTGGGGTTGTGCAACCCTGCGCCCGTTGGAGGGCGGAAGCGTCGCCTCCGCCCTCGGTGGGCCGCTCGCTGAGGAGCAGCCGCTACTTGATCTCGACCATGGCGCCCTGCGACCTCAGGCCGATGGCGTCGCGGAGCTCCGCCTCGGACTTCGGTGAGCGCGCTCCGGGCAACCTTGGGAGGTTGCCGGCTACTTGATCTCGACCTTGGCGCCCTGCTCCTCGAGAGCTGCCTTGATCTTCTCGGCCTCGTCGCGGGCGACGCCCTCCTTGACCGGCTTCGGTGCCGCGTCGACGAGGTCCTTCGCCTCCTTGAGGCCGAGGCCGGTCAGCTCGCGGACGACCTTGATGACCGGGATCTTGTTCGGGCCGACCTCAGTGAGGACGGCGCTGAACTCGGTCTGCTCTTCGACAGCCGGAGCTGCCGCGCCGTCTCCGCCGGTGGCACCGGCAGGCGCCGCTGCGACCGCGGCCGGGGCCGCGGCCGTGACGCCATAGCGCTCCTCGAAGCGCTTGATGAACTCCGACAGCTCGAGGACGGTCATCTTGTCGATCGCTTCGAGCAGGTCGTCCTGGGTCAGCACTGCCATGTGATTGTCTCCTTCGTGCCGGGCTCACCGGCTGGGTGGTTCAGGTCGTGGATCGGTCCAGCGTGGGGCTCGTGCGTCTCGAGCGTCAGCCGCCCGCAGCCGCCTTCTGGTCGCGGACCTGCGCCAGGGCGTAGCCCAGGTTGCGCACGTTCGCCGCGAGCAGCGAGGCGAGGGTCGCCGTCGGCGACTGGACCGCGCCGGCGAGCCTGGCGAGCAGGACCTCGCGCGGCGGCAGGGTCGCGAGCCGGGTGACGCCGTCGGCATCGATCGCGCGGGTCCCGAGGACGCCGCCGGTGATCCGGACGATCCGGTACGGGCGGGTCGCGTCGAGGACCGCCTTCGCCGTGGCCGCCTCATCGGTCCCGAAGGCGATCGCCGTCGGGCCGGTCAGGAGCGGGTTCAGCGCCTCGGACAGCTCGCCTTCGGCGGCGATCCTCAGGAGGCGGTTCTTCACGACGCGGTACGACACGTCCTGCTTCCGCAGCGCGCGTCGGATCTCGGCAAGCTCCTTCACGCTGAGGCCGCGGTACTCGGAGACGATGAGCGTCCGCGCGCGGGTGAGTTGCTCCCGCAGCTCGGCGACCGTCTCCTGCTTGGCCTCCGTTGGCATATGCCCTCCTCGTTCAGCACACGACCGGTGTGCGGCGGTGGGCGCCCGAAGGGTTCGGGTCCCCCTGCGACGGGCCTTTTCGGCATGCCAGGCTCGCAGGGGCCGCGCCCACCCCGAGGGTGGAGGCAACCGGTTCCTGCCTCGGCGTGCTCGCCGTCGTCCCCGCCGCCACCCTCGCGAGTGGCCGGCGATCCGGTCCGGCGGATCAAGCCCCGTTCGTGGCGAACCACGAACCGCGGGCGCAGGCTGTCTTTGGCCGATCCGTCGTCTGTCGTATTCGATGGCGCGGGTGCGCCGTCGCGTCGGGCCCGGGTCGCCCCGGGCCGACGAAGTTTACGCTGCCGCGGCGAGAACCGCCGGGACGTCGACCCGGATGCCCGGGCCCATCGTGCTGGCGATCGTCAGCCCGCGAAGGTACTGGCCCTTCGCGCCCGACGGCTTCGCCCGGTTGACCGCGTCCACGAGGGCCGCGAGGTTCGCGACGAGCGCCTCGGGTTGGAAGCTGCTCCGGCCGACGGCGACGTGGATGATCCCGGCCTTGTCGACCTTGAACTCGACGCGCCCTCCCTTGACCTCGCGGATGGCCCGTTCGAGGTCGAACGTGATCGTTCCGGCCTTCGGGTTCGGCATGAGGCCGCGCCGGCCGAGGATCTTCCCGAGCCGTCCGACCTGCCCCATCATGTCCGGCGTCGCGAGAGCGACGTCGAACTCGAGCCAGCCGGCCTCGATGCGCTTGACGAGGTCCT
>Ga0255338_1003773_pt1 | contig 17267 bp, 17 predicted proteins | sample MeOH1_35cm_T4_19_FD_203715 | JGI IMG/M metagenome (GOLD analysis project Ga0255338, IMG submission 203715) | Sandy soil microbial communities from University of British Columbia, Vancouver, Canada - MeOH1_35cm_T4_195 | ecosystem: Engineered > Artificial ecosystem > Sand microcosm > Unclassified ...
CAACGACCCTATGGGATCGCTACTATTGTTTGGCATCTACCCTGTATATGCAGGATAACTATTGATTATCCGGCTTACGCCATGAGCGATAACCTGTTTTCATCATCCGAAATGCTTTGGAAGCCGCTGTTCGAAGCGGCGGCGCAGACTTTCGTCGGTGCGATAGGTTCGTATTCTTTCGGGAAGGTTATTTCACGGGTCTACGAGTCCAATCGCTATGAAGGCGGCATGGACATTTGGGTTCGCGGCATTCACACGAAAAAGCTCTCGGAGGGAGACAGCGTGACTGTTGACGGGCTGGTGTCACCGTATGCCCAACTGTTCCCCGGTGACCCAGCCGACAACGCACGGCGTTGGAATGGCCTGCACACCTTTCCGGGCAAGATCAGCAGCACCGAATACCAGGCGCTGGAGTTTTTTGCCGGCTCGGACGCTGCGCTGAGGGTTGGGCGCATTAACGGTGAAACCATCGTCGGCATCTACAATCGGTATGGTTTCGTCGGAGAGGGAATGGTCGGCATCGTCCCAACAAACTTGTTACTCAAAGCAGTTCCTGACTTCTTCGATCCGCATTTTGTCGGCCTCAACGCCCGGCTGGGGGGCCGAATCGCCAGATGTCCAAGCCAGCATGCGTTCGTCGCCAAATCAATCGCGGCATCCGTGAACATGGCCCTTGATGTAAAGCAATACCGGCAGTTGCCGTATCTGCAGATCAACTCGATAAAACCCATTTCATCCGCGAGCCAAAGGACCTATTCGCTGCTTGGTTCCGGCTGGGTGGCGACACAGTCGCCGACACAACAGTATGTCGCCGAATACGGCTACTTCAGCGACGCGAAAGAACGCGAGGAGTGCGTCGCCCGACTATACCAGTCCAAGGCGTGGAAAAAAGCCGCGGTATATTTCGATGACATCGCGTGTCCCACCAAGGACCTGAGTTTCAAGGAGCTCTTTTTCTAGGAGTAAGCGCCTCTCTTACATAGCGAGGGAGGTATAGGTAATAAGGCAGGAAGCCTGGCGCATAGTAGGCGCAGGGAGAGCGCGCCGGATTTCGCATCCAACCTGCTTGCTCTTTGTTGATCGGACGCGTGGCGTGCTGGGACACTAGCGACGTATTTCTCCCCCAGAGGGACAACACGTGAAGCACGCCGTGATATTCCGGCAGGAGCACTAGGGAAAGCGCTACCCGGGCGCGTCCTCCCAGACGATTGATCGTTCGAACTATCCTGTGCCGTTCAAACAGATGACGTTGGATCACGTCCGCGCAGACACCTTCGGGCGCTAGTGAAACGCGCAACTCCGAGAAAATATCCCGCATCGCATGCTTAGATTTCTGCCGGTGATTGACCTCGAGCAGGTCGATTCCGTCGTTAAGCACCAAATCGAATTTTGACCCTGCCGTCCCTCCGCCATCGTAAGCATCCCGGGCCAGCAATTGAAATCGCTCGTCTCGCAGGCATTGCTTGGCGTGTCGGTAGTAGCGGGCGACCGTTTTGGTGACCTCCGGGTCATGATCGACGAGGATTACTTTTCTCACCGATCGATATTTCAGGGCTTCGGCAGCTGCAAACAGCGTGCCGCCGCCAAGGATCAGCACGTCCTTAACCTCAGGGACAAATGCTGCGGCGAGATGGACGAGAGGTTCATGATAGAGGGGCGCCCATGCTTCGACGTGTTGTATCTCGTTTCCAAGGACGAAGACGTTGCCGAGTTCAGGATGCCGGAAGAGCCGAATCCTTCGGTGGGCACCGTGCCGGCTCTCCACCAGCTTCAGCCGGCCCAACGAGACACCGAGGCCTTCGAAAAAATGACTGATTGTATTCTCCGTCCGGTCCATGTGCGTAAGCCGGATAATCAATAGTTATCCTTTATCCGCTCCGGGTAGCGCTAGGGATGAGCCGTCGCGGGTGTCGCAATTGCAGGCACTCCCGCTGGGAACGATCGCTGACCTGGACGTAAATCGTCGTCGTCGTGATCGAACTGTGCCCGAGCAGCCGCTGGATGTGGCGTAGATCGACCCCTTGCTCGAGTAGCTGCGTCGCGAGAGTATGCCGGAACATGTGCGGTGTCACCTTGCCTGCACCGCTGGTCACAGCGGTTTGCTTGACAATGTTTCGGATCGATTGGTCACTCAGACGCCGGCCACCACGGTTGGTAAAGAGCAGAGGGAAGTCGGCATCATTGCGTTGTCGAATCTCCAGCCAGCGGCGAAGAACTTGGCGCAGTTGCACGCTGACAATCGGCACGATCCGTTCGCGACTGCCCTTGCCGTTTACCCGAATGAGGTCGTCTCCGAGGTCGATGGATGTGATAAGAAGGTCGGACACCTCGGACACGCGCAATCCACCGCAGAAGAGGAGTTCGATCAGTGCGCGGTTGCGGACGTGTCGGATGAGTTCCCGGTGTTTGCGGGAGAGGGGTGGACGGTAGACCGTCGCATAGATGCTCTGCACCGCCGGTCCCGGAATGGTCCGGGGCAGTGACCGTCCCAGTTTGACGCCGCTGCGCCAGTCGTCGGCCAGATTCGCGGTCATGCGTCCCTCCGCATGGAGGAATCGGAGAAACGATTTCACACAGGCGACGTTCCGCCGAATAGTCCTGGGTTTCGCGTGCGTGCGCGACCGCGCATAGTCGCGGAGTCGCTCCCGGGTCAGTTCGTTGAGTCCGGGCGCGGGATTCTCCTGCTGGAGGAAGGCGGTGAAACCAAGGAGATCGAGGCGGTAGGCCTTGACCGTATGGGGGCTGTATTTGCGCTCGTGGGCGCAGTGCTGGAGGTAGTCGCGGGCGGCGAGGTCTAGAGGGCTCATCCCTCCAGAAAAGGAGATGGGGCCGGTCCCGTCGATGGCGCGGTCAAGCGCGCTGCGGAGTCCTGTATCCCACCCGTTTCAGAAGCAATCCTTCAGGCTACCGGATTCAGGCAAGATGGTGTGACTAAGAATGTCACGGCTTAAGGCCAGCGATAACCCATGCGGTCTTTCCGCGTGAGTGGCAATCCCTCGCCTAGCGGAGCCTGATGTGGTTTCATCCGCACCGGTTCGACCTCCAGTTTGTCCTTCACCCATCCCCGCGCACCCGCGACCTGGGCCAGCGCCGCGCGCACCTGATCGTGCGCGGGCGTGCCCTGCAGGCAGGCGAAGTTCGACGCGATCTTGAGTGCGAACTCCGCCTGCCCCAGGTGCGAGTCGAGGTATTGCCGGGTGGAGGCAGGGACCGGCATACGCTATGCGGCGACCTTCGGCCCCGCGCCAACCTGCGGCGACGTGAGGATCTGCCGGTTCTTCCGGTTCATCTCGCGGAGCACCTCGCCGACGAACGCCTTGTCCTTGTAGTAGGGCTGGACGTCCTTCAGCTGGCGATCGATCCGCGCCTTCACGTCGGGCGTCTGCGCATCGTAGAACTGCTTCGCCTGCGGAAGCTGCTTTTCGACCAGGCGCATGTCGGCCTCGTGCCGCTGCATGTCCTTGTAGAGAAGCATATCCCGGGCGCGTTCCGGAGCCTCCTTCACGACGCGCGTATAGTAGGCGACGTCGTTTTCGTTCGCCACCTTGTAGGCGTCGAGCCGCTTCTGGACTTCGGGATTGTTGCGGAACTGGAGCGGATTTTCCTTATCCCCTCCGACGTGGGCGGTCTCTTCGGTCTTGGGTTTGTTAGCCATGTTGTTTGTGGGTTAAGCCGGCCACTTGGTGGGTGCGGGCTGGCGATGGGCACCTCGGGCGGATTTCCGCCAAAGTCAGTTGAGCGCAGGATTGAACGGCCGTTCCTCCGTGCCGTGGACGATCCGGAGCGCCAGATCGAACTGGGCGCAAAGGTCAGCGGATTCGTGCCGCGCGAGCGCGAACGCCATCAGCGTCTTCGCCTCGATCCGAGGCTTGGTGTCCCCGAAGCGTTTATTGAGTTCATCAGCCGCCTGGTAGAATTCTGCGGCGACGTTTTCGGGGAGCTGCACATTGAGCGTGATCATGGTTGTTTGGGTTGTAGTTGCTGGGTTGAAGGGAACCCGGCCCGGGACCCCCGGGGGTCGGGACGGACGGGAGCGGAAGCCTGGCCGGAAGCCGGAGGCTCGGCGGAGGCAGCCGGACGGCGGAGCGACGGGCCGGCCCCGACTGCCGGGGGTGTGGCCGGAACAATCGCCCCGGGAAACACGGTCCCGTCGGACGGATTCCGGCGGGACGGTGTTTCGGCTGGGTGCTCCAACACCATTTCCACCGCCGCGATGGCGCGGACCTGCCGGGAACCACGGCTGCTGATATCCAGGCTCAGGCAGCGGGTGCCGGTCCGGGCCAGATTGCCTTCGACGGTCCGCACGATGTCGGTCCATCCGACCGGTGCGGTCCGCCGCAGGCGTTGCAGGGATGTCCGGGGGCTCACGGCCGGCACCCACTCAACTGTCCAGTCGGACGGGGCGACGTCCGTCCGGGGTTGGCGCAAGTTCTCCACTGTCATTCGTGCAGCCTGGACCACGGCGTCGCCGTAGGATTCGAGCCTGCGGCGCTCTTCGCGCAACCGTATGAGTTCGGCATCCTGCCCGAGTTGAGCCAGGTCACTACGGGCACGAAGGGCGAGCACCGCGGTCAGCAGTAACGCCCCGAGGGCCAGGGCGACCCATTGTTTCATGGTCGGGGTCCGTTTCATCGCCAGACTCCGCGTATCGTGAATTCCGAACTGGGCGGTGCGCTATCGCCTTCCGTCAGGGTCCAGCGCGCACCCGCGCCGGTGAGACTGTCCCGCCAGCTGCTCCAATCGGCCGCGGCCAATCCCGCGGAGACACCACCCTCGAGCCGGAATCCCTGGCGGTCGGCTTGAAGCCGGGTGAAAACGACCGAGGGCGGCAGATTCCGCGGCAACGCCCGCAGCAGCGCAACCCACGCCAGCGGGTCGGGCGCCAGCGCCGCCTGTTCGGTTGAGAGGCGGAGAAGCTCGGCTTCGTTGCGCTGCAGCGGGGCAATCTCTTCACGAAGCGCCAGCTTCTCCGCCTCGATCGCGCCCCGCCCGGTGAACCCCGCGAGCAGCGCGCGCGCCGGTCCCGCTCCGGCGACGACCGCGGAGATGAAGCAGGCGACAGCGGCCAACAGCACGAGTTGCGGAAACGTGACCCGGGGCACCGACGGCAGGAGTTGCGCCGGGTGGCGCGGGTTGAGGAGGGCGGGCTTGGCCAGCGCCTCCCAGAGGGTGAACACCCCGACGATTTGCGCATCCGAGACTGGGATCCGTTCGTTGAGTTTGTCCACCAGGGCCTCATCGGTCGTCACGTAGAGGACGAATTCCGTCCCGGCCTTGGCCGCCACACCGCCCAGGTGGGCGGTCACCGCGGTGAGCACGTCGCCCTGCCGGCCCGCGCGCACGGCGCGCACCCCGTCGCCGGAATGACGGTAGAGGCAGAACCGGTCGGCCTCGATCGCGCAGACTGTCATCGCGCCCGATTCCGAGAGTTCTGGCGGCAGAGCATTGAGCCAGGTGGCCATCGGCCAGACGGAGCCGACCGTGAAGCCATGCTCCTGCAGCCGCTGCACCAAGGCGAACAGCGCGGGCCGCGTCTCGTAGTGCAGGAGGGTGCTGAAGCCCCCGTGGGCGCCGAGGATCGGTTCGTAGCCCCAGACATGGCCAGGGTGGACGACGACCGGGTGTTCGTCGGCGAGCGCCAGGGCCAGGGTCGAGCGGTTACCGTTTGGGCAGTCCACGGCCACCGTCGCGAAGTCGTCCGGTTGGTAGACCAGACGGATCGTTTTCGCCGGTGCGCTCCACGCCGACGCCAGCATGTCCGCGGCCTGGCCGGCCTCGGCGAACGGCACCGGAAGCCGGTGGTGGGGCAGCCACCAACGATCGCCCCAAAGGAGAACGGTGATCATATTAGAGCGCGGTGATGTAGACAAACACGTCCGTCACCCCGTTTACCGGGGCGGCATACGCCACCACGCCGGCATCTGAGGCGGCGCCCTCCACCGGGGCGAACTGCGCGCCGTTCATGGCAAGTGCCAGTTCATACGCGTCCTTCGCCGGGCACACGGGGATCACCAGGTAAGCGACCACGTAGTTGGCGTTGATTCCGTTGACAGTGCCATCGAGCCGGAAATTGGCCCCCTGGGCCACCGAAGGCAGCAGGGCGGGATTCGCGGTGCGTGCCTCGACGCGGGTGACGCTCGTCCAATTCCGCAAGGGCGCCGCATCCGGCGTCATGATGAACGCCTGCGCCGCCTGGCTCCAGGCCATCTCGTTGCCGGTGCCGGTGGAAGCGAAGACCTGTGTCCCCATCCGGAGCGACAATGGCCGCTCCAGCTTGCCGACGGCGAGGAGCACGGCGTCCAGCCGGGCGCCGTTGCCCTTGGCCGTGTCGGTGGCCCCGGCGAGCGCCGCACCGGAGCAGGGGACGCCCGTCCCCTCGGTGCGCGGCATGCTGCCGTTGCCGCCCGGCATGGACAAGTAGTCTGTCAGGGCTGTCTTGAGGGTGTTGACCGTGCCGGCGACCTGCTGGATGCGCGCATTGCGCAGCGCGTCGAAGCCCTTGGGCAGGAGCAGGCCGACCAGCACGGAAACGATGGCGAGGACCAGGACCAGCTCGAGCAGCGAATAGCCTTGGGAAGGATGATGATGTTTTTTCATGCGATGTTTTTGGTTGTGGGCCTTGCGGCCCGGTGAAAATCAGAGGACGCGGGCCACCTGCTCGACGGTGGTGAGCCCGGCCGCGGCAGCCGCGAGGCCGTTCTGCCACAGGGTGGCGTGGCCCTCGCGTTCGCGGAGCGCGGCCAGTTCCTCGAAAGGAGCGTTGGCGGCGATGAGCGGCAGGAACTTCTGGGCAGGGATCACCTCATGAATGGCGATCCGCCCGCGGTAGCCGCGATTACGACACGCCGGGCAGCCGACTGAGCGGTAGAACTGCGCCTCCGGGAGTCGGTGCTGCTCGCGGAGCCGGTCGTTTTCCGGATGCGGGGCCTTGCACTCGGTGCAAAGCTTTCGGACCAACCTTTGCGCCGCGAGGAGCCGGAGCGAAGCGGCGAGCAGGAAACTTTCCACCCCCAGGTCGCGCAGCCGTGGCACGGCCGACAACGCGTCGTTCGTGTGCAGCGTGGAGAGCACCAGATGGCCGGTGAGCGCCGCGCGGATCGCGAGCTGGGCGGTTTCGCCGTCGCGGGTTTCGCCGACGAGGATCACATCGGGATTCTGCCGGAGCAGGGAGCGGAGCGACGCGGCAAAGGTGAGGCCGATTTTCTCGCGGATTTCCGTCTGGCGGATGCCGGTGAATTCATATTCGACCGGATCCTCCAGCGTGTGGATCGCGCGGTCGCGGTGGTCCAGGAGATGCAGGGCGGAGTGGAGGGTGGTCGTTTTGCCGGAACCGGTGGGCCCGGTGAGGTAAATCAGTCCAGCCGGTCCAGTGAGGGCAGTGTGGAGGGCTTGGGCCTGGGTGGGCGCCAGCCCGAGCGCCGCGAAGGACTGGGTCGGCATCGCTTGGTCGAGCAGACGGATGACGAGGCTCTCGCCGTGCACCGTCGGAAGCGTGGAGAGTCGCAGATGATACCGCTGACCCTTTTCGCGAAACACCGCGCGGCCGTCCTGAGGCAGTCGCTTTTCCGTAATGTCCATTCCGCCGAAGATCTTGCCTCGCGCCAGCACGGCGTCGCGCTGGGGCAGCGGCAGGGTAGCATGGTCGCGCATTTCCCCATCGAGCCGGAAGCGAATGAGGAGTCCGCTTTCCTTCGGCTCGCAATGAATGTCGCTGGCCCCCTCGGCGATGCCGGACCGCAGGAGGCGTTCGAAAGTCCGGGTGGTGTCGTCACCTGCAGCGACAGCGCCACCGGTCGGCATTGGTTTGCTCACTTTGAGGAAATCGAGCATTAGTAGCGGATGAGCCGGGGTGTGAGAAAGATCACGAGCTCCGTGCGGTTGCGCAGCGTGGCCTTGCTCTTGAAAGCCCGGCCTACGACGGGCACGGCGCCCAAGATAGGCACGGCCCGGGTGGATTCACCCGAGTCCTCGGAAATGAGCCCGCCGATGACGGCGGTCTCGCCATCCTTGAGCCGGACAATGGTCGAGACCTGCTTGACCTCGGTGACAGGCGCGGTCTGCCGGCCGTCGGGACTCGTGACGATGGACTGGAGGCGCGTGATGGCGGGCAGCACATCGAGCGTGATGATGCCATTGCCGTCGATTTGCGGCGTGACGGCCAGGATGGTGCCGATGGTGATGGTGGAGACCGAGAAATTCTCCTGGGTCTGGTTGACCGGGCTGGTCGTGCCGGTGGTCTGGAATGACGTGCTCTGCTGCAACCGGAAGAAGGGCCGGTCCTCTCCAATTTTTATGACCGCGGTTTGATTGTTGAGGGTGCGCAGCCGGGGTTGGGCGACGGTCTTGAGGTCGCCCTGTTGCTTGAGGGCGTTGATGACGGCACTCGCGCGGCCGATGCCCAAGTTGGCGGAAAAGGTGTTCGCACTGAGAAGCGTGCCGCCTACTCCCGTGACATCGACGGGCGCCCCGGCCGCGATGGTGGTGCTTCCGCGGAACGGGCCGGTGGCCAGATCCCAGTCGACGCCGAGCTTCTGCTCGTCGTGCAGGGTGACTTCGACCAGCCGGGCCTCGATTTCGACCTGCTGGGTGATGCGGTGGTTGACCAGTTCGATGAAAGCCCGGACCACCTCGTGCCGGGCCACCGGTGCGGTCACTTGGGCCACGCCGCTGAAGCGATTGAGCACCAGGCCGTCGCCGTCTTTGAGCATTGAGCGCAGTTCGGCCTCCAGCGTGGTCCAGAACGTAGTCTGGTTTTCCTGGCTGATCGAGATCTGGGTGGCATCCGCCGCCAGTCCGTTGGCCCCCGGTGACTGGGATTGCTGCGCGGCGAGTGTGGTCACCGGTCCTGTGCCCGGGTTGCCGTTGTTCGCTCCCCCCAGGGTGATGGAGGCGCTGCCGGAGCCGCTGCGCGTGAGCTGGGGGTAGTCGATCGGGTAGAGAACCGTCTTGAGCCGCCGGACCATGAGCGTGCCACCTGACTCTTCAAAGTAGAAGCCGAGCGGGCCGGTGAGGCTCGTCAGCATGGTGCGCAGGTTGGCCGCGGGCAGTTCGACCGTGATTTTGCCCGCCAGGTCCGGTTCGGCGAGGATCGTGGTCTGACTGGTCCGGCCCAGCACCCGCAGGGCCGCGGGGAGCGGAGCATTGTCGAACCGCAAAGCGGGCACGGCGCGGTCGAGCGGGGACTCGGCGGCGAAGGCCGCGCTGGCGAAAAGCAACAGGAGAATTCTCATGGGAGGAGGAGTCAGGGTTTTTCGAGCACGAAGGGTGCGGTGCGGGCCTCAGCGTTGGCTTGCAGCAAAGTGCGGCTGGCGGGCCGGTATTTGAGGAGTGCCGCTGTGACCGCATTGAAGGTCTGGTTCACGCTGGGCGCGGGCAGATAGGTGACATCGCCCGGCTGGTTGGCCTGCACCGTCACGGATCCCGGTCCCGTGATGGTGAGCTGGTTGCCGGTGACTGCGGCCGGTCCCGACAGGACTGTGTAGGTGACAGGCAGTCCCGAGGAAGCACTGCCTCCGAGTGCCAACGACGGTGCGCCCACCGGCTGGTTGCCCGGTGATGGGAATGTGATGACCTGCGCTGTCCTGTTCGTGAAGACCGCCTGCACATTGAGCGGACTGGTCAGCGTGAGCAGAATGCTCGGGGCGGTCCCGGAAGCATCGCCGGCCCAGCCGATGAAACGATGGGTGGCGTCGGGCGTCGCCGATATGGTGATGCTCGTGCCGTAGGGATAAATGCCGCCGGGGGTGACGCCGCCTCCCGCCGTGGCGCTGGTCGTCAGCGCAAACACCTTCGGGGAGAAATTGGCCTGCACGGCTTTGCTGCGGTCGAGCAACACGGCAACCGGGTTGCCGGTGCCGGCGGCATCGCCGCTCCAGCCGGCAATATCATGGGTGCCATCCGGCGTTGCGGTGACGGCCACCACCGTGCCTGCGTTGTAGGTCCCGCCGGGGGAGACGGTGCCGCCCGCGCCCGCGCTGGTGACGAGTGAATACTGCACCGGCGGTGGAGCCACGACGGTGATGGCCACCGTGGCCGAGTGATACCAGCCGCTGCCGTCATTGGCCGCGCTGCGGACATAGTAGGTGCCCACGTCGCTGAACGCGAAGCTGGCCGTGCGTGTCGAATCGGCCCCAGTGCCCACCGGTCCGCCCTGATAGGGTTCGCCCGTGGCAAACCCGCCCTGCCAGTTCCAGTCTCCTGCCGGTCGCTGGATGTCGAGGTTATGTCCGGTGATGTTCCCATCCGGATCGGTGGCGTGGCTGGATATCGTGAGCGTCGTGCCCGCTGTGACGATCTGTCCGCCGGGCGAGAGCAGGGTCACGGCCGGCGGATTGTTCACCGGCGCATCAATCGTGATGATGTGGGTGATGACCGGGGAGGTGGCGCCGTCGCCATCGACCGCTTGGGCAGTGAACGTGACCGTCTGTGGGCCAGTGTCGCTGGTCGGATTGCCGGAATCGCCGTCAGTGCCGTTGCCTCCACCCGCAAATGCGAAGGGCTGGCCGTTCTTCCACACGTTCACCTGCGTGAGATTGCCATTATCGTCATGGGCATGGGCCGAGATGGTGTAGCCTTGGCCGCTGCCGGCATTGCCTGGGTTGCTCGTCCAGCTGATCGTGGGAGCCGTATTGGTTGGCGCGGGAACCGAGCCGCTCAGGAATGCAGTGTTGGTCCAGACCGTCGTGGCCTGATACCGGTTGTCCCAGCTAACGTAGTGCCAGAGTCGCAAAGTGTAGGTCCCCGGGGCCAGTCCGGTGAGATGCCATGTCGCCGAAAGTTCGCCGTCCGCCACCTCGCCGCCCGTGGTGTATCTTGCCACCGACCAACTGAGGTCACTGACCGAGGTCGATCCGCTTGCGGTATAGGACGGACCGAAACCCTCGTAGATGCTGGCGGCCGCCTGTGCCACCTGTTGGCCGCCGGCATCGATCAGTTGAACCTGACCCGGTGCGCTGATCTGCGGGAAATCATCGCAAAACCAGGCGACACGGAATGACACATCGTAGCTGGACCCGGGGACGACAATCGTCTGCACGGTGTAGCTGGAGGAGGCCCGGTTGGCGGCGTGGGCGACGGAGACCAGAGCCAGCAGGAGGGAAAGGCGGATGAATGTTTTCATTGGACGGTGATGGTGGCGTTTTCGCGGAGCCGGAACTGGAGGGCCTGCACGCCGGGCAGGTTCGTTCCGCGGTTGATGGTGATGAGCCGCCCGCCGAGGATCTCCGGCGTGACATTCGCCCCGGAATTCGCGGTGGCGGTGAAGGCGGGCGAAACGTTGTTGAACGAAACAAAAGCCGAATCGGTCGCGTGGTTGTTGTTCACCGTCACCGTGAATTTCGGCAGCACGATCCGCCGGACGCAGAGCCGGTAGACTTGCGTCAATCCGCTGCTGCCCTGTGTCCACGCCGCAAGCTGCGCGGGTGTCAGCGTTCCGGTCCAGTAGGCCGGCGGTTGCGCGGTCCGGCTTTCCCAGTCGTTGTTCCACAGTGCGTCGAACCACGAGGCGGATGCATCGTAGGGCGGCAGGACGAGCTGGTCGGACCGCGCGGTTAGACTGACCAGTAGAAATCGTTGCCGGCCTGATTCACTCGGCCCTGCGAACAGGAGCCGCGGATTGCCGACGGGATTGTAGGCGATCTGCGCGAGTGCGGGCTGCGCAGCCGTCGTCGGAGCCACGCCGATTTGTGGGGTAAGCCCGCGCGCTCTCGCGACCTTTGCGAACCAGTCCGTTGCTGCAGTGGTGGCGGAAGTGGCGGTGGTTGAAGAGGAGAACCGGGTGGCCGTGTCGGCCGGGCCGATGGTGCCCGGCATGGCGGCGATGTTGTCGTTGGTGAGGTCGGTCGCATCGAACGTCGTGGCCAGAGTGGCGGCCAATTCGTCGAGCGCCTTGGCCTCCGCGTCGCGGCGGCCCCGCTCGATCACTTCGCGGAGCGAGGGCGCGATCGCGGCGACGAGGATCCCGAGGATGAAGAGCACCAGCACGATCTCCAGAAGGGAGAAGGCCCGCAGGGCGCGGAGCCCGTGGGCCCGCAGTGCGGAATTCCTGGCGAGGTAACAGTAAAGAGCCATGGTCAATGGGTGTTGATCCCGCCGAGGAGCGAGAAGAGCGGGAGGAAGAAGGAGAGGGCCATGAGTCCCACGATGGCGGTGAGGCCGGCGAGGAGCATTGGCTCGAGGAGCGCCAGCACGGTGGCGAGCCGCTCGCGCGCGCGGCGCGCGGCGTAGATTTCGATATGCTGGAGAGCGGTGCCCAGTTGCCCGGTGGTTTCCCCGGACTTGAGCGCCGGGATGATGAAACCCGGAAAGGCGTGGTTCTTCGGCAGCGAAGCGTAGAGGGGCCGGCCGACGGCGACGCCTTCGCGCGCGGCGAGCAGGTTGCGGGCGAGAACCGCGTGGTTCATGAGTTCCGCGCCGGTGGCGAGGGAGTCCAGGAGCGGCACGCCCGCCCCGTGGAGGAGCCGGCAATGGGAGGCGAACCGTGCGGTCGCGAGGCAGCGGATGGTTTCGCCCAGCACTGGCACGCGCAGGAGTGCGGCATCGCGCAGGTAGCGCAGCTTTGGGGTGCGCGCCGCAAACACGGCGCCGATGGGCAGGACGACGGCCAGGGCGAGGAGCACCGGCCAGCCGGTCCGGACCAGTTCGCTCGTGCGGATCATGGCGAGCGTGAGCGCGGGCAGGGTCAGGTGCAGCGACAGGAAGATTTCCGCGAATTTCGGCACGACCCCGCCGAGCAGGAAAAAGATCAGGCCCGACACGGCGACGAGCACGACCACGGGATAGATGAGGGCGCGCTTCGCGGTGCGCCGGATCTCCTCGGCGTTTTCCAGGTGCTCGGCGAGCGCGCGGAGCGATTCCGGCAACTGGGCCGACGCCTCGCCCGCTGCGATGACTGCGGCCAGGTGCGGCGGAAACTGCCTTTCGAAAAACCGGCACGCCTCGTGAATGGGGCGGCCCTGCGCCACCTGCTCGTGAATGTGCGTCAACATGGTGCGCATGACTCCCGCCGGCGCATCCTCGGACAGTTGGGCGAGCGCCACGTCGGCAGTGACGCCGGCGCGCAGCTGCATTTCCAGCTGGTGCAGCAGCGGCACGAAATCCCCCGACGCCAGCCTGAGCCGGGTGAGTTTCCGCGCCGGGGCGACCGGCCGGATGGATACGGGCCACACCGCCTGGGAGCGCAACTTCAGGCGGAGACGCGTCTCGTCGGGCGCGGCCTCCTGGAGGGACCGGCGGATGCCTGATCCGTCGATGATGCTGACGGCGTAGGTGGGCATGTCAGAAGGCCACGCGCACGCGCGCCGGTTTGTCCGAGAGGGGCAGCCGCAACCGGTGCTCACCCCATTGCAGGAGCACGGCCGTGGGTTCGATTCGCGCCACCGTGAAGCCCTCGATGACCGCACCCGGTTCGACGAGCTTTTCGTTGATCACGGCGCAGGGTTTCGCTCCGGACACGATGCCCGCCACCAAGAGGGTGATTTCCCGCACGGCCTCCGCCGGCAGCTTGCGGACGGAGAAGGGATTTACTTCGGCGCCATCGAGCCCGACGGCTGCGGTGAGGTCGATGAGCCCGTCGGCATTGGGCGCGAGTGCGGGCTCCTGATCGGGGCTAGGCTCGGTGATCGTGGCGGACTGCGCCGTTGGGGTTGCTGCCACGACCAAGGGAGGAGTCACAGGCTGGTCCGCCTTCAGCGAAACCGCTTCGGGGGAGCGCCCTAGAGAAGGTGGCTTGATGTTGGTTGCAGGCGCGAGATTCCACCGGGCTGAGGACACGATTCTTTGCACCTGATGGGCTTCGTGGCGCAGGGTCGGATCGTCAGGATCGACATAGGCCCCCAGCGTATAGGTCTTCACGACCTCGGGGACACGCACGTCCGCGGCCACCGGAACCGGAGCGGGTGGCAGCGGAACCGCGGCGGGCGGTGGGATGACCGCTGTCGTTTGGCAGCCAGCGAGACCAAGGAGCGAGGCGAGCAGGAGAAATTCAGTCTTCATGGGAGGGCGGAACGGAAAGGGGTTGGGTCACATAAAGGTAGAAGGGCTTGCCCGCGGGTACGCGGAGGTAGAACCCGTCCCGGGTGATCGCGTCGCGCAGCTGCTGGGCGTATTCGCGGAGGATGGCACTGGTGCCGGCCAAGGCGGCGTTGCGCGCCGTCGAGGCCACGAGCGCGGTCTCGCCCAAAAGACCGGCGGTGCTGTGGGTGTCCTGCAGGGCCGCCGTTGCCGTCGAAAGAAACGTGGCGGCGAAGAGCTTCAGTTCGCGGTTATCATCCGTCTTGAGCACATCGCCGCGCAGTCCGGCGCTGCCCTCGGGTTCGCCTCCTTCAGCGCGGTCGAGTGCCAGCCCGGTGACTTGGATTTCCCGCGACTCGCCACTTTCCCGCCAGATGATGTTCCAGGAGCCCTGCACCGCCAGCCGCTCGCGGGTTCGGTCGAGGGCCGCGCGGCCGTGGACTTCCGCCCCGGCCGGCACGAGCAGGCGTCCGTTGTGCCAGACATCTTCGGTCACGAGCCCGATGACCGGGGTATCCAGCCGGTTGGACTCGAGGGTGAGCAGGGTCTCGCACGGGATGAGCCGGCCGTAGGGCGCGGCAATGGCCGGCGCGTTGGCTTGGGTCGCGGCTGAAGCGAAGAGTCCCAAAGGCAGAACTCGCGGTTTCTCGGGGACCGGCGGGGCCTTGGGGCTGGCCGGAGTCGCGGCGATTGCGCCCGGGGTGGGTGAGGACGGCGGAACAAACTTGGCACCCTCGCGGGTGAATATACGCGGCAATGAAATAGGTTTGGCTTCTGCGCTCACCACCAAGGGTTTGGTCGCCGGGTGCGTTTTGCGCCAACCAACGGCACCGACGGCGACCACGGCAAGCAACCCTACCACCACGAGTTGCCCTGTGGAGGACGTGAAGAAACCGGGATTGAAGTTCAGCTTCATTCGCCTTGGGGCAGCACGAGGCTGAAGGTGTTCTTGAGCGATAGACCCGCGGACTCTCCGACGAGGACGAGCCAGACCTCCGCGGCGGTATGCGGCGGTAGTTCACCCGTGGCATCGTTGAGGGTGGCCGGATAGAACTGCTGGCCGACGCGGACGCCGAGCCGGGTGGCGTCGTAGCGCAGCGGCTTCGTCCCCTGATTCTCGATCCGGGCGCGGAAGACCAGAGCGGCCTCGGTCTCAAACCGGAACACTTCTTCCAGCCGCACATTCACGGCGCCGTCCGCGGTTTCATCGATCAAGACCTGGTGTTCGATTCGCGAGGCGAGCGCAGGATACTGCTCCACCAACTGCGGGTAGTGGCCGGCCTGGTCCAGCAGGCCAAGGAGCCGGGCCGGTCCCCGGTCGGTGCGCGCGGCTGCGGCGGGCGGCTCTCCCGTGAACGTCACGGTGCGGTCGGGCTCGGCACCGGTGGCGAAGGTCAGGGCGATGACCTTGCCGTGGAGGATCACGTTGACGGCTGCGGCCGCAGCCGGCCGCAGCGCGCGCACCGAGAAGTAGTTTGCCCCTGGCTGGTGGGAGAGCAGCACGGGCGGCGTCTCTTCGGTCTTCGCCGACAGGTTCATCCCGTCGAGCGCCGCGATTTTGTCGGGAAACACGACGGTGGTGGGCGCCTCGGTGCTGATGCGCACGGCGTAGCTGGCCCGGTCGTCGAGCGGGTAGCGTTTGACCGACACCGCCCTGGCGTCGATCACCGCGATGGCAAAAGCTAGAATCAGTAGGTGAGCTCGTAGTTCCATACGGCGAGGGGATAGCGGCTGCTGGCCGCGAGGTTCGGATTGCGCGCAAAGGTGAAGCGGACGGTGAAAGCCGGCGCCTCGATGAAAGTCTGCTGTCCCACGCTGCCGGTGCGGACCAGTTGGCCCTCGGCCTGGACCAGGACCGTTTCCGCGCGCGTTTCGAGGACGGTGAGTTTCAGGATCTCGGCCTTTTGGTGCAGGGCCTTCGCCCCGAACTCCTCCGCCCCTTTCGCCCAGTCGGCGCGTGCTTTCGCGAGTGCCTCCGGCAGGAAGAGCTTTTCCAGGAGTTCCGGGTAGTCGAAGCCCGCCGGATTGCGCGAGAAAAGGGCGAGGCAGGCGAGCAGGGCGTGCTGTTCATGGAGCTTCGACGCTTCCTCGAACCCGAGCAGCGGGCTCACATGAAAGGTTCCACTGCCGTCAAGGACAACGACCCGCTCTCGTGTGCGGTAGGCGCGGATGACCAGAAAGGGCTGCACGACGCAGAACCCCACGGCGACCAGCGCCACGAGGCACCACAGCCGTGCGGCAAAAGCGTGGTTCGCGAACAATTCAAGCGGATGCCACGCTGCCTTCGGCCGCTGGGTCGGATCGAGCCGGACATGGGGGACGGTTGTTTCGCGGAGAGGGCTCATATCGTGGTTTGGGGCGCCGGCAATTGGGTCAGAGCCAGCGCTGAGGCGGCGCGGCCGTCGCCGGCCGGATCGGAGGGCGGGGCCACGGAAGGGGAGGGAGGAGCGGCCGGCGGTGGAGGTGGCGGCATCGGTGGCATTCCGGCCCCGCCTCCGCCCGCGCCGGCCTTGCTGGCGGCCTGGGCCATGAGGGCGGGCGCCGCGAGGCCGCCGGTTTTCAGGGACTTCACCATCCAGGCGAGTTGCTGGACGGTGTAGAATTGCTGCAAGGCCGACTGCCCGCCGCCCGAGAGTGGCGAGCCGGAGCACAAGAGCATCTGCATCAGAAACGGCGTGCCGACAGTTCCGATGATGAGCCAAACTGCGGCCAGCAGCGCACCGAGGAGACTCGCGAACGAAGCCCCGTCGATCTGTCCCGGTGTCAGGTCGTAGGCAGTGGCGAGATTCTGGCCGTAGGCCGTGAGCAGATGGTAGGCGACCAGTTCCGTGATCGAGAATCCCACCGGCCAAGACAGCACGGCGAGTGTTTGCTGGATATAGCGCGCGCCCAGTGAAGCCAGCGACGGAATCAGCATGAGTGCCAGCGCCACCGGCAGGAACAGGTAACAGAGCAGCTTCAGCAAATACTGGAGGATCAGGAACGGGAGCTGGAGCAGGCTCGCGACGGTCACTACTAGTTTGGCCGAGCCGAACAGGAACGCCAGGTAGAGCGTTTCGCCGATCCGCCGCAGGCTGAATTCATTACTGCCATCGGCGATGGAGTCGCGCAGCCGGCCGGCCGTCTGCATCGGGTGCAGCGTGTAGTTGTTGTTAACCGTGTCCGCGACGGTGAGGAATATTTTTTCGGTGAACTCGAACCAGTAAGGCAGCGTGGCGATCAGCCCCACGACGATGATCGCGCGCACAATCGGGCTG
>Ga0255338_1003774_pt1 | contig 17266 bp, 11 predicted proteins | sample MeOH1_35cm_T4_19_FD_203715 | JGI IMG/M metagenome (GOLD analysis project Ga0255338, IMG submission 203715) | Sandy soil microbial communities from University of British Columbia, Vancouver, Canada - MeOH1_35cm_T4_195 | ecosystem: Engineered > Artificial ecosystem > Sand microcosm > Unclassified ...
ATCCCATCGATGAGCGCGCGCGAGACGCGTGAAACGCATTGCACGCTTAACCACCGATTTGGAGCAACACAAGCGACGCCCCTCTCGATTGCGCTGAGCCGGCCCGAGAAGTGCGCCGTGGCGCTTCGCGGCGTCAGCCGGCTGGCCGGCCTTCGACAGGGTAGAGCGGGTCGGTGAAGCCCGGCGTCGAGGGATGGCCGGGCGGCACCAGCGCGTCGACCAAGGCCTCGTCCTCCGGCCCGATCGTGAGGCTCAGCGCATCGAGATAGCTGTCCCATTGCTCTTCGGTGCGCGGGCCGGCGATCGCCGAGCTGATCAGCGGATTGGCGAGCACCCAGGCGAGCGCGAAGGCGACCGAGGTGGTGCTGCGGGCGGCGGCATGCTCGGCGATCGTCCTGGCGATCCTCAGCGATTCGGGGCGCCATTCGGTCTGCTGGATGCGGGCGTCGCCGCGGCCGGCGCGGGTGTCGGGCGGCGGCGGCCCCTCGAGAGGATATTTGCCGCTGAGCACGCCGCGCGCGATCGGGCTGTAGCAGGCGACGCCGATGCCGTGGTGGCCGCAGACCGGGAGCTGCTCGACCTCGGCAAGGCGGTTGACGAGGTTGTAGAGCGGCTGGCTGACGACCGGCTTGTCGATGCCGAGCAGGCCGGCGAGCCGCACCGTCTCGGCGATCCGCCAGCCGACATAGTTGGAGACGCCGTAATAGCGCACCTTGCCTTGCGCGATCAGGTCGCCGACCGCGCGCAGCCCTTCCTCTAGCGGCGCGCCCGGGACGGGAACGTGGAAATAGATGATGTCGATATAGTCGGTGCCGAGCCGCTTGAGGCTCGCCTCGACCGCCTGGCAGATCCATTTGCGCGAGATGCCGCGCTCGTTCGGGCCGGGATTGGGGTTGGCGGTGAAGCCGAACTTGGTCGCGAGCACCCATTTGTCGCGCTGCGCCGCGATCGCACGCCCGACGACCTCCTCCGAGGCGCCGGCATTATAGACGTCGGCGGTGTCGAGGAAGTTCACCCCCTGGTCGAGCGCCTTGGCGATGATCCGCCGCGAGGTCGGCTCGTCGGTCTGCCCGCCGAACATCATCGCGCCCAGGCAAAGCGGCGAGACCTTGAGCGCGCTGCGGCCGAGATAGCGATATTCCATGCTTCAGCACCTCCGTGGGCGGGCGGGTCCCCTTGCGGGAAGCGGATAGCGCCGCGCCTGCTGAGCGCCAATGGTTTCATGGAAATCGGAGAACATGCCGCCTGCCTGCTGACATTCACGACAAGCTGACATCGCCTAGTCGCTGATGCTCCAGGGGCGTCGCTCGGCTAAATCACCGACATATAAGGCGAAAGGACAGCAACGGTCTTTGGAAGCCGCTGCTGAGCGAGAGTTTCGAGGTACTCAGCCGCCGATTTGGGCGGATTTCTCAAGCGGCTTCGGCATCGCTGTGCGGCGATCACCACCGCTGCGTTATTGAAGTCGAACTGGTACTGAATGAAGTCGTCCGGGTGGAGGACCTCGATGTTGTACTGGTCGATAAGATTCGTTGGAAAATCTCTAAGATTAAAGGTGATAATCGCGTCAGCACCCGCGTGAATGGCAGCCGCCAAAACATGGCGGTCATACGCCAGGTGCGACTGGAGGAAGTCCGAGTTCAGCGCTCGCGATGTTATGCGCCGCGGCAGCGCTGCTGCTGATGGTCGGTACTGTAAGGCCGGCACTCGCAGAGATTGGATGCGCCGAAGCGAGCTTCACTCACCTCGTGCGATCTTGAGACTGCGGCGCTGTTCGGCAGTCTCGGCCGGGTAGGAGCGCATCGCACTCAGTCGTGCTTAGTGCGCCCTCCCGGCTCACCGACGGTAGCGAGATGTTACCGTTTCCGTACGCTCGTGACCTCTCCGGCGCTATCGTCTAGAATTACATCGAACTCGACCTTGTCGCCCACTTTGACCCCTTCGAGCACCTGCGGCTTAGCCTTAAACGCCATGGTCATCGCGGGCCAGTTCGCCTCCGGGATGGGTCCGTGATCCAGCGTTATACTTCCCGCTGCAGCGTCAAGGGCCGTCACGATTCCGCTGCCCTTCGCCGACTTGTGTTCGGCAGGGACGGCCATATTGTCCATCCTCGCCATGTCATGCGCGTCATTGCCGCTCGACGTGGCAGCGGTCTGATTTGCCGGCTGTTGCCCGCATCCGGCAAGAACCGCGACCGACCCGAGCAGGACCAACATCTTCTTCATTACACTTCTCCTTCAAGAGGGGCTGGACGGGGTTTGCGCCGCTGTATCAACAGATAGGCAGCGGGCAGGATGAACATCGACAGTATCGGCGCGGTCAGCATGCCGCCGACCATTGGGGCCGCAATGCGGCTCATCACTTCAGAGCCGGCACCATGGCCGACGAGGATGGGGAGCAGACCGGCGATGATGACTGCAACGGTCATTGCCTTGGGACGGACGCGGAGCAGCGCGCCTTCGCGAATGGCATCCTTCACCGCTGCAATCGAGGGATTGGCGCCGCGTTCGCTCAGCGCGCTCTTAAGATAGATGAGCATCACCACGCCGAACTCGGCAGAGACTCCGGCCAGCGCTATGAAGCCGACCCCTGTGGCTACCGATTGGTGGTAGTCGAGCAGGTAGAGGATCCACACCCCACCGACCAAGGCAAACGGCAAGGTCGCCATGATCAGGGCTGCATCGGTGATGCTGCGAAAGATCAGGTAGAGCAGGAAGAAGATGATGATGAGGGTCGCGGGGACGACCAGCTTGAGCCGCTCGGTCGCGCGCTGCAGATATTCGAACTGTCCGGAATAGGCGATCGATACGCCAGGGCTGAGCCGCACATCGCGTCCGATCGCCGTCTGAAGGTCGCGGACCACCGACAAGAGATCGCGACCACGGACATCGATATAGACCCAGGTCGAGGGTCGGCCGTTCTCCGTCTTGAGCATCGGCGGTCCGTCGCCGATCGAGACTGTGGCCAATGTGCCCAAGGTGACTTGCTGGCCGGCGGGAGTAACGATCGGAAGCTGCCGAAGCCCTTCGATGCTGTCGCGCAACTCGCGCGGATAGCGGACGTTGATCGGGTAGCGAGCAACGCCTTCGACGGTCTGGCCTATGTTCTCGCCGCCGATCGCGCCGGAAACGACGTCCTGCACGTCCGCGACATTGAGGCCGTAGCGGGCGATCGCAGCGCGATCGATGTCGACGTTGATGTATCGTCCTCCCGTCAGCCGTTCAGCCAACGCGCTCGACACCCCCGGCACCCTCTTGGCGACCGTCTCCACGCGGGCCGCAATCCGATCGAGCTGGCCGAGATCGGAGCCCGAGATCTTGATCCCGATCGGGCTCTTGATGCCCGTGGCGAGCATGTCGATCCGGTTGCGGATTGGCGGCACCCAGACGTTGGTGAGGCCCGGAATTTGCACGATCCGGTCGAGTTCGGCGACGAGCCGATCAGCCGTCATTCCGGGCCGCCACTGGTCACGCGGCTTGAAGCGGATGGTGGTCTCGAACATTTCCAGCGGCGCCGGGTCGGTCGCCGTCTCGGCCCGGCCGGCCTTGCCGAATACGCTGGCGACCTCGGGGACCGTCTTGATCAGTCGATCGGTCTGCTGGAGCAGCCGGCTCGCCTCGGAGACCGAAATACCAGGCAAGGCAGATGGCATATAGAGGAGGTCGCCCTCATCCATCGCAGGCAGGAACTCGCCGCCGAGCCGGGAAAGCGGCCAGATCGCGGTGAGAAGGAGCAGCAGGGCGACGAGCAAGGTCCGCTTGGGATGCCGCAGCACCGCATCGAGCGCGGGAGCATAGGCTCGTGCGAGCCCGCGATTGAGCGGATTCTGCTGTTCGGCGGGGATCCGACCGCGGATCAACCAACCCATGAGCACGGGAACGAGAGTGACCGATAGGATCGCTGCGGCGGCCATCGCATAGGTCTTGGTGAGCGCAAGGGGGCCGAACAGGCGGCCTTCCTGCGCCTGGAGACTGAAGACCGGGACGAATGAAAGAGTGATGATCAGCAGGCTTACGAACAAGGCCGGCCCGACCTCGACGGCGGCGCTGCCAATCACGCTCCACCGTTCGGCGCCATCCAACTGCCGCCCTTGATGATCGTGGGTCCAACGTTCGATACGCTTGTGCGCATTCTCGATCATTACGATCGCGGCATCGACCATCGCGCCGACCGCGATAGCGATGCCCCCGAGCGACATGATGTTGGCGTTCACGCCTTGCACCCGCATCACGAGGAACGCCGCCAGGACGCCCAGCGGCAGCGTCACGATGGCAACCAGGGCCGACCTGATGTGCCAGAGGAACAAGCCGCAGACGATCGCAACGACGATGAACTCCTCGATCAGCTTGCGCGACAGATTTTCGATCGCGCGGTCGATGAGTTGGGAACGGTCGTAGGTGGTGACGATCTCGACGCCGGGCGGAAGGCCGGCGCGAAGCTCGCTTAACCGAGCTTTGACGGCGGCTATGGTTTCGCGCGCATTCTTGCCGGAGCGAAGGACGACGACGCCCCCGGCGACCTCGCCCTGTCCGTTCAGCTCGGCGACGCCGCGCCGCATCTCGGGACCGATCTGGATGGTCGCGACATCGCTGAGCCGGATCGGGGTTCCGCCGCCCGCCGTCCGCAGCGTGATCGATCGAAAATCATCTGCCGTCTGCAAATAGCCGCTGGAGCGGACCATATATTCGGCTTCAGCCAATTGAAGAACCGAGCCGCCAGCCTCCTGATTGGCGCGACGGATCGCTTCGACGACCTGTGAATGCGTCACACCAAAGGCCGCCAGCCGGACCGGATCGAGCACCACCTGATATTGCTTCACCATACCGCCGATGCTGGCGACCTCTGCCACGCCGGGCAGCGTCTTCAGCTCGTAGCGAAGAAACCAGTCCTGAAGGCTGCGAAGCTGTGACAGGTCATGGCGGCCGCTTCGATCGACCAAGGCATATTCGTAGATCCAGCCGACGCCGGTCGCGTCCGGGCCGATCGCGCTGCGGGCCCCTTCGGGCAGCGCGGCCTGCGCTTGGTTCAGATATTCGATGACGCGCGACCGGGCCCAATAGAGGTCAGTGCCATCCTCAAAGATCACATAGACGAAGCTGTCGCCGAAGAAGGAATAGCCGCGGACCGTACGCGTACCCGGCACCGAAAGCATCGTGGTGGCGAGTGGATAGGTGATCTGGTTCTCGACAATCTGTGGCGCCTGCCCCGCGTAGCTGGTGCGGATAATGACCTGGACGTCTGAAAGGTCGGGCAAGGCATCGATCGGGGTTGAGCGTGCCGCCAGCAGTCCCGCAATTGCGAGCGCCACGGTGGCGATGGCGATGAACACGCGATGCGCGATCGACCAGGAGATCAGGCGGGCAGTCATCGGGCGCCCTCGGCGGCGATGCGGCGGACTGTCGGTCCTTGCGGCGCTTGCTCGAATGCGAAGCGAACCTGCTGACCCCGTTGCAAACCGCGGCTCAACGCCGGTTCGACGACACGGAACCGCATCGTCATTGCCGGCCAGCCGATCGCCGGGACCGGCTGGTGAGAAATGGTGATGCCCCCTTGTTCGATCAGCTCGATGCGCCCGACCGCTTCGTGGAGCGCGGCCTGCTGTGCGCCCTGCCTCCGAGTTGTGGTGCCGGAAACCGGTCGCGTCTCTACGCCGGCGAGACTGGCCTCGGAATCGATCAGGAACTGCCCGGAAGCGACGATGCGCTCGCCTTCGGTGAGACCGGCAATGATTTCAGTCTGACCGCCGCCCTCCCGGCCCACCTCTACTTCGGCAGGCAGGAAGCGCCCGCCACTGCCCGCAAGTATGACGAGGTTGCGCCGCCCAGTACGGATCACCGCTTCCGTCGGAACGAGCATCACCTCGCGGCTACCGCCGCCAAGCTCGACACTCGCGAACATTCCGGGCCGGAGGCGAAGGCCGCGATTGCGGAGTTCGATGCGGAGTGTGAGGGTTCGGCTCGCAGCTTCCGCTTGAGGGAGAATGGCAGTCACCCGACCAGCGAAGGGCTCGCCCGGAAAAGCGGTGAAGAATGCACGCACCGGCGCGCCAATCCTTGCCTGGCCGGCCAGTGCTTCAGGCACGGCCGCATTGAGCCAGACGCTGTCCAGTCCGTTGATCTCGGCGAGAGTCTGGCCCGCCGTAACGGTCATGCCGGCGCGCACGCCGAGGGTCTGGATCGCGCCACCGCTTGGCGACGCAATGGTGATGACATCGCGAACCCTTCCCGACCGCTCGACCGAAGCGACCAGAGACGGTGACATGCCAAGCAAGAGCAGGCGCTGCCGTGCCGCGTGAATGAGCCCGCCGTTCCCGGTGCGGCGAACGGCGATATATTCGCTCTGCGCGCCGCCCCAATCAGGCACAAGGATATCGGCGAGCGGCGCACCGCTGCCGACAATATCACCCGGCGCTCGAGCATAGACCCGCTGTACAAAGCCGCCGGCGCGGGCCTGGACAATTGCAATGTCGCGCTGATTGAAATCGACCGTTCCGCTCACGCGGATAGAATCGGTGAAGATGCCGCGGCGGACGGTCGCATAGCGGACGCCGAGTTGCTGTAGACGATGCGCCGGGATTCGAATGCCGGAAGCGGCTGGATCGGCCTCGTCCGCGTATCGCGGCACCAGCTCCATATCCATGTAGGGTGACCTGCCGGGCTTGTCGAAATGCTGGCCCGGCACCATCGGATCGTACCAGTAGAGGATCATTCGGCCCGCTTCCGCTGCGGGAGCCGAGCTGTGCTCGCTCGACAACTCCGCGACCGCGAAACCGACTGCCGCGCTAACGCTCGCGACGACCGCTGCGCCAGCGAAGAGGCGTCCGCGTGTGAGAAGAAGTGTCCTCGTCATGGCAGGTCTCGCCCGAAGCTGATCGACAGCCTGACGGCGTCGCGCACGACTTCCGCCTCGCGGTCGATGGCGGTAAGTTCGGCCTCCGCCAGCATCGCATGGGCCTCGACCACTTCGACCAGGCCGGCTCGACGGGCGCCATAGCTGGCGGTTTCGAGCTGGACGCGCTGTCGGGCAAGCGGCAGCAGAGTATCGCGAGAGCGCATCCATTGATCATGATGCATGACATGATCGGCGAGACCGACCTCAAGCTCCGCCACAAGTGCGCGGCGGGCGTCCTCGCGATCGGCAGCGGCCCGAGCGGCGTCGGCAACACGGGCTGCGATCAGCGGATCCTGCCGCTGGGCCGCGAAGAGAGGGAGGGAGACGCTGATGCCAGCGGATACCATATCGCCAAAACGTGGGTCGCGCCGACCGTAAGCGACTTCGAATTCGAAGTCCGGCCGCTTTTCGGCTTGCGCCGTCCGCACGTTTGCCTCGGCGAGCTCCACCGAGGCGTCGGCGGCGATCAATCGCGGATGGGCTTCAAGCTCGGCACGCAAATGAGCGGGCTCGAAAGCGAGCTCAGGCGGATTGCCCACAATCTGGGGCGAAGGATCGCCGGTCCAACGGGCAAGCGTGGCGCGAGCAGCAGCGGCATTGGCGAGCAATTCGCTCCGTCGATCCTCCAGCGCGGCGACCGCCTGAGCGGACTGCAGAGCTTGAGCGGGGCGGGCAGAGCCGGAGGCAACGGCGGAGTTCGCAGGCATGGTGAGCGGACGAAGTCCGGCAAGAATGTGATCGAGGACGGCAAGCCGGCGCTCGGCGTAAGCGAGGTCGATCCAGGCCATTGCCGCGCCCAACCGGACCTCCCGCGCTGCCGATCCGATTTGCGCCTGGGCGACGCCTATTTCGGCTTCGGCTACGCCCCGGGCGGCACGCCGCTTGGCTGGATTGGGCAGCTCCTGTTGCAGCCCAACCTTCAGCATCGTCATCTCGTCCTGCGAGATACTGAATGCGGGCGGACCAGAGACTGGAAAATTCTCCACTCCCACTGACAGACGCGGGTCCGGCAGCGCTCCCGCGGCGCGCGCAGCCGATCGGGCAGCGCTCACCCTTAGTCGAGCGGCCTCATTTAAACGAGCCTGCGTGGTCGCCTCGGCAACCGCATTGGTGAAGCTCAGGGGCTTCGCCGAAACAGCGGCCGGGAAGGCCGCTGCGATCAGGCAGCCCGCCAATATCCTCTTCATTTTCTGACTCCGTGTGATCGGAAGGCGGCACGGAGGCTTGCGCCAGTGCCAGCACCATCACGCGAGGCTGCGGTACTTCAGCCTCGAACAATGCTCAGATCAGTGACGGAGGATGGGGATCAGGGGCAACGGATCGACCCGACAGCAATACCGGCGTGTCCGACCAGATTGGAGCCGCGGACGCGCTTGGGGCTTGATCAAGCGCCAGAGGTTTGCCGACGATCATCGGGGTGACGCAGCCCATCGCGGCAATGCAATCCGGCGTTAATCCCCTGCATGGTGCCTTTGGCTTTTCTTTTTGGGGCTGCGCCATGGCCTTCATGCAGTCATCGCCCGCAGCTATTTTCTGCTCGACCGGCTTCTGCACTGGGATTTGGGAATATGCCGCGGCTTGCCCGAACAAGCCGAACAGCACACCGACCAAAAGGAGAAAGCGGATTACCTGCGTCACAACCACTGCATTCTAGGGCAGACAGGTAAATGAAACAAGGCGTGCGCCAGCGCCTCGAGGTTGGCGGGCGCGTCCAAACTCTCTCGCAACCGCCCGGGATGAATTGACGGTGCAACGACCGACTTCCTATGATTGCAGCATGGCCCGCCAGAGCCGAAAATCCCGTGCCCCGCCTCCCGCGGCCGATGACCCGGAAGAAGGTCAGGCCCTCCAGACTGGCGGACTGCAAAGCAGTGAAGGCGGCACGGTGAAGGCACCCGACACATCCGGAACCGACCCGATAGTCCCGTGCAGGTTGCGCCGCCAACCTTAGCCTATTGCGAACCGTTCGCATTTTCCTTGCGTTTCGTCCGACGCAGCTCCTAGATGAAGCGCTATGGCTGAAGAGTCGGATTGCGGCTGTCATGGCGATACCCTGCGCGCGGAGCGCGACCCCGTTTACCGCCGCGCGCTCTGGATCGTGGTCATCCTGAACCTCGGCTTCGGCATCGTCGAAGCGCTCGGCGGGTTCATCGCGAACAGCCAAGCTCTGAAAGCCGACTCTCTCGACTTCCTCGGGGATGGCTCGATTACGCTCATCGGGTTGCTCGCGCTCGCCTGGTCCGCTCGGGCGCGATCACAGGTCGCCCTTGCGCAGGGAGTATTTCTCGCGGCCCTCGGGGTATCGGTGGTCGGCTTTGCGATCTGGCGGGCGATGAACGCTGTTCCTCCCGAAGCCGACCTAATGGGAGGCATCGGCGTGCTTGCGCTTATCGTCAACGTGGCGGCCGCCCTCGTCCTTTCCCGCTTCCGGGAGGGAGACGCGAACGTCCGAGCAATCTGGCTCTTCTCCCGGAATGATTCCCTCGCGAACATCGCTGTGATCATCGCGGCTGGGCTGGTCGCGCTTTTCGACAGCGCATGGCCGGATATTCTCGTCGCCGGCGCCATTGCTGCGCTCTTCCTCCACTCCGCAACCTCGATCATCAAGGACGCTCGGGGCGAGATGCGCGAACTCCGTATTGCCTGATCGGTGCTTCTTCGTTTCCCTTCTGCGTACTGGCGCTCCGGCCAAGGCATCGGCGAGCAGGGCAATAGGGTCCACATTCATCAATTCCATGCTAATGGACCGCGGATGCGCCGCCTCATGCTCCTGATTGCTCCGCTGCTGATCGCGCTCTTGGTGTGGTCCGGCAGCTCCGCGCATGCAGGGGAAGCGTTCATCGGGGAGGTCTCGGCAGAGGCGCCCGGACATTATGCCGGTGATCGGGATGAAGTGCCCGCGGATCCGGATAAGGCTACACCCCACCACCATGGAATATGCCATGGCCATTGCGTCGGCATTCCAGCCGATCAAGGCATCGCCAACCCATTCGTTGCGGTGGATATGCCGGCCGCATCGCACCTTCGCCACGTCCTGATCGGCACGGTGCCGGCCAGGATGCTAAGACCCCCGATCGCCTGACGACACGCTCGCTCCGCGGCTGAAATCTGTTTCGGCCGCCGTTCTGCGTCGTCGGGAGTCACATCATCATGTTTCGTCTGTTTGCCGCGGTGGCTGCCGCGGCGCTGGTTCCCAGCGCTGGGAGCGAGGCGTTCGCGCAAGCGGCGCCCGCTACGCCGCGCGTCGGGTCTCCTAACGCTATCGATCGCTCGGAGCCTCTCCCGGCTCCACCCTTCGTTGCTCGTCGCCTATCCTCGCGTGAAGAACCGCTGCCCGCGTCGCTCACGCTATCCCAGGCGCTCGAGGAAGCGGAAGCGCGGTCCCCTACACTCGTAGCCGCGCAGGCGGCGGTGGATGCCGCCAAGGCGCGGGTCGACCAAGCGGGATTCCGATCGAATCCTGAACTGAGCGTCGAAGTCGAGAATTTCGCCGGCAGCGGCGAGCTTTCCGGCTTTCAACAGACCGAGACAACGGTGGCGCTCAACCAACGCCTTGACCTCGGCGGCCGACGACAAGCTCGTATCGCAGCAGCGAAGGCAGAACTGGCTTCACAGCAGCTCCGGCTTTCGATCGCACGCGCCGACCTCGCGCAACAGGTGCGCCAGCAGTTCGCGCAGGGCGTCACGGCAAGAGAGCGGCACCGGCTTGCCCAGGCCAATGCGGAACGTGCCCGGGAACTCGCGCGCGTCGCAGCCATCCTCGTCGACGCCGGCAGAGAGCCACCGCTGCGGGCTCTACGAGCGCGTTCGGCAGCGGCGCAGGCGGCGGCGGAGCTGGAGGCAGCCCGAGCCGAGGAACGAGCCTCATTAGCGACCCTGTCGGCCTTGTTCGGCGCCACTAGCCCGCTCCAAGCCCTCAATGGTGATCTGCTCGAGCTAAAGCCGAAGACGATCGACCCCGAGCAGAGCCTGGAGGTGCGGCTAGCGGCTGCCGAGCTGTTCGCAGCAGAGGCTGCACTTGCTCAGGAGCAGGCGGCGCGAAGACTGGACCCTGCCGTTGGCCTGGGGGTCCGCCATTTCCGGGAAAGCGGCGACGTTGGTCTGGTCGGCGGCTTTTCGATGCCGCTGCCGGTGTTCGATCGGAATCGGGGAAACATCTCCGCCGCTCGATCCAATGTTCTTGCTGCAGAAGCGCGCCGCGCCGGCGCGCTCGCCAGCATCACGGTGCGCGCCCGCAACGCAATCGCGAATGTGGAGGCAGCGGAGGGTCGCGTCGAAGCCTTGGAGAAGGCGGCTATTCCCGAGGCCGCCGAAGCGCTTCGCCTTGCGCAAATCAGTTACCGGGAGGGCAAGGCCAGCCTGCTCGAGCTGCTCGATGTGCAGACGTCTTACACGACCGCCCAGGCCGCGCTGATCGATGCGCGCCTCGCTCTTGCCCTCGCGACCGCCGAACTCGGTCGCGTCGCGGCCCGCTAAGGACAGCCGAACATGCAACTCACAGACATTGCCAGCGACCGCCGAAAACTCGTTGCCGCCGTCGTCGCCGGCGCACTGATCGCCGGCCTGGGCGGGATTCTTGTCGGCCGATCGATGGGGCCGGGCGCACCCGCGACCATGACAGAGAAGGAAGGAGAGGCCGAGGAGACCCACGGACCCGAAGGCTTTGTCAGGATAACGCCGGTGCAGCTGGGCGCGAGCGGGATTAGGATGACGAGGCTGGAGGCGGGATCGCTGGGGTCCGAGATCATAGCCCAGGCCACGGTAGCTGCGCCCCCGGAAGGCCGGGCGCTGCTGACCGCACGCGCGGACGGCGCCGTCGTTCGCATCAACAAAAGGCTGGGCGACCCGGTCGGGGCGGGCGAAACGGTGGCGCTCCTCGAGAGCCGGGACGCGGCCGCCTTTGTTGCAGAACGCAATGCTGCGGCTGCACGAGCCCAGGCGGCGCGAGCAGCCGCGGCCCGCGAGCTGCGGCTGTTCCGGGAGCGTGTCACCGCGCGGCAAGACCTCGAAGCAGCGCAGGCCGCGCGCGCAGCGGCGGAGGCGGAGCTGCAGCGCGCCGATGCGGCCGTGCGATCGGCCGGAGTTTCAGGCAACGGCCGTTACCTGGCGGTCAGAAGCCCGATTAGTGGCCGCATCACCGAGGTGGACACGCAGCTCGGCGCTTATGTCTCGGCGGGCGCGGAGCTATTCAACGTCGCGAACCCGCACCGAATCCATGTCGAGGCCGCCGTGCCGGCGACCGACGCACAGCATATTCGGCCCGGCGACCCCGCGGTCATCGAATTGCCGAGCGGCGGAACAGTCGATGCGACGGTCCGCTCGGTCACGCCATCGCTCAACCCGGAAAGCCGGGCGGCGACCGTGGTGCTGCAGCCGGCGGGGACGCCCGCCGGCCTGACCCAAGGCCAGGCCATTCGAGTGCGGATCATGCCGCGCGGCTCCATCCTCCAAGCCATCGTGCTTCCCGAAGAAGCCGTGCAGCAGGTCGGAGGTCGCGACGTCGTCTTCGTCAAGGTGCCCGGAGGCTTTCAGGCAGTTCGCGTGACGATAGGGCGACGGAGCAGCGGACGGGTCGAGATACTGGAAGGCCTGCGGCCGGGGCTCACCGCCGTCACCGACGGCGCATTCGTGTTGAAATCCCAGCTCGGCGCGAGCGAGGCCGATCATGATTGATCGCCTGCTCGACGCCTCAGTCCGTTTTCGGTGGGCCGTGTTGTTCATCACGCTTGCGGTCGCGGCCTATGGCGCCTTCCAATTATTCCGGCTCCCCATCGACGCGGTGCCCGACATCACGAACAAGCAGGTGCAGGTAAACGTCTCCGCGCCGGCCCTCGGGCCGTTGGACATGGAGCGTCTCGTCACCTTCCCAATCGAGACGACGCTCGCCGGGATTCCCGGACTCGATCACACCCGGTCGATCTCGCGCAACGGCTTTGCGCAGGTGACAGCCGTGTTCGACGAGGACGTTGATCTCTATTTTGCGCGACAGCAGGTTGCGGAGAGGCTCGGCCAGGCGGGCGAGACGCTGCCCGAGGGGGTGCAACCTCAAATGGGACCCGTTTCGACCGGCTTGGGCGAGGTGCTGATGTGGTCCGTCGATTTCGCTCCAACAGCGACCGCCCAAAACCCGAAGATCGCCGGCCGACCGGGGTTTCAGCCAGACGGCTCCTATCTGACGCCGGAAGGCGAACGGCTGTCCGATCCCGTGTCGCGGCTCGCGTATCTGCGCACGATCCAGGATTGGGTCGTACGGCCACAACTGCGGACCGTGAAGGGAGTGGCCGGAGTCGATTCGATCGGCGGCTACGAGAAGCAGTTTGTGGTAGAGCCCAACCCCAGCCGTCTCGCAGCATATGGCATCTCCTTCTCGGACCTGGCCGATGCACTGGAGAGGGCCAATATTTCCGTCGGAGCGAGTTTTCTCGAACGCGGCGGCGAAGCCTTCCTGGTCCGTGCGGACGCGCGCATCCGCCATATCGACGAGATCGCGCGGACCACAATTGCCAACCGCAACGGCCTGCCCGTCACGGTCGGCAACGTTGCCGCCGTACGAGTGGGCGGCGAGCTTCGCACCGGTGCGGCCTCGATGAACGGCCGGGAAGTCGTGATCGGAACCGCGCTGATGCTTGCAGGAGGCAACAGCCGCATCGTTGCGGAGGATGTGGCCGAGCGTCTGGCGCAGGTCACCAAATCGCTACCTCCTGGAATCACGGTAGCTCCAGTCTACAATCGCTCTTCGCTCGTCGAAGCCACGATCTCGACTGTCGAGGAGAATCTCGTGATCGGGGCGCTCCTCGTCATCGCATCCCTCTTCTGGCTGCTGGGAAACATTCGCGCCGCGATCATTGCAGCACTCGTCATTCCCTTGTCGTTTCTGACGATGGCGATCGGCATGAACCGATTTGGCGTTTCCGGCAATCTGATGAGCCTCGGCGCTCTCGACTTCGGGCTCATCGTCGACGGGTCGATCATCATCATCGAGAATTGCCTCAGGCGGCTGGCCGAACGGCAGCACGGCGAGGGAAGGCTTCTCACGCTCCCGGAGCGGCTGCACGAGGTTTATGACGCATCGCGGGAAATGGTGCGGCCGGCCATCTACGGGCAGGCGATCATCCTTCTCGTGTTCGCGCCCTTGCTGACCTTCAGCGGCGTCGAGGGCAAGATGTTTACACCGATGGCGATCACCGTGATGCTGGCCCTGGTCGGCGCTTTCATCCTCTCCCTCACCTTCGTTCCCGCGCTGGTGGCCGTGCTGATCCGAGGCCGTGTCGCTGAAAAGGAAGTGAAAGCGATCCTGTGGGTCAAGAAGCGATATGAGCCCGTCCTTCGGCGTGTCATCGCGAAGCCCTGGCCCTGGATCGGCACGGGGATCGGCACGTTCCTGGCAGCCCTCCTTTTATTCCTGACGCTCGGTCAGGAATTCATTCCCCAACTCGACGAGGGCGATCTGTCCCTGCAGTCGATCCGGATTCCGTCGACCTCGCTCAATCAGTCCAGAGACATGCAGCTTCGTGTCGAGAAGGCAATTTCGACGCTTCCCGAGGTGGCTTTCATCTATTCGAAGACGGGCACCGCCGAAGTCGCCACGGACCCGATGCCACAAAACATCTCCGACGCATTCGTCATCCTGAAAGCCAAGGACCAATGGCCCACGGGGGTGGATAGCAAGGAAGACGTCGTCGAACGGATCGAGGCTCGCATGGCGGGCCTCACAGGCAATGCTTATGAGGTAAGCCAGCCGATCGAAATGCGCTTCAACGAGCTTATCGCCGGCGTGCGCGGCGACGTGGCCGTCAAGGTCTTCGGCGATGATCTCGAAGAGCTCGAGCGCGTTGCCCGCCAGATCGCCTCTGCTATCGGTGGGGTGCGTGGTACCGCCGACCTGCGTGTCGAGCAAACGGCGGGATTTCCGACATTGGACGTGCAATTCAACCGCGACGCCATTTCCCGCTACGGCCTTTCGATCGAAGACGTGACCGACACCGTCGCCGCGGCAATGGGGGGGCGGGAATCGGGGCGTGTCTTCGAGGGCGACAGACGCTTCGATATCGTCGTTCGTCTCGACGAGAGGACGCGCAACGATCTCGACGCGATCGGAGCGCTGCCGGTCATGCTCCCAGAGGCAGGCGGTGGCGCACGTCACTCGGTGCCGTTGCGCGAGGTGGCGAGCTTCCAGTTTTCGGAAGGGGTGAACCAGGTGAGCCGCGAGAACGGGCAGCGGCGGGTGGTCGTCCAAAGCAATGTTCGGGGGCGCGATCTGGGCTCGTATGTAGGGGAGGCGCAGGAGATGGTGGCCCGGCAGGTCGAGCTTCCGCGAGGCGTGTTCATCATATGGGGCGGGCAATATGAAAACCTTCAGGCGGCATCGGCCCGACTGTCGCTCGTGGTGCCGGCGGTCTTCATCCTGATCTTCGGTATTCTCTTCCTGGCATTGCGGGGCGTTGCCCCCGCGCTTGCGGTCTATTCCGCCGTGCCGCTCGGGCTTGCGGGGGGCGTCTTCGGACTGGTCATCGCGGGCCTGTCATTTTCCATTTCGGCTGCGGTGGGTTTCATCGTGCTGTCCGGCGTGACCGTTCTCAACGGGCTGGTCGTGATGACAAGCATCGCGCAACGGATGGAGGCCGGCATGCCGGTGGACGCGGCTGTGCACGACGGCATGATGGAGCGCGTCCGGGCGGTCTTGATCACCGGCGTCGTGCCGGCGATCGGATTCATACCGATGGCTCTCGCGACGGGAAGAGGAGCGGAGGTGCAGAAGCCGCTGGCTGTCGTGGTCATCGCCGGTCTCATCACCTCAACATTCCTGACCTTGTTCGTGCTTCCTGCGATCAGCCATCTGATCTTGCGGTTCAGGGCCAAGCCACATTCCACCGGCGACTACACAGACGGGTCTGCCGCTGGTTCGCCAATCCCAGCCGGAGAAGGATCATGACGGCAACCAGAGATCCCGCTGCCTTGGAAGCCACGCCTCCTGCGGCTGGTCATCAGAGCCACGAAGCACATCAAGGCCACCACCATCATCATGGTCCAGCGGACTTCGGCCGCGCTTTCCTGATTGGAATTACGCTCAACGTCACATTCGTGCTGATCGAGGCGGGCTATGGCATCGTCGCCAATTCCATGGCGCTGCTCGCCGACGCAGGACATAATCTCTCGGATGTGTTCGGCCTGGTCGTGGCATGGGGTGCCGCGTCGCTCTCCAAGCGAACTCCGACGGAGCATTATACTTACGGCCTGCGCCGCTCCTCGATCCTGGCCGCCTTGTTCAACGCAGTGTTCCTGCTGCTCGCGATTGGCGCGATCGGCTACGAGGCAATCCGTCGCTTCGGGCATCCGGAACCGGTTGCGGGCCAGACCGTGATGGTGGTCGCGGGTATCGGCATTCTCATCAACGGCGTGACCGCATGGTTGTTCGCCAAAGGCCGCAGGGGCGACATCAATATCCGCGGCGCCTTCCTGCACATGGCAGCAGATGCTGCAGTGTCGGCCGGTGTCGTGGCCGCGGGCCTGCTCATCGTGCAGACCGGGTGGCTATGGCTCGACCCGGCAACGAGCCTGGTCATTGTTGCCGTCATCCTATTCAGCACATGGGGATTGCTGCGGGACTCGGTTGCGATGTCGCTCGACCGGGTACCAAGCAATATCGAACTGGCAGAAGTGGAAGGCGCGCTGGCCTCGCTCAAAGGGGTTGATCGCGTGCATGATCTTCACATTTGGTCGGTCAGCACGACCGAGGTTGCTATGACTTGCCACCTGACAATGCCTGGAGGATGCCCGAGCGACGACTTTCTGCACGCGACGGCGGAGATGCTTCGGGAGAGGTTTGGCATTGTCCATGCGACCATTCAGGTCGAACGAGACAATGCCGAACTGTGCGCACAGGCGAGCCCGGAAACCCTGTAAAAGACAATTCGACCGTGTCGGTGAAAAATCGTCGAAGACGCGTGAGCCAGGGGATCGCGCAGGATGCCAGGTGCCGCCGTGAGGCTACGCCGAGGAACGGCAGCCAATTATATCGCGAAACGGATCGGGACGGATCGTCGACGCCGTGTGCGCCGGCTCTCGGCCTAAATGTCGCGATGTTTGGCCATCGCGGCAGCCTAGACGAAGTCGATGGCTTCGGTGGTAATTCTGAAGACGCTTTGGGGACACTCGCGGGGCACCCATTTGGCGAACGGGACCGTTCACGGGCAGTCTCGCGCGGTTTTAGCTTGAGCGTGTGGGTGCCACCATTTCCGTCGAACGTCTTGTGTGGATGGCTCCCGCGTTGCAAGTGGCGATTTGATGTTGGCGGTTGGTCGGGTGCAGTCTTGTGTCCGGCCTGTTGATGCGGCCTTTTCCTCGACCGCTGGCCCTGATGGTATCCGCGAACTGG
>Ga0255338_1003775_pt1 | contig 17262 bp, 14 predicted proteins | sample MeOH1_35cm_T4_19_FD_203715 | JGI IMG/M metagenome (GOLD analysis project Ga0255338, IMG submission 203715) | Sandy soil microbial communities from University of British Columbia, Vancouver, Canada - MeOH1_35cm_T4_195 | ecosystem: Engineered > Artificial ecosystem > Sand microcosm > Unclassified ...
GATGATGCCCACGTCCTTGCCCTGGGCTTCGGCGCACTCGCGGGTGCAGCCGGAAACACCAAACTTGATCTTGTGCGGCGCGCGCAGGCCCTTGTAGCGGTTTTCGATCTCGACGGCCAGGCCGACGGAGTCGTCCACGCCGTAGCGGCACCAGGTGGAGCCCACGCAGGATTTCACGGTGCGCAGGGACTTGCCGTAGGCATGGCCGGACTCGAAGCCGGCGGCGATCAGTTCTTCCCAGATCATCGGCAGCTCTTCCACGCGGGCGCCGAACATGTCGACCCGGGCGCCGCCCGTGATCTTGGTGTACAGGCCGTACTTCTTGGCTACCTGGCCCACCGCGATCAGGCCGTCGGGGGTGACTTCGCCGCCCGGCATGCGGGGAACGACCGAGTAGGTGCCGTCCTTCTGGATATTGCCCAGGAAGTAGTCGTTCGAGTCCTGCAGGCTGGCGTGCTCTTCCTTGAGCACGAACTCATTCCAGCAGGAGGCGAGGATGCTCGCCACGGTCGGCTTGCACACGTCGCAGCCCAGGCCCTTGCCATGCGCCGCCAGCAGTTCGCCGAAGGTCTTGAAGCCGCCCACGCGCACCAGGTGGTACAGCTCCTGGCGCGAGTAGGCAAAGTGTTCGCACAGGTGGTTGTTGACCGCCAGGCCTTGCTTCTTCATCTCGGCCTTCATCACCTGCGTGACCAGCGGTACGCAGCCGCCGCAGGTGCTGCCAGCCTTGGTGCAGCTCTTCATGTCACCGATGGTGGTGGTGCCGTTGCAGACGGCGGCGCAGATATCGCCCTTGGAAACGTTGTTGCACGAGCAGATCTGTGCGGATTCCGGCAGGGCGTCGGCGCCCAGTCCCGGCTTGGCCTGGCCGTCGGAGGACGGCAGGATCAGGAATTCCGGCGACTCGGGCAACTCGATCTTGTTAAGCATCATCTGCAGCAGGGTGCCGTATTCCTCGGCATCGCCCACCAGCACGCCGCCCAGCAGGTACTTGCCGCATTCGGAAACCACCAGCTTCTTGTAGACCTGCTTGCGCTCGTCGGTGAACTGGTAGGAACGGCTGCCGGGTGCGTTGCCGTGCGGGTCGCCCAGGCTAGCCACGTCCACGCCCATCAGCTTGAGCTTGGTGCTCATGTCGGCGCCGGCGAACTCGGCCTGGTGGCCCAGCAGGTGCTTGGCGGCCACGCGGGCCATTTCATAGCCGGGGGCGACCAGGCCGTAGATCTTGCCGTCCCACAGCGCGCATTCGCCGATGGCGTACACGTCGGGGTCCGAGGTCAGGCACTGGTTATCCACCGTGATGCCGCCGCGCTCGCCAATGGCCAGGCCGCTGGCGCGGGCCAGTTCGTCGCGCGGGCGGATACCGGCGGAGAACACGATCATGTCGGTGTCGAGGTGGCTGCCATCGGCAAAGTTCATGCGGTGGGTGCCGTCTTCGCCGTCGACGATTTCCACGGTGTTCTTGCGGGTGTGCGCGGTGACGCCGAGTTCTTCGATCTTCCGGCGCAGCATGGCGCCGCCGCCGTCGTCCACCTGCACCGCCATCAGGCGCGGGGCGAATTCCACTACATGGGTTTGCAGGCCCATGTCGCGCAGCGCCTTGGCGCATTCCAGGCCCAGCAGGCCGCCGCCGATGACCACGCCGGTCTTCGAGCGCGCGCCGCACTCCTGCATGGCTTCCAGGTCTTCGATGGTGCGGTAGACGAAGCAATCCTTGCGGTCCTTGCCCGGCAGCGGCGGCACGAAGGGGTAGGAGCCGGTGGCGATGATCAGCTTGTCGTAGGACAGCGTCTCGCCGGTGGAAACCGTCACCGTCCTGGCGGCGCGGTCAATGCCGGTGGCGCGGGCGTTCAGGCGCAGCAGCATGTTGCTGCGCTCGAAGAAGCCGGCTTCCACCAGCGAGAGATCCTCGGCGGACTTGCCGGCGAAGAATTCGGAGAGATGCACGCGGTCATAGGCCGGACGCGCTTCCTCGCACAGCACGGTGACTTCGATATCTTGCGAGCCTGCCTCGGCCAGGCATTCCAGGAATTTGTGGCCGACCATGCCGTGGCCGATGATGATCAGTTTCATGATGATTTCCTTGTTCTGTGAGGCCGCTGTGCTTGTACTTTTCAGGAGAATCTTTGCGTCGGTACGGCTCAGGAGCCGGAGCCGGCGAGGGCGTTGTCGAACAGTGCCTGCTCGCTGGCCTTGTGCTCGGCCGAGAAACGCACGGCGATGGCGCACAGGGCCGAGACGATGGCCACCGCGCCCAGCACGGTCAGCGTTTGCTGCAGGTTGCCCAGGCCTTTCATCAGGAAGCCCGCCGCCACCGCGCCCACATTGCCGCCGGCACCGATGATCCCGGCCACGCCGCCGAGCGCCTTGCGGTCGATAAAGGGCACCAGCGCGTAGGTGGCGCCGCAGGCCATGTGGGTGAACAGGCCGAAGGCCAGCATGGCAACGATGGCCGCCGCGACGCTATGCGCCTGGGCGAACCACAGCAGGCCCAGGCCTTCGCCCAGGATCAGCGCGAACAGCAGCGTGGAGCGTGCGTCCAGGCCGCGGCGCAGCGCTGCCTTGTCCGACAGCCAGCCGCCAAGGGCGCGGGCGAACAGGGCGAGCAGGCCGAAGCTGGCGGCGGCCAGGCCGGCGCTGCTGAGCGACAGGCCGAAGCGATCCACGTAATAGGTGGCGGCCACGTTGTGGATGAAGATCTCCACGCCGAAGCAGGCGCCGTAGGTGATGAACAGCATCCACACACGGTAGTTGGCGGCAGCGGCGACAAAGCTGGCCCAGCCGCCTTTCTTGCCGCTGTCGATGGCGATGCCACGAGCGCGCAGGTCCTTGAAGTCGCCTTGCGGGCAGTCTTGCGTGAAGCGCCAGTAGACCACCGCCATGATCAGCATCAGCACGCCCGGCACCAGCAACGCCAGGCGCCAGCCCATGGTGTGGCTAACGCCCAGCATCAGGACGCCGCCCAGCAGCAGCGGCATCAGCGCCTGCGCGGCGCCGCCGCCGGCATTGCCCCAGCCAGCCGCAGCCGCGTTTGCGGTGCCCACCACGTTGGGGGCGAACATGACCGAGGTGTGGTACTGCGTGATGACGAAGCTGGCACCCACCGCGCCGATCAGCAGGCGGAAGAACAGGAAGGCTTCGTAGCTCTGCGCCATCGCCACGCCCAGCACGGGAATCGCGCCCAGCGCGAGCAGGCCGGTATAGGCGCGGCGGGGGCCGAAGCGGTCGCACAGCGGGCCGATGGCCAGTCGCACGAGGATGGTCACCGCGACCGCGGCGATATTGATATTGGCAATCTGGTCGGGGGTCAGGCCGAACTCGCCCTTGAGGACGGGCATCAGCGGCGCGCAAGCGAACCACGCGAAGAAGCATACGAAGAACGCCATCCACGTCAGGTGGAAGGCGCGCATCTGCGGGGTGCGCAGGCTTAGCAGTTCGATGCGGGTGGCTTTGCCGGTCATCATGGCTCCATAAAAACAAATGGCGTCCCGCGAGCCGGTCATATGACTGGATCAGGGGACGCCGTTGTCCTGGTGGCAGCGGTGAAGACCGCTGCCACCCTGTGTGGGGTGAGCGGGCCGCCGTTGGTCCGCTCGGGTCTTATTACGCAAGCTGTGTGCCAGGGCGGTTTGTGATGGATGGCGGGGTTTTTGCGCTGCGCAGGAGCGTCAGGCCGGGACGCGATGCGCCGAGGTGGGGCGGGGCGGCACGGTCATGGTGCAGTGCAATGGGCGGGGCGATGCTCGGGATGGTGCGGCGGGGAGCCAGCGGCAAGCCGTCCATGCTTAAAGCGTGTATGCGGGACGAGGTTCCAGGCCGCCAGAGCCCGCGCTATACTCCGTGTGTCGTTGCAACCACAGCGACCGGGTTTAGCAGCCCGAACACAGGCGGACGACCGCCAGCCGGCGGTTTTTTCGTCCGTCACGCCTTCGCACGCCCCTATGGGCGGGCCTGGGCGGGGGAGCCTTCGGGCTCGCCGGTCCTGTGTCCGGTCTGCTAACCCTGCCTTGCGCCCGCCCACCCTGATTAGCAGCGGGGTGCGGGACCGAAACCGCATTCACGGGAGGCATAACCATGCCAAGGTCTACGCTCGCCCATTTCGGGCCACCCGCCATCCCCAGACTCGTCTTCATCGTCCATCCCCAGCGCACCTTGCCAGAGGAGTCCCGCCATGTGTAAGCACAGCCGCTACGGCGTCACCGCGCAGCGCGACGGCAAGGACATGGCCCTCGCCACACGCACCCCGTTCGAGACCCCGGCCGGCCTGACTGCCGGGAAGGCGGCGCAGCTCCATGCTCTGCTGTTCGTCACGCACTCCGGCGCCGGGGAAACGTTCGGCGATTTGTCAGTGGACATTCAGGACGGCCTGCTCTCGCTGGCAGCCGGGCTGGCGCAGGAGGTCCTGGTGTTGAGTGAGCTGGCGGCGCAGCAGGCCATGGCGGAGGTGTGCCATGCCTGACGCCATGGCCGCCACCCTATAGGAGGGCGCGGCGCCAAAGACACGCGGGTCGCCGTGACGCGGCCCGCGTGTTGTCTTTGGCAAAGGTCAGGCCGGCATGTCCGGCCGCCAGCGCCGGTGGTGTCCGGCATCGGTACGGCAGGCAGCAGTTCCTGATTTCCGGCGATTGCGATCAAGCCGAGGCGGAATGGCACACCGCCTCCACGCGGTTGCCCGCCGGATCGAAGAGAAACGCCGCGTAGTACCCGGCATGGTAGCCAGGCCGCAGGCCGGGATCCCCATCCGACGATCCCCCGGCGGCGAGGCCCGCGGCGAAGAACGCGTCCACCTGTTTGCGGGACGACGCCTTGAAGCACCAATGCCGCTTGTTTGCTTCGATCCTGCTTGGGTCGCGATAGATCGCCAAGCACGTCGACGCCGTATCGCTGGACGTGCAGCGCTCGCCATAGCCAAGCGCGTCGGGGCGGTCATAGACCTTCGTTGCGCCCAACGCTTGCATGACCGAGTCGTAGAACGGACGCGCTGCGGCCAGGTCGGGCACGCCTATCGAAACATGATCGAGAAGTTGCATTGATGTTTGCTCCAGTGAGTCCTCGGGCGGCTATTCTAGCCACACCCTCGTGAATTGCTGGCAATCGTTTTTGAAGCGTCGCCAGTCACGAATCCTCCTCGGTTATCCTGGTGCCCGTGAGCCATCTCCCCACCATTTGTTTCTCTCTTGACAGAAATTACTGGCACAACTAGCCTATCAAGCATGGACCTGACACCGATTGCCGAACGATGCATCCTCCATTGGAGGACGAAATGGGCTGACGCCGGGTAAGAGCCAGGAGCAACATCATGCGGGTCGTTGTATTAGGTGGGCTAGGTAACTTTGGCGCGCGAATCTGCAGAAGCCTGTCAGAAGACGAAAGTCATGAGATTATTGCTGCCGGACGGCATGCCACCCAATCCGCAGGCACGATCACAGTGAACTGTGCGTCTGTCCGTACCGCGCAACTCGACATCCAGGCCGATGACTTTCCGGACAAGCTTGCGAAGCTGCAACCAGGGCTCGTGATACATTGCGCCGGACCGTTCCAGGAGCAGGACTATCGCGTTGCCGAATCGGCTTGTGCCGTCGGCGCGCATTATGTGGACCTCTCCGACGGCAGGCGTTTCGTCGCGAACTTCGCAAAATGCCTTGATGCCAGAGCGCGCGCAGCGGAAATCTGTGCGATTAGCGGTGCCAGCAGCGTGCCTGCCCTGTCCTCCGCGGTCACAGACATGCTTGCCGCGCGCTACTCCCGCGTCGACAGCATCAGCATGGCAATCGCGCCAGGTCAGCAGGCACCCAGGGGCACAGCGACGCTCAAGGCCGTCTTCAGCTATGCTGGCTCGCCGATCGGTCGCCTGAAGGACGGCGTTTGGCAAGCCGCGCACGGCTGGCAAGACCTACGCGTGCTCAGATTTCCCGGACTGGGAACCCGTTGGGCGGCGGCATGCGATGTCCCGGATCTCGAACTGTTCCCGCTGCGCTACCCCAGTGCCCGCACTGTGGAGTTTCACGCCGCGCTTGAACTGCGAATCCAGCATATGGCGTTGTGGCTGGCGGCCGCAATGCGCAGGCGCGGGATGCGGATTCCACTGGAGCGGAGTGCGCCCTTGCTCAATCGGGTTTCCATCGGCCTCCTTGATCGATTCGGCAGCGAAAACGGCGGCATGCTGGTAAAGGTCACCGGAATCCGCCTCGATGGCACCGCGGGCGCTTCTGAGTGGCATTTGTGCGCGCCGGACAGAAGCGGTCCGGAAATACCCTGCATGGCAGCTATCCTTGTCGCGCGAAAAATCCTTGCAGGGGAACTCACTGCGCGCGGTGCCTTCGCTTGTACCGGGTTTCTTCACCTCTCGGAATTTGGACCGCTGTTTCACCGGTGGGGAATCCGAACGGCCATCGAGGAGTCCTGAAAATGGCTCAGCGTCGCGTGGTGCTGACGATGCCGGCATCGGCCGCCGCTGCATTCGAGGCTTTTCACAATCACGATAAGCGGCTGTCATGGGACACCTTGTTGTCGGTGGCATATGTGGAAGGCGGAGGCACCCATCCATACGTCGGGGCGGTAACGACGAACCTTGGCTGCGGCTGGAAGAGACTCCTTGGAATGCGAACGCGATTTGTCAGCTATGCTCCGCCCAGCATTGCAGCAGCGGTCATCGTTGCTCCCACTGGTCCTTTCGAGTTTTGGGCTGCGTCGATGCGGCACCGCGATCTTGCGGATGGCATGTCGGAGCTCACTTACACATTCAATATCAGGCTACGGCCTCAATTTCTTGGTCGGGTTCTGGATCCTGTCGCCGCGCGGATATTCGAACTGGAAACGCGTCGTCGTTTTGCGGCAATGGCTAGTTACTTGCGGCGACAAGGCAAACCAGATGACGGACCATGTTGAGCGAAGCAAATTCGATTGTGCAGATGGCCGCAGGTTGGACTTTCTTTGTTCGGGCTGGCATTCCGCTGCCTGCAAGAAAATCTAATTCGCTCCTCGAAAACGCTAACTACGGGCGACTTCGCCATCGGGTAGGCTCATGGATGATTGCCAGCTTGCTCCGCCGACAGCCAGGAAGCGCTTCAGGACGACAATCGTTCCAGATCTCATGCAAGGACTATCATGTTGAGGCATATTCTGCTGGTCGCGATTCTGGCGCCTGCCGCCTTCATGTCAGGATGCAAATCGATAGCAAATGGCGCGCCGACTGCAAACGCGGCGGCGGGCACGACGCAGGGCGAAAGCTCAGTCAGCCAGTCGGAGACGCGCTCAATCGCGAAAGATGCCTACATCTATGGATTCCCCATCGTCGAGGCATACAAGACTCTATATGCCCAGGCGGTTGACAAGGGTGGTCCGAACTACAAGGCACCCTTCAACCAGATCGGCAACACAGCCAATGTCTTCACGCCGAAGGACACGGCGATCATCACGCCGAATTCCGACACGCCTTATTCGTTCGTGTGGATGGATCTTCGTGCCGAGCCAGTTGTGTTGACCCTGCCGCCGATAGAGGCGCAGCGCTACTATTCCGTGCAACTGGTTGATCTATATACGCACAACTTCGCCTACCTCGGAACGCGGGCAACGGGAAACAAGGGCGGCAACTACATCATCGCCGGCCCGGGATGGACAGGCGAAACCCCAGCCAATATCAGTGGCGTGATCCGCACCGAGTCGAACATCGCCTATGCGCTCTATCGGACCCAGCTCCATGACAAAAAGGATCTCGCCAACGTGAGACGTATCCAGCGCGGGTACAAAGTCAAAACGCTGAGTGCATTTCTTGGAACGAAGGCGCCCGCGCCAGCAGCGCCGATCCCCTGGCCTCAGCCGGCGCCGGGCATGACCGATACGCCGGCGATCTTCCGCTATCTGAGTTTCATGCTCCAGTTTGCTCCGACGGATCCCAGCGAGAAAGACCTCATGGCGCGCTTCGCCAGGATCGGTGTGGGCCCGGGCCTGCCATTCGATGAACGCCAGGAGCCACCCGTCGTGCAGAAGGCGCTGGCCGATGGCATTGCCGACGGGAAGGCGGAGTTTGCGCAATTCAAAAAGACGAAAGTGGATACTAGTGAGGTAAGCAGCGGCGACTTCTTCGGTACGCGCGCCCATCTGAAAAACAACTATCTGTACCGCTATACCGGCGCGGCGCTTGGCATCTTCGGCAATTCGGCGGATGAGGCAAATTATCCGGCGTACTTCGTGGATGCGGACGGCCAGCCGCTTGATGCGTCGACCAGGCGCTACGTGATGCATTTCGACAAGGATGGGCTGCCTCCGGCGAACGCGTTTTGGTCGCTGACGATGTATGACGGCAATTCGAAGCTTCTGGTCGACAATCCTCTCAATCGATATCTGCTCAACTCTCGCATGCTCGGCCGGCTCCAGCGAGACGCCGACGGCGGCCTTACGTTCTACGTCCAGCACGATTCCCCTGGCAAGGCCAAGGAAAGCAATTGGCTACCGGCGCCTGCCGGACCGTTCTACGCAATCATGCGGATCTATATGCCGAAGCCGGAGGTAGCGTCAGGCCAATGGCAGCGTCCACCGCTGAAGCGGGTCGATCGATGAGACGTGACCAGGTTCGATAGTGGCGCTGCCGTTAAATAAATGTACGATCGCGAACAAACGAATGGAATCTCTCATGAGAGCAACACTAACCTCCGCCTGCGCCATATGCGCCACCCTCGCCACGCTTGGCACCGCGCAATCGCAACCTGCGGCGACGCCGCCCGGTGGCGCCCCTGTTCCCGTTACGGTCGACAACTTCGTCCGTGCGGAGACCGATATGTATGTCGGGGGACTTGCCAAGCAGGGCGGTGTGGGCAAGCTGCTTCATCGCCGGGAGCCTGCGTCGATCGACCATCAGACGGTGATCCGCCTCAATCGCGACACCCTCTATTCGTCCGGCGTCTTTGACCTTGACGCCGGCCCGGTGACCATCACCCTGCCCGACCCGGGCAAGCGCTTCATGTCCATGCAGGTCATCAATGAGGACCACTACGTGCCGAACGTGTTTTACGGCGCGGGCACCCATACCCTGACTCGCGAGAACGTCGGCACGCGCTACGTGGTCGCCGCGATCCGCACACTCGTCGACCCCAACAGCCCGAACGACATCAAGCAAGTCCACGCCCTGCAGGACGCCATCAAGGTCAGCCAGAAAGCGCCTGGCAAGCTCGAATCGCCCAACTGGGATCCGGTCAGCCAGAAGAAAGTCCGCGATTCCCTCCTGGTATTGTCTTCGACGATGCCGGACTTCAAGAAGGCGTTCGGCACGAAGGAGGAGGTCGATCCGGTACGGCGCCTGATTGGCACAGCGGCGGCCTGGGGCGGCAATCCCGACAAGGATGCCACCTATCTCAACATCACCCCTGCCAGGAATGACGGCGCGACCGTCTATCAGCTCAATGTCAAGGATGTCCCAGTGGATGCGTTCTGGTCGGTGAGCGTCTACAACGCCGAGGGCTATTTCCAGAAGAATCCCGCCAGCGCCTATACGATCAACAACCTCACGGCGAAGAAAGACAGCAATGGTTCGATTCCGATCCAGTTCGGCGGCTGCGACACGCAGGTGCCCAACTGCTTGCCGATTGTCGCTGGCTGGAACTACACGGTGCGCCTGTACCGGCCTCGCGCGGAGATTCTCTCGGGTGCCTGGACCTTCCCCGAGCCCCGGCCGGTCAACTGAGCTGGCAATTTGACTATCGGCTCTACCGAAGGCGACAGCGGCTCGTCGACCTGGGCAGCCGCTTGATCCTTGCAGTTAAAACGGAATGGATCGAATCGGCGATGTCTTTGACCGGTTTCGCGAGCAGACCGGGATTCAGTGGTACTACGCGAACATCTACAGGAATATCTACGATCCCGAGGACGAAACGCTGTTGGACTGGTGGCTGAAGAATTGACGGCTGGCGCTGCTGACCGGGCCGCCTTCCCCGCGCCCGGTGCCAAGGCCTATGCGCGCTCTGCTGGCGTTTCCAGGGATTCGACGCCAGCCGCAGACTCTGCCTGCCGGCTGGCGCGCGAAATCTCGATATCGTTGGGCCGCACCAGCTGGTCCGCGTCATCCACCAGCGCGGCACGCACCTGACGCCGCTCCGAGCGGGTAAGCAACTCCACCGGCCCCTTGCCGCTGGCGGCCATGTGACGATCGCCCCACTGCATCAGTCCAATGATCACCGGCAGCAACTCCACCGCAGCGCGCGTGGGCCGGTATTCAAATCGTTCGCGCTCGCCGGGTTCCCGATAGCTCACCTTGCGCAGGATGCCTGCCTCGGTCAGCGTCTTTAGCCTTGCGGACAGCACGGCGGGGGAGCATTGCAGGCGCTCCAGGAATTCGTCGAAGCGCCGGACGCCGTGGAAGACGTCGCGCAAGATCAGGATCGTCCACTTCTCTCCAATCAGCGAGAGGGTCGCGGCAATCGAGCAGTTGCGGAGTTCTTGGGCGGTGAGATCCATGGATTCAGCATAGCAGGCTAACTTCATTTGCAATAGTCAGGGTATTGCCTATACTCCTGGCTATGAAATATGAAGTCAGGAGACGTACATGCAACCCATCCACCACCTCAGCCTGGCCGGCCAAGCCCGCCCGTCCGTGAGCGGCCCGCACGCAGCGTGCCCGGAATGCGCGGAAACCTGGCTGCTGAGCGGCGGCGACCGGGTGGTGGTTCGCGCGGTGCGCGCAGGCGATGCAGAGCGGGAGCGGGCTTTTGTCCAGGCCTTGTCGCGCGAGAGCAGGTACTACCGCTTCCTGACCGGCGGGCGCGTGTCGGACGAGGTGATCGACCTGTTCCTCGAAAATGAGGCCGGCCTGGCGCTGGTGGTCACGGCGGAAGTGGACGGGGTGCCGGTAATCGTTGCCAATGGCAACTACGTGGTGACGGGTGACGCGGTTGGCGAGTTTGCCGTGGCGGTGGCCGACGACTGGCAGGGCAAGGGCATCGGCCGCCGGCTGATCCAGCGCCTGCGGGATGCCGCCATTGGCGCCGGGCTGCGCCTGCTGCGCGGCGACGTGCTGAGCGAAAACCGCCGCATGCTGGCGCTGATGCGCGAGTTCGGTTTCTCCGCCCGGCGCAATCCGGAGGACGTCCTGCTCTATGAGGTGCGCCTGGCGCTAAGCGGGCAGGCTGTCGGCGAGCCGCGGGCGGCGGTGGCCTGATCTAGGCCTCGGCGGTGGCGCGCTTGCGCGTGCCCGCCGTCAGTGTGCAGCCGATCGAAGCTGCGATGATGCTGGCAATGGCCAGCCATTGCTGCGCGTTCAAGGTCTCGTGCAGGAACGCCAGCCCGGCGAGCGCGCCCATGGCCGGTTCCATGCTGAGCAGGATGCCGAAAGTCCGGCGCGGCAACCGCTTGAGCGCCACCATCTCCAGCGAATAGGGGATGGCGCTGGAGAGCAGGCCCACGGCCAGTCCGGCCAGCAGCAGCGAGGGGCTGAACATGGCCGTGCCGGCATGCGCCAGCCCGAAGGGCAGCACCACCAGCGATGCCATGGTCAGCCCCAGCGAAGTGGCCTGCCCGCCGTGCGCGTTGCCGGCCATCTGCCCGAAGATGATGTACAGCGCCCAGCCCACGCCCGCTGCCAGCGCGTAGCCAATGCCGACGGGGTCCAGGTTGGCCACGTTCTGCCCGAGCGGTAACAGCAGCAGCAGGCCCGCCACGGCGAAGGCGATCCAGAGGAAGTCGATGGCCCGCCGCGACGACGATACCGCCACCGCCAGCGGCCCGGTGAACTCGATGGCGATCGCCAGTCCGAGCGGGACGGTGCGCAGCGACATATAGAACAGCAGGTTGGTGGCGCCCAGCGCGGCGCCGTATAGCGCGATCACGCGCGCATTGGCCAGGCTCAGCGGCATTCGCCAGGGCCGCCACACGCACAGCAGGATTAACGCCGAAAAGCTGACCCGCAGCGCCGTGGTGCCCTGCGCGCCCACGGCGGTGAACAGGCTCTTGGCAAACGACGTGCCGATGCAAAGCGAAGCCATCGACCCGATCAGCGCCAGCACGGCGATCAGGGTGGCACTCTGTTTCAGGCGGTTCAGCGGCAATTGCGACTCTCAGGCGTTCAAGCGTGCCAACAAGCGGGCGGGCGAGGGCGATCACTGCCGCCGGCCCGCGTCGTTGGGGGTGGGGGGAATGGCCGCCCGTACGCTACGGCGGGCGGCGAGCCCGCATCTTGAACGATCTTGGGCCTGCTGGCTAGGCGGCTCTGCACCGGGACGGGGCATCCGTCCCGCACCCGACATCCCACTGCCCCAATCGTGCCGCGTAGCGTTCGCCCGCGGCGGCCAGCGCATCGCTGCCCAGCTTGCCGGCCTCGAACAGCAGGAATGGCTCCGTCCACGGCAGGCCGCAGCGATGCGCGGTTGCCTGCAAGGGACGCAACAGTTCCGCAAGCGGGAAGAGGTTCACGCCGGCAGGCGTATAAGCCTGCGGCACATTGCCGGCGGTAGCCGCCACCAGCAGGGGCTTGCCTTCGAGCGCGCGGCCTTCGGTGTCGTAGGCGAGATAGAACATGCGGGTCAGCACGGCATCCTGCCAGGCCTTGAGCAGCGCGGGCGTGGCGTACCACTGGACCGGGAACTGGAACACGATGCGGTCCGCGTCGCGCAGCCGACGCACCTCGGTGTCCACGTCGATGATGCCGTCCGGGTAGCAGGCGTAGAGGTCGGCGATTTCCACGCCGGGGACTGTGGCGGCGGCAGCGCACAAGGCGCGATTGGCCTTGGAATGGGCAAAGCGGGGGTGGAACAGGAGAATCAGGGTCTTGGGCATGGTTGGCTCCGGTTGGTCCTGCCGTGGCGATGCAGTGGCGATGCAGTGGCCATGCCGCAAGGATGGCGTCCGGAGTGAAATTACTCCAATGGATAGTTTGTATGTCCTATTATCCGTTTCATGAATTTGCGCGCGATCGATCTCAACCTGCTGACGGTGCTGGATGCGCTGCTGGATGAGGCACATGTCTCGCGGGCCGCCCAGCGCGTGGGCCTGTCCCAGCCGGCTGCCTCCAGCGCATTGGAGCGCTGCCGCCACCTGTTCAGGGACCGTTTGCTGGAGCGTGCTCCCGGCGGCATGCAGCTGACGCCCAGGGCGCAGGCCTTGCGGGCGCCGCTGAAGCAGGCGCTGGCGTCGGTGGCCGCGGTGATCGGTGCGCCGGAGGTGGATCTGGCGAGTTTGTCGCAGACCGTGCGCGTGCGCATGGCGGACCATCCCGCCGTGCTGGTGGCGAGGCAGTTGCATCGTCAGCTGTCCGCGAGCGCGCCGGGCCTGAACCTGGTGCTCCAGCCCTGGCAGGGCGCGGACGCCGCGCTTGAATCCCTGGCGCGGGGCGACAGCGACTTGGCCGTATCGGTGTTTCCCGCGCCGGGCACGGATTTCCGGTGTCGTCCGTTATTGCGCGAGCACTATGTGGTAGCCATGCGCGCCGGCCATCCGGCCGCCGCCGGCTTCAGCCTGGCTCGCTGGCTGGACTTTCCGCACGTGCTGGTATCCGGCCGTGGCGAGAGCCGCACGCCGCTGGACGATGCGCTGGCCGCGCTGGGCCTGTCGCGGCGCGTCGGCATGGTGGTGCCGAGTTTCATGATGGTGCCGCCGCTGCTGGCGGATTCCGACCTGATCGCCATGCTGCCCAGCCGCTGCCTGCCGGCGGATCCTGCGCAGGCGCTGGCAACCTTCGCGCCGCCGGTGGCGGTGGAGGGGTTTGCCCTCCACCTCGCCTGGCATATCCGCCGCGACGACGATGTGGCCGTGCGGCATGTGGCGGGCCTGATCGAAAGCCTGCTGGCGGCGTAGCGCTCGCTTAGTAGTTGAGCGCGACGTTGAGCATGACCGTGCGGGGATTGCCCACCGGCAGCACATTGTTGTTGAGGCCGCCGGCGTAGTACGCCTTGTCGAATACGTTCTTGACGTTGAGCGCGGCTTTCCAGTGCGATGCCGCGTAGCCCACGGCAAGGTCCGCCACCGCGTAGCCGGGCACCGTGTAGTTGAAGCTGTAGCCGCGCTTGGCGCTCTCGGCGCGCATGCCGGCGCCGGCGTACCAGCCCGCCAGCGCCCCGCGGAAATGCTTGGTGCCCCACAGGGAAACGCTATGCCGCGGCACATTGTTGAGCGGTTGGCCCACATTGGCCGCGACCGTGTCTTCCGTCACCTCGCTGGCGATATAGGCATAGGCCCCGGCCAGGCTCCAGCCGCCGCCGAGATCGGCGCTCAGCTCGGCCTCCAGCCCGCGCGTGCGCTGCTCGCCGGTGGCAATGCTGAAGCCGGTGTTGACCGGGTCGGAGCTCAGCACGTTGCGCCGTGTCAGGTCGAACGCCGCCAGCGTCAGCAGTCCGCTCTTGTTGGGCAGGTCGAACTTGATGCCAAGCTCGGCCTGCCGGCCGGTCTCGGGCTTGAAGGTGCCGCCGTTGACGTCGGTGCCGCTGTTCGGCAGGAAGGAGGTGGCGTAGCTGATATAGGGGCGCGCCCAGGTGGTCAGGTCGAACATCAGGCCAGCGTTGCCGGTGACCGCGCGCGCGGTGTCTTCCGTGCGTGCGCCGAGCAGGCGGTCGGTGCTGCTGGTGCGGGCCGTGTCGTGGCGCAGGCCGGCCGTCAGCAGCCAGCGGTCGGCAAACCGCATCTGGTCGCGCACGTAGAATCCGAGCGCGCTGACGTTGTCCTGGGCGCTCAGGCTATAGGCGCTGGGGCAATTGACAGCCGCGCCATAGACCGGCCGGTAGACGTTCAGCGCCGCGACCTTGCAGGTGCGCTGCAGACGGCTCTCGGTGCTGCGGTTGTAGTCCACGCCCAGCGTGATCTCGTGCTGCGTGCCGGCCAGATCGAAGCGCCGCTGCAGGTTGGTATCCACGCCGATGGTCGTACCGGAGAAGTCCTGCTGCGTGCCGCTGCGGTTCAGCAACTGGCTGTTGACGGCCATGGTCCCGGCCGAGACCAGCGTGCCGGTCAGCGACAGCGTCTGCCAGCGGAAATTCTGGTTCAACGTCCAGCCGGAATCGAAGCGGTGGGTCAGCGCATAGCCCAGCCGGTTCTGCTCGCCGTCGTACGGGGCCAGTCCGGGCTCGCCGATAAAGCGGCTGTTGGGCAGGGTGCCGTTGCGGTTGGCGGTCAGCGTGCCGTTCACGGGCAAGCCTTGCTGGCGCACGTATTGCCGCTCGTTATGGCTTGCCAGCAGGGTCAGGTCGGTGCGCGCGCCAAGGTCCAGCGACAGCGACGGCGCGATATAGCGGTTGCGGTAGTACACGTAGTCGGTCGGGTCGTCGCTGTTCATCGCCAGGGCATTTACGCGCAGCGCGGCCTTGCCGTTTTCCGACAAGGGCGTGCCGACGTCCGCCGTGACCTGGCGCAGGCCGTAGTTGCCTACCGTGAGCCCCAGTTCGCCGAACCGCTCGGGCCTGGGGCGCTTGCTGACGATGTTGACCATGCCGCCCGGCTGCACCTTGCCGAACAGCACCGAGGCCGGGCCTTTCAGCACTTCCACGCGCTCGGCGCCGAACAGTTCCTGCGCCACGCGGTTGTTGCTCTCGACCAGCAGGCCATCGACGAACACGGATTCCGAGGCGCGCTGGCCGCGGATGATGAAGTCGTCCCAGCCGCGCCGGCCGTAGACGTTGGTGACCACGCCGGCGGAATTGCCCAGCGCGTCGCCCAGGGTTTGCGCCTGCTGGCTGTCCATCAGGTCGCGCGTGATGATGGTGATCGATTGCGCGCTGTCTGCCGCCGAGGTGTCGGACTTGGTCACGCTTGCCGCCCTGCGCGTGGCAAATCCGGTATCGGTGCGCGGATCTCCGGCGGCGCTGACGGTGACGGACGGCAAGGTGGCCACGGCGTCCGTGGCGGTCTGCGCCATGGCGGGGGAGAGCAGGCAACCCAGGGTGACAGGGGCAATCAGTTGGCGAGAGAGCATCGTGCTGCTGGAGTGGCTAAAGCGGCGGATTGTAAATGATAATGATTATCGTTTGTAAGATTTTGCAACGTTTCAGGACGGGGTTGTCCAGTGGCGTCCGGACCGCCTGCCAGGGGGCGGGCATCCCGAAAGTGCAGGGCCGGGTTTCCAGGCGAAGGCCGGCGGTCTATGGTGACTAGGAGGCTGGAGAGGGCGCGCGGAGCCGGTGCCGGTCCGGCCAGGGCCTGCCCTTGGCATCTCGCTCTCTGTCTGTCTCTATCCGTTACCCGACGACACAGGAGAACACCATGGATTCGTCAGCATCCCCGCGCCGCATCGTGATCACGGGCGCAGCCGGTGCGCTAGGCCGGGCCGTCACCGAGGCGTTCGCGGACGAGGGAGCCCGGCTTGCCCTGATCGACCGGAGCGTGGACGCCCTGCGGGCGCAGGCACCGGTGCCCGAGGCTGCCGACTGGCACTTGCTGCTGGCGGCCGACGTGACCTCGCCCGACAGCATGGCGGTGGCGGCACGCACCATCCTCGATGCGTTTGGGGGTATCGACGTACTGGTGCACGTGGCTGGCGGCTTCGAGATGGGAGAGTCCGTCCATGCGCTCAGCCGGGAATCCTGGATGCGGATGATGGATCTCAACGCCTGGTCGCTGGTGGCCGTCACGCAGCACCTGTTGCCCGCCATGCTCGCCCAGGGTGCCGGCAAGGTGGTGGCGGTCACGGCGCGCGGCGCGGCCAGCGGGGCCGCCGCGATGGGCGCCTATTGCGCGTCCAAGAGCGCGCTGCAGCGTCTGGTGGAAAGCCTGTCGCACGAGGTGCGCAGGGGCGGCGTCAACGTCAACAGCATCGCGCCGAGCATCCTCGACACCCATGCCAACCGCGCGGCCATGCCGGCCGCTGACCCGGGCGACTGGGTCTCGACCGCGGCGGCGGCGCGCGCCATTGCCTTCCTCGCCTCGGACGCCGCGCAGGCGATCCATGGACAGCACCTGGTGCTGGACGGGTTGAGTTGATCCGCGGCCGGCACGTGGGCCGGCGCGGCGCGAGGCTTCCCGCAGGGATTCACTGGACCCGGCAGGCGCAAGGCCTGCCCGGGACATTGCGTCCATGTCGCGCAGGTAATCGTTCTTCTCCGCGGTTGGCGCTTGACGTGTACATGGCATGAGAAGTGGATCCGGGAGAACCCCGGTGATGACGCAAGCGGAAAGCCATTTCGATCCTAGGGTAAATACCAGGACAGTTTTCCCGAGTGTTGGGAATCGAAGTTTTGATATTTGGGAAAACACGCGCATGCTCTCGTCCCATGCAGATCGAAGCCGATGCCCCCGAAACCAACTACCCAGCCGCTGGCGCGGATCGCGTGCTGTTCGTGCTCGCCGCCTTGG
>Ga0255338_1003776_pt1 | contig 17260 bp, 13 predicted proteins | sample MeOH1_35cm_T4_19_FD_203715 | JGI IMG/M metagenome (GOLD analysis project Ga0255338, IMG submission 203715) | Sandy soil microbial communities from University of British Columbia, Vancouver, Canada - MeOH1_35cm_T4_195 | ecosystem: Engineered > Artificial ecosystem > Sand microcosm > Unclassified ...
GGTCCTTTCTTTCCCAGGTCGTCGGCGCCACTGTCTCCCCGGCGATGAAGTCCGCCGGAACGATTAGACTAATTTGGGGAGCGTGCGTCCATCTCGGTTTGCTAAAATGGACGCGCCATGGGCTTCCATATCGAGCTGTCCAACGTCCGCCTCTTCGACGTGCTGCGCAACGAGCTGAACGGCGAGCTCGGAAGCGTCCTCGGCGTCGAGGGCGACAAGATCGCGCTCAAGCTCAAGACCGGGGAGATCGCGCGCTTCAAGTACGGGGAGCACTTCTTCCGCGTCTCCGAGGACGAGGCGATCGCCTTCCGCGCGGTGATCGCGGAGCTCCGCCGCCAGGCGTCCCTGCTCAAGCCGCGCAAGCGCGGGTCCCTGCGCAAGCCGGTCAAAAAGGCCGCCCCGAAGAAGAAGGCCTAGTCGGCCGCCGGCTTCAAGGGGATCCGTCCGCGGACGAACAGCAGGCGGTCGAAATAGGGCGACGATTTCCCCGAGTCACGCAGGCGCGCGGCGCTCCGGCGGAAATCGGCCGCTTCGCGCGGCGTGCGCTTGCCTCTCAGGACCTCGTCGGCGAGGTTGAGGGCGAGGAAATTCTCGGCCTCGTCGTCGGAGCGCGCGGTGAGCCAGCCCTCCTTCCGGTCCACCTCGATCTCCTCGTCGAACCGGGCGAGGTCCCCGAGCCTCGCCTCCGGGACCCTGTAGGCGGCGCTCTGCTCGAGACGGCTTCCGCCGCCCGCCTTCTGCGAGTCCCGGTAGACGACGGTCCGCGCCCACTGCCCGTTGCCGGTCCAGACGAGGCTGTGGTCGGAGGCGCGGGTCGGCTGGCCGTACTTGGCGATCATCAGCCGGGCCAGGCGGTAGGAGTAGGTCGGCCAGAGCAGGATGATCGATTCCGGGGTCTCCCCGGAGAGCGAGATCTCGGCGAGGTCCATATCCTGGCGGAACTGGGCGCGCGCGCCCGGAGCGCACGCGGCGAGCAGCAGCAGTCCCAAAGCGGTCCTTCGCGCGGCGTCGAACATGGGAGCCTCCCTCCGGCGCACCTGTCGCTCCGATTATACGCGCCGCGGCGGCTCCGCCCCATGGACGGAGGGTGAATTTATTTCAACGCTTCGGTTTCGGGTGCGCGATGGCCTCGATCTCGTCGGCGGAGAGCGTCTCCTTGACCATCAAGGCCTCGATCATCGCCTGGTGCTGGGCGGCGCCGGCGCGCAGGCGCGCCTCGGTCCGCTCCATCGAGGCCTTGAGCAGCTTGTTGACCTCGGCGAGGGCCTTCGCGTCGGCCTCGCCGCCGAAGGCGCTCTGGCCGTACTGGTTCGGGGCGGTCTGCGCGAGGCCCATCTCCTCGCTCATCCCGAGCTGCTGGACCATCGCCCGCGCCACGCGCGTCGCCGACTCGAGGTCCGAGCCGGGGCCGGTGGACCATTCGCCGTAGAAGATCTTCTCCGCGACCAGGCCGCCGAGGGCCGTGTCGAGGCGCGCCTCGAGCTCGGCGCGGGTGTAAAGGTACTTGTCGCCTTCCTCGCTGCCGGACTCGGCGAAGCCGAGCGCGCCCGAGCCGTGGGGCATGATGGTGACCTTGTTGACGGGCACCCTCACCTCGGCGTTCTCGTTGAGCAGGTTGGCCAGCACGTGGCCCGCCTCGTGGGCCGCGATGCGGCGCTTGAGCGGCTCGGACAGGCGCAGGGAGCGCTTGCCGCCGATCGTCGCGCGGTCCACGGCCTCGTCGATGTCGGCGCCGTTGATGGAGTCCGCGCCGCGGCGGGCGGCGAGCAGGGCCGCCTCGTTGACGACGTTCTCGAGGAACGCGCCGGACAGCCCCGCGGTGCGGCGGGCGATCAGGCGCAGGTCCACCTCGGCGGCCAGGCGCGCCTTGCGCGCGTGCAGGGCCAGGATCGCCTCGCGGCCCATCGCCTCGGGCAGGCCGACGTGGATCTTGCGGTCGAAGCGGCCGGGGCGGGTCAGCGCCGCGTCGAGCGTGTCGGCGCGGTTGGTCGCGGCGACGACGAGGACGCCGGAGGAGTTGTCGAAGCCGTCCATCTCCTTGAGGATCTGGTTGATCGTCTGCTCGCGCTCGTCGTTGCTCCCGCTGCCGGGGCCGCCGTCGCCGCGCTTCTTGCCGACCGCGTCGATCTCGTCGATGAAGATGATGGCGGGGGCGTTCTGGCGCGCGGTCTCGAACAGCTCGCGCACGCGGCGGGCGCCCATGCCGACGTACAGCTCGACGAAGTCGGAGCCGGAGATGGAGATGAAGGTGGCCGAGGTCTCGCCGGCCAGCGCGCGGGCGAGCAGGGTCTTGCCGGTGCCGGGGGGGCCTTCCATGAGGATGCCCTTGGGCATGCGCGCGCCGAGCTTCTTGAAGCGGGCGGGCTCGCGCAGGAAGTCGATGATCTCCTGGACCTCGACGAGGCTCTCGTCGATGCCGGCGACGTCGTCGAAGCGCGCCGTCGGCTTCTCGAGGTCCATCTTGGGCTTGGTGTTGATGCCGCCGGCCGCGCCGCCGCCTCCGCCCATCATCTTCTTCATGAGCCAGACGAGCAGGAAGATCGGGAGGATCGCCATCGCGAGCATCATCAGGATGGAGCCCATGCTGGTGCCCTTGGGCTTGGCCATCTCCTCGGCGGCCTTCGCCGAGCGCTCCGCCGCGTCGGCGGTGCGCTTGGTGTCCCGGGCGATCTGCTCCAGCGCCGCGTCCTTCGGGTCGACCTTCACGGAATCGACGCCCGCGTGGGCCGCCGCCGCGGGAGCCTTGATCGTCTGTTCGATCGCGACGGGGGCGGCGGGAGGGGCCGGCGGGGAATTATTGCTGAACGCCCACCAGCCGGCGAGCGCGGAGAAGAGGATGATCATCGGCAGCCACGAGCCTTTCTTCTTCGGAGCCTGCGGCGCGGAGGCGGCGGGAGTGGGCGTCAGCACCGGCGCCGGGACGGGGCGGACGGATTCGTAGCTGACCTCGGGTCCCGGGTCGACGCCGAGCGCGGTCAGAAGATCTGCCGCGGCGAGGCGGACCGAGGCGTTGCGGTCCTTGTACGAGGTCTTGATGGTCTCGATGAGCTGGGACGAGCCGGGCTTCAGGAAGGCGGCCTCCCGGGACAGGCGCTTGAGCGCGGTGCGCTGAAGATACCACCAGGGATCGATGCCGAGTTCCTTCGAGGTCTGGACCCCGGGGCGGGCGGCGAGGGTGAGAAGGTCGAGGTAGCGCGTCAGGGTCTTCTCGATGGGCAGGGCGTCGAGTATGCGCTGCGCGCCGATCTTCACCTCGGAGCGCCGCTCCTTCTCGTCGACGATCGCGGCGGAGGCGGCCTTGAGCGCCGCGACGGGATCGGTCTCGAGGAGCTTCTCCATCGCGGCGACGACGCGCGTCGCGGGGACGAAGGGCTTGTGCGCGGGCCGCTTGACCGAGGCGGCCTGAGGCTGGGAACGGCCGAGCATCGGGCCGCGCGGCGCGTCGTTCGGAGAGCCGGCGTCGACCGCGTCGACGACGGGGCGGCGGGCCTTCATTCCGTCGAACAGCGAGGCGAGGCGGCCCATGGGGCCGTCGTTCTTGTCGCCGGCGGCGGGCGCGGCGGGACGGGCGGCGTCGAGCGCGGGGATGGAAGCGGCGGGCGCCGCGGCCACGGCGGCCTTCAAGGCGACGGGCTTCACGGCGAGGGGCATGGCGGCGATCAGCGGCGCCGGCGCCGGAGCGAGGGTCGGGACGGCGAGCGAGGGCGCGGACAAGGTCAGAGCGGGGGCCGTGACGGAGTCGGCGGCGGGGGTGAGCGACAGGACGGGTCCCTTGATGCCGGCGGCCGATCCGGCGCGGGCCGACGCGGCGACTTGGCCCCAGGCCTGGGAGCCGGGCGCGCCGAGGACGAGGGCGGCGACGAGAACGGAGGCGATGACGCGGGAAAGACGGATTTTCATTCGATAAACCCCTGAAAAATTGATCACGGTCAATATTCTATGCGCGACGGCCCCAGGGGAGTTTGGGTCGAACGGGTCCGCGACGGTCGGGCATAAGTCCCACGGGTGGCCGGGACTTTTAGGGCAACGATGAGAAATCCTGAGCGGGGAGGATCCTATCGTCGTTGTACTATGGCTACTTCCTCGTGCGAAGCGGCGATAGCATCGATGCGATGGCGGAAAGTGAAGCCGGAGATGTCAGGACCGGCGGGCCCTAAGAGCCGCGTCGGCGCAGTACAGTCCGACCGCGGCCCAGATCAGGGCGAAGCTGAGCAGTCGTCCGCGCGACAGCGGCTCGCCGAAGGCGGCCACCGCGATCAGGAACTGCAGGGTCGGGGAGAGGAATTGGAGGAAGCCCATCGTCTTGAGGTCGAGGCGGCGCGCGGCCTCGACGAACCAGAGCAAGGGCACGGCCGTGACCCCGGCCCCGCCCGCCAGCAGCAGCCAGGTCCTGGCGTCGGCGGGGACGCGGCCGTGCGCGGCGAGCCAGGCCAGCCCGGCGAGCGCGGGTCCGGCCAGGACGAAGGTCTCGAAGGAGAGCCCGACGAGCGCGTCCGCGTGCGAGACCTTCCGCAGCAGCGCGTACAGCGCGAAGGTCGCGGCCAGGGCGAGCGACAGCCAGGGCAGGTCCCCGTGGTCCTTCACCAGCCAGAGGACCCCGGCCAGCGCGAGGACGGCGGCCGCCGCCTGCAGGCGGCGCATGCGCTCGCCGAGGACGACGACGCCGAGCGCCACGTTGACGAGCGGGTTGATGTAGTAGCCGAGGCTCGCGTCGAGGACGCGCCGGTCCTCGATGGCTTTGATGAACAGGAACCAGTTGACCCCGATGAGCGCGGTCGTCGCGAGGAGGAGGGACGCGGTCCTCGGTTTGCCCGCCGCGCGGCGCAGGTCGTCCCACCGGCCGCGCATCACGAACAGGAGGAAGAGCGCCGACCAGACGACGCGGTGCAGCAGGATCTCGAACGCGGGGACATGGGCGAGCTGGCGCCAGTACAAGGGGCCGAGCCCCCACAGCCCGAAGGCGCCCGCGGCGTAGGCGAGCCCGAGGCGGTTCATCCGCGCAGTTCTTGGAGGCGCGCGTCGGCCCGCTCGAACTCGGCCTCGGCGGCCGGGCCGACGACGGTGTAGTGGCCCATCTTCCGGCCCGCGCGGGCGCCGGATTTGCCGTACAGGTGCAGCGTCGCCCCGGGGACGGCGTCGAGCGCGGACCACTTAGGCGCGCCTTTCTCCCACAGGTCCCCGAGGAGGTTGACCATCGCCGCCGGCCCCGCGATCAGCTCGGTCGAGCCCAGCGGCAGCCCGCACACGGCGCGCACGTGCTGCTCGAACTGCGAGACGGCGCAGCCGCCCAAGGTGTAGTGGCCGCTGTTGTGGACGCGGGGGGCGATCTCGTTGACCAGGAGGGATTCGTCGTGCAGGAGGAACATCTCGACGGCCATCACGCCCACGTGCCCGAGCGATTCGGCGATCTTCGTCGCGAGGGCGACGGCCTTGGCCGACACGTCGCGCGGGATCCGGGCGGGGGCGCGCGTGGCGTGGAGGATGCCGCCGCGATGGACGTTCTCGGCGACCGGGTAGACGGCGATCGCCCCGTCGCGGCCGCGGGCGAGGATCACGGAGATCTCGGCCTTGAAATCGACGAGCTTCTCCCACACGCACGGCGCCTTCAGGACCTCGTCCGCCTTGGGCGCGTCGGCCTCGCTGCCGAGCCGGCACTGGCCCTTGCCGTCGTAGCCGTGCGAGCGGCGCTTGATGATCACCGGGTATTTCCAGCCCGTCGCGGTCGCCGCCTCGCCGAAGGGCGTCTGGGGGAAGCCGTGGCGGCTGAGGAAGTTCTTCTGGGTCAGCCGGTCCTGGATGAGGCCGAGGACCGAGGGAGCCGGGAAAAGAGGCCGGGCGGCCGCGACGGCCTCCAGGACCTTGACCGGTATGAGCTCCCACTCGAGCGTCACGAGGTCGGACGCCTTGGCGAGCTTCATCGCGCTGACGGCGTCGTCGACGGGGCCGACGACGGGGAGGTCCACGACCTGCAGGGCCGGGGAGGACGCCGAGGAGTCGAGCGCGGCGGTCCGGTAGCCGAGGCCCTTGGCGGCCTCGGCGATGAGGCGGCCGAGCTGGCCGCCGCCGAGTATGCCGAGGGTCTTGCCGGGCGCCAGCGGTCCCACTACAGCGAGTCCCGGAGGACCTTGCGCGTCTGCGCGTCCCGGAACTTCCTCACGCTCTTGGCAAGCGAGGGATCGTTCAACGCGAGGATCTGGGCCGCGAGATGGCCCGCGTTCGCCGCGCCCGCCTCGCCGATCGCGAGCGTGGCGACGGCGACGCCGCGCGGCATCTGGTTGATCGAGAGCAGGGAGTCGAGGCCCTTCAGCGCGCGGGACTCGACGGGGACGCCGAGGACGGGCAGCCAGGTCATCGCCGCGGTCATGCCCGGCAGGTGCGCCGCGCCGCCGGCGCCGGCGATGATCACCTTCAGGCCCTTCTTCTCGGCCGAGGCGGCGTAGCTGAACAGCCGGAGAGGAGTCCGGTGGGCCGAGACGACCGAGGCCTCGTACGGCACTTTATAATCACGGAGAACGTCGGCGGCGGCCTTCATCGTCTTCCAGTCCGACTTGCTGCCCATGATGATGCCGACGAGCGGTTTCTTTTTCAAGCGGCGATCTCCTTGCCAAGAACCTTGGCGGCGACGTCCTTGCGCCATCTCAAATCCCGGCCGGCGACGCGGGGCAGCGCGGCGTAGGCGCGCTCGCGGGCGGCGGCGAGGTCGGCGCCGAGGCCGACGACGGCGAGCACGCGCCCGCCCGCCGCGAGCCAGCGGTCGCCGTCCTTCCTCGTGCCCGCGTGGAACACCATCACGCCCTCGAGGCCGTCCGCGGCGCCGGGCGTGAGCTCCGCGCCGGCCTTCGGCGCCTCGGGGTAGCCCTCGGCGGCGACGACGACCGACACGCAGGCTCCGGGGCGGGCGGGGACGCGGCTGACGCGCAGCTCGCCGCGGGCGCAGGCGAGGCACAGCTCCAGGAAATCGGCGTCGAGCAGGGGCAGCACCGCCTGCGTCTCCGGGTCCCCGAGGCGCGCGTTGAACTCGAGCAGCTTCGGCCCCTCCGGCGTGAGCATGAGGCCCGCGTACAGCACGCCCCGGAAATCGAGCCCGTCCTTGGCCAGCCCGGCGAGCGCGCGGTCGAACACCGTCTCCCGGATGGTCCGGAGCGCGGCTTCGTCGAGCGGCACCGGGCACAGCGCGCCCATGCCGCCGGTGTTGGGGCCGAGGTCGCCGTCGAGCAGGCGCTTGTGGTCCTGGCTGGCCGGCAGCAGCGCGTAGGTCTTCCCGTCGAGGACGGCCATCATCGAGATCTCGGGCCCCGTCAGCAGCTCCTCGACGAGCAGGACGCTCCCCGCGCCGGTGGCGGCGAGCGTGGCGACCGCGGCCTCGGCCTCCGGCAGCGCCGTGCAGACGATCACGCCCTTGCCGGCGGCGAGGCCGTCGGCCTTCACCGCGCAGCGCCCGCCGAACGCCCTGGCTGCCGCCAGGGCTTCCTCGTAACCGCCGACGCGCGCCCGGGCGGTCGGCAGGCCGTGGCGGTTCATGAAGTCCTTGGCGAAGGCCTTCGAGGACTCGAGCCGCGCGCCGTCCTTGCCCGGCCCGAACACGGGTATGCCCGCCGCGCGGACCGCGTCGGCGACGCCGGCGGCGAGCGGGGCTTCCGGGCCGATAATGACGAGCTCCACGCCCTTACTGATACAAAAACGCGAAACGGCCTCGGGGTCGAGGGGATCGAGGGCGACGCGCTCGGCCAGGGCGCCCATGCCGTCGGAGCCCGGGGCGGCCCACAGCTTCGTCAGACGCGGGCTCTTGGCCAACGCCCACGCCATCGCGTGTTCCCTGCCGCCGGAGCCGAGAAGGAGGACCTTCACGGCCTGATGATACCTAAATCGTCTTAGTCCGTCGAATCGACGACGCGGAACACCTCGGAGATCGAGATGGCTCCGGCCGCGGCCTTGCGCAGGCCGTCGGTGATCAGCGGGTCGTTGCCGTCCTTGAGCGCGGCCGCGCGCAGGTCGTCGAGGCCGGCTTTCTTGAGGATCAGGGCCCGGAGGGCCGGGCTGATCGCGACGTATTCGAAGAGCAGGACGCGGCCGAGGTAGCCGCTCTGACGGCAGGCGGCGCAGCCGGCGCCCTGCTTCAGGTTCTTCAGCAGGCCGTCCGGCATCCTGATCCCGGCGCTCTTCACGCGGTGCTCGACCTCGGCGACCTCCGCGGCGGTCGGCTCGTAGGGCTTGGCGCAGGCGTCGCATACGCGGCGCGCGAGACGCTGGGCGGAGACGGCGGTCAACGCGGACGCGATCAGGAACGGCTCGAGCCCCATGTCGAAGAGGCGCGTGATCGAGCCGAGGGCGCTGTTGGTGTGCAAGGTCGTGAAGATCATGTGGCCGGTCAGGGAGGCCGACACCGCGATCTCCGCCGTCTCGAGGTCCCGGATCTCGCCGACCATGATCACGTTCGGGTCCTGGCGCAGGATCGCCCTCAGCCCCTCGGCGAAGCCGAAGCCGGCCTTGGGCTGGATCATGCCCTGGTTGACCCCCGGTATCTTCTTCTCGATCGGGTCCTCGAGCGTGACGATGTTCCTCGACGGGGAGTTGATCTGCTGGAGCAAGGTGTACAAAGTCGTGGACTTGCCGCTGCCGGTGGGGCCGGTCACGATGAACATCCCCTGCGGGCGGGTGCTCACCGCGCGCAGCGCGTCGGTGATCTTCGGGTCGAGGCCGATCTCCTCGAGGGCGGGAACCTTCGAGTTCCGCGGGATCAGGCGCAGCACGGCCTTGTCGCCGTTCGGCGTCGGGAAGGTGGACAGTCGCAGGTCCACCTCGACGCCGTCCTGCGAGAGCGACATGCGCGCGTCCTCGGGCTTGCTCGTGCCGATGCCCCGCTCGGGGTCGAGGCCGCAGTTCACCCGTATGTGCGAGACGACGCGCAGGTTCAGCGCCGCCGGGATCTGGAGCACTTCCTCGAGGATGCCGTCCACGCGGAAGCGCACGCGCAGGGCGCTCTCCAGCGGCTCGAGATGCACGTCCGAGGCGCGCAGCTTCACGGCCTCCTTCAAGACCCATTGGGCCGTGTCGGAGACGAGCTTCTCTTCCTCGGGCTTGGCTTTGCCTCCGCCGCCGAACATGCCGCCCTTCGTCGTCTCCTTGGCCTTCTTGACTAATTCGACGAACGCGCCCTGAAGCGGCAGCCGCGGCGGCTCGACGCTCGGGGCCGGCGTCTTCGCCGCGGCCGCGGGGGCGGCGGCGGGCGCCGGCGCGGGAGGCGGCGCCTCCGACGCGACCGGCCCCGAGGTGTGGGTCGCGGGAGGAGCCGAGTCGGGGGCGGTCAGGTCCTGGAAGAGCTGGCTCGGCGGCGCGCCCGCGTCGGGAGAAGCCTGGCCGGGCCGCCCGGGGAGGTTCACCTCGACGGGGAGCGTCTCGGGGATCTTGTTCGCGATCTTCGGGCGCAGGTTCTCGAGCAGCCAGCGCTCGACGCCCTTCCTCACGACCGTGTCCACCTTGGCCCAGGTGACGAGAAGGGACTTGTCGCGCAGGGCCTGCAGCTCCGGCTCCGCGCGGCGCTCCGCGAGCTTCTCGCGGATCAGGCCGGAGCCCGCGCAGATCGCGGCGGGCTTGTTGCCCCCGAGCCAGACCATGTAGACGCCCTCGAGGTTGTCGAAATGCGGGTCGTTCAGGTTGACGGCGTAGAGCTCGCCCCAGACGTCGCCCTCGCAGCGGTTCCAGTAGATGGGAAGTGAGGCCATGCTCTTCCTATATAGCCTCTGCGCCCGGAAAAAACAAGTCCCTGGTCAGGTCAGCGCAGCGGCCAGCCGCCGTCGCCCTGGAGCTGGGGCGTCTGGTCGCGGTTGAGCCGTCGCGCCTCGTCCTGCACGCGCGGCGTCAGGTACTCGGTGAGGGCCTTCGGGGTGGTCTTGCCGGCGTTGAGCCCCTCGAGCAGGAACCAGGTGAACGCGCCGTGGCCCTTGTCGTCGAGGGAGCCGGAGATCTCGCTGGCGCCGGAGGCCGCGAGGACGGTGACCTTGGCGGGCACAGCGCCGGTGTCGATCTTGGCGACGAGAGGGCGCGCGCCGGAGGCGAGCACCGAGCGTCCTCCCGCGCCGGAGAAGCAGGAGTCCATCGCGACGAGCACCTGCTTGGCGGGGAGCTCGCCGAGCTTCTTGTAAAGCTGGGCGACGGGGTAGGCGGTGGTTTCCAGGAAGTTCGGGTCGCCGTCCCACGGCACGAGGTAGGCTTGGCCGGTCTTCACGTCGGGCGCGCCGTGGCCCGAGAAGTAGAAGTACACGCGGCTGTCGGCCTTGGCCATGCGCGGCAGCCAGGCCTCCAGGTTCTTCTCGAGCGAGGCCTTCCCGGCCTTCGCTCCCTTGAGCAGGACGATGTTGCGCTCGGGCACGCCGAGGGCGCGGACGTGCGCCTTGAACGCGTCGGCGTCGCGCTCGGCGTAAGAGGCCTTCGAGGCGATGTCGGAGTAGGACTCGATGCCGACGATGACCGCGAGGTCGTCGGGACGCTCGGCGGCGGCGAACACCGGCGCGGGCGAGGCCGGGAAGGACGCGGCCGCCGGGGCGGCGGGCGCGGAGCCTTGGACGGCCTTGGCGATGCGCTCGATGTCGGACGCGCTCAAGCCCGAAGGGGCCGCCGCGACGGCGGCGGCCCTCCGGGGGCGGCGGGCGACGACTTCCTCTCCCGGTATGCTCTTGAACGGCTCGCCGGTCTCGTCGGAGAAGACGAAGCAGGCCGCCCGGGCGTTCGTGTCGTAGGCATTCGATTCGAAGCGGGCGAGGAAGGCTCCGTTATAGGCCGAGAAAACCTCGGCGTAGTCCTTGAACGTCGCAGGGAAGCTGAACGCGATGTCGCACTCGGAGGGATCGGGCCGGGATTTGAACACGGCCGAGGCGAAGACTTCGCGCAGGCCGCCGATGCGGATGTTGTTGACTATCCCCGGGCCTTGGATCAAGCAGGCGCGGAGGCTCGACCGGCAGTCCTTGTAGGACGCGGGGTCGACCACGCCGAAGTCGACGCGGTTCTTCGTCCAGCGCACGCCCGCTCCCGGCCTGGCGCCGAGGGCGTTGCCTTCCGCCCCGGGCCCGCCCGTCGATACGCACGACGAGAGGAGAAGGGCGAGGGGGACGGCGGCGAGCGACAGGGATCGTGAGCTCATCGGGCGGCCTCCGTGGACTGATTTCAGCGTAACGGCCAGCCCCCGTCGCCTTGAAGCTGGGGCGTCTGGTCGCGGTTGAGCCGTCGCGCCTCGTCCTGCACGCGCGGCGTCAGGTACTCGGTGAGGGCCTTCGGGGTGGTCTTGCCGGCGTTGAGTCCCTCGAGCAGGAACCAGGTGAACGCGCCGTGGCCCTTGTCGTCGAGGGAGCCGGAGATCTCGTTGGCGGCGGAGGCGGCGAGCACGGTGATCTTGGCCGGGACCGCGCCGGTGTCGATCTTCCCGACGAGCGGGCGCGCGCCGGAGGCGAGCACCGAGCGTCCTCCCGCGCCGGAGAAGCAGGAGTCCATCGCGACGAGCACCTGCTTGGCGGGGAGCTCGCCGAGCTTCTTGTAAAGCTGGGCGACGGGGTAGGCGGTGGTTTCCAGGAAGTTCGGGTCGCCGTCCCACGGCACGAGGTAGGCCTGGCCGGTCTTCACGTCGGGCGCGCCGTGGCCCGAGAAGTAGAAGTACACGCGGCTGTCGGGCTTGACCATCCGGGGAAGCCAGCCCTCGACGTTCTTGGTGAGCGCGGAGCGGACCGCCTTCGAGCCCTTGAGAAGGACGATGTTGCGCTCGGGCACGCCGAGGGCGCGGACGTGCGCCCTGAACGCGTCCGCGTCGCGCTCGGCGTAAGGCGCCTTCGAGGCGATTTCGGAGTAGGACTCGATGCCGACGACGACCGCGAGGTCGTTGATGCGCTCCGCCGCGGCGAAGCGTGGCGCCGGTGATGCCGGGAAGGACGCGGCGGGCCCGACCGCCGGGGCGGCGGGAGCCGAGCCCTGGACGGCCTTGGCGATGCGCTCGATGTCCGCGGTGCTGAGGCCTTGGGTCGGCACGACGGCGGGGGAAGGCGCCACGCGCATCCCCGCGGGGAGCGACCGCGCGACGGAGAGTCGGGCATGGAGCGCCCCTCCGGCGGCGAAGCGCTGTTTGAGCGCGGACGTGACTCGAAGCTTGGTCGTCGAGGCCTGGTTGCCGTTGAAGCGCGTGTCAATCGTGAAGATCGGCTCGCCGGCGGGAGTTTGAAACGTGAGTGCGCGAGTGAAGGCCGTGGATTTCGCGGAGAGCACGACATGACAGGCGGCCGCGGGTCCGACGACGTCCCTGAAGGAATCGGCCATCCATTCGGTGAAATAGCGGGTCGCCCAGCCTTTATGGTCGGAGTCGACCTCGTCCTCTACCCGCGCGATGCACAGCGTGAGGTCCGCCTTCGGGAGCCTCGCGCCGGCCGCGTCGGCGCCGATGGGAAGCGTGGCGCCGCGGTCAGTGATGGTCGCCGTGCCTGCGCAGCCCGTCAGCGCCGCGGCGGCCAGCAGACTTACGGAGAGGCACGATGGCGCGCCCCGCATTCTATTTCACCGCTTCCGTGACCTGATAGTCCGGGATCGGCGTGGGATAGCGGCGGGTGAAGCAGGCCGTGCACCAGCCGCTCTCGTCGCCCTTGCCGACCGCGCGCTGCATGCCCGCGAGGCTGAGGTAGTGGAGGCTGTCCACGCCGAGGTACTTGCGGATCTCCTCGATCGAGTTCTGGTTGGCGATGAGCTCGGCGGCGTAGGGCGTGTCGATGCCGTAGTAGCAGGGCGAGACGATGGGGGGAGAGGTGATCGCCATGTGGATCTCCCGCGCGCCGGCTTGGCGCAGCAGCTTGCAGATGCGCTTGCTCGTCGTGCCGCGCACGATCGAGTCGTCGACGAGGACGACCTTCTTGCCGCGCAGCGTCTCGGGGACGGGGGCGAGCTTGAGCATCGCCGCCTTCTCGCGCAGCTCCTGCGTGGGCTTGATGAAGGTCCGGCTGACGTAGTGCGACCGCATCAGGCCGATCTCGAACGGCACGCCGCTCTCCTCGGAGAAGCCGAGCGCGGCGGGTATGCCGGAGTCGGGCACGGGCACGACGATGTCGGCCTTGAGGCCGTTCATCTCGCGGGCCAGCGCCTTGCCGAGGTCGCGCCGAGCGGCCTGCACGCCGCGGTTGAAGATCATCGAGTCGGGGCGGGCGAAGTAGACCTGCTCGAAGATGCAGCGCGCGGGCGCGGGCACGGGGGCGAAGGGCTTGAGCGACTTGACCGTGGTCCCCTCGACGATGACCATCTCGCCGGGCTCGATCTCGCGCACGAGCTCGGCGCCGATGAGGTTGAGCGCCGTCGTCTCCGAGGCGAAGATGTGGGCGTCGCCGATGCGGCCGAGCACGAGCGGGCGGAACCCGTACGGGTCGCGCACCGCGATGAGCTTGTCGATCGTCAGCAGGAGCAGGGAGTAGGCGCCCTCGACCTGGCGCAGGCTCGCGATGAGGGCGTCCTCGACGGGGCCCTCCTGGCGGGCGAGCAGATGGATGATGACCTCGGAGTCGGTCGTGGACTGGAAGATGGCGCCGCGGCCCTCGAGCTTGTGCTTGAGCTGGATCGCGTTGGTGAGGTTGCCGTTGTGGGCGATGGCCAGCATGCCGTGTCCGGTCTTGTAGACGAGCGGCTGGGCGTTGCGGATGTGGCTGCCGCCGGTGGTCGCGTAGCGCACGTGGCCGATCGCGACGCGCCCGGGCAGGGCGGCGACGCCGTCGGCGAACACCTCGGAGACGAGGCCCATGCCGATGCGCGTCTGGAAGTCGCCGTTCTTGACGGTGACGATGCCCGCGCTCTCCTGGCCGCGGTGCTGTAAAGAGAAAAGGCCGAGCTGGGTCAGCTCGGCCGCGTCAGGACGCCCGGAGACGGCGAATATTCCGCACATAAGTTCAGTATATCAGGTCGATAGCGGTTCGTGCGACTGTTTCCGGAAACAGTTCAGCGGGCGTAATCGACGGCGTTCTTGAACATCTCGAGCCCGACGGGCGCCTTGCGGTAGGTCTGGCGCGTCCAGTTCGGGTGGTGATGGAGCGACATGAAGCGCTCGGGGTGGGGCATCAGGCCCAGGACGTTGCCTTCGGGGTTGGTGAGCCCGGCGATGTTGAAGATCGAGCCGTTGGGGTTGTGCGGGTAGCCCATCAGCTTGCCGTCCTCGGTGACGTACTGCAGGGCGATGGACTTGGTCTTCTTGAGGTCCTCGAGATGGCGCGGGGATTTCAGGACCAGTTTGCCTTCCCCATGCGCCACGGGCAGCTCGATCATCTCGGGCAGGCCCTTGAAGAACAGGCAGGAGGATTGGGTGTTGATGCGCAGGTGCGTCCAGCGCGTCTCGAACTTGCCCGAGTCGTTGACGGTGAAGGAGGCGCTCTGGTCGCAGGCGTTGGAGTGGGGGAGTATGCCGGCCTTCACGAGGACCTGGAAGCCGTTGCAGATGCCGATGACCGGGCGGCCCAGGCGCACGAACTGGCGCAGGTCGGTCAAGGTGTGGCGCACCTGGTTGGCGAGCACCTTGCCGGCGCCGACGTCGTCGCCGTAGGAGAAGCCGCCGGGGATGGAGAGGATCGCGTAGTCCATCAGCTTCTTCTTGCCCGAGCGCAGCTCCGAGATGTGGACGAGCTCGGGGTCTCCCCCGACGTGCTTGAAGGCGTTGGCGGTCTCCAGCTCGCAGTTGACGCCGGCGGCGCGCAGGATCAGGACTTTGGGCTTTTTCATCCGAGGATCCTCGGCAGGGCGGTCTGCCACGACTCTTTGAGCTCTTTGAGCGACTCTTCGAGGCAGGTGGAGCCCTCGAGGCCGGTCACCTTGATGATGGGGTTGGCGGTCGTTTGGCCGATGCGGCGGACCATAGCGGATTTCGCGCTCTTGCCGAAGTGCCGCAAGAAAGCGCTCTCGTTCTCGGGCTTGACCTCAACGAGGATGCGCGAAGGGCTCTCGGAAAAGAGGAGAGTTTCGTTTGAATAGATGCGCGGGTCGCGCGGGCACTCGTCGAGGTCGAGCAGGCAGCCGAACTCGCCGGTGAAGCCCATCTCGGCGGCGCACAGCGCCAGGCCGCCCTCGGAGAGGTCGTGCGCGGACAGGACGTGCCCGCGGGTCATCGCCGCGTGCAGGGCCTTGAAGCCGTCGATGGCGGAGGCGGGGTTCACCTTCGGGACCTCGCCGCCGGTGCGGCCGAGCACGCGGTGGTAGAGCGAGCCGCCGAGCTCGTCGTTCGTGCGGCCGATGAGGTACAGGGCGTTGCCCGGGCCCTTGAAGTCCATCGTGACGGCCTTGCGCCCGTCGGGCACCGGCGCCACGGCGGAGACGAGCAAGGTCCCGGGGATCGGGAGCTCCTTGCCCTTCTCGTCCTTGGACTGGTTGAACATCGAGTCCTTCCCGGAGATGAAGGGAGCGCCGAAGCCTTTCGCGGCGGCCGCGCAGCCCTCGGCCGCGCGGACGAGCGCGCCGAGCTGCTTCGGGTCCTCGGGGCTGGCCCAGCAGAAGTTGTCGAGCAGGGCGGCGCGGGACGGGTCGGCGCCGACGCAGGTGAGGTTTCGCAGGGCCTCGTCGACGGCGGCGAGCGCCATCCAGTAGGGGTCGATGCGGCCGTAGTCGGGGTTCAGCCCGTGGCCGACGGCGAAGCAGGAGAAGTCGTCCATGTCGCCGGTGGCGGCATGGGGCCAGATCACGCAGGCGTCGCCGGGGCCGTCGTGGCGCACGCCCTGCAGCGGCTTGACGATGGTGCCGCCCTGGACCTCGTGGTCGTACTGGCGGATCACCCACTCGCGCGAGCAGACGTTGAGGTGCCCGATCATCTCGCGCAGGGCCTCGCCGGCCTTCTTCGTGACGCCGCCCGCGGGCTTCGCGGCGTGGGAATTCGTCCAGACGGCCTCGCGCTCGACGCGCGGCAGGCCCTTGTGGAGGAACTTCATGTCGAGCTCGACGATGGTCCGCTCGTGGTGCATGACCTCGAGCTTGCCGGTCCGCGTGAACTCGCCCAGCACGGCCAGCTCGCAGCCCTCGGCGGCGAACACGGCCTCGAGGGCCTTCAGGTTCTTCGGGGGCACGGCCAGGACCATGCGCTCCTGCGACTCGGACAGCCAGATCTCCCAAGAGTCGAGGTCGCTGACCTTGAGGGGCGCCTGCTCGAGGCGCACCCGCGCGCCGCAGTCCGCGCCGAGCTCGCCGATGGCCGAGGAGAACCCGCCGGCGCCGCAGTCGGTGACCGAGCCGTAGAGCTTCTTGTCGCGCGCCGCGAGAAGCGCGTCGAGGACGCGCTTCTCCTGGATCGCGTGGCCGATCTGGACGGCGGAGGAGGGGGCGTCGGCGCCGAGGTTGGCCGACGAGAAGGTGGCGCCGTGGAGGCCGTCGCGGCCCGTGCGGCCGCCGACCGCGACGATCAGGTCGCCGGGCTTGACCTCCTTCTTGACGGCCCACTGGGGCATGATGCCGACGGTGCCGCAGAACACGAGTGGGTTGAGGCGATAGTCGTCGTCGAACCAGATGCCGCCGCCGGCCGTCGGGATGCCCATGCGGTTGCCGTAGTCGCGCACGCCGGCGACCACGCCGCGCAAAGTCCGCGTCGGGTGGTGGGCGCCCTCGGGGAGCGCGCCCTTGTAGTCGGGGCGGCCGAAGCAGAAGGTGTCGGTGTTGAGCACCGGCTTGGCGCCCAGGCCGACGCCGAGGATGTCGCGCACCACGCCGCCGACGCCGGTGGCCGCGCCGCCGTAGGGCTCGAGGGCCGACGGGTGGTTGTGGGTCTCCACCTTGAAGGCGAGCGCCCACTTCTTGCCGAACGCGACGACGCCCGCGTTGTCCTTGAACAGCGAGAGGCACCAGGGCTTCTTGACGGCCTCGGTGGCGGCGACGATGGTCTCGGCGAAGAGGTTCTTGATCGTCCGGGTCTTCTTGCCCTCGGTGTAGCGGATCGGGCTCGTGAAGGTCTTGTGCTTGCAGTGCTCGGACCAGGTCTGCGCGATGGTCTCGATCTCCGCCAGCGACGGCTCCCGCTTCAGGGTCTTGAAGTGGGCCTGGATCGCGCCCCACTCGGGGTCGGACAGCGAGAGGTGGCGCTGGGCGCCGATGACGCGCAGCTCCTTGGGCGACTTGCCGAGGATGGGGAACGAGTCTTGGGAGGTCTCGGCGAGCTGGCTCAAGGGTGGGCCTCGGTGACGACGACGCGGTGGATGAGCGGATTGGCCAGGGACTTGGCCACGGCCTTCTCGACCTGCGCCTTCACGGCGCGGCCGTCGAGCAGATAGAGCATCCCGCA
>Ga0255338_1003777_pt1 | contig 17260 bp, 13 predicted proteins | sample MeOH1_35cm_T4_19_FD_203715 | JGI IMG/M metagenome (GOLD analysis project Ga0255338, IMG submission 203715) | Sandy soil microbial communities from University of British Columbia, Vancouver, Canada - MeOH1_35cm_T4_195 | ecosystem: Engineered > Artificial ecosystem > Sand microcosm > Unclassified ...
ATGCTATGATGGAGACCTATCGAGCCTTCACTTATCTCGACCACACCGGCAGGCTGGTAGTGGTAAGCTCCACCCAGATCCCATTTCATGTCAGAAGGCAATTGTCTAGGGCTCTGCAGCTGCCCAGCAGCAAAATCAGAGTGATAAAACCCCGCATTGGGGGCGGGTTTGGCGGCAAACAGACTGGTGCCTGTGAGGTATTTGCGGCCTTGGTTACCCTTAAGACCGGAAAGCCGGCCAGTATAATTTATGGACGCAAGGAAACCTTTACCAGCACTAACAGCCGCCATGCCATGCGCATCAAAGTGAAACTGGGGGCGGATAAGGCCGGGTTTATCCGGGCAATCGACCTGGAGGTATTGTCAGATACGGGCGCCTATGGAGAGCATGCACCTACGGTTCTAACCTGTGTCGGCGAGCATACTCTCCCTCTCTACAACAAAACCAGGGCGGTAAGGTTTACGGGGACTGCGGTGTACACCAATAAACTGTCTGCTGGGGCTTTCCGTGGGTATGGCGCAACTCAGGGGACCTTTGCGGTGGAATCAGCTGTGAACAAACTGGCGGAAAAACTGAACCTGGATCCGACAGAGCTTCGGCTGAAGAACTTGATAAAAGTGGGGGAGACCCACTTGACAGGGCACGGCGAGAAGTTGGGAAGTTCAACTCTCGACGAGTGCATCGCACAGGGTAAACAGCTGATTGGCTGGGAGGAAAAATACCCCTGCCGCGAGGTAGCTCCGAATAAAGTGAGGGCGGTAGGCATGGCTGTATCCATGCAGGGGTCAGGGATTGCTGCTATTGACACCGCATCTGCGGAGGTCAGGTTAAACGACGCCGGAGATTTCATGCTTTTGCTGGGTTCTACGGATATGGGAACGGGAAGCGATACGATCCTGGCCCAGATGGCTGCGGAGATCTTGGAGACCTCTATTGACAACATCAGCGTTTACGCTGCGGACACGGATGTTTCTCCTTTTGACCCCGGTTCTTACGCTTCCAGCACCACTTATGTTACCGGAACGGCTGTTGTAAGAGCGTCGGAAGATCTAAAGCGGCAGATAGTGGAGCACGGAGCCAGGTTCCTGGAGGTGTCAGTCGATTGCGTAAGCTACGACGGAAAACGGGTGGTAAGTACGGACGGAGAAAAGGAAATCAGCCTGGCAAAGCTGGCGGAACTTTCCGTGCTTGGAACTGATAACAGGCAGTTGGTGGGAATGGCGACCCATGGCAGTGACGTTTCTCCTTCACCCTATGCAGCTGGGTTCGCTGAGGTGGAAGTGGACAAAGAAACGGGTAAGGTGGAGCTCATTGATTTCGTGGCGGTAGTGGACTGCGGTACGATGATCAATCCTAATTTGGCGCGAATTCAGGCGGAGGGCGGTATCGCTCAGGGGATCGGGTTTGCGCTGTATGAGGATGTAAAATACAGTGTAAACGGCAAACTGCAAACGGACTCTTTCATGCAGTATAAAATTCCTACCCGTGAAGATGTGGGAAATGTGCGCGTTAGCTTCGTTGAGAGCTATGAACCCACTGGTCCCTTTGGAGCGAAGTCCGTGGGAGAGGTTGTAACTAACTCTCCGGCCCCGGCCATTGCACAGGCTGTGTTTAATGCGGTGGGGGTCAGGGTGACAAAGCTGCCCATAACTCCAGAAAAAGTATACATGGGGCTGAAGGATATTCAGGCTTAAAGGTGCAGGGTTGACCTAAAGTTAGGCAAAGTGCGCACCTTATTGTGGCAAAAGCATTGAAATGTAAAGACTCCGCACCGGTAATTGAACTGAGTCCCAGTTCAATTACTGGTGCGGAGTTTGTTTTTGTACCTCAGTATATACTCGGAAACATTAGCCGAGTATATCGAACAAGGGCACTGAAATGCATTTCTTGTTTACTCCCAAGTTTGCCAAATTTCCGGCCTGTTTCCCACCGTGGCCTGTTTTCCGTTGCGCACGATTGGAGTTTGGTATAGGCTGGGGTTTTGCAGCAGGAGTTCTTCCCGGACACTGGCCCCGCTGATTCGGTCCAGGTTCAAACGCTTATAATCCTTTGAAGTGTTGTCAATCAGATTGTTCAGTCCAACTGCAGCCTTGACGCTGGACAATTCACCCTTGCTTAAACCTTTGAGGTTCAAATCAATGAATTGGTAAGGGATTCTTCTTTCTTTGAAGAAGCGTTCCGCTGCCCTGGTTGATGAGCATTTCTTAGTGCCGAAGATCTGAATATTCATGAGAGGCGTTCTCCTATAAATTCTCAAGCTCCAGCAGCCAGATTGCGGAATCTGCATCGCTGGGCATGCGCCAGTCCCCGCGGGGGGAAAGCGCGATGGAACCGACCTTTGGCCCATCGGGCAGACAGGAGCGTTTGAATTGCTGGGAGAAAAAGCGGCGGTAAAAAAGCCTGAGGTAGAGCTTGATCTTGTCCTCCTCATAGCTGTCTGCGAAGGCCAGGGTTGCCAGCAGATATATTTTAGCAGGGGTATAGCCAAAGCGCAGCATATTGTAGAGAAAGAAATCATGGAGGGCATAAGAACCGATGATCTCTTCGGTCTTTTGTTCTATTAGGCCTTCTTTGTTTGGTGGGAGCAGTTCCGGGCTGACCGGAGTCTGGGAGATGTCTCTAAGTATTTTTGTGACCTGGGAGTTTTCCGTTGTGTCTGCATACCATTCCACCAGATAACGCACTAAGGTCTTTGGGATGCCGGCGTTAACCGCATACATGCTCATGTGATCTCCGTTATAGGTGGCCCACCCTAAGGCCAGCTCGGATAAATCTCCAGTTCCAACCACCAGTGCGTTTTCCTTATTTGCCAGGTCCATCAGGATTTGGGTTCTCTCCCTGGCCTGCACATTTTCGTAGGTTACATCAAGGGTGTTGGGATCGTGACCAATATCCTTAAAATGCTGCAAACAGGCTTGCTTGATCGGGATCTCCCGCAGATCCACACCCAACTCTGTCATCAGCTGAAGTGCATTGTTATAGGTTCTGCCGGTTGTGCCAAAACCCGGCATGGTGACCGCAATGATCCTGGTGCGGGTCCCTTTGAGGGAATCCATGGCAGCGATACATACCAGCAGGGCCAGGGTAGAATCCAACCCGCCTGAAATTCCCACTACTACTTTGGGGATACCGGTTTTCAGGAGACGCTGTCTTAATCCGGCAGCTTGAATCCAGAAGATTTCCCTGCATCTTAAGTCTCTTTCTTCTTTCCTGCCCGGTACGAAGGGATAGGCCTCAAGTGGCCGCTGCAGTTCTTTAACTTCACTATCTTCCAGGGCCAAGTATACTGTGGTATAGTCCCTTGCTTCTATTTTACCCATATAGCTGTTAAACTTTCTTCTGTCGCCGCGCAGCTTTTCGATATCCAGATCCGCAAAGCAGAGTGAGGAGTCCTCTGCAAAACCAAGCTCCTGCAGCATTAATCCATTTTCCGCAAGCAAGGAATGTCCACCGAAAACCACATCTGTAGTGGATTCACTTTGACCTGCCGAGACATAGGCATAGCCCGTCATACACCGTGCGGACTGCTGCTTGACCAGATCCCGGCGGTAGTCCGCCTTGCCTACCACCTCGTTGCTGGCAGACAGGTTTAGAATCAGATTCGCCCCGTACAGGGAGTGAAAGGAGCTGGGAGGAATCGTGGTCCATAGGTCTTCACAGAGTTCTACCCCAATACACAGGTCGGAATTGCGGTCCTTAAATAACAGGTTAGGGGAAAAGGGAACTTCCTGGCCTGCTACAATCACTCTTTCACTGAGCTTATTAAGGGAAGAACTGAACCATCTTTTTTCGTAGTATTCGTTGTAGTTCGGGATATAGGTCTTAGGCACTACGCCCAGGATTATTCCTTTGTGGAAGAGTACAGCGGTGTTAAAGAGCTGGTTGTCCGCCTCGACGGGCATCCCGACGGCGACGAGCACATCAGACTCCTCCAGGTCCGCGACGAGCTTTTTAAGCTGTAAGTCCGCTTCCTTTATTAGTTTGTTTTGCAAAAACAGGTCGGCACAGGTGTAGCCCGTGAGGCTTAGTTCCGGAAACACCAGCACCTTAACCTGATGTTCCCGTGCGGCAGTTTCCACCAACCGTCTAATTTCGGCAGCGTTATAGACTGGATTGCCAATTTTCAGTAAGGGAACAGCGGTTCCCACCCTTGTGTAGCCATACTCAGTTAAGCTGATCATTTTGCTGAATTCCTTTCCTCCAGTTGAGGTTAGTATGGTGCGATTGAAAGCCCAGGATACTTGCAAGGTTGAAAAGGGGCCTGTAGTATGGATTCTACCCGCAGCGAAAAACCCCTGCTGAGATTAGAACATTCCTGTAAGAGAAGTAACATCCTACGAGCATAATCCACTCTCCAACGGAGGAAAATAGAAATACTTGCAGAATACTTAACGATTGTTTGATAAAAGCCTTATTGTTTTTCGCAGTTAGGGAGGAGGACCCCATGAGTAAGTATTGGAGCAATACTATCCAAAAGCTAAAGCCCTATACTCCAGGTGAACAGCCCAAAGAGGGGATATACATAAAGTTGAATACCAATGAAAATCCGTATCCGCCATCACCCGCGGTGTTGGGAGTGATACAGCAGGCTGCAAATCCCAGCCTTCGGCTGTATCCGGACCCGCAGTGCAGCGATTTCCGGGAGGTGTTGGCCCGGTATCATGGTTTGAAGCAGGAGCAGGTATTTGTGGGCAACGGTTCCGATGAGATTCTGGCCTTTGCCTTTTTGGCCTTTTTCAACCCAGGCAAGAAAATCCTCTTTCCGGACATTACTTATAGCTTCTATGAGGTTTATGCGGAGATTTTCCGTCTCAGCTATGAATTAGTTGCACTGGATGACCAGTTCAATATCTCGATTGAGTCATATTTTAAGGATAACGGAGGGGTGATCTTTCCCAATCCTAATGCTCCCACCGGCAAGTATTTGCCGATAGACTCAATCAAAGAGCTATTGGAGTATAATACTGAGAGTGTTGTGATTGTGGATGAGGCATACATTGATTTCGGCGGGGAGTCCGCCGCAAAGTATCTAGACGCCTATCCGAACCTCCTGGTGGTGCGGACTTATTCCAAATCGCGCTCCCTGGCTGGGCTGCGCATTGGTTATGCAATTGGGCATAAGGACTTAATTGAAGGGCTCGAGCGGGTGAAAAACTCCATAAATTCGTATACCCTTGACCGCATAGCGCTCGCAGCAGCGGTGGAGTCTGTTAAGGATGAACAGTATTTTCAGGCTGCAAAGCAGAGGATTATTGCCACGAGGGAAAGCACAATAGATGCACTAAGCAGCCTGGGGTTTCAGGTACTGCCCTCTAAGGCCAATTTTATCTTTATCAGCCATACGGGGCTCCCAGCATCTTCCCTATTTCAAAAATTAAGGGAGAAGGGCATCTTGGTCAGATACTTTAACAAACCGAGAATAGACAACTATTTACGGGTAAGCATCGGGACAGATGGGGAAATGGACAGCTTCGTCAGCGCAGTGCAGGCTATTATAGCCGGAGTGTGAGCTGATAGAGAAAAAACCAGGTAGTCACCTTGACAACCTGGTTTTTATTATCTGCACCTTTTACTTGAAGTATCTGTTCAACAGTCCCCTGAAAGCCATGCCGTGCCGGGCTTCATCCTTGCACATTTCATGGACGGTATCATGAATGGCGTCAAGATTAAGCTTCTTAGCTAAAGTGGCCAAGTTTTTCTTACCCTGGCAGGCCCCGTTTTCGGCTGCAACCCTGGCTTCCAGGTTCTGCTTGGTATCAGCCACCAAAACGTTACCAAGGAGTTCGGCGAATCTCGCTGCATGATCTGCTTCTTCAAAAGCAATGCGTTTATATGCTTCGGCGATTTCCGGGAAGCCTTCCCTGTCCGCCTGCCTGCTCATGGCCAGGTACATGCCGACTTCGGTACACTCTCCGGTAAAGTTTGCCTTCAAACCTTCAAGGACTTCAGGGTCAACCCCATTTGCTATCCCTACCACATGTTCATCTGCCCATTGCATGCTGGTTTCCCCTTGTTCGGAAAACTTCGCTTGTTTCGCGCCGCATTGCGGGCACTTCTCCGGAGCTTCGGTTCCTTCGTGTACGTAGCCACAGACTCCACAGACAAATTTTTTTAACATTAAAGAATTCCTCCTGCTCAAATGATTTACTTTATAATCATTATTATAAAGTATTAACTATAAAGGTCAAGGACTTTTTAGGTTCTTTAGCGAAAAAAGTTTGTCCTACTTCGACTGGGCCTGCCAAAATAATTTAAAAAAATATTATTCTATCTTACTTGGACTTTTACCTTTCTCCAAAACAAATATTCTTGTCTGACGTGAAGTTTTGCCTTTGCCTATTAGCAAAGGATTGCGGGAATGGAGGATAATCGAGAAGGGGCTTGAATATATAGCGATAGAATGCGGACTTGGGTAAGTATTCTGGGATGCAGGTGGATATTACCTGGATCTCAAGCATGAGCAACAGTCTGGAAGAAAGACGGTTGGATTAATCCAGCTGTAACGGTAAACTGAGGCTAAAAAAGTGGCGCAAACCCCGTACTGCGGGGTTTGCGCCTTTAATCTTGGTGTTTTTCCTTACCGGCGGTAACCTCTGCCGGTGACTAGGCAGACTTCACTTGACCGGTCTTAATATAGTCGATCATCATCGGAGTTATATAGGGTACCATCAGTGGAAGCATATTGGGCATCAAGGAATCCATGGTCTTGGGCAGCAGGTCGGGCATCAGGTCCTCCATGTCCTGGGGTAGGTGACCTACCCGGCGAGATACTTCAGCCAGCATATCGGGCATAACCTTCGGCATGATTCCCGGAACCAGCATAGGCATCATTATGGGCATCATCTTGCTCATTAAGTTCATACCGCCCGGGATGTATTTCATGGCTGTCATCATGGGCACCATTCCGGGAGGCATGTTGGCAAACATCTGCGGGAACAAGGCCGCCATCAGCTTGGACATATTTTGTGGATCCATCAGGATGATGAATTTTTCGAAGTAACCCCACATTTCCAGGGAATACTCGGTTTTGTCCTCAATGTCGAAGCCTAAACCTTGGGAAACAAACTTGGCCAAGTCAGTAATCGGGATGCTCATATTGTTTGCTTTAGCAGCGGTTCTTAACTGAACCTGACAGCAGGGACAGAGGGCTAACAGGGCATCCGCGTTTACATCAATGGCTTCCTGAATCCGCGCCCCGCCAAGCTTGGGAGCAACCGGACTTTCCCCAATCAGGGTGAGTACGGAGCCGCAGCACATGCCGTTCTCCCGATTGTGTTCCATTTCCACCAGTTCGACACCAGGAATGGCGGCAATCAATTCACGGGGAGGTTCGTAGATGCCCTGTGCCCGGCCAGCGTGGCAGGAGTCGTGGAAGGCAACCTTTGCTTTAACTTCATGGTCGAATTTGAGTTTGCCCTTGGCTAAGGCCTCCGCCGCAACCTCGGAATAATTTTTGACCTCAAACGGGAAATCAAGGCCTTTCTTCTTGGCCACCCCGGCGTACATTTCTTTCCAAGCCAAACCACAGGCCGGACATGAAGTTACGATAGTCTTGGCGCCACGTTTTAGGGCTTCCGTGATATTGTGCTCAACAATTTCTTCAAAGACATCCCACTTGCCCGATATTTTCATAGGCACGCCGCAGCAGGCCTCATCCGTCCCCATGTAGGAAAACTCAATTCCGGCTTTATCCAAGAGGCGCACGGATGCTGTTGCCGCATCACTGTTCACATAAGAAGCGGTGCAGCCGGCAAAATAGAGGACATCTGCTTTGTCCTTGATTTTGGGTTTGATGTCTTCGGGTACCCAGTCTGCTCTCTTTTCACGTTTCCCGGCCCAAATATTCTTCTCACCCCGCAGGGCTGCAGCCATCATCTCAAAGGGTGGGAAGGTCATGCGTTTTTCTTCGTTGATTAATTTGCCGCGCATAGCCATCCAGTTGTGCTCAACCGGAATATTCAGCTGGCAGCGGGTGTTGCACACTTCACAGGTGGTGCAGAGCAGGAATTTGTTAATCATTTTCTGGTCGAATTTCTCCCTGCCGGCCAGAACTTCACGCAGGTAGGCATATTTGCCGCGGGGGGAATGGGACTCCCAGCCTCGACCGGAGAACTGCTCACAGGTGGAAACGCAGTATCCGCAGCGGGCGCAGGCAGTGGCAAAAAAGGCTACCGGACCAGGAATCCCATTTTTCTCTTTTGCTCTCTCAGACAGGTCTCCAGTAGGCACTTTGGCGGCATTAGCAATGGGCCTAATCACGGGTTCGAAGGCGGAAACCAAACCCATGATCAGACTGAGTGCCCCGGATCCCACAATTTTGTTGGGGTTAAACAGGTTCTTGCGGTCCACATTGGCTTTGTAAGCGGCTAGCTTACGAAAACGAGCTTCCCCAAACACGTTCTTGGCTTCTCGTTTGAAATAAAGACCGGTGGAGTAAGCTTGGCCGCCGTGCTTCTTGGCGATTTCGATAACGGAGAGGGCCAAGGCGAAGGCCAGGTTGTAGGCGAAGGAACGCTCATCATGGGGAATAAAGCCCAAGAGAGTTACCTTGTCCCCTTTGCCAGCCATACCTTCCAAAATGAAGGGTTGTTTGATCTTTTTATCAATATCGGTTAGTACGCGGGTCAGGTTTTCTGCCGGAACTATAATTTCGGTTGGGATGATTGAAGGACCGATCCGTTTCAGACGCATGGGTGCAAAGCGGAGTTCCCACTCGTGCTCAGCCGCCTCGGGGGACAGTTCATTACCGCGGTTATCCTTAATGATTTTGTTGAGAGCAAGATCAATCTTGGAACGACGTGCTGCAGGGTAAGCAATTACCGCCACATAGGCTTCGGGCAGTTCGGGCTCAAAATGGGGATGTGCTTCTTCGTAAGGGTGGCCGTGTTTGTGGGGCATTTTCTTTTTAAGTCTCAAAGATTCAGGGTTTAAAAAGGTGATTGACCAGATGGGCAGTTTGTTGCGGGAGATGGCTTTAAGGGCTTCACCCAAGGTTAGGGCATCGGGAAATGCAATTGCCCGGTGGACCTCGGGCTCAAGGTCGCGGACTTTAAGAGTTACCTCGGTGATAATCCCGGTTATCCCCTCTGCGTCCGCAATATAGTCTGCTAATTCTTGCCCGCTGAATTCCCTTATTTCGCCAGAGGGCAGAACCACCCGGGCCGAAAGGACGTTTTCTTTAAATTGGCCGTACTCGTAGGACCCTATCCCAGATCCGCCCTGGGCTAACCAACCGCCAACGGTAGAAGCGGGGGTGGAGGTTGGGTAAAGCCGCAAATCCAGCCCTTGTTTGTTAATCGTCTTTTGCAGTTGTTCCCAAATCGCTCCGGCTTGAACGCGAACCACTTTCTTGCTAGAGTTGAGGTCAACAATCTGGTTCATGCCGCTCAGGTCTACTACAACCGCACCCTTGGCAGGTAAAACTCCACCATAGCCGGAGGTGGAAGCGCCCCTGGGGACCAGGTTAATCCCTTCCTTGTCCGCCAACAGTACTAACTGGACGATCTCATCTTCTGACATTGGTCTAACTACCGCGCCGGCAAGACCAACAGGTACGAAGGGCTTGATCAGGGAGGGCAGGGCACCAACGTCATAGGAGTACAGTTTTCGCTCGATTCGGTCTACACTAATTCTGTCTCGAAACATCCGCTGGAGCCGGTTGACGCTCTTCTCGCTCAGTGTTGACATGAGTATCACTCCTTGTTGCTTTGTGATTAATTTAACAAACTATAATAAATGTTTACCCCCCTTAGGTATGGGGGATTTCGACACTATTATACAATGTTTTCGCAATAAAAACTAGAGGGAATTTCATCGAAAAGGCAGAAAAATTTCCACGCTGTCGGAGGAGAGTCTTGAACAAAGGGAATCAATGATTGTTGCCTACAATGTATCAAGTGGAGAAGACAGGATTCGGATAGACTGGTGCAACTTAGCTTTGTAATGTTAATACCGATATTAAAAAAGTTAATATAGCAATTGACATAATTAACATTAGCTGGTATTCTGAACACATGGGATATTCGGTATTAAGCTAGGGAGGTGATTCGGATCAGCTACAAAGCTCCGGGATTATGCCCGGTTTGCGGGCACAGTCTCAACGTTGTCAGACTAACCTGTACTCACTGTCCCACAAAAATTGAAGGGGAATTCTCAAACTGCAAATTCTGTCAACTTCCGGGTGAACAACTGGAGTTTGTCGAAGTTTTCATCAAATGCCGGGGAAATATTAAAGATGTAGAGAAGGAACTTGGCATTTCCTACCCAACCGTTCGCAGCAGACTGGACGGAGTGATTCAGGCCTTGGGCTATATGGTCGAAAAGCCGGATGCAGGGGTAGAAAGCGATCGCAGGCAGGAGATCCTGGTCTCCCTTGAGCGGGGTGAAATTTCTTCCCAGGAGGCAGCGCGTCAACTAAAAAGGGTAGTCAAATAGGTGAGAGGAAGGCCTTTAAATGAGTGCTGAGAGACTTAAGGTCCTGGAAATGATTGAGCAGGGAAAAATAACTGCTGCGGAGGGTCTGGAGCTGCTTGCGGCAATAGAGGAGACTGATGTAAAGGGTTCATCATTTAAGGATAATAATCGTTTTCTTCGGCGTCGATGGGGAAAAAATGCCTAAGGTGAATGTTAATGTTCCCTTTAGTCTAATCCGCTCGGCCACCAAACTGGTTAATATTGCCACCGGCTTCATTCCTCCGGAGGCCAGGCTGGAAATGGAGAAGAAAGGAATCAGTTTGGAGAAGCTTGATCTCAATGAAATTGTGCAGGCAATTGAAGAGGGGGCTTCGGACGGGAAATTGGTGGACGTCGATGTGGATGATCCTAAAGAAGGAAGGATTAAAGTTGAAGTTTTTGTCGACTAGTCGGCGTAAGAGCTTCCTGTTAGTTGTAAGGGTACAGTATAAAGGGTGGCGGAGAATTACAATTCCAGTCTCCTTTTGGGCCCTGGAGACTGGCTGGCTGGCTCTGGGAATGGGTGTTTCGCCTATGGGTCAAAGTGACCGCGAGAAAATCCGACAACCACTGGAAAGCCTATGTGGCGCAGCTTCCGATCCATACAGCACTCAGCCTGCTTGGGGAAATAATTCGGGATCTGCGTAGTCTTGGCAGGTTCCGGATTGTAGAAGTGCAACAAGCTGATACCCGTGTACATATCGATTTGTTCTGAGGGGATTGGGGAAATGAGCAAACTTGTCTTGTCAGCGTTAGTAAACGCAGTTGCCTTGTTTGTGGGAGCGAACCTTTTCCAGGGAATCTGGGTGTACAGCCCTTTGACCTTTCTCTGGGCGGGAATTCTCCTGGCCTTGGTGAACATGGTTATCCGGCCGATACTGGTTTTGCTGACCCTGCCTTTTAGTCTGTTGTCCTTAGGGCTGTTTGTCCTAGTAGTAAACACTTGGATGCTAATGCTGACCGCCTTTTTTATGCCCGGGCTGCGGATTCAAGGTTTTGGCACCGCATTCCTGGCTGCTCTAGTGATTGCCTTGTTTAACTGGCCCTTGAAAGAATTTTATCGAAAATAGCAAAGTTCAAGCTGCTCAACTAAAATTGAGCAGCTTTTTTTTCTACTGGAATCGAAGGCAGGAAAACCTAAGTAATAAGACGAATTACTAAGCAATACGGATATTGGGTGTAGTATTTCCATGTGATTAAGAAATACAGTATACAATCGGCGGTATTTGGTTGTGGTTGGTGCCGGGACCTTTTTTTGACAAAAATTCCAACCGAATAATGCCAGCTAATATTCATACATATTCTAAAGGCACAGCGGAGGTAGCAAGCATGCAAAGTGTTGAATTTCAAGAATTTGAAGGAAAAATGCTTGATCAATTGAGTGGGGTAGCAAAAAAGACAAACACAATTGATCATGAGCTTTTTTCCAAGTTCCAGGTTAAGCGCGGCCTGAGGGACGCAGACGGGAAAGGAGTAGTGGTAGGTTTAACAGAGATTGGGGATGTTCACGGTTTCATCCTGGATGAAAATGAAATGGTCCATGTCCCGGGTAGACTCCGATACCGGGGGATTGATATTAATGATATCGTAAGAGGTTTTATCGGAGACGATCGATATGGTTTTGAAGAGACCTGTTATTTATTGTTGTTTGGGGACCTTCCTAACCAAGCTAATCTACAGGACTTTGATAAATTGCTGGCAGGATATCAAAAATTGCCGGAGGATTTTGCCAGGGATGTTATTTTAAAGGCTCCGAGCAAGGATATCATGAATGTACTAGCCAGAGGGGTACTGTCCTTGTACTCCTTTGATCCCTTTGCAGACGATACTTCAATTAAAAACGTGCTGAAACAATGCATCAGCTTGATTGCCTGCTTCCCATCACTTGCGGTATATGGCTATCAAGCCTTGAATCATTACCATGGAAATAAGAGCCTATATATTCACAGTCCGCACCCGGAATTGAGCACGGCTGAGAATATTCTGCGCATGCTTAGGCCGGATAAGAAATATACCAGACTGGAAGCTAGGGCGTTGGATCTTGCACTGGTACTGCATGCTGAGCATGGCGGCGGCAACAATTCCACCTTCGTTACCCATGTGGTTACTTCAACAGGCACAGACACCTATTCTGTTATGGCGGCGGCCTTGGGCTCATTAAAGGGTCCGAAGCACGGGGGAGCCAACATTAAGGTTGTGCGCATGTTTGATGATATGAAGTCTAACTTGAAAGATTGGAATGACGATGAAGAAATCGAACATTACATGGCAAAATTATTGAACAAAGAAGCCTTTGATCGCTCCGGGCTGATTTATGGAGTTGGCCATGCAGTCTACACAATCTCGGATCCAAGGGCGGTTATTCTTAAAGATTATGTGGCTAGATTGGCTAAGGAAAAAGGGCTTGAAGAAGAATTTAACTTATATGCCAAGGTAGAGGAACTGGCCCCGATAGTAATGCCTAAGTATAGTAAAACGATTAAGACCACCAGTGTTAACGTCGATTTTTATTCAGGCTTTGTCTATAGAATGCTGGGCATTCCAGTCGAAATGTTTACTCCAATCTTTGCAATTTCCAGAATGGCAGGGTGGAGCGCACACCGCATTGAGGAAATAGTTAATTCCGGCAAAATCATCAGACCGGCTTATAAGAATGTGGCCCACAGGCGCGATTATGTTGTTCTAAACGAACGGTAGACCGAGAATTTTGACATCAATCTAGGAGGCGGGGTTTAGAATGGATAGGGCTTTGGTGCGGGTGCGCGGGGTTGTGACCTTGGCCCTGGCTGTGCTGTACCTGGTCAATGTGTTTTTAAAGTCAGGTATGTTGGAAAACATTAACGTTATTCTTGTAGTAATAGTACTCATTCCCAGCTTACTGCTGGTAACTGGAATCACCAGGATCATCGGTTATTCGTTTTTTATGGTCAGCGCGATCCTGCTGTTTTATTCCAAGGCTCCCCTCTCTGTATGGGAACAGGCCTTGGAAGAGAACTTGTATTTGGTAGTATTGTTTGTAACTGTCCCGCTCTTGAGCATCCCGATCCGCAGCGGGGGGTATTTTGAATCCCTGCAGGCCTTGTTTCAGCGGTATGTAACCAGTACCGGCCGCTTTTACCTGTTTGTCAGCTTTCTTTCCGCTATGGTCGGGGTGCTTGTAAACATGGCGATAGTTCCACTTATGCACGAGATTAGCAGGGCCAGTGAAATAAGTAAGGATAAAAGGCTTTTGAGTTCTGCCATCAGCCGCGGCTTTGCGACTTGTACCCTTTGGGCGCCAACCACGGCTGCTATTGCCCTTATCTTAAAGCTGACCGGGGCCAAGTGGCTTGCGTTCTTTCCGCTTGCTCTTTTGCTTGGGTGTGTTGCGGGCATAGTTGGGTTTGTGATGACAGTGTTTGAGGAACGCGGGAGAGAAGCTGGGGGCGTGCAAGCACCGACTGTTTCGCAAGCAGCCTTCAACTGGCGCAAGGTGATTGAACTATGCGTGTTTGGGATCCTGCTGATCATTTCCATTGCAGTAATCTCTCTGACTACCGGTATTCCAACCGTCATAATTGTAGCCCTGGCAGCTTTGCTGTTCCCGGTACTGTGGCTGGGAGTGATTGGGCGCTTGTCTATTCTTTCCCAGGAGTTTGTGGGAGATTATCTTAATGAAAGTCTGCCCAAGTTAAAGAATGAGCTGGTACTCTTTCTGGGGGCCGGCCTAATGGGTGCCAGCATTACATATTCGCATTTGGGAGATTATGTTCCGCAGTTGTTAACAGCGGTCGTAGGGCACAACGCCTTCTTGTTTGTGTCTGTGGTTTTTTTCAGTACCTTGATTTTATCCGCTCTGGGTGTTCACCCTATAGTAATTATCACAGTTGTCGGCAGTACCGTTAGTGCTGCCGCATATGGTCTTTCCCCAACTTTTATGGCCCTGATACTTTCTATGTGCTGGGCCATGGGCGTTTCCATCTCTCCAGCTTCGGGAACTGTCATTGCCGTAGCGGGGTTGGCTGAACGTTCGCCCTTAACTGTCGGGATCAAGTGGAACGGGCCGTATGTCTTAATAGCCTCTAGTGTTCTGCTAATTCTTATGTTTCTGTTAAGGACCTTAGGGATGGTGTAAATACACAGACAGCCAAAAACAGCGCCTTTGGGTGCTGTTTTTGCATTTTGGCAACAATTCGAGTGTTTTGGAAGAAGTCAAGACACTACGGGAATGCCTAGAACGTTAGTACGCCAAGCAAGCTCAGTTTGTCTGGTAAGGTGAAAGTCCTTACTGGGTAAGGTCTAGCCAACCACCCATATCGAGTGTTGCGCCAAAACAGGAGACTGTCAAGGTGAAGTGTACACAGAGTACCATGCAGGCCACAGGGAGACGTACCTCCTGAGGCATATTCAGCCCCGTTAGTGTGGTGTCCGGAGACGGACAAAGAGCAGATGACGACGTGTTTAACGTCACGGAAGTCCAAGCAAAGAAACCAATAAAGGCGAGGTTTCGGAGGGTCTGCCGGGGTCCGAGAACGTGGCATGTATGGAAAGATGAACTGGGAACTTGGGAGGTACCCTGATGGCTCCTGTTCTAAAGGGCAGGTAGGCCGGACAATCACAAAAGAGGAAGGCCAATGGCTCTACCGTGACGGTGACACGGCTTTAGGGTTAGTTTAATAAGCAAAAGATTGGAATTTGCTTGACTGCCAAAAAGAAATGGCCTTAGATCGTAAGGCCGTAGGCTAGGAAACTATTGTTTGTTTTTAGCATCGCAAGTCGAAATTCCTAAGACATGACTAACGGGGCAATAACGAATCGAACCTGTTATTATTGGTGCGAGGCCAATAAGCCCCCACCAGCTTCTGAAGTATAAACCTAAAAGAACAATCACTACGCCGATTACAATTCTAACAATTTGCTCGGTTTTACCAACATTACATTTCACTTAGATCACCTCACAGATATTTTGCCCCAATATCTGTAAATTTAACACAAAGGAATTTATCTAATATATTCTCCAATATCAATAGAAAGAGGAGTTGAGGTGTGATTTTTGGAAAAGGCAGCTAAGCAGGGTCGATTGCTCGTAGAGTCTAATAAACGATGGGAACCCCATTTTTTGCATTGGGGTTCTTTTTTGCGACTAGAACAAAAATTTTTTAGCCTCCTCTTGACCTTCCCTGACCATTAAGGTAAGATATGGTCAGAAGGTCAGTAAACATCAAACAATACTTTGGGGAGGTTATTAAAAATGGCTAAGACTGTTGGAATTGATTTGGGAACCTCTAACTCGGTTGTGGCGGTGATGGAGGGAGGTAAGCCTACCGTAATAGCCAGTGCTGAAGGCTACCGTACCACTCCATCTGTGGTCGCCTTCAAACAGGATGGGGAACGCTTGGTGGGACAGGTGGCCCGCAGGCAATCCGTGCTCAATCCATAAAACACCCTTTACTCTGTGAAACGCTTCGTTGGCCGCCGCTATTCGGAAGTGGCGGATGAAAGAAATTTGGTGCCGTATAAAGTAGTGTCTGGGCCAAACGACGGCGTGCGCTTTGAGCTGCACGGTAAACAGTATGCGCCTGAGGAAATCTCCGCTGCGGTACTGCCACCAATGGAGACACTCATCTTGGTGGGGACGATTTTGATAAAGTTATTGTGGACTGGATGGCTGCGCAGTTTAAGCAGGATTTCGGCATTGACTTGCGGAAAGATAAACAAGCTCTGCAGCGTTTGACCGAAGGGGCTGAAAAGGCTAAAATCGAATTATCTACTATTTCGGAAAGTCAGATTAGCCTGCTCTTTATCATAAACGGCGAGAAGATCCCCATCCTCTACAGGTGGAGGGATGAATCGCCGGCTCCGAATCCGAACAACAGTTCCCAAAACACCAGTTCTGTGGTAAAATATGGGTAGATAGTGTGTTTGGAAATGGGGTGGGTAATATAATCCGTGTCCTCAAAACGAACTTCTTTGCTTCCCACAGCGATATCGAAAGACTGTTTGCCTGCAACCGGACCTCTGCCCAAGTCTGGAACGCTTGTCTTGCTCTGGCCAGGGACCACCATAAACAAACTAGCAAATGGATTGCCAAGTCTGATCTCCATTTTGCTACCAAAGGCAGATACCCTATTCACAGCCAATCGATCCAGGCAGTATATGAAAAGTACGTTGCTTCCAGGGAGAGTGCAAAAAGAGCCAAAGAAAAAGGATATGCTCATATCAGGTATCCCTACAAGGAAAAGAAACATTTCAACACCAAGTGGAAAAAAGACGGATTTCGGATCTTCGAAAAGGGCAAAATCCAGTTGAGTCTGGGAATCATTGACGGCAAAAGACAAAAACCAATAACTGTACGGGTAAAAAACCTTCCAGCAGGGATAATCAAAGAAATTGAACTTGTCTATGACAGGGGACTTAAGCTGGCTGTTGCTTTCGAAGATGGTCTTGAACCAAAACAGAACCTCAATACCAATATTGCAGCGGTTGACCTGGGTGAGATTCACAGTATTACCGCAGTTACAGAGAACGGGCAAGGAATAATCATCACCGGTCGAAAGGTTCGTAGTATCAAACGCCTGCGCAATAAGAAAGTAAAACAGCTGCAGAAAAAACTCGCCAAATGCAAGAAGGGTTCCCGCCAATGGAAAAAATACCGTCGAGCCTTAGGATATATCCTTGCCAAAAGCGATGCTCAATTGACTGATGCCTTGCATAAGACTACCCGCCAGTTTGTGAACTGGTGTCTGGAGAAACAGGTTAAACAAGTCATAGTCGGGGATGTAGAAGGAATAGAGCGCAACACCTCCCGGAAAAAGAAGAATAAGAAAAA
>Ga0255338_1003778_pt1 | contig 17259 bp, 16 predicted proteins | sample MeOH1_35cm_T4_19_FD_203715 | JGI IMG/M metagenome (GOLD analysis project Ga0255338, IMG submission 203715) | Sandy soil microbial communities from University of British Columbia, Vancouver, Canada - MeOH1_35cm_T4_195 | ecosystem: Engineered > Artificial ecosystem > Sand microcosm > Unclassified ...
AGCTGCTGCTGAAGAGAACAGGTTTTGCACAGGAGGTAGATACCGCGATCGATGGAAGTGAGGCGTTGGAATATTTTGAACGGTTATTCGCAGAGGCAACAGACCCGGTGGCCGCTGCCCCTGAACTGATCCTGCTCGATATCAATATGCCCGTCATGAACGGATGGGAATTTCTCCAGGAATACAATCCCCGTTTCCGGGATAGACTCACCAATACCCATATCGTCATTCTTTCTTCCACCATCGATCCGGAAGACTTTGCCTTGGCCAAACAATATCCCGTAGTGGCCCAGTTCATCAGTAAACCACTCAGTGTAGAAAATCTGGAAGAGCTGAAAGCCAATCCGGTGATGCAACCTTTCTTTTCCTGAATCTTTTGAACAGATAATGTAGTTGATACAAAAGCCCGGCTTTTGTGCCGCAGGTTGTGCGCATTGTGCGGGTAATAACCTTCTGGCAGGGGCAAAAAAAAGCTTTGTAGGGAATTACTCGCGCCCTACAAAGCTCGTGTAGCTTACCGCTACGGGTTTTTCAAGGATTTGACCGGTTACGCCCTGTAAAAGCGGCCGGTCTGTGTCAGATCTTTACAAAGGATAATTGAATATTACTCCCATTATAACCAGAACCAGGTTCTTTGTTTAATGTGATATAGTAAAGTAACGAACTAATAATAGCTTCCTTCATAAGTGCTTTGTGGTTTTTCGGGTAAGGAAGAAATAGATTTGACGTAGGGATTGCACTACAGTTTCGGCCTGCCGGGTGTTGAGCGGGAGAAAAGCCGGATTGACACATTTATCCCAATTATTCGGCAACTATTCAATGTTTTTATACATTGGTTGCATGAAAGCAAACCATTCCTATCTGCGCCCCGGCTTTGTCAGGCACCTGGCCGGTTATAGTATCTTATCCCTTGTTCTCACCGCGAACGGCGTTTTGGCCCAGTCGCAGGACCCTGTTGTAGAGAATATCCTGACAGAGGGAAATACCAATTCTCAACTGGAAAACATGGCCCATGAGCTGTTTGACAGGATCGGTCCCCGTTTGGTGGGTACTCCCCAGATGCAAAAAGCCAATGATTGGGCCGTTGCCAAATACACCGACTGGGGTATTCCTGCCCGTAATGAAAAATGGGGCGAGTGGAAAGGATGGGAAAGGGGGCTAACCCATATTGATATGATCTCTCCCTGGGTAAAAAGCCTGGAAGGCACCCAACTGGCCTGGAGCCCCTCTACCAGGGGTAAAGCTGTTTCGGCAGAGCTGGTGATCATTCCCGACCTGGCAGATTCATTGGCTTTTGCGGCCTGGCTGCCTTCTGTAAAAGGCAAATTTGTAATGGTATCCATGGCGCAACCCACCGGCCGGCCCGATCAGAACTGGCAGGAGTTTGCTGCCAAAGAATCCTTTGAAAAAATGAAAGCCGCCCGTACGGCACAAACAGATGCCTGGGCCAAACGCATCAAAAAAACCGGTTATTCTGCCCGTATGCTTCCTCTTATCCTGGAGAAAGCCGGAGCAGCCGGTGTAGTGGCCAGCAACTGGTCGCAGGGTTTCGGTGTAAACAAGATCTTCAACGCCTACACACAGAAAATTCCTACGGTTGATATTGCCCTGGAAGATTATGGTCTGCTGTACCGGTTGGTAGAATCCGGTGATACCCCCACCATCAGTGTGCGTGCCGATTCCAAACACACGGCCCCGGTTCCGGCTTACAATACCATTGCAGAGATCAAGGGAACGGAAAAATCGGATGAGTATGTGATGTTATCAGCGCATTTTGATTCATGGGATGGTGGAACAGGTGCCACTGATAATGGTACCGGTACTTTGACCATGATGGAAGCTTTGCGGATCCTGAGGAAAGTATATCCCAACCCCAAAAGAACCATCCTGGTAGGCCATTGGGGAAGCGAGGAGCAGGGACTGAATGGTTCCCGTGCCTTTGTGGAAGATCATCCGGAAGTGGTGAACAAACTGCAGGCTTTGTTTAACCAGGATAATGGTACCGGCCGTATCATTAATTTATCCGGCCAGGGTTTTCAGCATGCCGGAGAATTTTTGCCCCGTTGGCTGGCAGCGGCTCCCAAGAGTATGCGTGATTCCATTAAAACCACTTTCCCGGGTACCCCCGGTGGTGGCGGATCTGATTTTGCTTCTTTTGTAGCCGTTGGTGCGCCCGGATTTTCGTTGGGTGCGTTGAACTGGTCTTATTTCAATTATACCTGGCATACCAACCGGGATACCTACGATAAAGTGGTGTTTGATGATTTGCGCAACAACGCATTACTCACTGCCATCCTTGTGTATATGGCCTGTGAAGATCCGAATACATTCCCGAGAGAGAAAGCGGTATTGCAGAACGACCGCAGCGGAAGACCCGCCACCTGGCCCACGCAGGTGAAAGCGATCCGCAAGGGACCTGTTGCACCGGTGAATTAATCGTGAAAGAATGAATTTGAAAAGCCTCCTGGTTGGGGGCTTTTTTTGTGGAACAGAAGAACAGATGAACAGAAGAACAAGGAACAGATGAACGGAGGAGGTGAATCTCGGATATCGAACACCGAACACCGAATACAGAACATAGAACACGGAACGCCGAACATAGAACAGAAGGATGCGCTGTTTAAAAGAGGGAAAGCTGGGAATGTTTTTTTGAGAGGGGCTTTTTAACAGATGTTAATGAACGTTGTGCCGTTGCCGCTATTTCGTAAACACTGGTTTCCTGGTAACGGGATGCTACGATGATCCGGGTGTTGCCTGCGTGTGGCTGAAACAACTCTTCTACGAGTTGCGGATGGTTATTGTTTTTGGAAAGATGCGCCAGTAGCAGGTGACTCAGGGAAGCTGGCCTATGTGCCAGAAAGAGCTGCAGGGCCTGTTCGTTGGATAAATGGCCTTGTCCGCCACTGATCCTTTTTTTGAGATGATAAGGATAATTTCCTTTCTCCAGCATGGTTACATCGTAATTGGCTTCGAGAAAAGCAGCATGGCATTGTTTGAAATACCGGACCAACTGATCGCAACTGATACCGAGATCAGTGAACACACCCACATTTACTTTTTCAGAGCTCACGAGAAAACTATGTGGGTCGGCCGCATCATGAAATTTTGGAAAGGCAGTTACCGACAATGCCCCGATAGAAATGGCTTCATGTGGTTGGAAAGAGCGGATCAGTTCTTCCTCGATCGGAATCCGGCCGTTGGCGTGGGTAGCGGGGGTGATGTATACGGGTAAGCGGAATTTTTTTGAGAGGCCGGGTACGCCGGTAATATGGTCCCCATGTTCGTGCGAAACAAAAATGGCTTTAACGGTAGCGATATCGAGCCCTGAGCGTTTCATCCGTTTCTCTGTTTCGCGGCAGGAGATACCTGCGTCAATCAACACTCCCTCCCGGCCATTACCCACATAATAGCAATTGCCATTGCTGCCGGAATTGAGGGAACAGATGAATAGAGACATAACCGGCCAAAAGTAATCCGAATAGCCGGATTAATAAACTTCCATGAACGGTCTTTGTAGCCCATATTATGCACACAAGCGGTAAAGACACAGAGAAGGTGATCGGTTGGCGGAGAGTGGGTGCTGGCGTTATTTTACAACTTCTCTGCGGGGTGCAGCACCTTTTTCCAGCACGGCCAGTAACTGCGCCACATTGCCGATCTGCTCCTGCTCATTTTGTGCAATGGATACACGCCATTTGCTTTCTACAGCATTCAGCAGGTACAGCATTTCCCAATCGGCCAGTTGCAGGTCGCGTTTCAGGTCTGTCTGCGGATCAACAAGTGAGGTGTTGATGTTGAGTTTCTTTTTCAGCAATTTCTGTATGCCAATGAGTAAGGGCTGCATATGGTTTGGTTTACACTATCAGGTAAGAACCATCATAGACCAAAAACGTTGCCAAAGACTTATTAAGATACTGTTAAAAGGGAAACCCAGTTTAGCATACACAAAAAAACACCCGGAAAATGATTGGCATTCTCCGGGTGTAATATCTGAATGCGTGATAAACGCTTAGTTTTTCTTGGGGGCAGCCTGTTGCACTGGAGCGGCGGGTTTGGCTGCTGCAGTAGCTGGAGCTGTTTTGACCTCACCTTTAATGATCAACACTTTCTGGTTAGGGTTGGCATTGGAAACAACAGAAATGGTTTTGGTAAATGGTCCCATTGCAGCGGCATTGAAAATAGCTTTGATAGTAGCGGTAGCCCCTGGTCTAACGGGCTCTTTAGGCCATTCAGGGGTAGTGCAACCGCATGAAGCAGTTACGGAAGTGATAACTAATGGTTCTGTACCCGTATTCTTAAAACTGAAAACATGGTTTACAGGGGTGCCCTGCGGGATGCTGCCAAAATCATAAGTGTCAGCAGTAAAAGTAAGGGCAGCTTTACTGGTGCTGGCAGCGGGTGCCTGTGCAGCGGTTGTTTGCGCATAACTTGTTGAAAGACCCACACAAAGTAGGAGAGTTACTCCTGCTAATATCTTTTTCATAATTTGTTTATTTAGCGGAAAGATAAAGATTTTTTGGAATCTGCTGCTTACGCCGGCTGACTATATGCCGGTTAAGGATAATTTAATCGGTGAAGGCAGACTGGGTTTAAGATTCCTTCCCGCTGCCCTTGAACTGGTGAATGGTTTCTTTGAACAGTACATTAAAAGTAGTGAGTGAACCGTACCCAGCGGTGATATATTGCTGCAATTCTACTTTCTCTGCGTCTGTCAGCACTTTGTGTGCATTGATCTTCTGTTCTACCAGTCGCAACCTGTCGCGTAGCATCACAATCTTATGAAAGAAAACCTCAATGGGAACTTCCTTGGCCTGCAAACTCTCATCCTGGGGTTTCAGTACGAGGGTGCCATCATTCCATTTGGTGGCCATGGGCACCAGTTGAAATTCATGTAGGCGTTGGGTGAGTACATGGTCCAATGCCTGTTCAATATCTGCGAGAGAAATGCCGCCCGGCTCGCTGCTGTTGCCGGTGTTTTCTAAAACCGTGAGTTCCATATAGTCTTTGGCAATGGTTTTGGCAGTATTCGCTGTTTTGAACCAGATGGTATAAAACTCGCTGGCACTTTCTACCACTACACCTCTGCCATAATGCGGATGATTCACCCTTGCTCCTATACCCAGTGTTTCCATATCCATTATTTTGAATGGCAAACTACAACATTCCTGATAAACGGGTCGTTGTGAAACAGCCTTATGCTGCAACAAAAAGCCTGCTGTCGGGTATAACAGCAGGCTTTTATAAAATATTTTACAGACTATTTAATGCTTACCGGAACATCAAGGTACTCCCAGCTAAGTACAAAACCATTGTTGTTGATTTTGTAAGTCAGGCTTTCTGTCATGGTTGCAGATTTTTTCGGTGTTACCGTTACGCGTATTGCATCCATTGCAGGATCTAATGTGGTACTGCCATCGCGGTTAATTCCCCACTGGCCGGTTTTTGAATTAAAAATAATCACCCAGTCTTTTTCACTGGCCTGAATATAAATGCTGTATTTACCGGCAGGTAATTTTTTGCCCTCTACCATTAGGTCCTTATCGGTTTCAATTACGGTAGCAAAATTTGCACCTGCCCTCCATACCTTACCATCAAAAGGTACCAGATTGGTTCCATAAATCTTGCCTTCCCTTCCTTTTACAAATGGGCTGCCATATTTGATGGTAACACTTGCCCCGTTAATGGTGCCACTTGCAGAAGTGTTAGGGCTTTGTTGTGCAAAAGTCAGTGTTGACATGCATAATGAAACCAAGCCCAGTGCAAGTCCTTTCATGAAGTTGAGTTTTTTCATAGTGTGAATGTTTGAATGGTTACAATGCGTTTTAGATAGAAAGGGAAGTTACTGAATCCGGCAATAGTCAGGAATAAATATTATATAGGTGGTATTAATGGTACGCGGAGGTCCGGCTTGTACAGGGTAAACGGATCGGATCAGCGTTGATCCGCATAATCTAGTTTATCTACGTGACATCCTCAAAACTGTTTCTTATCTTGTTATTACTTAAAATCTAACCCAGTATGTCATCGTTCAAAAAATACCAAACTCTTTTTGCTGGTTTTCTTTTATGTGGGATTACGGTTACAGCCCAAAATGGCCTGCAGCAATACCAGCATGTTAATTTCTCCAAAGTGCACATCATGGATAATTTCTGGCGGCCCAAGCTGGAGAAAGTATCTACCGTTACCATACCGGTATGCATCGACCAGACCGAAGTTAAAACACCACGCATCCGCAATTTTGAGATTGCCGCAGGAAAAAGAAAAGGAAAATTTGAAGGTATCTTTTACGATGATTCCGATGTGTTCAAAGCGCTGGAAGCGATTGCCTACTCCTTAAAAAACCATCCCGATGCTGCACTCGAGAAAAAAGCCGACGACTGGATAAACCTGATCGCCGCGGCACAATTACCCGATGGATATATCAACACCTATTATACCCTCCAGTTCCTGGACAAACGCTGGACGGATATGAGTATGCACGAAGACTATAACGGCGGTCACCTGATAGAAGCGGCCGTTGCCTATTTCGATGCTACCGGCAAACGGAAATTGCTGGATGTAGCCATCCGTTTTGCAGATCATTTTGATTCCCTGTTTGGTCCGGGCAAAAGGGATTGGGTTACCGGTCACCAGGAGTTGGAACTGGCGTTGGTGAAATTGTATATGAACACCCAACAAAAAAAATACCTGCAACTCGCCGATTGGTTATTGAGTGAACGCGGTCAAAAGAAAGCCGTAGGCTACACCTGGACGGATTGGAAAGACACGGCTTACGCACAGGATAGCAAACCGGTTCGGGAACAAAAAGAAATTACCGGTCATGCGGTGCGCGCTATGTACATGTATACCGGAGCAGCAGATGTGGCGGCACATACCGGCGACCAGGGATATATGCAGGCCATGAAAACTGTTTGGGAAGATGTGGTGTACCGTAATATGTATATCACCGGAGGTGTCGGTTCATCAGGAAACAATGAAGGTTTTTCTGTTGACTATGATCTGCCCAATGAGAATGCCTATTGCGAAACCTGCGCATCGGTGGGTATGGTATTGTGGAACCAGCGAATGGGCAGGTTAACCGGCGAAGGGAAATACATTGATGTGCTGGAGAAGAGTTTATACAACGGGGCACTGGATGGGATCTCGCTGGCGGGCGATAAATTCTTTTATGGTAATGTGCTTGCTTCTAACGGCAAACAGGCCAGAAGAGATTGGTTTGGTACGGCCTGTTGTCCGGCCAACATTGCAAGATTGATCGAGTCGCTGGGGAATTATGTGTATGGGTACAATGATAACAGTATCTGGGTGAACCTGTTTGTGGGCAGCCAGACCCAGATCCGGTTGAAGAACCAGGATGTGGGTATCCAGGCACAGACCAATTATCCCTGGGAGGGAGCAGTGGGCATTCGTGTAACGCCGCAGAAAAAAGAACGGTTTGTTTTGCGCGTGCGTTATCCGGGCTGGGTATCGGGCGAAGCGGTTCCCGGTGGTTTGTATACTTACAAAAATGAAAAACAGTATTCTTTAACGCTGCTGAGCATCAATAACCAACCGGTAAAATATACGATAGAGAAAGGATACCTGGTCATTGACCGCGAATGGGCACCGAACGACCAGGTGTCGATCTCCTTTCCGATGGATATCAGGAGAGTGTACAGCCGGTCGGAAGTAAAAGCCAATGTGGAAAGAGTGGCGCTGCAGCGTGGTCCCCTGATCTATTGTGTGGAAGGAACGGACAATGATGGCAAAGCCCTGAATATTGTGTTACCCAAAACGGCACAGGTGGTTACGGCCAAACAACAGGTACTTACAGAAAATGTGGTTTCGCTGGAAGCGGATGCAACGGTATTGTTTGTAATGCCCGGTGGTGAGGATGTACAGGCAGTGAAAAAGAAGATCAGAGCAGTTCCTTATTATACCTGGAATAACCGGGGGGCGGGACAGATGCTGGTTTGGCTGCCACAAAGGATCCTGGATATCAAGATCAATTGAGCCTCAATGCTTACGAAAACAGGGTAGTAAAAAAACACTTTCAACACTAGTTAAAACCACAGAAACAGGTTATTTTTAAAAGAGATACCACACAGGTATCACGATCTAAACAAGCCATATGAAACCTACCGAACAGAGTCCAGCAGCCCATGAGCTGTCGCCCCTGCAAAGTATAGACTATTGGGAAGAGGATATACTGGAACGTTATCCGGATCCCGAATCCATTGCGCAGGGTAAAGAAACCACCGAGTACCGGAACTATGAAGATCCCAAACGGGAAACTGTTAAGGAGTTTTACCGTTTGAACCATACTTACCAGACCTATGATTTTGTGCAGGAGAAAAGAGCTGATTACCTGCGGTTCAATAAAAAGAAAATGTCGGTATGGGCGGCTTTTGATTTCCTGAATGAACTGGTGGATGATTCGGATCCTGATACAGACCTGGACCAGTTGCAGCACTTACTGCAAACCTCCGAAGCCATCCGTGCCGATGGTCATCCCGACTGGATGGTGCTGGCCGGATTAATGCATGATATGGGAAAAGTGCTTTGTCTTTTCGGCGAGCCACAGTGGGCCGTGGTGGGGGATACCTTCCCGGTGGGATGCGCCCATTCGGATAAAATCGTGTATCCTGAATTTTTCGGCGCCAATCCGGATGCTGCTGATGAACGTTACAATACCAAGTATGGTGTTTATGAGGCTAACTGCGGCCTGGACAACGTGACCTTGTCATGGGGCCACGATGAGTATGTATACCACATGATGAAACCGTATTTGCCCGAGCCGGCTTTGTATATGTTGCGGTACCATTCTTTTTATGCGCAGCACAGGGAGCATGCGTACGACCACCTGATGAGTGCCCACGACCAGGAAATGTTCAAATGGGTAAACCTGTTTAATCCCTATGATCTGTACTCTAAAAACCCAACACCACCCAACTGGAATGAGCTGCGTGGTTATTATGAGCAACTGGTAAAGAAATACCTGCCCGAAGAATTGATGTTCTAACCGAAATAAATAAACTAACTCATATAAACCCCTGGTAATTTTCCGGGGGTTCTTGTTTACTGATCTTTTTCTCGCACACGCATCAACCTCCATCTGAATATCCATTCCTCTGGTTACTTTTTTGTCTTGACAAAAAAAAGTCAAGGCTCTTGAAAAAAAGCTAAAATTTACTCCATTCCGCTAAAATGAACGAAGTTTAAAGCCAAGCTGTAAAGCATGATTGAGCAAATCTGCCTCTCAATAAGTATATAAAACCAGGCATCGTTCATTTCTTAACGCTCCATTTCGTAAATTTCTTCACGCTTTTTTTCAAATGCCGACTTGAGGTTCGCCGGAATTGAACTTTCTGCCCATTTTGTGTAATCGAATAAAATAAGCTTTACAGGAATTTTGTAAACAGTATATTTAGCCTCACAGAAAACCTGTCGGAACTGATTACCTGATTACCCAATAAAAGTCTGCTGATGCATAGTTTACAGATGGCTGATTATATTGTTTTCTTTATCTATTTTATCGTGGTATCCGGTTATGGATATTATATCTACCGGAAAAAGAAATCGGCTACTATTTCTTCCAAAGATTTTTTCCTGGCCGAGGGGTCGCTTACCTGGTGGGCCATTGGGGCTTCGCTGATTGCTTCCAATATTTCTGCGGAGCATTTTATCGGTATGTCGGGTTCGGGTTTTGCGCTGGGGCTGGCCATTTCTACCTATGAGTGGATGGCAGCTGCCACACTGATCATTGTGGCGGTCTTCATTATCCCGCTGTACCTGAAGAACAGGATATTTACCATGCCGCAGTTTCTCGCAAAAAGGTATAACGATACGGTTAGTACCATCATGGCCGTATTCTGGTTGCTCGTATATGTATTTGTAAATCTTACGTCAATTATTTACCTGGGGGCATTGGCCATCTCCTCTATTTCCAATATCGATTTTGGCTGGTGTATTGTAGGGTTGAGCCTGTTCTCTATCATTGTTACACTGGGTGGGATGAAAGTGATCGGCTATACGGATGTATTCCAGGTATTTGTTTTGATCGTGGGCGGATTGGTAACCACGTATCTTGCGCTCACACTACTCTCGGAAAGTTTTGGTTTTGGCAAGGATATCTGGAAAGGACTTTCTGTGCTGCGCAGAGAAGCGCCTACGCATTTTCACATGATCTTTCAGAAAGGGGATCCGTATTATAAAGAGCTGCCCGGTTTATCTGTGTTGATCGGAGGTATGCTTATCAATAACCTCGCGTATTGGGGTTGTAACCAGTATATCGTACAAAGGGCATTGGGGGCTGATCTGCAGACAGCCAGAAAGGGAATCCTGTTTGCGGCATTCTTAAAATTACTCGTACCAGTAATTGCTGTGTTACCGGGTATTACCATGTATGTGTTACACCAGAAAGGATTGTTCCAGGCAGAAATGAGTGATGCTGCCGGTGTGATCAAACCCGATCATGCTTATCCCGCACTGATGAACCTCTTACCTGCGGGATTAAAAGGTGTTGCTTTTGCCGCCTTAACTGCTGCCATCGTTGCTTCTCTCGCCGGTAAGGCCAATAGTATCTCCACGATTTTTTCCCTGGATATTTACCAGAAGTATTTCAATAAAACGGCTTCCGAAAGAAAGCTGGTACTGGTGGGCCGATGGGCGGTCATCATTTCAATGGTGGCTGCAGCCATCGTAACACCGGCCCTGCGTTCGCTGGACCAGGCTTACCAGTTCATCCAGGAATATGTGGGCTTTGTATCGCCCGGGGTACTGGCTATTTTCCTGCTGGGATTTTTCTGGAAAAAAACAACGGCCAATGCGGCGATTGCCGGGGCTTTGTTAACCATTCCGGTATCAACGGTGCTGAAATTTTTACCTGTCTGGACCAGCGGGTTTTTCCCGGATTATCCGTTTCTTGACCGGATGACCATCACTTTTTTTGTGGTGGTCATTGTGATGATCCTGATCAGTCTTTTGAAACCACGCCCGGCAACGGATCATCATGCCATCGTGGTAGATACATCTTTATTCAGGGTTACCACCGGTTTTGTGGTCGGCTCGGTGATCATTTGCGGTATACTGGCAGCATTGTATACCGTATTCTGGTAATCAAAAAGCATCACGGATCAGGCAAGGTATTGCATAACCCGAGACTGGTGAAACATCATTTTTGCATAAGTAATAACGGCATGAGTAAACATCCCCTCAATCTCGCACTTCGGTTTTTTCTTGAACTGGCTTCCTTGTGTATTATTGCTACCTGGGCCTGGACCTTTCACCAGGGCATCTACCAATGGGTGGCAGTGATCCTGTATCCCGCCATAGCAGCGGCCGGCTGGGCCATTTTTAAAGTGGAAGGAGAAGATGGAAAAGTACTGGTGGCCGTGAGTGGCATTACCCGTTTACTGATCGAGATCCTGTTCTTTTCTACAGCGGCCAGGATGTTATACCAGTTACATAGCGGCAGACTGTATTCTTTTTATGTATTATTTTTAATGGTGCATTACGCGGTTTCTTACGACAGGGTGTTTCGTTTATTAAGAAAGACACAATAAACCCATCATACCATGTTCTTAGGACATTTTGCAGCGGCTTTTGCCGCCAAGAAAGCAGCCCCGGACGTTTCGCTCGGTACCACCATTTTTGCTGCGCAGTGGTTAGACCTTTTATGGCCGGCTTTGCTGCTTACCGGTACAGAAACAGTGGCGTTGGCTGCACCGGGGTCTCCGGTTCCACTTTCATTTACGCATTATCCGTTGTCGCACAGTTTACTGGCTGTAATAGGCTGGAGTATGCTATTCGGCGGATTATATTTTCTGTTTACCCATAACCAGCGGGGTGCGTTTGTGGCGGGGCTGCTGGTGTTGAGTCATTGGGTGCTCGACTGGCTGGTGCATATTCCCGATCTGCCCATTGCGGCTTTTACGGATTACAAAGCGGGGTTGGGTTTGTGGAACTATCCCATTCCCGAATTGCTATTGGAGCTGGGCCTGTTTGCCGCAGGCGTGTACCTGTTTCTTCAAAACAGGCAGAACCCGGTTTCACGGGGCAGAAATATCATCACGGGATCGCTGGTCGCTTTTCTGCTGATCATCCATATCATGAATGTATTTGGTCCGCCACCGCCGGATGTGAAACCCATCGCCTATGTGGGCCTTTCACAATGGTTATTGGTGGGATGGGGTTACTGGGCCGATAAGTCCTGACAGTAAGGTTAATGGCTTACTTGCGCGACAGGAAATTGCCCGGGATGCGCATGCCTTCTTCCTTATCCACTACGTGTTTCATCAGTTTTTGCAGGGCTTCCGGAATTACTTCCTGCTCCTTTTCGGTTAAGGGTTTTACGATCTCGAAGAATTCATCTTCATCATCATAATAGCCAAAGTAGAGATCGTACTGGCTATTCGAATGAAGACGGAGAGAGATCTCCTTGTCTTCCTCGTATACATGCATGGAAAGAATGGCCCACTGGTCGTTATCCTCGTAGTCAAAATGGATGTCAACAGCTTCCGTATTCACCGCCCAGCTAACCAGTCTTTCGACCATTTCCCCGGCGTGGTTCTTTACCAGTTCTTCGTAATTCATAATGCCTTTGATTGAGGCCGAAAGTAATCCAGTTTACCCTTCCGGCAAACAGAATCCTTTCAAATGGTGGAGGATTGTGATGCCGGTGGGTATTAGCAGCCCCAAGGATAAACATGCCTGTTTTCCTGTTAAAACCTGAAAAAACCTCGTTGAAATGACCTTAAAATTTGATAAATTTCCTGTTAGAAGCAGTAATTTTGAACCTATTCCCATTTAAAAATCAATGATTATGATTAAGCTAACGATCAATAACCAGTCTTATGAGGTGGATGCCAGTCCGGAAATGCCCCTTCTCTGGGCCATCCGCGACCTGGTTGGGTTAACCGGTACCAAATTCGGTTGTGGCATTGCCCAATGTGGAGCCTGTACGGTGCATGTGGATGGAAGTCCCGTTCGTTCCTGCAGTTATCCCGTATCTGCGGCTGCCGGTAAAAAAATCACCACGATCGAGGGTATTTCAGAAAAGATCGGGGAAGCCGTACAGAAAGCCTGGATTGAGTTGCAGGTGCCGCAGTGTGGTTACTGTCAATCCGGTCAGATCATGAGCGCCACCGCTTTGCTAAAAAGCAAACCCAAACCTACGGATGCAGATATCGATGCCGCCATGCAGGGTAATCTTTGCCGTTGCGGTACTTACCAGCGCATCCGCAGTGCCATTCATCGCGCAGCGGAACTGATTTAATCATTCTCAACCCAAATCTTACTTATTATGCATAAGCCAATCACGAATATAGATCGCAGGAACTTTCTCCGTTTGTCCGGTATCACCGGCGTAGGACTGGTGCTGGGCCTTTCTGCCAAAGCAGATGGCACCGCTACCATTGAAAACCTGGCAACTGCCGGAGAGTCGTTTGAACTGACGCCTTTTGTAGTGATCGAAAAAAGCGGCCAGATCACCATCTTCAATCCCAAGCCCGAGATGGGGCAGGGTACTTTCCAGTCAATTCCTGCACTGATTGCAGAAGAACTGGAAGTGGCACTGGATAAGATTACCATCAAACAAACCGGTGGTGAAAAGAAATTTGGTGGCGGACAGTCTGCCGGCGGAAGTGCTTCCGTACGTACCAGTTATACCAACCTGCGTAAAGTAGGTGCATCGGCCCGCGAAATGCTGGTAGCTGCGGCTGCACAGCAGTGGAATGTACCTGTTACGGAATGTTATGCTTCAGAAGCCAAAGTATTTCATAAAACTTCCGGTAAAAGTCTGGGGTATGGAGAACTGGCAGAAGCGGCTGCTAAAATAGAAGTGCCCAAACAGCCCACTTTAAAAGATCCCAAAGATTTCAAAATACTGGGTAAGCGGTATCCGCGTCCGGATGTTCCGCTGAAAACAAATGGTAAAGCCATGTTCGGGATCGATGTATCGGTACCGAACATGGTATATGCTTCCATTGAACGTTGTCCCGTATTCGGCGCTACGCTGGTGAGTTATGATGATACCGCTGCCAAAAAAGTAAAAGGCGTGATTGCGGTGGAGAAATGTGAGCGGATTCATGGCGTGTATAAATCGGAAGGTGTAGCCGTGATAGCAGAAAATTACTGGGCAGCTTTACAGGGAAGAAAAGCGTTGCAGGTAAAATGGGATTACCAGGGTAACGACAAATTCAATTCCAAAACATACGAACAAAGCCTGCGCGATGCGTCTAAGCAGGAAGGAGCCGTACAGCACAAGCAGGGCGACTTTGATAAAACATTTGCAGAAGCTGCCGTAAAACTGGAAGCTTTTTATGAAACGCCGGTGGTGTCTCACTCACCCATTGAACCCATGAACTGCGTGGCCAGCTGGCAGGAAGGAAATAAACTGGAGATCTGGACCTCTACGCAGGTGCCGGGCAGCATCATGAACAGTTTTCCCAAATTATACGATGTAGCTCCGGAAAACCTCAAAATAAATGTGATGTTTAACGGAGGAGGTTTTGGAAGAAGATTGTATCCCGATTATGTACACGAAGCGGTACAGCTCACCAAAAAAATAGGCAAACCGGTAAAAGCCATCTGGACAAGGGAAGACGATACCAAGATGGGGCCCTTCCGTCCGATGACATTCTCTGCCATGAAAGGAGCGTTATCTGCAGATGGAAAAGCCATCGCTTTCCAGCACAAAGTGATCTCTCCAACACTGGATATGCGTAAGGATTACGATAAAACCAAGGCAGATGGCACCATGACAGAAGGCATCAGTGAACAGCAATACGAGATTGAACACATGAAGAACCTGTATGTGCATCATTACCTGCATGTACCGGTAGCTGCCTGGCGTGCGGTAACCAGTACCACACTGGCATTTTCGCATGAATGTTTTATTGATGAGATGGCGGTGAAAGCGAAAAAAGATCCCATGGCTTTCCGTTTGGGCATGCTGACAAAACCTTCGGATACCAAAGTGCTGCTGGAAAAACTGAAAGAAGTATCTCATTGGGACAAGCCTTTACCTGCCGGATGGGGAAGAGGGGTAGCGCAGTACGAGTTCTTTGCCGGCCTGGGAGGATTTGTGGTAGAAGTGTCTAAAAAAGGAACCTGTATCAAGATCGAAAAAGTATATGCGGCCATTGACCTGGGAACCGTGGTAAATCCTGATACCGTTGAAGGACAGGTGCAGGGTGCTGCAGTAATGGCGCTGACAGCTGCCATCAAAGGTGGTATCACTTTTGAGAATGGCCAGACGGTACAAAGCAATTTCCATAACAACCCGCTGGTACGCATGAATGAGATGCCGAAAGTGGAAGTGCATATCATTGCCAACGGCGGAACCAGGATCAAAGGCGTGGGAGAGCCTGGTTTGCCACCATTTGCACCGGCTTTGTGTAATGCCATTTATGCAGCCACCGGCAAGCGGATCCGCCGGTTACCCTTTGATATTAACAAGATTGTTTAATTACAGAAATAAGAACTGTTGAAAAAGATATTCGTAGCAGGCTCACTTTTATTGCTGTTGATCACAGGAACCGCATTTGTGCAGGCGTATAATTTACCCAAAAGCGTAGCGCGCGGAAAGGAACTGTATGCCACGTATTGCCAGAACTGTCATATGCAGGATGGTAAAGGACAGGCGGGTGTATTTCCACCCTTGGCAAAAGCAGATTACCTGAAGAAAACACCAGTCAGTAAAATCATTGAAATAATTTTAAAAGGACAAACAGGCGAGATCTCTGTCAATGGTTCCAAATACAATGCCCAGATGCTGGCCATGGATTATTTATCCGATGAGCAAGTGGCAGATGTATTGAATTATACTTACAACAGCTGGGGCAATCAATCACTCAAAGCCGTTACGCCCGCACAGGTCAAAAAAGCGAGGCAATAATACCTGCATCTTTCCCATGAAAGAGATCAAAGACATCGTTCACGCATTCGATGAAGCTACCGGTATTCACCAAAAAACGGCATTGGCTACCGTGGTACATGTGTCCGGCTCCTCTTACCGCCGGCCTGGTGCCCGTATGCTGGTAACAGAAGATGGCCGGCTTACCGGGGCTATCAGTGGCGGTTGCCTCGAAGGTGATGCTTTGCGCAAAGCCGTATTGGCCATTACACAGGGAAAGAACAAACTGGTGATCTATGATACCACTGATGAGGATGATGCCAAACTGGGCATACAGTTAGGCTGTAACGGGATTGTTTCCATCCTCTTTGAACCGATTGAAGCGGATCAGCTCAATCATCCCATCCAACTGTTGCGTTCGGTGATCGCAGAAAGAAAACCGGCTGTGCTGGTAACAGGATATTCACTGAACCAAAACACGCATATCGGAACTACTGCCATGGCAGATCTGCCCGCAGAGGTTTCATCACAGATACAATCAGCTGCCGACAACGTAATGGCTGAGCAACAATCGGTACATATTGATCTGCCAATCGACGCTAACCAGCAGCATTTTTTTGTAGAATACTGCAAGCCTTCCATTGCATTGGTGGTGGTGGGTGCCGGTAATGATGCCTTGCCTTTGGTGACTATGGCACATACATTGGGTTGGGAGATTACCGTGGTGGATGGAAGGGCTTCTCATGCTAGGGTACAAAGATTTCCCCTGGCCGATAATATTATCGTGGCTAAACCCAAAGAAGCCGCGGAACGTTTGCAAACAGATGAACGTACGGCACTGGTGCTGATGACGCATAATTATAATTACGACCTGGACATGCTGCAACAGTTGCCTGCTACCGGTATTGCTTATATAGGTATGCTGGGGCCAGCTACCAAACGCAACCGCATGCTGGATGAACTGGCGCAGCAGGGTATTGTGTTCCCGGATAGTTTCCTGGAAAAGATCTATGGTCCTACCGGTATTGACCTGGGTGCAGAGACAGCCGCAGAGATCGCACTTTCCATTACAGCAGAGATCATGTCTGTGCTGCAGGATACACCACCTGTTCATCTGCGGGAGAAACAGCAGACCATCCACCATCGTGCCATATGAATACCGGCATACTCATATTAGCAGCCGGTAGTGCATCGAGAATGCAGCAGCCCAAGATGTTATTGCCTTACGGAAAAGGAACGATCCTTTCGCACCTGCTGGAAGAGACCAAAGCGGTGCAGCCGCAGGCGATCTGCCTGGTTACAGGTTATTATCATGCGGCCATGATGCCTTTACTGCAAACAGAACCCGTTACGGTTGTTTACAATGAACGGTGGAAAGAAGGAATGGCGGGTTCGATCAAAACAGGGTTGTCTGCTTTACGGAA
>Ga0255338_1003779_pt1 | contig 17259 bp, 13 predicted proteins | sample MeOH1_35cm_T4_19_FD_203715 | JGI IMG/M metagenome (GOLD analysis project Ga0255338, IMG submission 203715) | Sandy soil microbial communities from University of British Columbia, Vancouver, Canada - MeOH1_35cm_T4_195 | ecosystem: Engineered > Artificial ecosystem > Sand microcosm > Unclassified ...
TTCGAGACGTGCGGACGGGGGTGCGGACCAACCGGGTGCGGGAAGTCTTCGAAGGCGACCTGGATGAGCTGATCCTCGCTTACCTGAAGACGGCGGAAGCCCAGAAGGCATGGGACTGATTCCGGACTGGACGATGAACCGGCCGTCTTCCGGGCGGCGCTGAGCCTGTAAGGATCCCAGTCACCTCGCGGAGCTACTCGATTGTGATTATCCGGACGCGGCCCCGCCCAACCGCGAAACGAGCTCCTCGTGCGACGGTGAAGCGGGTGTAGAGACGGACCGCTGTCTCAGTCTATCGTCCACGCCTTAGACCCTCCTCCCGCCAAGCCAGACAAATCCCGCTCGGCGGGAGGAGGCACGGTAGACGAGGGCGGCAGAAGGGAGCAGCGGCCCTTCTCTACGGTGAACTCCGCTCGTTAGTCGAGGGCCCGGTTTGGAGACGGACCGCTGTCGCAGTCTACCGCCTCCGCCGTTCGCGAGCCTCCCGCAAAGCCGACGACAAACCCCTCGCGGCGGGAGGTTGCCGCGGCCGAGGGTGGCGGAAGGGAACAGCGGCCCTTCCCTACCGGAGACGCCGCCTCGGTGACGGTCATTCCACCCGAGCGCCGTAGCAGCGCGCCAACTGCACGGCGTGACCGATGTCGAGGCGGACGCCTTTGAGGTCGAGGCCGCGGAGATCGACCAGGGTGAGGTCGGCGCCGCGCAGGTCCGCACCGGTGAGCTGCGCGCCGGTGAGGTTTGCGCGGGTGAGGTCCGCGTCGCGCAGGTCGGCTCGTCGCAGGTCCGCGCCGTAGAAGTCGGCCTCCGCCAGCTTGACGCCCCGGAGGTCGGCGCCGTCCAGGCACTGGTAGCGGGCGATGAGCCAGGACCAATCGCCGCCCGCGGCGGTCATCCCGCGGAGGTCCGCTTCGCTGAACGCAGCACCCAGGAGCCGGCAGCCTTCGAAGCGGGCGACGAACAGGTTGGTGCCGCGGAACACGCTGTTGGCGAACGACGACGTCGAGAGCTGCGCGGCGTTTAGCTGCGCTCCGGTGAAATCGCACCCATCGAACTGGCAGCTCCGGGAGCGCACCTCGGACATGCGGGCTCCCACGAAGCGGCACCGGAGGAAAGTACAGCGTACGAAGTCTGCCTCCGTCAGGTCCAGGCCGTCGAAAACCTCCTCCGTGTACTCCTCGTCGGTCCACGTTCTCATCGGCTGCGCTTGCCTTTTGGAGCCGGTACGGGGCTGGGCTTCCGTTCCGGCTGAGGGCTTTGCACCGGCACGCTCCAACTGATCGCTGCCTGGACGGTGCCGCCGCCGGGGGTGGAATGGCAGGGAAAGCAGCCGCCCCCCAGCGGGACGACTGTGGCGACGCGCAGCCGGCCATCGTCCTGCGCTTCCACCCAGCGGGCGCCGCGCTTCAACTCGTCGACCGCTTGCCGCTCGAACGCGTCCTTTGGCTCGTGGTCGGGGTTCATCGCCTTCGTGCCCACGGCCAGGAAGTGGGACGAGAGCCCGGTGCTGGAGCTCACCTCTCGCTGCACGTCCCGGACGGCCACGGCGGCCACCACCGGTTGCCCGTTGCCCACCGGAAACCGGCGGTGGATCTGGCGCAGGGCGCTCTGGTAGGTCCGGTCCAGCAGTGCGATGGTGCGGCGCGCCTCCTCCAGGGACATCCGCTCCGGCTCATCCGGCAGAGGCGGGGCGGCGTACGCCTTCACCGGCGCCGGAGGAGTCTGTCCCGCGGCTACGGCGACGGCGCCCAGTATAAGTGCGCCGATGAGGCTGGCAAATGTGGTGCGGTGCATGCTGGTCTGCTGGAGTTGGAAGGGGTCAACTTTATATCGGTCGATTCCCGCTTTCCCGCAATGCGCCGATAACTCCGCGCGATTTCAGCTCTGACCGGCATCCCGTCGGAAACAGGTCACGACGTGGTCGTCGACGATGCCGACGGCCTGCATCCAGGCGTAGACGATGACAGGGCCGACGAACTTGAAGCCGCGCTTCTTCAGCGCCTTGGACATCTCTTCGGAGAGTGGGGTCTTCGCGGGCACCTCGCTCATGCTTTGCCATTCGTTGCGGATTGGCTCACCGCCGGCGAGGCCCCACACAAAGGCGGAGAACTCCTCTCCGGCATCCCGCATGACCAGGTAGGCGCGGGCGTTGCCGATGGTCGCCTCGATCTTGGCGCGGGAGCGGATGATGCCGGGGTTCTCTAGCAGCCGGGCCACGTCCGCCGCGTCGTATTGCGACACCACTTCCGGGTCGAAGCCCTGGAACGCCTCGCGGAACGTGTCTCGCTTGCGGAGGATGGTGATCCAGGAGAGCCCGGCCTGGAAGCCGTCCAGCATCAGCTTCTCCCAGAGTGCGCGACTATCGCGCTCCGGCACGCCCCACTCCTCGTCGTGGTAGGCGCGCATCAGGGGGTCGTTCTGCGCCCAGGCGCAGCGGCGGTTCGGGTCGGTCATGGTCTTTGTAGAGGGAGTGTTGGAGTAACGGAGTATGGGAGTAGTGGGATGGAAATCAGAGCAGCGCGCAGCATCCTCCCCTCTACTCTAATTCTCCACTGCCGTGGGCTGGACACCGCTTGCCCGGGTGATTATACTGCAAACTATCGTGTGCTATCCAGCCGGAAATCCACCATGAGCAGTACTTACGAAGTTCGACACGTGACGGAAACCATTGACCGCGACTGGCGTGAGGTGTATGCCTTCGCCTCGGCGCCGGAGAACTTGACGCGGTGGGCCGCAGGATTGGGCAGCGCGCTGGCTCAGGGGGATGGGGATTGGATCATCGACGGACCGCTCGGGCGCATCCAGGTGCGGTTCGTGGAGCGGAACGACTTTGGGATCCTGGATCACTACGTCACCCTGCCGGATGGCCTGGAGTGCTACAACCCGCTGCGGATCGTTGCCAACGGCACCGGCTCCGAGGTCACGTTCACGCTGTTCCGCCTGCCCAGCATGAACGACGAGGCGTATGCCGCCGACGCCGCGGCGGTGGCGCGTGATCTTGCGACCCTCAAGTCGCTGCTCGAAGCGTAACCCGCAGATAGGGTTGTTCCTGCGAGCGGGCTAACGATTATACACGGTTACCCCGTTCCAGCCGCTCCGAGGAGGCGCCCGATGCTGCGACCGATTCTCATACTGCTCCTGATTGCCAGCGCCGCCCTGTCTGCGCTGGCGATTGAGCCGGCACCCAACTGGGAACGCGTGACCGAGGCTGCGGGTTGGCGCGCCCGCGACTCCTCCGGCGAGGTGGTGTTCCGGGGCCGTCTCTGGCAGATGGGGGGCTGGTTCGACTCGTTCCAGCCCGCGCCGCGGGACGTGTGGAGCAGCACGGACGGGAAGTCGTGGGACCTGGTGCAGCCGGAGGCGCCCTGGAAGCACAGCGACCTCCCAATGACCCTCACGTTCAACGACCGCATGTGGATCATGGGCGGCTGGTACAACGGGCGACTGCCGGATCACTCCGCCGGCGGCGAGGTGTGGTCGTCCCGGGACGGCGCGCACTGGGAGCAGGCCACGCCGCAGGCACCGTGGGGGCCGCGCGTGGCCGCGGGAGCCGTGGTGTTCCGCGGCAAGATGTGGCTGCTCGGCGGGACCGAGAACTATTACTTCGGGAATCAGGAGAGCCTGCGGAATGACGTGTGGTGCTCTTCCGACGGCAAGAATTGGAAGCGCGTGACCGAGCACGCCGGTTGGGCGCCCCGGGCGTATCAACAGGCCGTGGCGCTGGGCGACCGGATGTACGTGCTGGGCGGCGGCAACTACCAGCCGCAGTACCAGGCGTTCAATGATGTGTGGTCTTCCAAAGACGGCGAACACTGGGTACAGGAAACCGCCGCTGCTACCTGGGCGGCCCGGCTCTGGTTCTCGTCGGTGGTCTACAAGGATCGGCTGTGGGTGCTCGGCGGCTGGTCCAACAATCCCTACCGAAATTGGAACGACGTCTGGTACTCCCGGAACGGCCGCGATTGGAAGAAGCTGGAAACGGAGACGGTCTGGAAAGAGCGGCACGAGCACTCTACCTATGTGTTCAAGGACCGGATCTGGGTGGCGGGGGGACACGCGGCGCCGTTGAGCAGCGAAGTCTGGTCGCTGCGAGTTACGCGAGATCAACTCAAGGACTGATCTACGGGTTGGGGGCAATATCGTTTGATGGGGGGCCGGAGTAGGAGTAGGAGTAAGAGCAGGAGTAGGATTGATTACTTGGCATTCGAAAATGCGGTACCGGCACGATCCCGGTTCTCACAGGGATCGAATCTACTCTTACTCACAGGCCGCTTTCGCAGGCTCCTCTTTGAACGGTATTGGGGATAGGGGGAGGTGCGCCTGACGGTGTGAACTTCACTGTTGGGGAGCGAAATGCTCAACTCGGGGGAGGCGTTCTTTTCGTTAGCGCGCCAATATGACGATAAGCCGATACCTCGCCGCCAGGCGCACCCTCCCCGACCTCCGACTCCTTACTCCCGGCCCCTACCATGCGAATTGCATCCGTTCTGACTCCGCTCTCCGATTACCACCTTCAACTTGCGGCGCAGGTGGGGGTGACCGACGTGGTAGTCCGCTATCCGGGACCCGACCCGGCGACGCTCCTCGCGCAGTGCGAGCAGGCGCGGCGCTTTGGGCTGGAGGTCTCCGTGGTGGAGGGCTACCTGCCGATGGAGAACCTCATCCTGGGCAACGCGCAGCGGGAGGCGGAAGTGGAGGCGATGAAGGCGTTGTTCCGGAATATGGCCGCCGCCGGGGTGCGACTTTGCTCCTACCATTTCATGGCGGGAACCGATTGGGTGCGCACGCGCGTGGACGCGCCGGAGCGGGGCGGGGCGCTCACCACCGCCTTCGACCTGGCGGAGGTCGAACGGGCTGTGACCCTGACGGATGACGCGCGGCCCCTGGTGACGGAGCGGATCGAGGCGGAGCGGCTCTGGGCCAACCTGGAGTACTTCCTGCGCGCGCTACTTCCCACCGCCGAGGAGTGCGGCGTGACCCTGGTGATGCATCCGGACGATCCCCCGCTCACGGAGTTTCTGGGACGGGCTCGCATCATGAACTGCGTGGAGGGGTTCGAGCGGCTGGTGAACCTCGTTCCCAGCCCCAGCAACGCCGTCTGCTTCTGCCAGGGAACGTTCGCCGAGATGGGAGTCGACATCCCGGCGGCTATCCGGCGCCTCGGTCCGCACATCAAGTACGTCCACTTCCGCGACGTGCGCGGCACCCGGGAGCGGTTTGTGGAGACCTTCCACGACAACGGCCCGACCGACATGGCCGCCGCGATGCGCGCCTACCGGGAGATCGGGTTCGACGGGCCGATGCGGCCGGACCACGTGCCGCAACTTGCCGGCGAGGAAGACGGCCCTCCGGGCTACACGATGCTGGGACGGCTGTTCGCGTTCGGCTATATGCGGGGCCTGATGCACGGCATCGAGGGCTGACCCGGATTGTGCACCACGGAGACACAGAGAGGGCCAGAAGAGAGTTTTGGACAGGATGAACAGGATTTAAAGGATCTGGAACTGGGCGGTTCCGAGAACCTGGGTCTTCCCGATCGTGTCGATCCTGTTAATCCCGTCTAACTCTCCCTCTGCCTCTCTCCGTGTCTCTGTGGTGAAGATTCCGGTGGTAGGGGCTAGTAGCGCCAGTTCGGATCCGAGCCGAATGCGCGGCCGCTGGTGGTACCGCGGCGGCGCGAGGTCTGGGGATTGCGGATCGTGGCGGGGGTCGGGAGCGGGTCGGCTCCGCCCATCAGGCGGCTGCCGCGGCGGCGTGCTTCCTGCGGGTTGGCCGTGGGGCGGTTCAACGTCGAGTTGCGGTTGCTGCTCTGGTTGAAGTTCTGGCCGCCAAATCCGCCGAAATTTCCGCCGAAATTGCCAGTGAACCGGGGACGGGAGGAGTTGTTGGACGAGTTGCCGCCACCGGACCAGCTTCGGTTTCCGCCCCCGCCGTTCCAACCGCCTCCGCCGCTCCAGCGTCCGGACCAGTTGCCGCCGCCTCCGCCGCCGAAGCCTCGGCGGTTCCAGCGGCCCTGTTGACCGTCATTGGAATTCGGAGTTGCCGCGACGGTAGGTGTCTGGGAAGGATCCGGCTCGACAGCCGGGACTTCTTTGTCCCCCATGTGCACGGTGAAGACTTCGCCGTCCTGGGCCAGCAGCACGCTTTCGGCGCCAATCTCCTTGACCACGAAGCCAAACGCAGATTCGCCGGCCGACACGGTCTCTCGTTCGTGCGTGCCGATGTCCACAAGCCACGCCGTGGGCGCATCCCCTTGCTGGGTCACCCCCGTCAGCGCGATCTGTTTTACCGCCGCCTCGGGGGTCGGCTTGGTCTCCACCGGCTTGACTTCAGCCGTAGTGGGAGGGCCCTGCACCACCGGCGCGGCGGCAGGCTTTCGGGGGCGCACCGGCGGCGCCACTTCGGTGGTGTAGACGTGGCGAGCCGGCGGCACGGCGAGCGGAGCTGCCTCCACCGGCGGCGCGGCGGTTACGCGATCGGCGAGCTGCCGGAGCTGTGCCGTGTCCGGACCGCGGTAGCTGGGCGGCTTGAGGTAGACGTTGGCGGCACAGGCCGTGCCGAGCGCGAGCACGCCGGCGGCGCTCAAATAACGAAGATGGTTCGACTGACGAGGCATAGCAGATTAAGAGGACGGAGCGCTTCGTGTGTTCGTGACCATTTGCTTGCGAACTGGGGCGACCTTGTTGCAACCGTAGAGGAGATTACGAATTGATCGAGGGACGCCGACCCTAATTAACATCGTCCGAAAACGTGGCCAGCGGTACTGAGCTTCCAGCACAGTTTTCTGGGCATTCGGAATTACTGGCTGGATGCGATCCCGTATACTGTTTGGGAAGAGAAGGTCGTGGGCAGCCGAAAGCAGCCCAGCCCATCTCCTCAAAGCGCACCCGGCCGCGCCTGCAGTATGCGGGCGTTTTTGTTTGGCCGGATGCGAAACCGGCAATACCGCGCCGTCCTGGTCCGGCAGCTGCCAGCGCCAACGGGGAAGGAGTAATGGAGTGTGGGCGTAATGGAGTCATGCTCCCGGGATTCCTGCACTCCATTGCTCCTGCTTCGTGGCATGCCTTCCGGATCGGGCTCAAATCAGCGCCCTATCGATAGTGATTGAGAGAAACGACCCATGCGTCTCCTTCTCGTACCGGGCTCTCGCCGCACCCTCGGCTGGGCCGTTCCGTGCCTGCTGGCAGGGCTGCTCTCGTTGGGCGGGGTTACCGCGCGCGCCGCGCAGTCCCCGGCCTCCGCGGTCACTGCCTCCATTACGGCCGGAGTCAAAGAGACCCGCCTGCCTAACGGACTGAAAGTGCTGACCAAGGAGGTGCGCAACGCGCCGGTGGTCAGCTTCTCCGTCTGGTACCGGGTCGGCTCTCGCAACGAGTACACCGGCATCACCGGGACCTCGCACCTCCTGGAACACATGATGTTCAAGGGGACCAAGACGCGCGCGCCGGGTGAGATCTCGCGCACGCTGTTCATCAACGGGGCGACCTTCAACGCGAGCACCTATTACGACTGGACCAACTACTACGAGACCCTGGCGTCCGACCGCCTCGAGATGGCGATGCAGCTCGAAGCGGACCGGATGACGGGCAGCCTCATCGACCCGCAGCAGCTTGCGTCGGAGATGACGGTGGTCCGCAGCGAGTTGGAAGGCCGGGAGAACAGCCCGAGCACGCTGCTGAGCCAGGCCGTGGCCGCGGCCGCGTTCCAGGCCCATCCGTACCAGTGGCCGGTGATCGGCTGGCGCTCCGACGTGGAGAACGTGCCGCGCAGCGCGATCTACAACTACTACCGCAACCACTACGGCCCGAACAACGCGACGATGGTCATCGTGGGCGACTTCGATACGCAGAAGACGCTGGCGATGGTGAAGAAGTACTTCGGTGTGGTGAAGCCGATCCCCGCGCCCACCCCGGTCTACACGGTGGAGCCGCCGCAGCGGGGCGAACGCCGGGTGACGGTGCGCCGTGCCGGCTCGCTGCCGATGGTGATGATCGGTTACCGCAATCCGCCGGCCAAGAGCCCGGACGCCTACGCTCTGGACCTGCTCTCCAGCGTGCTGAGCGAGGGGCGCAGCAGCCGCCTCTACCAGAACCTGGTGGAAAAGCAGATCGCGACGGAGGCGGACGCCGGCAACCCGAGCCTGAAGGACGGCTACCTCTTTACCCTGTCCGGCACGGTGCGACCGGGGGTGACGCCGGACCGCCTGGAGAAGGCGCTGATCGACGAGGTGGATCGCCTGAAGCAGGAGCCGGTAACGGATGCTGAACTGGAGCGCGCCAAGAACCGCATCGCGGCGGACTTCATCTTCCAGAACGACAGCGTCACCGCCCAGGCGAACCTGCTGGGCTACTGGGACATGACGGTGGACTGGCACTACGTCTCCACCTATCTGGAGCACATCCGCGCGCTGACCCCGGCGGATCTGCAGAAGGTTGCGCAGAAGTACTTCAATGCGGACGACCGCACGATCGGCCAGTTCATTCCTACCGCGGGTGGCGGACCGGGCGGACCACCGCCGCGAGAGGCCTCCGCGCGAGTGGAGAAGCCGAAGCAGGGCGCCCGGCCGCTGCCGCTGCCGAAGGTGGTGAAGACTGCCGGCGTGAAGCGGAACGTGACCCGGTTCCAGCTCTCCAACGGCATCAAGGTGATCGTCAATGAGAACCATGCCAACCCCACGGTGGCCCTGCGCGGCAGCCTGGCGGCGGGGAGCGTGCTGGAGCCGCGCGATAAGCCGGGCCTCGCCGGCATGACCGCGGCGATGCTCACTCGTGGCACCCAGAAGCGGACCGCCCTTCAGTTCGCCACCGCGCTGGAAAGCGTGGGCGCGAGCCTGAACGCGAGCGCGGACTCGCTGGCTACGAGCGTGGTGGGCCGCGCGCAGAAGAAGGACCTGGACCTGCTGCTGGACCTGCTGGCAGAGATGCTGGAGCAGCCCACCTTCCCGGCCGCGGACCTGGAGCGGCTGAAGGGGCAGGCGCTGGCCGGGTTAGAGCAGGCGAAGGACGATCCGGACAGCCTGGCGGGCCGGGCGTTTGAGCGCGCGATCTACCCGGAGAATAATCCCCTGCGTCCGGAGACGCTGGAAGAGGCGGCTAAGGCAGTGGCGGGCATCTCCCGCGAAGACGTGCAGAGCTTCTACCGCGGCCAGTATGGCCCGGACCAGATGATTCTGGTGATTGCCGGCGACGTGAAGGCTGCGGACCTGAAGCAGGCGCTGGAGTCCCGCCTGGCCGCCTGGCCGAAGAACCCGAACGCGAAGCCGATCCCCACCCTTTCCGTGCCGCTGCAGCAGAAGGCGATCCGGGAAGTGATCCCGGTCCCCGACAAGAGTGAGACGGCCATCATCTGGGGCCACGCGGGCGAGTTGAAGCGAAGCGATCCGGACTTCTACCCGGTGCAGGTGCTGAACATGATCATGGGCGGCGGCGGGGCGCTGAACAGCCGCCTCGGCAACACCATCCGGGACGAGCAGGGTCTCGCGTATGGAGTGTTCAGCTTCTACGACGCCAGCCTCTACCCGGGACCGTTCCAGGTTCAGCTCGGCACCAACCCGGCGAACGCCGAGAAGGCGATCAAGAGCCTGGTGGCGGAGATCCGCCGCGTGCAGACCGGGGGCGTGACCCAGCGCGAGGTGGACGAGACCGTCGCCTACCTCACCGGCCGTTTCCCGCAGCGTTTGGAGACGAACGCCGGCATGGCGGAAGTGCTCTGGGTGGCGGAGTTCTACAACCTCGGCCCGGACTACATCGACAAGTACGCGGACTATTACCGGGCGGTGACGGTGGCCCAGGTGAATGCCGCGGCCAAGAAGCACCTCCATCCGGACTCGGCCACGCTAGTCATCTCCGGAACGATGGCGCCCACTACCCCGGCGCCACAAAAGTAGCGCCCGACGAGGGAGCGGAACTGACAATTGGCAATTTCAAATTGTCAGTTCCGCACCCCGGCCCCAAGGGCTTCCCGGAACAGGCTCACCGGCTCTCGGTCTTCCAGCAGGCCCTCCCGCACCTGATCGACGCGTCGGGCGTGGGGACCGACCACGGGATGCTGTCGCAGCGCCTGGTAGCCCCAGCCCAGGTCCTGCAGTTCCTGGGCGATGGCGGAGGCGAGTCCGCGGCGGCGGGACGCACCCAGGCGCTCGTTCATCTCCCGCAGCACGGGGAGCGGCTGATCGCCCAGCACGTGCTCCAAGATCAGGCGGTCCAGCCGCGTGGCGTAGGTGTCCAGGTAGGCGGCAGACGGCTGGAGGGGGACTTCTTCCGCGAGGGTGTGGAATTCAATCGGGGAAGGGAGGTCGCGAGTCCAGAGCGCGCGGAGCAGGACGCGACGCTCCACGTCCTCAGAAGCGTCCGTCAGGTAGCGCTCCAGGAGCCGCTCCGCCGCGGGTCGATCGAGGATGAACTGGTCGCCGCGGAGTGACAGCGCCTCCAGACCCTCCTCCAGGTGGCGCGTCAGGTAGGCCGGCACCATGTATGCCGGGTGGAGCGGGAAGCGCGGGTCCGTCTCTACCTCCACCGTGAAGCGGGCGGACCGCGCCGGCTCCAGGTAGCGGCCGAGGATCTGGAGGTGCGCGTAGCCGGCCACGTGGGGCATTCGCAGGGAGGCGCCGTTTGGGGCAGCTTGCGCCGCGTGGATGACGTGGCAGAGGAGCTGCTCCAACAGGTAGAAGTCGTTGATCGGCAGCAGGAGGCCTTCCAGGAGCTGGCTGAACACGAGGCGGAGGAGGGCGCTGCGCTCCATGCCGTGCACGCCCGCCAGTCCGAGGAGGCGGTCGGTCAGCGTTTCCTGCAGCTCGATCAACTCCGGCGGTGGCGCCAGCAGCAGCACCAGGTGCCGGCCCGGCCCGAGCGGGTTCTGCCGCGGACCTACATGCGCCATGCCATTCCGCGCAAAGAGCTCCTGTGTTTCCGCCGGCATCGCCTGCAGTACGGCTCCGGCGCTGATTCGCGTGTCGCCGCTGCCGCCCACTTCCTCCAGCGAGTAGTCAACCGAGGCGCCGGGCTCGACGATCATGAAGGGCGCTTCGAAGTCGTTAAGCAGGAAACCGCCGCGGTAGTAGAACCGGCCGCGCAGGTAGCGCACGTGCGGATTCACGTTGACGCCGTACACTCCGGCCGGCGCTGGATGGGCCGCGAAGTACTCCAGCAGGTCCTGCCAGAAGATGTTGCGGACGTGCATCTCCTCCCGCCGTCCAGTTTCCAGGTACGCCTTCACCGGCGTGGTGGGCAGCTCCAGGGTCACGAGGTCCGCCTGCGCCAGCGCCGGTACGGCGTCCGGCAGCAGGTGGCCGGTGTGGTCGACGCCCAGCAGCGTGAACCGGAGCGTGAGGTTCCGCGCTTCGAGTGCTTGCTGCAGGCGGCCGAACAGGTGGCGCAGGCGCAGGAGGTAGCGATGGGTGGGGGGCGTGGAGGTAGTCACGCGGTCAGGTTAGCGCCGTGCCTCCTGCTTCCATTCTTCTTCCGGAAACCCGGAGGTAGGAATGCGGGTGGCGGCGTGCCGAACCTTTGCGCATCCGGGCTACAGGCTCGATAGGTCTTGGGGCTAAGTCGTGCGATCAGGAGGGTGACCATGGAAGCGGAGCTGCTCGAAGCGGCGAAGTCTGCGCAGGACTGGATGGTGGCGATCCGGCGCGAGCTGCATCAGCACCCGGAGCTGGGCTACGACCTCCACGAAACCAGCCGCCTCGTTCGCAACAAGCTGGAAGAGCTGGGGATTCCCTACCGGTTTCCCGTGGCGGAGACCGGCATCGTGGCGACCCTCGGCACGGGCGAGAGCCCCTGCGTGGCCCTGCGCGCGGACATGGACGCCCTCCCGATCCACGAAGAGGCGGACGTGCCGTTCCGCAGCCGTGTGGAAGGCAAGATGCACGCCTGTGGGCATGACTGCCATACCGCCATGCTCCTGGGCGCGGCGCGGCTGCTGAAGGAGCGCGAAGGCGAGCTGCAGGGCACGGTAAAGCTGCTGTTCCAGCCGGCGGAAGAGGGTGGCGCGGGCGGCAGCCGGATGTGCGAAGAAGGGGCGCTGTCGAGCCCCGGCGTGGAGCGCGTCTTCGGGCTGCACGTCTGGCCGTTCCTGCCCACGGGCAGCATCGGCTCGCGCTCCGGCACGTTTTTGGCCGCTACGGCTTCCCTATCCATCACCATTACCGGCAAGGGCGGTCACGCCGCGATGCCGCAGTACGCCATCGATCCGGTCACCACGGCGGCGAAGGTGGTGTGCGAGCTGCAGACGATCATCTCCCGGGAGGTGGACCCGCTGCAGTCCGGCGTGGTCAGCATCACCGCGGTGCACGGCGGCGAAGCGTTCAACGTGATCCCGCCCTCCGTGCGGATGCTGGGCACGCTGCGGTCACTCACCACTACCGGGCTGGAGTACATCAAGACGCGGGTGCGCGAGATCGCCACGCTCATCGCCGCGGCGAACCGGTGCGAGGCGCACGTGGAGTTCCCAGACCGCGATTACCCCGCCACGGTGAACGATGCCTACCTCTGGAGCGTCGCCCAGGGCCTGGGGCGGTCGCTGCTGGGCGACGCCTCGGTGCAGGAACTGGCCCCGGTGATGGGTGGCGAGGACTTCGCGTTCTACGCGGAACAGGTCCCTGGCTGCTTCGTGGCGCTCGGCATCCGCAATGAGGAGCAGGGCGCGGTTTACAGCGTGCACCACCCCCGCTTCAAGGCGGACGAAGACGCCCTCCCCATCGGCTCCGCGCTGCACGTGGCCTTCGCCCTGCGGTCGCTGGAGGAGTTGAACGGTAATGGGTAGTGGCCGGCGACTGAAGGAAGAGTTTCCTGTAAGCGTGTCTCGGCTTTGCGGCAGAAGTCACGGACCCGAAAGCCCGAACCGTCAGCGACCGTTCGCTACGGCGGACGCTTTTGCAGGGTACGAAGGATTCGGCCTCAAAACGCTAAGCCAACCTTAAGCCGTGCCGATCCCGGGGCTGTGCCTATAACGAGGAGAGAAATCCCGGCAAGCGTACGGACTGCAACGGGCAGTGAGCTGAGCCCGGTCTTGAGACAACGATGCTTGATTTGAACAACCTCCGCGCCGCCGTCCGCCACGAGGGCGGCGTCAGCCGTCGCCTTTTCCTCGCTTATGCGGCCACCCTGGCCACTGTCCCCTGGTGGGCCGAACAGAGCCGGGCCGCCGATGCGCCGGCCTTCCAGTCCAATCCATTCACCCTGGGCGTCGCTTCCGGGGACCCGGACCCCACCGGTATGGTGCTCTGGACCCGCCTCGCGCCCACGCCGCTCGATCCGGACGGCGGCATGAAGCCCGCCGCCGTGGAGGTGGCGTGGGAAGTAGCGGAAGACGAGGGGATGAAAAAGGTGGTCCAGCGCGGCAAGGCAACCGCCGCGCCGGAATTGGGACACTCCGTGCACGTGGAGTTGAACGGGCTGCAGCCGGACCGCTGGTACTGGTACCGCTTCCGCGCCGGCGGAGCGGAAAGTCCGGTCGGGCGCACGCGCACCCTGCCGGCGCCCGGTACGATGCCGGACCGCCTGCGCTTTGCGTTCGCTTCCTGCCAGCATTACGAGACCGGGCTCTTCACGGCGTACGAGCGGATGGCGAAGGACGATCTCGACCTGGTGTTCCACCTCGGCGATTACATCTACGAGGGCGCCGGCCGCGAGGGGCTGGTCCGCAAGCACGCCGCGCCTAAGTTGATGTCGCTGGCCGATTACCGCATTCGCCACTCGCAGTATCGCTCGGATCCACTCCTCCACGGTATGCACGCCCGCTGCCCCTGGTTCGTGACCTGGGACGACCACGAAGTGGAAAATAACTACGCGAGCGGAATATCCGAACGCAAGAACGTGGACCCGGCAGCATTCCTGGAGCAGCGGGCCCACGCTTACCAGGCATACTATGAGATGATGCCGCTGCGCAGCCGCTCGCTCCCGCACGGGCCGGATATGCAGCTCTACCGGAAGGCCTCCTACGGACGCCTCGCGGAACTGCTCGTGCTGGATACGCGCCAGTACCGCTCGGACCAGCCGAACGGGGACAAAGCCTCCGACCTGAACGAGGCCGCCCTGGACCCGAAGCAGACCATGATGGGCAGCAAGCAGCGCGAGTGGCTGCAGTCGTCCCTCACCGGATCGCCCGCCACCTGGAACCTCGTGGCCCAGCAGGTAATGATGGGGATGGTGGACCGCGCCGCCGGCGAGGCGCACAGCTATTCCATGGATCAGTGGCCCGGCTACGCCCACGAGCGGATCGAGTTGGTGCGCTACATGGCGGAGCACCAGGTGAAGAATCCGGTGGTAATTACCGGCGACATCCACTCGAACTGGGTGAACGACCTCCGCGTGGACGATCGCAAGCCGGAGACTCCCGTGATCGCCACGGAATTTGTTGGGACTTCGATCACCAGCGGCGGCAACGGGACGGATAAGCCGAAGAGTCTCGATACCCTCCTGGCCGAGAACCCGGGCGTGAAGTTCCACAACGCGCAGCGCGGCTACGTGCGCTGCACCGTCACCCCGCGCGAGTGGCGTGCGGACTATCTGGTGGTGGACTCCGTCACCCAGCCCGGCGGCAAGGTGGCCGAGCGCGCCTCCTTCGTAGTGGAGGCAGGTCAACCCGGCGCCAAGTCCGCCTGAGCCGGGAGACCAGGGTCCTGAAGGCATCCGGTGACGTGTGATCCGTATTGATTGAGAGGCACATGGGGCACTTACGAATTACTCGTTACTCGACCGGCGGCTGAACGACCGGCGAGTTAACAAGAAGTGAATTCCCTTGGAGTAGGCATCACCTGCACGCCCATTGAGCCGCACGTTGAGTGCTAACGACGGCGGAGTAATGGAGTAATGGAGTAATGGAGCAGGGGAATATGGAATAGGCGAGCCGCAGGCTCGCGGCTTCCCCCAATACTTCCCTACTTCAACACTCCGTTACTCCGGGAGCGTTAGCCGTCACTGCACAGCTCAATAATCCCGGAATGCCCTTGCATGTTAACTGAAGGAGCCGGCTGGGGACCAACCAGTCAGAGGTAGTGGCCTCGACGGATAGAGGCAGAGGTCAAAAATAATTTTCAAAATTGCCCTCAAGAACCTGAAGCGGTACCCGATAATCCTACCAAACCAAAGAAAAGCTGCATCGACAAAGGCAAACCACACCGAAAGGGTGGGACGCAAAGCCGAGAGTCTAAACCGGCAGACCCGCAAGGGCCCGCCCGGCATGATCGTCTGGTTACCGACGCACCTCCCAAACCCAGCCACGGGAAACCGTGCGGGCGAGCAGTAGACCCAATTAGTGGGGGGGAAAGTCTGTGCAAATCTCTTACCAGCAGGTAGATCGCATCCGCGAGGCCATCCGCAACGAGCGGCCGGCATCCGCGGAGCAGCCGGTGGGATCAGTCGAGGAGCTAGCCGCGCGTCACGGAGTCCGGATGGACGAGGTGCGCGCCGTAACGGAGCAAACGCTAATGGCGGAGGGCGACCCCTTCCGCGAGCGGCGGCTTCGAGATCTGGCACGCCGGATCTCGGAAGGGACCTATCAGGTCGAGGCGGAGGACCTGGTGGACATGGCCGAGCGCCGTGCCATCGCGGACCGCGCCGGAAGCCTGTAAGGCGGAGCGCCGTTAGATCGATCGGGGAGGCCACTTGGCCTCCCCGTTTTCGTTTCTGGGCCGCGTTGCGCTGCTGGTCTGTCCAGTTGAATATGATGGGTAGGGAGGCAAGCCGACGGAACGTCGGTCCGGTGAGCCAAGGGCTCACCGGAAGGCGGCGAGGCGCCGCCACCACGCTCAGGCTCACGCTCGCCGTTAACCATTCGTTCGTGGATTGACTGACCACTACTCAAGATCCCCCGCGCGCACTTCGGTGCGGAACACCAGGGGCGCTAGCAGGGGATTGGCTCTCCAACCAGAAAGAAGGCGCCCTCCTTTACTTGAGCAAGCTCTTCGTGGGGTGCTTGCGCCGGTCTTCCTCCCTTTGCCACGTGGCGCGTCGAACGGCTCCGGTGAAGACGCCTTGCACCCGCGGATCCGAGGCCAAACTGGCTTCGATCACGCGGCGGATCGCTGCCTCCATGTCGTGGAAGAGTTCGGGACAACCGAGGTGCTGCCGGTAGGCCCCTTCGTACCTGGGAGCCGCCATACGAACAGAGACCACCGCAGTAGCGTCGAAAAGGAAATACTCGGTCTTCAAATTGGGCTCGGTGGGTGGGTTAAGCCCAATTTCACGGGCATGGCGGTTTAGCACCACTCCCAGAGCGCCACGAACCGCATCCCGATGGGTGCCGTGAGTGGTGATGTTGTGATTGACGAAACTCAGTAATTCCCAAGGCTTCCGCCCTGCCATTGCACCCCGAGTGTAATACTGGATTGCGGCGGAGAGCTCTCCCCAGCCGGCATGATGCTCAATCCGGATAGGTGAATGTGATGGCCGGAAGCCGATATTGAGCACTTCCACGAAGTCCGCCACTCCCCGATCGAATTGGAATTCCTGGTGTGATCCCGCGCGCTCGTCGGTGAGCGTCAACCGGACCGGCGACGCGAGCAGTGCGTGAGTACGCAGGCGGTTCCGGAGTATGTAAGGCTCGCAGGCGGCATCCGGAAAGATCTCCCGGTCCGGCAGCCAGCGGAAGTAGGATCCGCGTGTTCGTGGTCCGTCTGACAGCAAGTTGGGTGGCGTCGCGACGGGGTACCCGCGTTCGAAACGCTGGCGCTCACAGCCGTCTGCGCGCCGGACCTCGGCTTCGAACCACTCTGCCAGCGCGTTTGCGCACACAAACAGATGCCCCATTCTGGCTGCAACCCACCCTGCGGGGAGGAGGGTGGCGTCTCCTCGGTGTGTGCAGGAGTAGGCAAGCCCGACCGGTTCGCCATCCGGGGTGCCACCCGCGGGTAGCCCGGGACCGTCGTCGGCCACGGAGAGGCTCCCGTCCGCGTGGAGCGTGACATCGATCTGAGATGTCGCACCGCGGGTGGCGCCCTCGAGGCAAAGGCCGACGACCTCGTCCAGCAGCACGTGTAAACCACCGCTGCCGAGCAAACCGAGGTACATCGCAGGGCGGTGCCGGATTCGATCGATGTGTTCAAGCGGGTCCGGCACGGGTCACTCCCTAGCGGCACTCGTTCCATCAGTCAGCTTACGGCATTGTGCTCGGCTGATAGCCCGCGGCGAACTGCTGGCGCATGGCGTCGAACTGGGCGCGGCGGTGGTAGATCATCAGCACGTTCGTGAGGCCCCGACCCGGGTTCGCGACGTAGTTGCCGGCAAAGTACATGGCGGTGGAGGTGCCGCCGTCCAGCGCTAC
>Ga0255338_1003780_pt1 | contig 17251 bp, 19 predicted proteins | sample MeOH1_35cm_T4_19_FD_203715 | JGI IMG/M metagenome (GOLD analysis project Ga0255338, IMG submission 203715) | Sandy soil microbial communities from University of British Columbia, Vancouver, Canada - MeOH1_35cm_T4_195 | ecosystem: Engineered > Artificial ecosystem > Sand microcosm > Unclassified ...
AGTAAACTGCACTTTCAACGGCCAAACCGTCGTCAGCGGATCATCTGTAACGGCGTACAAGACTGCGACTCTTAACAACAAAGGTGTCTGTGAGTCGCAAACTCGAACTTGTACAAATGGCTCGCTGTCGGGAAGTTACAAGTATAGTTCATGTAACTAAATCATACCGATCCAAATTCATAACCTTATTCCACGCGGCCACGAAATCATGAACGAACTTCTCTTTACCATCGTCACTCGCATAGACCTCGGCAAGGGCACGAAGCTGAGAGTGCGAACCAAACACCAAGTCAACCGCGGTCGCTGTCCACTTAACCTCGCCGGTTGTGCGATCTCGGCCGGCGTAGACTCCCGAGTGGGATGACATTCCCCACTCAGTTCCCATATCTAAAAGGTTGACGAAGAAATCGTTGGTCAACTCTCCGGGCCGAGCCGTAAAGACTCCATGACGTGAGTGCTGATGGTTTACATCCAACACACGCAACCCCCCAAGGAGGACCGTCATTTCAGGTGGAGTCAAGTCTAGCAAGTTCGCGCGATCCAATAATAAGGTCTCTGGAGATAATCTGATTTTACCGTGAATGTAATTGCGGAATCCATCCGCTCGAGGCTCAAGCACTGCAAAGGAGTACGTATCGGTGAGATCTTGCGAAGCATCGGTGCGCCCGGGTGCAAAAGGCACGTCGACACCAACCCCCGTTTTTTTTGCAGCACTTTCGACGGCAACACATCCGCCTAGGACAATCAAATCTGCTAGCGATACTTTCTTACCGCCCGATGAGGATTTATTAAAGTCTGCTTGAATTTTTTCAAAAACGGGCAAAACTTTCGCGAGTTCTTCGGGTTCATTCACATCCCAATTTCTTTGCGGAGCTAAACGAAGACGCCCCCCATTTGCGCCTCCACGTCGATCCGTTCCTCGATATGAAGCTGCAGCGGCCCACGCCGTTGCAATAAGACGTGAGGTGCTGATTCCCGAGGAAAGGAGCTTCTCTTTCAGTGCTTTTACATCTTGGGCATCAATCATTTTATAATCAGCTTCGGGAACTGGATCTTGCCATAATTGTGCTGGTGCCACCCACGGTCCCCAATATCGAGAAACCGGCCCCATGTCGCGATGAAGAAGTTTGTACCAAGCTTTTGCAAACGCTTCCGCGAACTCTTTTGGATTTTGATGAAAGCGCTTCGAAATTTTTGCGTATTCAGGATCAGCCATCAGGGCGATATCCGTCGTCAACATTGTTGGTGCATGTTTTTTTGTGGGATCGTGAGCATCGGGCACAGTATTTTGGGCAGCCGCATCTTTTGGTTTCCACTGATGGGCACCCGCGGGACTCTTCTTCAATTCCCATTCGTATTTGTGCAGATTTTCAAAAAATCCATGACTCCATTTTGTCGGAGTATTGGTCCATGCTCCTTCAAGGCCGCTCGTGATGGCATCGCCGCCTTTGCCCGTGCCGAAAGTATTTCTCCAACCGATCCCTTGCGCATGAATCGGACAGCCTTCGGGCTCAGGGCCCACATGTTTATCGGCCGGAGCTGCACCATGTGTTTTTCCAAACGAGTGACCTCCGGCAATCAACGCCACGGTCTCCTCATCATTCATTGCCATGCGCGCGAAAGTTTCGCGAATATCTCGCGCGGCTTTTTTCGGATCGGGATTGCCGTTAGGCCCTTCGGGATTCACATAGATCAAACCCATTTGCACGGCACCGAAAGGTCCAGCAAGTTCACGATCACCGCTGTAGCGTTCATCTCCGAGCCAAGTATCTTCAGGCCCCCAGAAAACTTCTTCCGATTCCCAGACATCTTCGCGGCCGAAGGCAAAACCAAAAGTTTTAAAACCCATCGACTCCAGTGCACAGTTTCCCGCGAAGACCAACAAATCGGCCCAAGAAATTTTTTGGCCATATTTTTTCTTAATCGGCCAAAGCAAGCGACGAGCTTTATCCAAATTCGCATTATCCGGCCAACTATTCAGCGGCGCAAATCGCTGAGCTCCTTGTCCAGCACCTCCGCGCCCATCTTCGATTCGATAAGTACCAGCCGCGTGCCAACTCATCCGAATAAAGAGCGGACCATAGTGTCCATAATCCGCCGGCCACCAATCTTGCGAATTGGTCATCACATTAAAGACATCTTGCTTGAGAGCTTCAACGTCCAACTTTTTAAACTCTTCCGAATATCTAAAAGATTTCTCCATCGGACTCGCATACGGAGAATGCTGCGTGAGCACCGAGAGGTCCAACTGATTCGGCCACCAGTCTTGATTCGATTTCGGCCGCGCCGACATTTTTGGTTTTGGTGATGGTATAGCGGGGTTTTCACTCTCACTTCTTGGTTCAGACATAGTTAACTCCTTGCATACGTTGATGACTGTGTTTTGAGACATGTCCACTGAGTATCCGATAGAGATTTGAAGATTTATTAACGTTGGAAATAAGTTTTGGTTTGAAATGGCAAATAACAATATCAAGCGCATGCTCGCAATATACTGATATTATTCATCTTCCTCGCGTCTCATTATATTCCTTTACAGGAATATTCCTATTAAGGCATACTTGAATCAAGCACAAGGAGTGCCTATGGCTGCGAAACAATCGAGAAAGGACATGATAGCTCTCACAGCGCTTGCTGAGCCGAATCGCAGACATATTGTGGAATTGCTTCGCAATGGTCCCCTTACAGTAGGCGAGATCGCGGAGAAACTCGGGCTTCGTCAGCCGCAGGCTTCGAAGCATTTAAAAGTGCTCAGCGATAGCGGGATTTTGGAAGTGAATCCCGACACGAATAAGCGCTTTTACAAACTGCGCGCGGAACCGTTTCTTGAGCTCGATATCTGGGTGAATTCGTTCCGCCAAATCATGGAAGAACGATACGACAAATTAGATGAGTATTTAGAGAAGATTCAAAACAACGACAAAACAAAGAATCGCGGCAAGCGATAAGGAGTTAGTCATGGCAACAAATAAAATGTCTCACAGAGTAGAAAACGGAAACGTCCTCGTGCTAGAGCGCGAATTCAATGGACCTCGTAAGCTCGTTTTTGAAATGTTCAAAAAACCGGAACACATCAAGCACTTCTGGGGCCCGCGTGGCTGGGATGTTCCCGTCTGCACCGTCGATTTCCGTGTTGGTGGAACTTGGCTTTACTGCATGAAGTGTGTGGATAAAAATCAAGGACAATACTTCGGAATGGAATCATGGGGCCGCGCGGACTACAAAGAAATCGTCGAGCCTGAAAAAATCGTCTATGTCGATGCCTTCGCCGACGCCCAAGGCAATATCAATAAAGATATGCCGACAACAACGGTAACTATGCTCTTCGTCGATATGGGTGCCAAAACAAAACTCATCAGCCGCGGCGAATATGCAACTGCAGAAGCCCTGAAAACCGTCATGGATATGGGCATGATCCAAGGTATCACCGAGACTTGGGACCGCATGGAAGAATACTTAGCAACAAAACTGTAAGCCTCTCCCTAAAGAGCAGACTCGGGTTCCGGCTTCGGAGCCCGAGTCTTAGTTTGAGTCATTAGCAATGAATCTCAGATAATCTGCCCTTTTGCTTCCCAACCGATGTCTTTAAAATATTTGTTTAAGTCATCGCATATTTCTGCTCTGCTTGGAGGAACGATTCCCTCTTGCTTTTGAAGGATCCCCAAAACCCTTAGAGTATTATCTAAGCTTTTTCCGGATTTGAAAGAATCAAATATCTTCGTCATCGAAAGCTTAAAGATACCTTCGTTTAATAATGCATTGGAACGTTTAGTAAGTTTCTCGTAATTGGTAGACTGTTTTATTATCAGATATACATCAAATGCATCCCTTACTCTTTTTTCCACTTGAATTGATCTTCCCTTTGCAGAAAGAAATCCAGCTTCAGATGCAAAACTAATGTCTAAACTCATACTCTGACCGTCGGGCAAAATCTGAGATAGATTTTTTTTCACTCTCTCGTTTCTTGTAAAAATCAAATCTGTACCTGGAGTAGCTATCGAAATCTTGCAATTTGAATTTGCTACTTCAAAATCCAAGGGCAAAGCCCCCTCAGAGTCCGCATACTTTCTATGCAAAAAATCAACGTGAAACGCGAGAGGCTTATTTTGAACAGTCAAAATTCTATAAAGTTGAAATCTATTTTTGACTGGAGAAATGTATCCGTGACTTAAAAAGACATCAATTGTTTGCTGAAGCTCGGACCTTCCTACTTTGTCTTCTAAAAGCACGTCCACGTCATAAGTACCTGGATGCGGAATTGGTTTTGAATTGAAAAGATATGGAATCCACCCTCCGACAACCACGAAATCCAAACGGGTCGAATCCATTATATGAGCTACTTCAGCTAAAAAACTTTGAGCCGCTTCTAATTCACTATTAAAATTAACCACAGCCTTCATTTTATTTAAGTCTTTCTATTTTTCCAGTACGGAGCCATTCCAATAAACTGAGAAAAAAACCAGGCCTTGAATCTGCTCATTCCAAGCTTCAACATACCCTCATACGACTGTTTCTTAAATTGCTCGAATGTCATGCCTTCAGCAATGAGTTTTCCGTTCACAAAACAGTAACTGCAATATCGATCCGAACCACTATCCTTAAGATCTTTATTCATCGGCATGTAACAGCACTCACAATTTTTTACTTTCATAAAATATCTCCAAAACTATATTGTCGCTCTACTTTACAAACGCGGACTTGATATCCTGCATACCAGTTCGCTTTTCCGTTTTGTTGTGCTTCTTGATGTTCTAAATTCATCTTCCAAGATTTGATATCTTCGAGAGACCTCCAGTAAGACACTGTGATTCCAAAGCCATCACTGCCACGAACAGACTGAACACCTAGAAAGCCTTGGTATTTGGCGCTTAGTTCTTCCATTCGCTCGGCCACTTGATCATAACTTGTGGATTCAGTTTTCTTGCGGGAGCTAAAAATCACTGCGTAGTAAGGTGTTTCAAACATTTTTCGATAGTATTCACTTTTTTCTAAGAAAGAAATAGGCCTTTTCAAAAAGACTTCTAGAGTTAAGACCTGGATAGAGGTTAATAGCTTGTCACCCACGACACGGACTGCAAAACTATGGTCATGTGCTATTCAGCGATGATCGAAGCGGACCTTCGAAAATTACAAAAGCAGTTTAATGTCAAAATCGATTGGGAAAGCTTCGACGAGGCTTTCAATATTCGCTTGAAATACAATCAAGCAATGATTCCATCAGGCCTGGATTCTTACATTATTCAAAATGCCGAAACGCCGTTGCAAAAACGCCTCGCCAAAATGGCGAAAGAGCACTACAAAGCTGAAATCGAGAAGTTTTCCACAAAACTTAAAAAGTACGAACAAGACGTCAAAGATTTCGAAGCCAAGCTCAAAGCGGGATCGAAAGTAAAAGACCTCAAAGAAAAACTAGAAAAACGCCGCGAGACCGTCGAGTGGCACAAAGAGAAAATCGAGTACTACGAAAAGATAGAAGAAACGGGAGCGCCCCGCGTATTTCCGAACTTCTATGCGCCCGTTATCATCAAAGAGGGAAAAGAGCATCTCATTCGGCTGATGCGCTATCACCTCTGTCCAAAGAACGGCAAGGAAATGAATGCCTTCCAGTACAACCTCTTCAATGCAAGACGAGATCGCTTATTGGATTCCCGCACGTGGAAACCCGTTTTTGGAAAACAACATGCGATATTCCCTTTCCACCGCTTCTATGAAAGTGTTGAAGGAGAAAACGGCGAAGCAAAGATTATTTACTTCGAGCCCCGCGACCAAGAAATCATGTGGTCCGCTGCGATCTTTGAAGAAGCCAAAATCAAAGAAGGAACCTTACGTACTTTCGCTGCGATCACTGATGAGCCGCCACCTGAAGTTGCCGCCACAGGGCACGATCGATGCCCCGTATTCCTTGCAAAAGAAAATTTCGGCAGATGGTTGGAACCTAAGGAGACACCGAAAGAACTGGTGGAGCTTTTAACTTCCGTCGTGCCCACTTACTTTGAGCACACGGCTGCGTAACGATAGGTCCCGATAAAATTACCAATATTTCTCAATAGGACGAATTTCATATTATTCCTCCTCAAATTTCTTTTGTTATTTCAATAAGTTAAAATATAATTGAGCGAAAATGAGTTTTTCTGTCACAGATCCTATTTCTCATCCGTCAACACCATGACGGATCATTTGAAACAAGTGTGACAACAAAACAAAGAAAACTGCGAGAAACTGATGGAAAAGAAAGACTGGCTTGCAAAAAATTTTGAAGAGACGCGAAAGCATTTAAAGGCCGTGGCCTATCAAATGCTCGGCTCCTCCGGCGAAGCCGAAGATGCGGTTCAAGAAGCCTGGATTCGGCTCAATCGTTCGGAGTCCGAAGAAATCGACAATCTTCGTGGCTGGCTCACGACGGTGGTAGCAAGAGTTTGTCTCGATATGTTGCGCTCAAGAAAGTCAAAGCGTGAAGATCCTTTGGACGATAAAGTTTCAAATCTACCAATTGAAAAAGAAAATCCGGAGGCCGATTTCCTCATAGCAGATTCGGTGGGCCCTGCCCTGCTTTTGGTTTTGGATTTACTAACACCGACAGAGCGAATCGCCTTCGTGCTTCATGATATCTTTGATTTATCTTTTGAAGAAATAGCTCCGATCATCGATCGCTCCGAAGAAGCGACAAGACAGCTTGCAAGCCGAGCCCGCCGCCGCGTGAAAGGCGCAAATACACCTCAAGAAGACAGAGAACGCCAAGAAGAAGTGGTCTCTGCGTTCTTAGCAGCATCAAGAGACGGCAATTTTGAAGCGCTTATTAGACTTCTTCACCCCGATGTGGTTCTGAAAGCTGATGAAACAGCCGTTAAAATTTCCGAAGCAAACAAAGCCAAAGGCGCACCACAATTCAAAGACAAAATCACTGGTGCAAAAAATGTGGCCGATACTTTCAAAGGAAGAGCAGCGGGCGCTCAATTGGCCCTCATCAATGGTTTTGCAGGAGGAACTTGGGCTCCGGGAGGAAAACCCGTTGTCGCCTTCTGCTTTACGATGGCGGGCGGAAAAATTTCCGCGATCGCGATTGTTATGGATAAAAAGAAACTGGAAAGTTTTGAATTTGAAATTATCGACACCAAAGGAGATAAGTCATGAACATTCTTTTATGGGTTCTTCAAGTCGCTCTCGCCCTACACACCCTCGTCGGTGCAGTATGGAAATTTTCGCACACTGCTGAACAAACCATGCCGTCACTCGGCGCGATTCCCAACAGAGCATGGTTAACAATGGCCATCATTGAAATTCTTTGCGGCATCGCCCTCCTATTGCCCGCGCTGATCAAATCCCTAAGTATTGCCATACCCATCGCAGCCCTTGTCATCGCCGCGGAGATGTTACTTTTTTGCGGAGTTCACATTGCTTCGGGCAATATCTCGAATGTCGGCCCGATGATGTACTGGTTAGTGGTCGCGGCACTTTGTGCGTTTATCGCCTATGGCAGACTTGTGCTGCAACCTTTGTAGTGACAAGAAATTCAACAGAAGTTCATATCCCATTGAGGTCCCCTTCATACAATAGCGAGAAATCAAACAGGGGGCCTCGATGGCACATCTTCATTTTAGCAAAGATTTTGCTAAGGCACTTATCTTTGTATTGATCTCTGTCATAGGAATTATCTCTTTCGAAGAAAACACCTTCGCGTCTTCTCCAGTTTACATTTATGGCATAGACGAACACGGAAATTTGAAATGGTACCGCCACAATGGCGGCGCGACCGGGGAACCCGTCAGCACTCCAGGCGCTTGGGATGGCCCTCACTATGTCGGTGTTGGTTGGCAAAATTTCGAGCGCGTTTTTCCAGGCACGGGCCCCATTTTTTACGCCGTCGATAAAATTGGCGATCTTTTGTGGTATCGGCACAATGGTTTTGCCTCGGGCAGTACTCATAATGAAGTTGGTGCGTGGGATGGACCCACAATTCAGAGCTGGGGATGGCAGGGCCTCGAACAGATTTTTTCAGGAAGCGACGGCGTGATCTATGCCATCACTAAAGATGGCACTCTCAGATGGTACCGACATAAGCGTTGGCTTAACGGCGATAGCAAAAACGTCCCCGGAGCGTGGGAAGGGCCTAAAGTTCTTGGTACCGGTTGGCAAGACTATAAGAAAGTTTTTTCGGGCTGCAAGGGCACCATCTATGCAATTACTCAAGACGGAACTTTGAAATGGTTGAAGCACCTAGAATATCTAACCGGAGGAAGCCGACCTTCTGCTTGGTTAGCTCCTCGAACCGTGGGAATAGGCTGGCAAAATTTCCAGCACGTCTTCCCCGCATGCAACGGCATCATCTATGCCGTCACTCCAAATGGAGAACTGTGGTGGTACAAACATAACGGCGCCAACTCAGGAAAAGGCCTCAACTCCCCCGGCGCTTGGGAAGGCCCGAAGACGGTGTCCTATGGTTGGCAGAATATAAAAACGATCTTCGCGATCATGCCGGGAACATTGCCGATACGTATGTCTTCCGCCGAGCAATCACATCGATGATATTCCACATCTTCCGGCCCTGCAGAACAGTGGGGCCTATTTTTTTTATTTCCTCAAAATGAAGAATATTAAACCCATGCAATTTCTCTTTCACATCATCTGCAGAAATTCCGACGACCTTATTCTCTTTCACCCACTCATCTTCGGGGCCAAAGAAACTCACGGCGTAAATTCCACCAGGCGCTACGGATGAAAGAGATTTTTCAATGACAGCATCGAATTGATCAGCAGAGCAAAATGGAAATGAATGATAGGCAAAAAGAAAATCGACCTTAGGCCATACTTCCCAATTTTCAAGCGATGAAATATGAGTATGAAGCCGGGAACAGTGGGCCTGAGTCAACTGAGTAACATGCTCAATAGATTTTGCTTCCTGGTCCAAAGCATGCACTTCGAATCCACGCTGAAGCAAATCCAAAACCTCAGTCCCAACACCACAACCTAAATCAGCTGCCTTCTTCGCGGAGGGATTCAAAAACGAAACCGCTTGAGAATAGAGCGGCCGCAAAGGCCGACCTTTATTTTTCTCGTAGTATATTTCCCAAGACAAAAAGACCCCCAGATGTTCTTATCTCTTAATAAGATTCTTCACCTTCCGCACGAGCGGCGGAATGGTGAACATCAAGATCATAATAATAACGGCAGTCCATGTGCCATCGCCCAATAAATTATTGAGCCAAATCGTCGACACCATGATCACCCAAAAGAAAAGCATATCGCCAGCAATGGCCACAGCCCAACCACCTATGAAACCATGTCCTTGTGCTAAAGCAGCGGCTCTGCCGGTCATAGGATCCACACCGAAAGCGATAGCGATCAATAAAAACGGACCCGGCTTGTGTCCATAGGCTGCGACAGTTCGATCCGTCATCGCCTTCATGTTTCCGATAAACAGCGTAAGAAACTTCGAGTACTTCGCGAGCCAACCAAAAAACATCATGATGGGTTCAAACACAAAAGCGAGGCACACATCCGAAATAAAATAAAGGATCGACATCGCAATCCAACCGATACCCTTGCTCTGCGCAAGCAAAACACCCGCGGGAATACCTCCGCCAACAGGAATCGTGAAAAGCAAAAAGACTTCCCAAGATTTTTTAAGCGAACCAAAGGAAAGAGCGGCTGTGGAGGCGTCCATACTTTTAACTTACAAGCCACGTCTCGCAAGTTCAGCCGTCAAATAAGTTTGGAACTTATCCAACGTCGGTTGCACGCAAGTGCCATCGGGCTCAATGCGCGTGACCCATTTAACGAGCTCGTCCATGTATGAAGTGATTTCTTTGAACCCTGTAGGACCGTTACGCAAATCGGTTTGAAATTGGTAGAAGCGAAATTGAAAGCCGTGGCTACGGAGCTTCACATAGTCCTCAGGAGGATTTTGCAGAACCTTTCTAAGACGGTAATATCCTTTTGCCCAGCAAGTGATATTGCCTTCGTTCACGGTTGTCGTGCCGTCACCGAAAGATAAAATTCTCGGTTCTGTTCCAACTTGCTCAGAAAGAGTCCCATATTTGTAGACTTCACCCTCGGCCGTTTGCCCTAACTCCCAAGCACCGAGATTAATCATTTGCCCCGAATTACCAAAAGGAGCGGGGTTCGGTTTGTTAGGAAGAACGGGACAATGACTAATATCGATATCCGCCGCATTTAAATCCTGACCATCAATGCAATTGTCTTCTGTATAAGCCTCGCTAGGCAGCGTTTGCGCCCCCGCATGTAAAGACAACGATAACAAAACCATCAGGAAAGATTTCGGCAAAGTCATTTATACCCCTATCAAATGAAATGATTGAGCCACATATCTAGTGGCTTTGCCGAAGTAATGCAACAATTCCTACACACAACCTAGTTTTGGAGCGGTATCAAAATATCAAACTCGCTATTTGCTGATTCGCGATCGAATTTCGGCCCGTAAGCCTCGATAGAGAGCCCATCCCGCATTTTCAAACCACTCTCGGGCATCCAAACGTTCCAGATCTTGCGAGCCGTATCACCATAATCCGCCAAATGCCCCTTGTGAGTGAACTTCGCATATTTCCCCGCCGGGAGAGCCACCTCAGTCATTCCATCTGGAAGCACAAATTCTTGTGCAACTTCAACACAAGCCAGATAGACATATCTGTCCTTCGCAGATTTTGTGACCTGCGGATGGGACGAGAGCCCGATTCCATAGACAACGTCTTCATTCACTGGTTTCAAGTCATTCCAACGCGCCACGAACTGATCCCACTGATCATGTGCCGCTTGAAAATCGTAATCACTATAAGCCTTGGCAATTCCAACAAGGCGCTTTTCTTTTTGTTCAATAATTTCTGGTTTCACCGCATCCCCTTTTGTTAAGGCGTTGATATCGTCCAACGTCAGAGGCCGATGGACCTCGATGGACTTTCTCATTTTGCGGAGGTGGCCGGGAGTGAAATCATAGGCTTTTTTAAAAGCACGAGTAAAAGCTTCTTGCGATTCGTACTGACACTCCAATGCAAGATCTAAAATGTCTTGATCTGTATCAATCAAACGACGAGCAGCTTCACTCAATCGGCGCTTTCGCACATATTCGCTGACGGTCATCCCCATCAAGCTTGTAAAAACTCGATGAAAGTGAAATGGCGAAAATGCACCCGCGCTGGCAATCGAATCTAAATCTATCTGCGCGAATAAATTCTGATCGATATACCGGATCGCTTTATATACTCTAAACCCGTGGTCGCTCATAACGTCCCTCTGCTGAAACCAGGTATAGCGAACTTTCAACAGTGATTTTTGATATATCTTGCTAAAATCCACTTAATTTTAGATAAAATCATTCTCATCACTATTCGTACATGAAGGATACCTATGAGCGCCGCATCTGAATGGATTTCCCTTGGCTCTATCACCGAGCTTGTCAAAGACATGGAACAAACGGGCTTTCTCAAAGAGATTACTCTGCTAGAAAAAAGAATTTTGCTATCCTATCACGATGGCCAATTCGGCGCATTGGACGCCCGATGCAATCACATGGGCGGCCCGTTGGTGCAAGGACGAATGAAAGACGGCTGCGTTGAATGCCCATGGCACTATTGGGAATACGATCACAGGACTGGCGAATCTAAGAACAAATCCTACGAACCTTTAGCCTCTTGCGGCGGCTCCGTCGCGAGCTATCCGTTAAAAACAGAAAACGGCGAGCTCTTCATCGATATGCCAAATGTAAAAGAGCGCGTGAAGCCCACGTTCAATCCGATGTTGCATGTAGCGCGCGAACCGCAACGGGCTCCGGGAAAAATGCGAGTCTTAGCTATTTCGACGACGGCGATGGATAAAAATCATCCTCGTTATTCGACTTCTGAAGATCTCTTAAAGTCCGCACTGAAAAAGATCCATGAAACTTTAGATCTTGAAACACAATTCATCGCTTTATCCGATCTGAAATTTCGCAATTGCGAAGGATTTTATTCAAAATCAGAAAAAGCCTGCACCTGGCCGTGCTCCATCACCAAGATGGATCCGTCTGATGAAATGGTGAAAATTTATGAGGCCCTGGTTCACTGGGCCGATGTGGTTTTGATAGGGACTCCGATTCGTTGGGGCTCCGCGAGTTCTTTGTACTATAAAATGGTTGAGCGTCTGAATAGCGTTCAGAATCAAATCACAGTGAGAGATCGTGTTCTTATAAAAGACAAAGTCGCTGCGTTTGTGATTACTGGTGGGCAGGACAATATCCAATCCGTTGCTGGTCAAATGCTGACCTTCTTTGGGGAGCTGGGGTTTATCTCGCCGGCGTTCCCTTTCGTCGCGCACTCGCTGGGTTGGAGCGCGGAGGATATGGCTCACAATGTGGACTATGTTCAGAAGAGCGAGTCGCTGCATGAGCAGACTTTTGAGCTGGCGAAAAGGGCGATTGATTTGGCAAAGAGGATTAATTCGCTTTAACAAATCAACGGATTAAAATAGAGAATTTCAAAAAGCCTCTTTAGGAAAGCTGTCTAAAGGTTAGACAGTTCTCGAGTCTGAAAGTGCCTATTAGGCTCGGGACAGCGGCATGAGACTTGATACTTCTTTGGGTGATGAAGAATCTATCCCTCTTGAATTTTGTCTTTTCCCTCATTTTCTTGTTGAGCACAGGAGCTCTGGCCCAAGAGTTCCCAAACAGCTCGACGGCGAAATTCATTGGCTTTGAGGCTTCAAACGACTACAAGCCCACAACAACGGTCTCTAGTGATTATCAGCCTGGCAAAAACAAAATCTACAAACTGCAATTCCTTGAAATCCCCGTTTCAGATTTGAATATCACGGACTCGCAAATCGGAAGCGAAAGTGTTCGCAAACAGATCTTAATCCAAAAAGGCTCCGAAACTTACTTTCGCTTCTTCATTCATCCGGACAGTGAAGCTCTTTATAGACCATTGATCAACCGCTACGGCTGGGCTGGTTTTTACTGGGCTTCTGCCACTTCGTCGACTCGTTCTGTGATAGCATGGAATCCTGATATGACAGAGCCGCCGCTCTACCTCAAGTTGAGTTTGGCTCAATACCAAGACGGTATGGGACGAATAATCCCGGACTGGGAAGTCCGTCGCAGCGTGGGCATCAGCTCAATTATAAAAGCGACGCCACAAAAAATATGGCAGCAGCATGGCGTCACTGTAATCCCTGAATTCATTGGCGCCACGGTAAGGCGTCGCGAGAACTTAGGCTTTGTGGTTGACGAGAATCAAGGACAGGTTTTTGAACATGGATTGATTGCCCGAGAAGCAGAGTTTCTAGCCGATCCCTCTTCCAAATATGAGGTTATGCCTTTGTTCGGGCTTTTCACAAAACGAAATGGCCGCCCACCTTTAATCATTTCGCTTTGGAAAAAAAGTGGCAAAGCCAGCTTCTATGACTTTGTTGATGAATTTCTTTTCAAGCCGTTCCTGGAAAAAAATGCCTATTTATTCTTTCACCAGGGAATTGTTCCTGAGATTCACGGTCAAAATGTCCTGGTGGCCTATGACCCTAAAGCTGAAAAGATTGTGCATTTCTACCATCGAGATGTCGGTTCCATGAATGTCGATCTGAGAATGCGCTTCATCCGCGGTCTTGATATTTCTCCACTACGAACTGAAAATGCAGCCTTTGATTTCAAATTTGCACGCGCTACTGAAAAGTATGAATCCGTTCATATGGATTACTTGAATGATTGGTTGTTTCGCTGGGGCTACTTGAATACTTTGAAAGAGTACATTCCAAACTTCAGCCCTGAAAGAACGAAGACACGGCTCAAAAAACTTCTGATGGAAACTGTGCGCACCGAACTGCCACTCCGTACTCGCGCCAATCTACAGACTGTGGAGGCTCATCTAAAAGCTTTCTATGCTGAAAATGCGCCAATGAATTGGAAACCTATTGAGGTTCAAACCAATCCAGAGAAAGTGAAGGAATTCATTCGAGCGCAAACTGAAAAAAATCAGTTTATGGAACTTCCGTCTTCTTGGATTCCGCAAATTTCTTTCCTTCAGGGAGACATTCTTTTTACCGATTATGGCCTCATTCGCCTTGAGAAGGACCGGACCTTGAGACTTTATTATTATTCTTCCCCAGATTTGAAAGAGTTGAAGGTTCCAAAATCCAAGGCTGTTAAAATTGCCAACCTCCGAAAGCGATCTTCAGTAAAGAAAGTCGGATTTTATTCAGGAACTTTTGATCCTCCACACCTTGGGCATTTGGCTTTGCTTCAAAAAGCTGTGAGAGAGCTGCAGTTGGATACGATTTATGTCATTCCGAACATGAATCCAAGCCACAAGCCGGGAGCTTCCGAAGATGCGGATCGATTGGAAATGGCAAAGCTTGCCTTCTCATCAATTCCAGAAGCGGTCGTTGCAGATCCCGAAATGATGAAGACGATCGAACTTTACGGCGTCGGAGGTTTGCAAAGATATCTCAGTGAACTGCATAGAGACGGCCTCGTGTTTCAAGTAATGGGTGACGACAGTTACATTCGACTGAAAGCCGACCCTAATATTCAATTTCCAAAAAACTTTGTCATCGCAGTATCTGGACGAGGCGAAGATTTTGATTTGCCGGAGACCTCCTATGGCAAAACCCGTGTGGTGTCACTGACACCAGACTTCTCTGGTTATTCTTCCACTTTGTTCCGCCAAAAAATCAAAGCCAGTGAAAAGCCGAGCGAACTTTCACCTTCAGTACTTCAGTACATTTCAAGCCGACATCTCTACGAGGAAATTCGCTGTGAGCGTATTTTCCACTGATTAAGCTTCTCTCTCTTCAATCCCTATATTCTCACGATGTTCATATCCAAAATTTACTAGAGCATTGATTACTTCGTGCAATTTGTTTTCGTTTTCAACTTACGACATCAATATCAATAATAGGTTTTGCAGCAAGGCCAGGAACAGAGGTGCATCCACCATGCTCGATCGACATTGCGAAGCAATGCAGCTACCGATTTCCGGTTTACTAAAGACAACAAGAGATATAGAATTCAGGTCTCTTTCCGCAGCAGGCGCAATCGTTCGTGGCGGTCAAACAATCAGTCGTACAGACTGGAAACGGGTCAATGATGATAAACCATTGTTCGAGTGTGAATCTGAATCGCCAGAAGCTACCTAATCAGCTATGACAACTGAAAATAAGTCGACAAAGCCAGAACTTGAAGAGCTAGCACCGGAAACTATTCAGAGACTGATGGAAGCAACTTATTTCCTTCAACAAATGACAATGACTTATCAGGAGCCTACGGCCTTCAGATTTAATTTAAATGCGACTATACAGGCAATAAGAAATATTACTTTTGTTTTGCAAGCCGAACTATCAGATAATGATATTTTTCAAAACTGGTATCCATCTAAGCAAGATGAGATGCGCGCAAATCCTCTACTCCGACAATTTGTTGAAGCCAGAAATATTATTGTGAAGAAAAAGTCGCTTGAAGCTCGCAGCAAAGCTTCAGTTGGTCTTTTTGTATATCATCGGTTAAAATTGTGGATTCAAAACGAGGTATGCCCCAATATAACGAGTGAACATCTGCTCAACACTGCAAAAGCCCATTTCACTGATGTATTTGTAGATAAAAATCATTCCGCAGAGTGGGAGCAGCTTGGCGTTAAGCGAGAATGGATTGCAACGGAACTAGGTGAAGACGAAGTTGTAGGTCTTTGCAATAGGGCAATTGACTACTTTGGCGTTCTCCTAATAGACCTGGCAAACTCGACAGGCCACAATTTTCAATGGCAACCAGGAGAAATCTCTAAACTTAGTTATTATCAAATATTACTCGAAACTGATTTAGACCCAAGCCTCCCAAAAAAATGGGGATGGGAATAGAAATATACCGCAGACAATCTCAACTACTTCGTTCCTGAAATCAGCCGTAGATTTCACAAACAAAACAAGATCACTTCTGGAAAAAAAGTTGATACTGTTGCAGTCAAATATGAAGCGTCTGGGCTAGTCCGTCTCGCGATTTATACAAGTTTGGATCTTTTTAGAGCTTTTTTAAGTGAGCGCCTTGAGAAGTAATATTGTGGGTAAAGACGAAAAATTAAAGTTGGTTATCCCGCACCCAATTCAGACTTTTGGTTAGCTCCGTAGATCCCTTTAGTCGTGGCCCTAGGGGAAAATTCTCATCACTCGACGAGACCGAACGGCAGTTTTCGGCTAGGAATTAATTTTTTAAACGAATTTTCCTAAAGCAAACAAGTAAACATCGATACTTTATAAATAACTTTAATAAGTTATCGTTTATAAAGGATCTCATGGCTAATCTAATCGATTTAGAGAAACTATTCCATCGTAGTAAAGATCGTATTAAAGACCTTGGCGAAGTATTCACACCCGAAGCCTACGTCAACGATATGCTGAATCTACTTGCAAAAGACAAAAGTGGGCTCTGGTCAGACGAAGAAATTGCCTTCTTTGAACCCTGCGCCGGTCATGGAAATATAGTCCTACAAATATACAAGAGACGACTGGAAGGAATATATAAAAAAGCTATTTCAAGAGGTAATCGCGAAGCTGCTTACTATGCAGTGGCTAATTCAATAAATACTTTGTGGGCAATTGATATAGATCAAAAAAATATTGAGAACTGTCGCTCTCGTGTTCTATGGGAAACTCTTGAGTTTCTTAAATCAAAACTTGAAATTAAAAGTGACCTCGTCCTCTTTTCAAAAAAGAGAGAATTCTTCGCTCATATTCTATCAGCGATCAAGTGGCACATTGAGGAAAATGAAACTTTATCTGCATTAAGTAACTCCGAAAATGCCAAAGCCAGTGCCAAGCTTACGACTTCTGCCACCAAATGGTTTTCACGAAATGGTCATCGACCAATGAATTTTGACCTATCATGGGCGAAATATTACAGATCTTGCGAAACCTCAACATCAGTACCCCTGGAATACGAACGCTCTCTCCGTTTTATTAACGCTATTATTTCAGGAAAACTCAGAGGACATGATGATTTTGAGTTTGCTAAAATTGTTATTGAAATCAACAAACCACAAAATGCTAGTCATAAACCGAGCAGGTCTTTACTAATAGGTGCATAGCATGAGTGCTTTGGCGATTAAATCCACAGCCCATGTCGTCGATGTGCTCGGCAATGTCATTGGCCGAGATCAGCCTATTATGCGGATAGAAAAAGCATTAGAACTTACCGCACTAATAAGTCCAAACGACTTAATAAGCGACGACGTTGTATTCTTTGATCCATTCTGCAAAGCAGGTGAAATTCTCCTGTCATGCGCTT
>Ga0255338_1003782_pt1 | contig 17246 bp, 16 predicted proteins | sample MeOH1_35cm_T4_19_FD_203715 | JGI IMG/M metagenome (GOLD analysis project Ga0255338, IMG submission 203715) | Sandy soil microbial communities from University of British Columbia, Vancouver, Canada - MeOH1_35cm_T4_195 | ecosystem: Engineered > Artificial ecosystem > Sand microcosm > Unclassified ...
GGCATAGCCCGCGTGGCGGGGCGCGATTGCATCGTCGTGTGCAACGATGCGACGGCCAAAGCCGGAACGTACTATCCCATGACCGTGAAGAAGCACTTGCGCGCACAGGAGATCGCGCGCGAGAACCGCTTGCCCTGCATCTATCTCGTCGATTCCGGCGGCGCGTATCTGCCGGCACAGGACGAGGTCTTTCCGGACCGCGATCATTTCGGCCGCATCTTCTACAACCAGGCCACGCTCTCCGCCTCGGGCATCGCGCAAATCGCTGCGGTGATGGGCTCCTGTACCGCGGGCGGCGCTTACGTGCCGGCGATGAGCGATGAAGTCGTCATCGTGCGCAACCAGGGCACGATATTCCTCGGCGGGCCGCCGCTGGTGAAGGCGGCGACCGGAGAAGTGGTGACGGCTGAAGACCTCGGCGGTGGCGACGTCCACACGCGCCTTTCAGGCGTGGCCGATTACCTTGCGAAGGACGACGAGGATGCGCTCGCAATCGTTCGCCGCATCGTCGGCCGACTTCGCCCCGAAAAGGGCGCGGACGTCCCTCTCGCGGAGCCGGCGGAGCCGAAGTACGCGGCCGAGGAGCTGTACGGCATCGTGCCGACCGATCCGCGCAAGCTCTTCGATGCGCACGAAGTCATCGCGCGCGTCGTGGACGGCAGCGAATTCGACGAATGGAAGGCGCGCTACGGCAAGACGCTCGTCACCGGGTTCGCGCGCATCTGGGGCGTGCCGGTGGGCATACTGGCCAGCAACGGCATACTGTTCTCGGAATCCGCGCTCAAAGGCACGCATTTCATCGAGCTTTGTTGCGAGCGCCGCGTGCCGCTCGTGTTTCTGCAGAACATCACCGGCTTCATGGTCGGCCGCTCGTACGAGAGCAAGGGCATAGCCAAGGATGGCGCGAAGCTCGTCACCGCGGTGGCGTGCGCGCAAGTGCCCAAGTTCACCGTGATCGTCGGCGGCAGTTTCGGTGCCGGCAACTACGGCATGTGCGGGCGCGCCTTCGGTCCCCGCATGCTGTGGATGTGGCCCAACGCGCGCATCAGCGTGATGGGCGGCGAGCAGGCGGCGAACGTGCTGGCGACCGTGCGGCGGGAAGCGGCGGAAGCGAGCGGTGGACGGTGGAGCGCCGGGGAGGAAGAGACGGTCAAGAACGCCATACGCATGCAGTACGAACGCCAGGGCAATCCGTACTATGCGACCGCCCGGCTGTGGGACGACGGCGTGATCGATCCCGTGAACACGCGAAAGTACCTCGGCCTCGGATTGACCGCCGCGCTGAACGCCCCTATACCGGACACGCATTTCGGCGTGTTCCGCATGTGACTCGCCACACGACGGCATAGGCCTCGCGCGGCCAGCGCGGGATACGCTTCCAAAATCCTTCCGCCCCGCGAAAGTCGGGCCGCCAGGAGTCGACACCCATGGCCGCCCCCGCGCAGATGATGAACGCATCGGCTTCATCGATCAGGCGGGCAGCCGCCGCATATTGCTCCTGCAGGTCTGCAACCACTGTTCCGTTCTCCATGGGACTGTCTCTGTAGAACGTTGGCGAGCTACTCCAATGTGTGCTTGAAGAACCTTTAGGGGGTCGAAAACGTATGAACTTCGATCGGCCGCGATGCAACGCGCTGCGTGCGACCGGCGGCGGCGCTAAACTGCTTGCGTCGCGCCGCGCTTGAGGAGGCTTTCCATGCAACTGCTCACCGTAAGAATCGAGAAACCGGAGACGATCAACTTCGTCCTCGGTCAGACGCATTTCATCAAGACTGTCGAAGACGTGCACGAGGCGCTGGTGAACGCGGTGCCAGGCATCAAGTTCGGCCTGGCGTTCTGCGAGGCGTCGGGCAAGTGCCTGGTGCGCTGCTCGGGCACGGACGACGCCATGGTCGAGCTCGCCCGGAAGAACGCGCTCGCGCTCGGCGCCGGTCACAGCTTCATCGTCTTCCTCGGCGAGGGCTACTTTCCCCTGAACGTGCTGAACGCGCTCAAAGCGGTCCCTGAAGTTTGTCGCCTCTTTTGCGCGACGGCCAATCCGACGGAGGCGATCATCGCCGAAACCGACCAGGGGCGTGGAATACTGGGCGTGGTGGATGGCTCCGCGCCCAGGGGCGTCGAAACAGAAGCGGACGTCGCCTGGCGCAAGGGCCTCCTTCGGCAGATCGGTTACAAGCTGTAAGGTGAGCGCCGGCAGGTCTTTGCCGGCGCGCAGAGTTCCTCACAGCGCGTCCGGGCAATCCGGTGAGCGGCCCGCGGGCAGGCGGCGTTGCGCGATGATGGATTACATCTTCACCAGTTCAGTTGCCGTGACAGTTCCACGATTGTCGGCCTCACCAACCTCTCCCAGTCCTTGTAGGACATGCGGATGACTTCGGTGTGTGAGCCGGCGTTGAAGGCGATCTCGTTGTGGGGCAGGCTCGCTGCCCCGAAGACCTGCATTCCGTACAGATTGCCGAAGGGCGGCATGGCGCCGAGCTCGCATCCGGGAAAGCGATCCTGGAACTCGCGCTCGCTGGCGAGCTCGACCGATCCGGCTCCGCTCACCTGCTTCAGCATATCGATGCTTACCTTTTCTGTGGCGGGCAGAACCGCCATCGCCATGTTGCCGTCGATCTTCACCATCACCGTCTTCGCCACCTTGTCGCCCGGGATATGCACGGATTGGGCGATCTCCTGTGACGTGTAGGCCGTCGAGTGATTGATGGTGACGTACTTGACCTGTTGGCTGTCGAGAAACTCCTTCAGTCTGTTGGCGGGCATTGGGGCCTCCTGTCAAAACGATGACTCCCTTCAGGTGAATTGAGCGTGAGCGTTGCCGACCGCTCGTACCGCATGCACCGGGCGCGAACCGCGGATGCCGTGGTACATCGAGCAACATACTCCTGCGCAACTTCAAGGGACAGCCCCTGCGCCGGGCAACCTTTGGGGGCAGTCCTCTAGAACAAACCGTCGAACTTCAGTGGCCTCAAAAACCGTCCCTGCGGTCTTCCGTTAAGGCACTGTCCCGTGACTCGTCTGGTCCGACAGCTGTTCCCAAACGCCTTTGATCCCTTCCAAGGCGCCCGTCGGAATACCGACATCGCCGCGCCGTGGTACTTGCCACTCCGTCGGATTGATACGGATCATCGGGCAGTGCTGACTCTGGCCAAAAACCCTCACCGTCGGAATCGCACTGCCGGCGCCGAGCTCGATCACGACGGGCCGCAATGGATGGAGCCGTGGCATTCGACGGTGTGCTCGTCCGCGAAGCCGGCGCGCTGGAATTGCCCGTCCACGTTGCTCGTGAAAACGAATGCGCCGCGCGGCATGGTGGCGGATAACTTTACAAGCGATCTCAAAAACAAAAGAAGACGGAATGGACAGGATTAACGAAATTCAAAAATCAAAAGCTTTCCGCTCTAATCCTGTAAATCCTGTCTATTGCTTTTTGTATTTTTGAGACCAGTTCTAGTAAGAGACCGAATCCGGCATGGGGCAAGCGGGCTGGGGCGCACTCGCCAAGCTGCGCGCCTGCTGTTCGGTCGGGCTCGCGTGCTGCAAGCACCAGCGACGAGGCGCGCGCCACCGTCCGCTTCTCGATCACGACGGCCGCCCGAGCTTCAGCATTGAGTGATGAATTTCGTCACGAGATAGCCGTCGAACGTCTCTGTTCCGCCTTCGCTGCCGATCCCGCTTTCCTTCACGCCGCCGAACGGCGTTTCCGCGAGCGCGCTGCCGAAGTGGTTGATGTTCACCATGCCCGCCTCGAGCGCGTTGGCCGCGTGGTTCGCCCGCTTCAGCGACTCGGTGAAGACGTACGATGAAAGACCGTACGGAAGGCCGTTGGCCCGCCTGATGGCGTCGTCCGGATCGTCGAACGGGACGAGCGGCGCGATCGGGCCGAACGGTTCCTCCGTCATCAGCCTCGCCGCATCGGGCAGGCCGGAAATCACCGTCGGAGGGAAGAACCACCCTTTCGCTCCCAATCGCTCGCCGCCGGTCATGATGCGGGCGCCGTGCGTGTGGGCATCTGCGACAAACGCTTCCATCGCGGCGACCCTGCGCTCGTGCGCAAGCGGCCCCATTTGTGTACCTTCGTCGAGGCCGTTGCCGATTTTGGTGGAAGCGATGACGCTCGTGAACACTTGCGCGAATTCGTCGTAGATCTTGCGTTGAACGAAAAACCGCGAGGGCGAAACGCAGACCTGACCGGCATTGCGCGTCTTCAGTTTCGCGAGCATGGTCGCGGCCGACGTGACATCCGCGTCATCGAACACGATCGCCGGCGAATGCCCGCCCAGCTCCCAGGTGCCTCGTTTCATGTGCGCACCTGCCAGCGCGGCGAGCTGCTTGCCGACCGGGATGGAGCCGGTAAACGACACCTTGCGGACGATCGGCGACTGAATGAGGTAGCTCGAGATTTCCGCCGGCACGCCCCACACGACATTGAGACACCCGGCCGGGAGACCTGCGTCGTGAAAGAGGCGCGCCAGCGCGACCACGGCGCTCGGTGCCGTCTCCGGTCCTTTCAGCACGAGCGTGCAGCCGCTGCCGATGGCGGCGACGATCTTCCGTATCGCCTGATTGAAAGGGAAGTTCCACGGCGTGAACGCAGCGCACACGCCCACCGGCTCGCGAACCACGATCTGTCGCACATCGTCGCGGCGCGGCGGGATGACGCGGCCGTAGATGCGCCGGCATTCCTCGGCATGCCACTCGGCGTGCTCGGCGCAGACCGTCACTTCGGCCGTCGACTCCGCCAGCGGCTTTCCTTGGTCGAGCGTGATATTGCGCCCGATCTGCTGTGCGCGTTCCCGTGCCAGCTCAGCGACTTTGCGCAGCACTTTCGAGCGCTCGAGCGGCGAAGTCTTCTTCCAGCTTGCGAAAGCACGCTGCGCGGCCGCCAGGGCGCGATCCAGATCGTCGGTAGAGGCGTGCGGCAGATGACCGAGGACTTCGCCCGTTGCCGGGTTGACGACCGGCTCGGTCTTGCGCCCCTCCGCTTCGATGAACTTGCCGTCGATATAAAGCGCGAGCTTTTCGTACATGACCTTCTCCCATCCGCTGTTGACCACCCGAAGACGCCACCAGAGAGGATATTACGACACGGAGCCGCTTCCGCCCGGATCGGTATTCTCCGGCGCAGTTCCGAATCTTCTGCTGACGCCGCACATCGCGGGCGGCACGGTGGAATCGACGGAACGGCGCGGCACGATCGTCGCCCGGAGAGTGGCCGAGCATCTCGCTGCCGGTGGTGCTTAAGAGCCCATGACGAAACCCCGCGCTCGACGCTCTGGCCATGAGCGGAGGTTCGTTTTGTTACCGGCGGTCACCGCCCCGCCGCCGCCCGCTGGATCTTCGCGCGCGTCCATCCCGGCAGGCAGGTCTCCACGAAGTCGTACGTCGCTCGGTGCAGATGGCGCTTGCGATGAAGCAGCAGCGTCGTGGTCGACGGCGGGAAAAGGTGGCCGGCGGGTATCGCCCGCAAGCCGCTGTCGCGTGACGCATCGAACGTCACTTCGGAGAGCACCGCGATGCCGAGTCCCTGCTCGACGTAGGCCTTGATCACGTCGGCGTCCGTCGCGCTCACCAGCATGCGCGGTGCGAGCCCCTGTTTTTGGAACGCCCGAACGATGTCCCGCCGCCCGGTGAACTGCGGCTCGTAGGTCACGAGCGGATATCGCGAGAGTGTCTTCAGCGTGATCCGCTTCTTGCGCAGCAGCTCATGATCGGCAGGGACGACCACCACGCGCTCGAAGCTGCGGTAAGGCAGGGCGAGGAGTTCTCTTATTCCACGCGCAGCCTCCGTGCTGACACCGATGTCTGCCTGCCCCGAACGCACGAGTTCGACGGTCTCTGCGGGATGCGCGTGCAGCACGCTGATCTGCACCTTGGGATGCTCTGCGGCGAATCGCTTCATGATCGGCGGCAGCACGTAACGCGCCTGCGTGTGCGAGGTAGCGATGCTGATCGTGCTTGCACTGATGCGCGCCTGGCTGAGAGCGTGGATGTTGGCTATCTCATCCAGCGCGCGGCGCGCGTACTGGATCACGCGCAGACCCTCCGCCGTGACGCTCTTCAGCCTGCTGCGGGAGCGTTCGAAGATTTCGATCCCGAGCTCGTTCTCGAGCAGCCGAACCTGTTTGCTGATACCGGGCTGCGAGGTGTGCAGCGCCGCCGCTACGGCCGAGATGTTGAGGTCCCGGTCCACGATCTCCGCGATGTAGCGCAGTTGGCGAAGATTCATCTCTATTCCATACGGTTATAGTCCGTAAGATTTTACTCGTTCCACTGTGCGAGCACAGCGGATACAGTAAGCGTCTCGCGCAAGGAGGGGCGATGGACTATTCCGAATTCAGGCACATGACGTTCGCGCGGCGGGAGCGCATCCTCACGATCACGCTCAACCGCCCGCCGATGAATCCCATCCACTACGAGCTGCACAACGAGCTCGCCCGGTTGTGGTATCGAGTGCAGCTCGATCACGACACCGACGTGGTGATCCTCACCGGCGCCGGCGATGTCTTCTCGGCCGGGGGCGACATCCCGATGATGCAGAAGCGCATCGACGATCCGGAGCTCTTCAACCAGAAGAACCTCGAGATGAAGCAGATGATTTTCGGCCTGCTCGATCTCGAGAAGCCCGTCATCGCGCGCATCAACGGCGATTGCATCGGCTTGGGGGCGACGCTGGCGCTGATGTGCGACATCACGATCGCGACCGACGATGCGCGCTTCGGCGATCCTCACGTGAAGATGGGTTACGTGGCCGGCGACGGCGGCGCAGTCATCTGGCCGCAGTTGATCGGCTATGCCAAGGCGAAGGAGTACCTGCTCACCGGCGACATGCTGACGGCGAAGGAAGCGGAGCGGCTCGGACTCATCAACTACGCCGTGCCGCGCGCCGAGCTCGACGAGAAAGTGAACGCGTTCGCCGACAAGCTCGCGCGCGGCTCCAGCAAGGCGATCAAGTGGACCAAGACCGCCATCAACATTCCGCTGCGGCTGCTCGCCCATTCCATGATGGACGCGTCGCTCGCCTACGAGGCGATCACCAACATGGGGCCCGACCACCAGGAAGCCGTGCGCGCGTTCCAGGAAAAGCGCCGTCCCGACTTCACCGGCCGGTAAGCGATGAGCAAAGCTCTCGAACATATACGCGTGCTCGACATGAGCCGCGTGCTGGCGGGCCCGTTCCTCGCACAGAACCTCGCCGACTTCGGCGCCGACGTGATCAAGGTCGAGCGGCCGCATCACGGGGACGAAACCCGCACGTTTCCGCCGTACCTGAAAGACGAAGACGGTCGGGACACGGACGACTCGGCGTACTTCATGTCGATCAATCGCGGCAAGCGGTCGGTCACTATCGACATCTCGACGGCGCGCGGCCAGGAGCTGATCAAGGCGCTCGCGCTAAAGGCCGACGTGCTGATCGAGAACTACAAGGTCGGCGACCTCGCGCGCTACGGGCTCGATTACGAGGCGATCCGCGCGGTGAACCCGAAGATCGTCTATTGCTCCGTGACGGGATTCGGCCAGACCGGTCCCTACCGCAACCGCCCCGGCTACGACTACATTTTCCAGGCGATGAGCGGGTTGATGAGCATCACGGGGGGACCGGACGAGCTGCCGGGCGGCGGCCCGGCCAAGGTCGGACTCGCCATCTGCGACGTGATCACCGGCATCTACTCGAGCTTCGCCGTGATGACCGCGCTCGCGCACCGGGACCGGACCGGCGAAGGTCAGCACATCGACATGTCGCTCCTCGACACGACGATTGCGACCATCTCCCACATCAACATGAATTACCTGGTTGGCGGCATCGTGCCCAAGCGCATGGGTACCGGTCACCCGAGCATCGTGCCGTACCAGATGTTCCAGGCCGCCGACGGCCCGATGGTGCTGGCGGTGGGCAACAACGGACAGTTCGCGAAGCTGTGCGGCCTGCTCGGCATGCCGGAGCTCCCGGACGACGAGCGGTTTCGCACGAATCCGCTGCGAGTGAAGCATCGCGACGCGCTCGTGCCCCGGCTGCAGGCGGCTTTCGCGCAGAAGCGGGTGAGCGAGTGGATCGAGCTGCTGACGCCGGTCGGCGTGCCCTGCGGGCCGCTCTACGACATCCCGCAGGTGTTCGAAGACGAACACATCAAGTCGCGCGGCGACCAGGTGCGCATTCCACATCCGCGCGCGGCGGCCGGCTGGGTGCCTGCACTCGCCAATCCGGCGCGCCTCTCCGCCACGCCGCCGAGCTACGACCGGCCGGCGCCGGCGCTGGGTGAACACACGCGTGAAGTCCTAACCACCGTGCTGGGACTTTCAGAAAAAGTGGTTGACCAACTTGTTGAGGAGGGCGTGATCTGATGAAGGTTGCAAAACTGAGTGTAGCGGCTGCAGTGATCGGGACGTTGGCCACGATGCCGACCTTTGCTGCTTCGGCGCCTGCCTATCCCAACAAGCCAATCCGTTTCATCGTACCTTTCGGTGCCGGCGGCCCGGGCGACGCGCTGGGTCGCATGGTCGGGAAGAAGCTCACGGAATCGCTCGGCCAGTCGGTCGTGATCGACAACCGCGCCGGCGCGACCACGATCATCGGCACGGAGCTGGCGGCGCAATCGCCGCCCGACGGCTATACGCTGCTGCTGATCTCGACCACGCACGCAGTGAACCAGACGTTGTTCGCCAAGCTGCCGTACGATCCGGTGCGCGATTTCACGCCCGTCACGATGGTGGCGGCAACGCCGTTCATGCTGGTCGTGCATCCCTCCGTCGCGGCGAAGACAGTGCCCGAGCTCGTCGCCCTCGCACGGTCCAAGCCGGGGCAATTGACTTACGGCTCTTCGGGCAACGGCAGCTCGATACACCTCACGACTGAGCTTCTGAACATGGCCGCGAAAGTGCAGATGATTCATGTGCCGTACAAAGGCAGCGGCCCGGCTTTCATCGATCTCATCGGTGGCCAGATCAACGTGCTGTTCAGCAGCACAGTGTCATCGCTGCCCCACGTGAAAAACGGCAAGGTGCGGGGAATCGCGTTGACCAGTGCGAAGCGTGCGGCCGTGCTGCCCGACATCCCCACTCTGGCGGAGTACTATCCGGGGCTTGAATCGAGCTCCTGGTTCGGCATGGTGGTACCCGCGAAGACGCCCACGCCGATCGTCGAGCGCCTGCTCGCCGAAACGCGCGCTGGGCTGAAATCGCCCGACGTTCACCAGACGCTTGTCAGCCAAGGTGCTGAGCCCGGCGGTAATGCACCTGCGGAGTTCGGCGCCTACTTCGCGTCAGAGATCAGGAAATGGGGCGGCGTCGTGAAGGCGGCAGGCATCCGTTTGGAACAGTAGGCAGACGACTCTCGTTCCGGTTTTCCTGGATCTCACGCACGATGGGGTCGCCACGACCGTGCTCGATACTTTCGCCTACGTTGAGCGTCTCCAAGCCGCCGGCGTGCCTAGGGCGGAGGCCGAATTACACGCCGAAACGGCACGTTGCGAACCGACTTGCCACTTACAGCCGCTGAATTCTATTCTAGTACCCGCCGTAGAACGCACATGGAGGAGTCATGGCGCATACTTACGAGGAGCTGAAGGGGAAAACGATCGCCGAGCTGCGTGAGATCGCTGCGGGCGTCGACAACGAAGCGGTGCAGGGCTACACGCAGATGAACAAGGACCACCTGCTGGTGGCCTTGTGCAAGGCGCTCGGCGTGGACATGCACGCACATCATGAGGTCGTGGGGGTGGACAAGGCGTCCATCAAGGCGCGGATCAAGGAATTGAAACGTGCGCGGGACGAGGCGCTCACCACGCACGATCACGACAAGCTCAAGACCGTGAGACGACAGATCCACCGCCTGAAGCGCGACATTCACAAAGCAACCGTGTAGGCATTCGGGCGGCGCCAGCTGGTGGAGCGCCGGCGCTTGCTCGATTCAGCGGCCTCGCTCACTGATTCGCCGCGCGAGTGTTTTTCGAGAACGCGGCTTTAGCTGCAATCAAACCGGCATGCAGCACCGCTTGTATTTCTTGCCGCTGCCGCACGGGCACGGATCGTTGCGACCGATCTTGGGTCCATCTCGAACGTACGCTTCGATGATTTCGCCGACATCCTCGTGACGCCCTGATGCGGCGGGTCTGGGCATGCCGCTCCTTCGGTTCGACGAAGGCTACATTGGCGTAAACGCGAGCGTCATGATTTCGGATCACCGGCCGGTCGGTGGTCTGTCCCTGAGTTTCCGCGTATCCTTCACACCTTGCGACAAACACCGTGGAGGACATCAGCATGCGACACACTTTTCGCAAGGCGGCTCTATTGTCAGCCGTCGCCTTCGTTGCGGGACTGGCCCAGCAAGCGGCCTTCGCCGCGGACCCCGTGGCCGACTATCCCACCCGGCCGGTGCGCATCATCACGCCCGCGGCGCCGGGCGGCACGACGGATTTCCTCGCCCGAGTACTGGCGAATCACCTGACGAAGGTGTGGGGCCAACAGGCGATTGTCGATAACCGAGGCAGCGCTTCGGGCGTCAACGCGGCCGAGCTAACCAAAAATGCGGCGCCGGACGGCTACACTCTGTTCATCCCTTACCACCAGCACACGGTGAACGCGGCCATCATTCCCAAGCTGCCCTATCATCCGGTGAATGACTTCACGCCGATCACGCAAATGACGGCGGCGGGGCTGCTGCTGCTCGTCCATCCGTCGCATCCGGCGAAGACGCCGAAGGAATTCCTGGAGTGGAGCAAGACCACGAAGGAACCGATCAATTTCGGTTCGGCGGGAATCGGCAGCGGCGGCCATCTTGCCGGCGAGCTCTACAAGCTCATGACCGGCATCAATGCCCAGCACATTCCGTACAAGGGAACGGGTCCGGCGATCGCCGATCTTCTGGCGGGTCAGTATCACTTCAATTTCGCCGGGCTCACCGGCGCGTTGGCGCAGGTGCGCGCAGGCAAACTGCGCGGCATCGCTGTGACCACGACCAAGCGCCTTGCGTCAGAGCCGAATATTCCGACGATGGCGGAAGTGCTGCCGGGATTCGAGGTGGTCGGCTGGTATGGCGTCGCGGGCCCGGCAAAGATGCCCAAACCGCTGCTCACGAAGATACATGCAGCGGTCGTCGCCTATGTGAAGTCGCCGGAATTCGGCAAGATCGCCTTCAACAACGGCTCCGAGGCGGTGACCAATTCGCCGGAGGAGTTCCGGAAGTTCATGCTGGCGGACATGGAGAAATGGGCCGACGTGGTGAAACGCAGCGGCGCCAAGTTCTGAAATGGAGTGAGGTTGCGCTAGCCCGTTTCAGGCGGCGCCGCACCTCTACGTCGGATGGGGTAGATCACATGTCAGGATCATGACCCCGTCTGGTCGTGGCGTCGCCTTGGTCTTCAGCCGTCCGCGCTGGCGGGGGACGGGCTGCGCAAGCTGCCGTCATTCGAAGTCCAGAACGTAGGCATTCGGGCGGCGCCAGCTGGTGGAGCGCCGGCGCTTGCTTGATTCCGGCGGCGCGGCTCACGCATTGGTCGCGCACGGCCTTTTCGATCGCGCCGTTTCGCTGCGATCAATCAGGCATGCAGCACCGCTTGTATTTCTTGCCGCTGCCGCACGGACACGGATCGTTGCGACCGATCTTGGGTCCATCTCGAACGTACGGCTCGATGATCTCGTCGAGATCGTCCGAGCCTTCCTCGTCTTCTTCGACCCAGCGAAGCTGCCGTTCCGTGATTTCCTCGGGATGATAGAACTCCCAGGGGTTGCCGCGACCGGCCCACTCGGGACGATCCACGCCCTTGGCATACGCGCGCTCGACTTCGCGCGCATCGAACATTCGCTCTTTGGGCTTCTGTCGCTGGGCCAGGTCGAACAGCAGCGTTCGATGCTGTTCGCGCGGAAAGTCGATCAAACGAGCGGCTGACAACATGCGAAGGGCCCACTCTTCGGATTCGTCCGCCGCAATCCGCGCGATCCACTCCAGCTCGCCGTCCAGCGTACCGGTCTTGGCCGCGAAGGCGAAAACCGGCTCCTGCGCGCTGGACCTCAAGTACCAGTCGAGCTCCCGATCGTTCGCGACTGCGCGCAAGGCGTCGATCACTTCAGCAGGCTTGTTGCCGAACAGCGCCGGCCAATGGCCGGTCAGCCAATCGTCCAGCGTGTCGTCGCCGGTCTCGCTGATCTTGCGCATGAAGCCGAGTAACAGCATTCCCGCGCGTGATCCGGGCATGAGCCCGAGTATCATGACCGCGTGCAGCAGCAGCCACCACTCGCCAGGTGTGGCGTCGTCCTTCCAGCCGCCGCCGTTTTCGAGGACATCCGCCAGCCGATCGAGCGTTCCTTCGTCGCGTCTCGCACACTCGTCGATGACGTTGCGCGGAACACGGTCCTCGTCGCGGACGAGAATCTCCACCAGATCTTCCGTGGACAGCGCAGGAAGCGTTTCGGTCGCGTATTTCGGTAGATCGGTCAGGAGCACAACCTTTCGGTATGAGGCAGCAGTGCTGAACGAATGTGCAGCTCGATTTCTAGCGTATAGGCTGCCTGCAAGAAACGCAACGTGCGCTCGGTGCGAGGGAACGTGACGTTAGGGCATGGCGCGGGCCGGGCAAGAGGTACAAGCACTGCCATGGCGCCGGCGGTACGCTTCATTAACGCGCGGCGAAGAGCGACCCCGCGCGGTGGTGCGGCGTGATCTCGGCTACGCCGACAAGCAGGCGAACATGTCAGATTCCCCTGACGCCAATCAGGCTTCCAGCCCTCGCCGTATCCACTCCGCATGAACGAAGAGGCTCGCGTCCCCGCCGTCGCGGCCTACCACCTGTATGCCGAGCGGCAGGCCGCGAGGGCCCACGCCGTGGGGCAGCGTCAGGCAAGGCAGACCCAGGAACGTCCACATCAGTCCGAAGATCGGATCGCCGGTGCCTTCCAGTCCGCGCGGTGCTTCACCGGGCGCGCTCGGTGCGACGAGCACGTCGTAGTTACGGAAAACGTCCGCAATATGTTTGCGCCCGCGCTCTGCCAGCGCCCGGCCCGCCTCGTATCGAGCCCGCGTCACGTTTGCACCCGCCGCAATGCGCGCGGTCAGGCTCGGCGAGATGAGCTCCGGGAAGCGCGTCCGCTCGTGCGTGAGCGCCCGGAAAAATTCATAAGAGCTCACCGCAATCTGCGTGTCTGCAAGCGCCGCGAATTCATCCGGCAGCGCGACCTCGCCAACCCTGGCGCTGGCAGAGGTTAACCTGTCCACCGCGGACTGGAGGTTGGCCTGAGTCGCGGCGTCGGCCTGGTCCCAGTATGGCGTGCGGCAGAAGCCGATGCGCGGCTTGAGAAGCGAGACCTCGTCGAACGAGGTGGCTGGCATGCCGGACAGCTCCTCCACGATCAATGCGGCATCCGGAAGGGTGCGAGTCAGCGTGCCGATGGTGTCGAGCGACTCCGACAGAAACTTGAGGCCGGCGCGGTTGATGAGGCCGAACGTCGGCTTGTACCCGATCACCCCGCAGAATGCCGCGGGGCGGATGATGGAGGACGAGGTCTGCGTACCGAACGCGATGGGCACCATGCCATCCGCGACGGCCGCTGCCGAGCCGCTCGACGAGCCTCCGGGCGTGTGCTCGATATTGCGGGGGTTGCGCGTCTTGTTGGGATGGCGCGTGGCGAACTCGGTGGACACCGTCTTGCCGAGTATGACACCGCCGAGCTCGCGTACCTGCGCTACGCAGGCCGCGTCGCACGCCGGACGGTGGCCGCGATAGATCGGCGAGCCGTATTCGGTCGGCATGTCGCAGGTGTCGATCACGTCTTTTACGCCGATCGGGATGCCATGCAGCCTGCTCCTCCGCGGCTCGCGGTCACGCTGCCGCGCCTGCTCCAGCGCGAGGTCGGGGTCGATGTAGGCCCAGGCGCGGACTTCGCCCTCCCGTTGCCTGACGCGTTCCAGGCATTCCGCGACCAGCGCTTCCGAGGAGAGCTTGCCTGCGGCGATCGCTGCCGATGCTTCCGTTGCCGAGAGTCGATTCAAGGACAAGGCGCTACTCCTGTTTCGTAAAGGCCGGATGCTTGTTGACCCATCCCGTCGCCTGTTCATAGGCATGGCCGACGCGGTAGAGCAATGCCTCGCTGCCCGGCTTGCCGACGAGTTGCATCCCCAGCGGCAACCCCGCTTTGGAGTAGCCGGCCGGAACGGCGAGCGCCGGGCTGCCGGTGACATTGAACGGCGCGCGCGCCTGGCGGCCGTAGGTGTATTCAATGGCCTTCGCGTCGTCGATCCGGCACGCGGGGTCCATCGCGCTCGCAGTGACGGCGACGTCGATGTCGGCGAACTGCGCATGAAACGCGGATGCGAGCTTCGCGCGCACGCGCGTTGCGTTCACGTAGTCGGCGGCGCGCACGAACGCGCCCGTCATGATGCGCTCGCGAGTGAGACTGCCGTAGTCCTGCGGCCGCGACTGCATCCACGCCTCGTGGATCGCGAACGCCTCGCTCGTCATGATGGTGCGATTGCATGCCGCATACTGAGCAAGCGGTGCGGTGTCGGTCTCGCGGACTTCCGCGCCGAGGTCGGCGAGCACTTTCACGGCGGCTTCGATGCCCGCGATCATTTCCGGATCGGCCTCCATGTCGCGCGTGTAGAAATGGCGGATCACGCCAATTCGCAATCCCCGCACATCGCTGCCGATCTGCGATGTAACGCCGCCGGTGCGTACGTTCGCGCTGCCGGGGTCGAGCGCGTCGTAGCCGGCGATGGCCTCCAGCACGCGCGCGTTGTCGCGCACCGTGCGCGTCAGCGGGCCGACATGGTCCAGGGAGAACGCGAGCGGCAGCACCCCGCGCCGGCTGACGAGGCCGTACGTGCCCTTCATCCCGACTACGCCGCACATGGTCGCCGGGTTGCGTATGGAGCCGCCGGTGTCCGTGCCTATCGCGAACGGGACGAAGCCTGCCGCCGTCGCCGCGCCGGACCCGCTGGAGGAGCCGCCGCAGAAATGATCGCGGTTCCACGGATTGCGCGCAGGCGGCCAGGGCAGGTCGAAGCACGGGCCACCGATCGCGAACTCATGCGTCGAGAGCTTGCCCATGAATACAGCGCCTGCCGCGCGCAGTTTCTGCGTGACCACGGCGTCGGACTTCGCCACGTTGTCCGCGAGTATCTTCGAGTGCGCCGTCGTCGGGAGGCCCGCGTAGTCGATGATGTCCTTCAGCCCGTACGGCACGCCGTGCAAGGGTCCGCGCCAGCCGCCGCGCATGATCTCGGCTTCCGCCCGGCGCGCATCTTCCAGCGCGATGTCGGGCGTGAAGCGCAGAAACGCGTTGAGCGCGCCGTCGTGCTTCTCGATGCGCGCGATCAGCGCCTGCGCGTATTCGATGGGCGAGAGTTTCCGGCTGCGAAGCAACTCGGAGGCTTCGGTGACAGTGAGAAAGGCAAGGTCGGTCATGGCGTGCGCCTAGCGGTCGAGGTGAAACACGTGAGCCGGCTCGTCGGCGGGCGTGAGATCGGCGGTCGGCAGCGACGCGCGGCGTGCGCGAGCGGTGCGCGTGGCGCGCAGTAACTGTTGCAGGTGATCTTCGGTGAGGCGCGCGAGGCCGATGTCCTGCGCCATGCGCCGCACTTCGTCGAGCGTGATGTCATGAGCCATGTGTTCTCCTCCGTGAACCAGGTTGGTCCCCGCGCGCGAAACTTCGGTGTGGGACGCAAAGCGAATAAAGCTTGAACGATCATAGCATCGGCGGCTATGCTCGTCGTCGGAAAGTCGTCAACAACCTGCCCGGAGGAGGAGGTCGTCCATGAGCGTCTGCACGCGCACTATCGCCGCATTGTTGTTCGCATCGATCGCTCTCCCTACGGCCGCTTCAGCGGCTGCGCCATGGCCGGACAAGCAGATCCGCGTTATCGTCCCGTGGGCGCCGGGTGGCAGCACCGACATCGTCGGCCGCATCCTCGGGGCGGAAATGACCAATACCCTCAAGCAGCAGGTGATCATCGACAACCGCGCGGGCGGCGGCTCCATCGTGGGCATGCAGCTCACCGCCGCGGCACCGCCCGACGGTTACACGTACATGCTGACATCGACGGGATACGCCCATCTCATCCAGAAAGCGAATGTCGATCTCGTCGCATCGTTCGAGCCCGTCGCCATGGTGGGCATTGCCGATAGCGCGCTCGTCGTTCATCCCGCGTTGCCCGTCAAAACCGTGAAGGACCTCATCGACCTGGCGAAGAAAAAGCCCGGACAGCTTCTCTATTCTTCTTCGGGGATCGGCGGCTTCCCACACATGAACACGGAGCTCTTCAAGTTGAAGACCGGCACAGACCTCGTGCACGTGCCGTTCAAGGGCGGCGGGCCCGCCATCGCCGACACGGTCGCCGGCAACACGCAGATCCACCTGGGGTCGATACCGACCGAAATGGGCTTCATCCGCGCCGGGAAGCTCAAGGTCATCGCCGTCGGCGGCAAGAAACCCAATGCCGCCTTGCCCGGCGTGCCGATGATCAAGGAAACGGTCCCGGGGTACGAGACTTACATCTGGTACGGCTTCTTTGCGCCGAAAGGCACGCCCGCCAGTGTGATTTCGCGGATGCACGCCGCCGTAAATGCGGCCACGTCGAATCCCCAGGTCGTGAAGAAGCTCGAGGCGCAAGGCGTCGAAGCGGAGAAGATGAGCTCCGCCGAGTTCGGCAAGCTCATGAAGGCCGAAACCGACAAGTGGCTCGAGGTGATCAACGCGGCGGGCATCAAGGGAGAGTAACGACCGCGGGCAGAAGCTCGCAGCGCCGGTCGCGCGTCGGCGTCGCCAACAGCCCGTGCTGCATAACCTGTGCGGAAGTGCGGACGACGCTGGTAGCGGCTCGCGCAGGGCGAAGGGCCCCTTGCATAGCACACGCTGACAGCAACGCGGTGACCGGCAGTCAATCGTGCATGCCATTCCAAACGTCGGAACGTCCGCTTCCGACGCGAGGCGGGCATTCGGTATCGGTATACCGTGCTGCTCTAACTCGACTACAGCGGGTCGCGCTCGACGGTTGAATCTGCCCGGAGAAAATCGAAATCCACGCCACGATCGGCCTGCGTTACCGCATGCAGGAACAGCTTGCGATAGCCGCGTGCCGCGCGAGGAGGTACTACGCGCTTTTCCTGTTCCCGGCGGCGCAGCTCAGCCTCCGAGACGAGGAGTGAAATCTCCCGCTTCGCGACGCTTAGTCGAATCCGGTCACCGGTGCGAACGTGCGCGAGCGGTCCGCCGATGGCCGCTTCCGGGGTGACGTGAAGTACGATAGTCCCGCTGGC
>Ga0255338_1003783_pt1 | contig 17244 bp, 15 predicted proteins | sample MeOH1_35cm_T4_19_FD_203715 | JGI IMG/M metagenome (GOLD analysis project Ga0255338, IMG submission 203715) | Sandy soil microbial communities from University of British Columbia, Vancouver, Canada - MeOH1_35cm_T4_195 | ecosystem: Engineered > Artificial ecosystem > Sand microcosm > Unclassified ...
ACCGGCGCCATCACCTACATCGACGCCAACTGGACCGGGCTGGACCGCATGAAGCAGTGGGCCGGCAAGCTTGGCAATCAACCCGCCGCGTGAAGGAGGAAACATCATGTCCTGGGCTGGAAGAATTCTTCGCGTCGATCTCACCCGCGGCCTGGTCAAGGCCGAGCCGCTCAACATGGACTGGGCCCGCGCCTACGTCGGCTCGCGCGGCCTGGCCTCGAAATACCTGGTCGAGGAAATCGACCCCAAGGTCGACCCGCTGTCGCCCGCCAACAAGCTGATCTGGGCCACCGGGCCGCTGACCGGCACCATGGCGTCCACCGGCGGGCGCTACACCGTCGTCACCAAGGGGCCGCTGACCAACGCCATCGCCTGCTCCAATTCGGGCGGCTACTTCGGCGCCGAGCTGAAGATGGCCGGCTGGGACATGCTGATCTTCGAGGGCAAGTCGCCCAAACCGGTGTACCTGTACGTCAGCGACGACGTCGCCGAGCTGCGCGACGCGTCCGGCCTGTGGGGCAAGACGGTGTGGCAGACCGAGGAACTGCTGAAGAAGACGCTGCAGGATCCGCTGGTGCGCGTGTCCAGCATCGGCCGCGCCGGCGAGAACCAGGTGCTGTACGCCTCCGTCGTCAACGATCTGCATCGTGCCGCGGGCCGCTCGGGCGTCGGCGCCGTCGCCGGCAGCAAGAACCTCAAGGCCATCGCGGTGCGCGGCACCAAGGGCGTGGGCAACATCAAGGACCCGAAGGCCTTCATGATCGCGGTGAAGCAAGCCAAGAAGGTGCTCGCCGACAATGCCGTGACCGGCCAGGGCCTGCCCACGTACGGCACCCAGGTGCTGATGAACGTGATCAACGAACTGGGCGCGCTGCCCACGCGCAACCACCGCGACGTGCAGTTCGAGGGCGCCAAGGACATCTCGGCCGAGGCGATGGCGACGCCGCGCAAGACCGACGGCAAGAAGCACCTGGTGACCAACCAGGCCTGCTTCGGCTGCACCATCGCCTGCGGACGCATCAGCAAGATGGACGAGAGCCACTTCACGGTGCAGAACAAGCCGCAGTACTGGGGCGCCTCGGGCGGCCTCGAATACGAGGCGGCCTGGGCGCTGGGCGCGGCCAATGGCGTCAACGACCTGGAGGCCCTGCAGTACGCCAACCAGCTGTGCAACGAGGACGGCATCGACCCGATCACCTTCGGCGCGACCGTCGGCGCCGTCATGGAGCTGTACGAAATGGGCGTGCTGACGAAGGAACAGATCGGCATCGACGCGAAGTTCGGTTCGGCACAGACGCTGGCCTTCCTGGCCGAGCAGACCGTCACCGGGCAGGGCTTCGGCAAGGAAGTCGGCCTCGGCTCCAAGCGGCTCACCGCCAAGTACGGCCATCCCGACCTGTCCATGAGCGTCAAGGGCCAGGAGTTCCCGGCCTACGACAGCCGCGGTATCCAGGGCATGGGCCTTGCCTATGCCACCAGCAACCGCGGCGCGTGCCACCTGCGCGGCTATACGGTGTCGTCCGAAGTGTTCGGCGTTCCGGTCAAGACCGATCCGCTCGCGACGGAAGGCAAGCCGGAGCTGGTGAAGGCGTTCCAGGACGCCACCGCGGCCGTCGATTCGTCGGGGCTGTGCATCTTCACCACCTTCGCCTGGGGCCTGCCGGACATTGCGCCGCAGATCTCCGCCGCCTGCGGCGAGGACTACAGCGTCGAGAAACTCGGCCTGATCGGCGAGCGCATCTGGAACATGGAGCGCGACTTCAACAACCGCGCCGGCTTCACGGCCGCCGACGACACGCTGCCCAAGCGGCTGCTGACCGAGCCCGCGAAGACCGGTCCCGCGAAGGGCAGGGTCAACGACCTGGCGAAGATGCTGCCGCGGTACTACGAAGTGCGCGGCTGGAACGCGGACGGGACGCTGAAGCCCGAAACGCGGCAACGCCTGGGGCTGTAGCGGTGACCGTGCACCACCTGATCCTGGGCGCCGGTCCGACGGGGGTGGTGGCCGCCGAGACGATCCGCAAGCACCGGCCGCAGGACGCCATCACGATCGTCGGCGACGAACCGGAGCCGCCGTATTCGCGCATGGCGATCCCCTACCTGCTGGCCGGCAGCATCGGCGAGGCGGGCACCTGGCTGCGCAAGGAGCCCGGCCACTACGAGGCGCTGCGGATCAACCTGGTGCGCTCGCGCGCCACGGGCCTCGATGCCGCATCGCGCATGGTCACCCTGGACAGCGGGCGCCAGCTCGGGTTCGACACCTTGCTGATCGCCACCGGGTCGACGCCCTTGCATCCTCCGGTTCCGGGCATCAACCTGCCGGGCGTGCATTCCTGCTGGACGCTGGAGGATGCGCGCCGCATCGCCCAGCTCGCCGTGAAAGGTGCGCGCGTGCTCCAGATGGGCGCCGGCTTCATCGGTTGCATCATCCTGGAGGCGCTCGCGGCCCGCGGCGTGCAGCTGTCGGTGGTCGAGATGGGCGACCGGATGGTGCCCCGGATGATGGGCCCCACCGCCGGCGCCATGATCAAGGAATGGTGCCAGCAGCGCGGCGTGCAGGTGTTCACCGGCACCAGGGTGGAGGCGATCAGCCCGGGCGCGCCGCTGTCGGTTCGACTGTCCAACGGCGAGGTCGTCACGGCCGACCTGGTGATCAGCGCGACCGGCGTGAAGCCGGCGACCGGCTTCCTCGACGGCTCCACGATCCGCTGCAAGCAAGGCATCCTGACCGACGACCGGATGCAGACCAACGTCGCGGGCATCTATGCCGCCGGCGACTGCGCCGAGGCGTTCGACCGGCTCACCGGGCGCCACGTGGTGAGCGCGATCCAGCCCAATGCCGCCGAACAGGCGCGGGTGGCCGCACTCAACATGGCGGGTTTGCCGGCCCGGCTGCAGGGGGTGCCGCAGATCAACGTGCTCGACACCCTGGGACTGGTGTCCACGAGCTTCGGCGAGTGGCAGGGCGTGCCCGGCGGCGAGCAGGTCGAACTGACCGACCGCCGCGCCGGCCGCCACCTGAGCCTGCAGTTCAAGGACGACGTGATGGTGGGCTGCAACAGCGTCGGCTGGACCGACCACGTCGGCGTCCTGCGCGGGCTGGTGGAGGGGCGTGTGAAGCTGGGCGCGTGGAAGGACCGGCTGAAGGAAGATCCCACCCGCCTGATGGAGGCCTACCTCGCCAGCGCGCAGGCGCAAGGCCAGTGGCACGGCGCGCTGGACGACCGCCGCCGGTGAAGATCACCTTCAAGCTGTTCGCCATGCTCACGGACTACCTGCCCGCCCAGGCGCGGGCGGGCAACGTGATGGAGCTGGACATGCCCGTCGGCGCGACCGTCGGGCACGTGATCGAGCAGTTCGCGCTGCCCCCTCGGCTCGTGCACCTGGTGCTCGTCAACGGCATCTACGTGCAGCCGCAGGACCGGCTCACCCGGGTCCTGGAGGAAGGCGACACGCTGGCCATCTGGCCGCCGATCGCGGGCGGGTGATGCAGTCGGCCTACGCCGAGCGTTTCGATCGCGAAATGGGCTGCACCGAGGCCGAGTGGCTGGGGTGGTTGCCCGCGGCGATCGGCGAGCATGCCTGGACGCGCGAGGGCACCGGCGCCGTGGTCGATCTTTCTCCGGGCCGTCTTCGATTGAGCTGGCGCGCCGGCGAGCCGCGCGTGATCGCGCTGCTGCGCCTGCCCCGGCTGCACGTGAGCTTCCGCTTCGAAGGCGTCGAGGCGCCCGCACGGCGCGCCTTCATGGAGCGGTTCGACTTGTATATGCAGCGGGGCGGGGGATAGTCCGGCACCAATAGCGGCGAAGGGGACAGAGATGGACAGGAGCGAGCGCTTCCACAAGATAGAAGCTCTGTTGGGCCGGCATCGACCGGTGAGCTCGGCCGAGTTGCAGCGTGAACTCGAAGTCTCCCGGGCGACGCTGCGGCGCGATCTCGAATACCTTCGCAGCCGCGTCCACATGCCCATCGAGTGGAGCCGCGACGCGGGCGGGTATCGGCTTGCACAGGCGGGCGACGGGACCGAGCAGCCATCGCACCTGACGCACCTGTGGTTCTCTTCGCCGGAGATTCATGCCCTGCTCGCCATGCAGCACTTCCTGGGGAACCTGGATCCCTCGGGCGTGCTGGCCGCCCAGATCGCTCCACTGCAGGACCGCCTGACCGCTCTGCTGGGTACCGCGGGAGCAGACGAGGCGGCGCAGTTGCGCCAGCGGGTGCGTGTGATCGGATTGGCACAGCGCGCGGTCGAACCCAAACACTTCCAGCGGGTGGGCACGGCCCTGTTGCAACGCAAGCGCCTGCGCATCGTCTACCGGGCCCGCGGCACCGGCAACACCACCGAGCGCGAGGTCTCGCCGTTGCGCCTGGTGCACTATCGCGACAACTGGCACCTGGATGCGTGGTGCCATTTGCGCAAGGGTCTGCGCAACTTTTCGGTGGACGCGATCCAGGAGGCGGCACTGCTCAAGACGGCGGCCAAGGAAGTGAGCGACGCCAAACTCGACGCCACATTCGGCCCAAGCTACGGCATCTTTTCCGGCAAGCAGATCCGATGGGCGCGGTTGCGCTTCACGCCCGAGCGCGCGCGCTGGGTGGCGAATGAGGAGTGGCATCCGCAGCAGCGCGGGCGTTGGGACGACAGTGGCCACTGGCTGCTGGACGTGCCCTATGCGGACCCGCGCGAGCTTGTGAAAGACATCCTGCAACATGTGCCGGATGTGGAGGTCCTTGGGCCGCCGGGGTTGCGACAGGAAGTGGGGCAGCGGTTGGAGCAGGGCCTGCGGCGGGTGGGCGCGGCTGGATGAATGATCAGGATCTTTAGGAGGGGCAGGGTCATGGCGTGAGCCTGCCGGATGCGCAAGATGCGACACAACTGGTCAGGGAATTCAAAGTGAACAACATGTCTACTGGTCACCATGAACTCGAGAACCCGGCTGACGGATTCTTTGAGAGGAATTTCAAGGCATTGACTGGCTACACCCCGATGCGCTGGCAAACGCGTCTTTTTCAGGACCACTTTCTTGCCGGCGATTTGCCCGACGCGGTGAGCATTCCGACAGGACTGGGCAAGACGGCAGTGATGGCGGTTTGGCTGATCGCGCTGGCTTGGCAGATGCGTTATGCCCCGGCGCTGACTCTGCCGCGACGTATGGTGTACGTGGTCGACCGACGCGTGGTCGTCGATCAAGCCACTGAGTTCGCTGAAACCTTGCGCGCCAATCTTGTGCAACCGCAAGCAGCGGAACTGCGTGCAGCGCTTTTCTTGGAAGAGCGCGAATTGCCGATCTCAACGCTGCGCGGAAAGTTCGTCGATAACCGGCAATGGTTGGATGACCCGGCGCGTTCGGCGATTATCGTTGGCACCGTGGACATGATAGGTTCGCGGCTGCTGTTCGGGGGCTACGGCGTGTCGCCCAAGATGCGCCCCTACCACGCTGGCCTGCTGGGCGTCGACGCTTTGATCATCCTTGACGAAGCCCATCTGGTGCCGCCGTTCGAGAGCCTGCTGGCGGCAATCGACGGCGAGCCGCAGCGCTACTGCGCCACTTCCGAAGTGGATCGTGCGCTGGTGCCGCCGTTCCAACTGCTGTCCTTGTCGGCCACCGGGCGCGAGCGCGCTGGCGAGGTTTTCCACTTGGTCGGCAGCGTCGAAGAGCCGAAGGGGCGACGTGGGGATTTGGACGACGACATAGCCGTCGAGCGCTTGTCGGCGAGGAAGGCGGTTTCGTTTGTCGAAGCGGGATCGTCGGAGTTGTCCGAGGCGCTTGCCGAGCAAGCATGGAGGCTCACCGACGAAGGGCGCCTGCCCCTGCGCTGTCTGGTGTTCAGTCACATTCGCGAAGTGGCCGAAAAGGCGCAGGAACTAGTCCAGAAAAGACTTGGTGCAGAACACAAGGCCAACACCGAACTTCTGGTCGGCGCGCGTCGGGTTCGCGAGCGCGAAGACGCCAAGCAGCGGCTTGAAGTGCTGGGCTTTCTCGCCGGCAAGCCAGTCCCACGCGAGAAACCGGTCTTCCTGTTCGCCACGTCGGCCGGCGAGGTCGGTATCGACCTCGATGCGGACCACATGGTCTGCGACCTGGTCGAGTGGGAGCGCATGGCGCAACGCCTTGGGCGCGTCAATCGCCGTGGCGAGGGTGACGCGAAGGTTCGGGTTGTGCTCGATTCGCTGCCCAAGGCTGTCAGCGATGCGCTGGCCAGGAGCGATACCTCCCGCACAGACAAGGACCGAAAGATCCTTGGCCAGCATGAGGATCGAGTGTTGCATCGCAGCGCCATGAAGGCGCCTTTCGAGGGACTTGTGTCAACCGCCGAGGGCAGATTTGACGCAAGCCCAGGAGCCTTGCGCCAACTCAGCATCCGCGCCGAGACCGATCCGACCCTGAAGCAGGCCATCGTCGCCGCTACCACCCCGGCACCCCTGCGGCCGGCTCTGACACGCGCCGTGGTCGACGCGTGGGCCATGACGTCGCTGGAAGAGCACACCGGCCGGCCGGACATCGAGCCCTGGCTGCGCGGCTGGGTCAATGATCGGCCGCAAACCACGCTGGTCTGGCGCACCCATTTACCGGTGCGCTCAGATGGCGTCGCCGCTTCGAAGCGAGATGTCGAGGATTTCTTTGAAGCTGCTCCGCCGCATGTAAGCGAAGGGCTCGAGACTGAGGCCTATCGAGTGCTCCAGTGGCTTGTGAAGCGCTGTGAGGCATTCCCACCGGAGGAGCGCGAGCGTGACGAACCGGCAGTGCCACCACTGCGTCGCAGCGATACGCTCGGCTTTGTGTTGTCGGGGGCGAACAAGTTGCGTGAGGTGCTACGCGTGGCCGAATTTCTGGGTGACGCCGCGAAAGAAGAGGCCAAGCGAATCGAGGCCACCCTGGCAGGTACCGTTCTGGTGCTCGATGCTCGCGTCGGCGGACTGGCAATGGGCTTGTTGAACGAGCAGGCCGACGAGGTCCCTCTTACCGCTGACGCCGGCGCGTCGTGGGGGTTGGCAGACGACGGGCAGCCGCTGGTTAGGTTTCGTGTTCGCGATGCTGACCCAGCCGATGCCGACCCGAACTGGTCGGAGCGCTTTCGCTTCGCCACTCAGCGCGACGATGAGGGTGCCAACGAGCGATGGCTGTTCGTGGACAGGTGGCGCGGCGACTCGGCCAACGAGCGCGACCGGGCGATCGCCAGAACCCCCCAGTTGCTGCATGAGCACCAGTCGTGGGCTGAACGCAAGGCGCGTCAGTTGGCGCAGCGGCTGGGGCTGGGGTCTCCCTGGGCCGATGTGCTGGCGCTGGCAGCCCGCCTGCACGATGAGGGAAAGCGAGCCGAGCGATGGCAACGCGCCTTCAAGGCGCCACGCGGCGCAATATACGCTAAGACTCGCGGCCCGATCAGCCAGCAGTTGCTGGACGGCTACCGCCACGAATTCGGTTCGCTGTCCTATGCCGAGCGCGATGAAGAGTTCAAGCGCCTGCCTGACGACCTCAAGGACATGGTTCTGCATCTCATCGCCGCCCACCACGGCCAGGCCCGACCGGTGATCGGCACGCGGAGTTGCGAGGACGCGGCACCGCCCGCGTTGACCGAACGCGCGCGCGACGTGGCCATGCGCTTTGCCCGGCTGCACGAGCGCTGGGGGCCGTGGGGATTGGTGTGGTGGGAGTCGCTGCTGCGCGCTGCGGACCAGCAGGCTTCGCGCGAGCACGATGAACGAAAGGAAGGCATCTGATGGCCGAATCCACCATCCCGGTCGATCTGTTCAACCCCGGTCAAGTGTTTGCCTGCCTCGGGTTTCTGGAAGCCGCCGATGCGCTGATCGGGGGCGCGCAAGGGGGCTTCGATTGGGATGACGAGTCGGATGTGCGGTTCGTTCTGCGAACGTATGGGGAGGCCAATCCGGTGGCGGCGGTGTTGGAGTTTTTAGCAGAGGCCGAACTCAGTCGTTGGGCTCCGTCAGGCTATCGCGACCCGCTACCCAAGGAGATCAAGCGCAAGGACAAGGGCAAGACGGCAATCAGCGTCGAAGCTCACGAGGGCGCCGAGAGAGGCGGCGTCCGACTCACCACATCAGAGCATTTCCCTGCGCCCGTTGCTGATCGCATGACGTTACCGATACGCCTTGCTGCCACTGGCGGTTTGCAGGTGGAATTCGGGCACTGGACGGATGAATCGAGCCGAAACAGCTTCAAGCTCTATGCCGGCAATCGCTCGGCCGCGGGCATCGCGGCAGCCATGCTGTGCGGGCACCTTGGCAACAAGGGACAAATTCTCCAAAAAGGCATTGCCCAGCTTTGGGCCGGCGCTCGTGCCGAACTCACCGCACGCCCATTCGACCTGCTGACACCTATGGGAGGTAGCTTCAATTTCGATCCCCGTGGTACCTGGACCGCCATCGGTGCCGGCTACTCGCCGAACGATCAAGGCCATGAAGTCGTCGCATCGCCGGTCGTGCATCTGCTTGCTGCCTGGGGCCTGGAGAACGCACGACCGGATGAATATGCGATCCGCAAGGTTCGATACGCAGCCTGGGGTATCGAGCTTGCGCCGATGCTGGCGCGCGCCGCACTGGCGTGTGCCATCCCGTCCATTCCTTCCAAACGCTTTCACTTCGACCTTGACCTCGCGGGCAAGAACAAGGTCGTCACCTTTGCCAACCTGGAGAGCAACCAATGACTGCGCAACAACCGCTGACCGACACCGTGATGAATCAATGGGCTGACGACATGAACGGCCCTGTTGCGTTGTGCCTCAAGCAACGGCTGCTGCCTGTCGAAGGCGAAGGCGGCGTTGTCTTCCCGCCCACCTACGCCGACATTGGCTACAACCTCGACACCCTGTCGGACGGGACCAAGGTCGTAACCATCGACAGCGTGGGTAGCCAGGCCAACCGCATCGAGCCGATCTTTAAGCGCGATCCGTACAAGAATTTGGTGCCACAGATCAACATCGGCTACGGTGAAGGCAAGACGCTGTCGATATTCGATGCCGGTCATCGCCTTGGCGATGCGGTTGTGCGGTCGACCGAATTGGACAAGGAAGCGCAAGACGCCTTCCTCGCGTGTCGTGACAAGGGCGATGCAAGCAAGCTGGCCAAGCTCGCGCCGACATCCATCGTCTTCGGCGCTTGGGACTCGCGCGACACTCAGGCCAAGCTGCCGCGAATCGTTCAATCGGTCATCCGTGCCTGGGACGTGGATGTATTGCGTCGGTCGGCCCAATACAACCCCGCACTGGACTACGCCGCGCTCGAAATCTTTTCGGAAGACGAAAAACAGAAGGCCGAGGGCAAGAAAGAGAGCCCGCTGGCCCAGCGGGGCTTCGTGCATGTTCCGGCATCTGGGGCACTCGGCGGAGTTGTCGCCCGCGGCCCCATCGCGCGCGACGTCACCGTGAATTTGATCGCCTTGCGAAGACTTGATGGCGATAACCCTGAAGCGCTGCGGCGCTACATCCTGGGACTCGCCTTGGTTGCCGCCAGCGAACCGGTCGAGGCCTTTCTGCGCCAAGGCTGCCTGCTCGTGACAGACGCGGCCAGTGTGCCGGCGTGGAACCTTGTGCACAGGGATGGGCGGCGAGAGGCGGTAAGCCTGGCTGTGAGTACGGCTCTGCAGTACGCGCAAGTCGCTGCGCAAGCCTTTGGCGTTGGTGCTGATCGATCGGTAAGCTTCGACAAGGCGCGGGCCAAGCGGGATGTGACCCAGGCCGGCAAAAGCGCCGCCGCCAAGAGGGCGAAGGCGAGTTGAGCTAGTCATGGCCTACGCACTCTCGATCAATGTTCGATTCCATGAGGGCCGCTACCACGGCGAGCCCGATTGGCCGCCCTCGTCGGCGCGCTTGTTTCAGGCCCTGCTTGCAGGTTGCGCTCGAAGCGGAGGCCCTTCTGACGCTGCCCGGTCGGCATTGCATTGGCTTGAGACCCGGGAGCCTGCGGTCATCGCGGTCCCGATTGCTCGAATGGGTCGCCGACTGACCAACTACGTCCCGAACAATGACCTGGACGCGGTGGGCGGCGATCCGGCTCGAATCGGCGAGCTTCGTGTCGCCAAAATCAGCAAGCCACATCTGTTCGACGCAGCGACCCCGCTGCACTACGTTTGGCGACTCGACGGTTCGGAGCAATCCGAAATTGTGGCCCGCGATGTGTGCGGCATCGCAAACACCCTCTATCAACTCGGCCGCGGTGTCGACATGGCCTGGGCATGGGGCGAAGTTCTCGACGAGCCTGATGCCGCAAGACTGCTGGCCGAGTATCCCGGCACGGTGTATCGACCTTGCGCCTCAGGCCACGGCGAGCCCATGGCTTGCCCGCAGCCCGGCTCGCTCGATAGTTTGATTGCGCGCCACGCGGCGCAGAGCAGCCGCTGGGTCCCCGGCATCGCAAAGGGCAAGCTGGCCTTCGCGCAGCCGCCCCGGCCGCGCTTCAAGCAGGTCGCCTACGATAGCCCGCCGATGCACTTCGTTTTCGACCTGGAGGGCCTGACTTGGCCGCTCGAGGAGTGCGCCGCGCTTGTGGAACTCGCACGCGACCGGGCGGCTGATCGCCTGGTCGATAAGTTGCCTGCCATGAAGGCCCAGATCGAACGCGCACTGATCGGGCGTGGCGGGACCGAGGCCGACAAGGCAGCGCGAGTCCAGGTCGTGCCCCTGCCCTCAATCGGCCACGCGCACGCCGACCGTATGATTCGACGCCTACTTGTCCGCGTTCCGCCTAACTGCCCGATCGCGCACGACAGTATCGGCTGGTCGTTTTCCGGCCTGTCGCTGAAGATCGACGCTGAAACTGGAGAGATTCTGCTTGGCCTGGTGGCCGCTGACGACAAGAGCATGCTCAGGTACTACGGCGCTGGCAGCGCGCCAGCCGCACGCTGGCGTACCGTCACTCCCGTCGCGGTGCCATGGGAAGTCGTGCGGCTCGTATCGTCGCCGCCTGTTGTCGGCGGTGACCGACGGGGCGGCTCGCACCGCATCGCTGGACAAGCCCAAGTAGCTCGGGCAGTGCAGCAAGCCTTGCGACACGCCGGCATATCGGCGAGCGCCGACGTCAAGCGCATCCAACACGAACCCTTTGAAACCAAAGGGAAACGCGCCGAAGCCTTTGCGCATGGCTCGCGCTTTGCGGAGGAGCGGCTATGGCATGTGGAGGTCGAATTCAAGGACGCGGTGGCCGGGCCAGTGGTCATCGGCGACGGCCGCTATCTCGGGCTGGGGTTGATGCGACCGCTGGCCGGTGCCGAGCGCGAAACTGGGGTCTACTGTTTCGCGATCGAAGCGGGTTTGACCGCCGCGGCGACCGAGGTCGAATGCGTACGTGCGTTGCGCCGCGCGACCATGGCCAGGGTTCAGGATGCACTGGGCAGGCGCGTGCCGATGCCCACCTTCTTCACTGGTCATGAACGCGATGGCGCGCCGTCGCGTGACGCGGAACACTCGCACCTGGCGTTTGCCATCGACCCGCCTCGAGCCCGACTGTTTGTCGTAGCGCCGCATCGGCTGCAAGGCCGGCAGGCCACAGGGGACGAGCGTTCCGCCCTCGACACACTCGACATTGCGCTCCAAGGCCTGACCGACTTGCGTGCGGGTGCGTCAGGCCATTTGCGACTGGCCTTTGCGACGCTGGACTCCGAAGTCGACCCTTTGTTTCGCGCGTCCCGTGTGTGGGAAAGCGTGACCGACTATCACCCCACGCGTCACGGCAAACGAATGACGCAGGCAGAAGGGCTGGTCGCCGACGCGAAGGCCGAAATCGCAAGGATCGGACTTGCGCAACCGGAGAGCATCGACGTATTGGAGCTTCGATCCGGTCCGCGCGGTGGTGTCGCCGGCCGGCTGCGACTGCGGTTTCGTGTCGCTGCATCGGGACCTTTGCTGCTCGGGCGCACGCGGCACGTCGGTGGCGGCCTGTTCGCCCCCATAACGTGACCGGCACAAATTTGCTGGCGAGCAATCAGCCCGATTGTTGACCCATGCTTTCAACCCACTCCGCTGGCGTCAACACCGCAACCCCCACCTTCGCCGGGAAGTGTTTGACGTTCCCCGTAACGACCGGGCAGCCGGCAGCCAGCGCGGTTGCGATGAATGGCCAATCGGCGGGGTCGGGCAATTCTGGCGGCGGTGAGTATGGCGTGATGTGGACCCACAGGGCCTGTACGGCAATCAGCGAAAGCAATTCGGTCGTGTCGGCCGCAAGCAGGCCGAGACGCGGGCGTGGCAACACGTCGCCGTATTCCGACATGATCTCGGAACACACGACTGGCTGCAAAAGGTCGCGGCGAATCGCCTGGATCACGGCGTCTGGCGGGCTGCCCGGCTTGAGCAGCGCCGAAACCAGGATGTTGGTGTCAACGACGGCGCGACTTTGCATCGGTGCCGGACGACTTCCGAGTTTTGGCCGCACGCTCGCGCCGCGCTGCGGCGATCTCCGCTTCGATCGTCTCGTCCGTGATGCGGTCGAGTCCGTGGGATTTGGCATGAGCCTGGATGCGGTCCAGCACCATGCCGAGCCGTGCCGCGCGATAGGAGCGCAAAGCCGCTTCAACTTCGCTCGGCTCCGTGTGCAGAAGCAAAGCGAATGGCTTGCCGTTGCGGGTGACGACGATTTCCTCGCCGGCTTCGACGCGCTCCCAGACCTTGCCGGATTCGGAGCGCAGTTCGCGGACAGTGACGTAATCCATGATGTGACAACCGGCCCTGAATTGGGTACCTAATTGTAGACCAATGTCGGATATTCAGCTGCGTCAGAAGGTAACCATGAACGGGACAACTCAGATCTCTTCCATGGACGGCGAGGGCCAATCTGATCTTCCCCTCGACGCCCCACCCCTGCCTGCCGGCGTCCCTCTCCTTCCGGCCCGAATGGTCAACGAGTACGCCTACTGCCCGCGTCTCGCCTATCTCGAATGGGTGCAAGGCGAATGGGCGGATTCGGCCGACACGGTAGAGGGCCGCCACAGCCACAAGCGAGTGGACAAGGCCAGCGGCAATCCGCCGCAAGCTGGTGACACCGCCGATGAAGAGGCACGCATCCACGTGCGCTCCCTGGAGCTGTCGTCCGACGCACTGGGATTGATCGCCAAGCTCGATCTGGCGGAGTTCGAGGGGCGCCGTGTGGTGCCGGTGGACTACAAGCGCGGCAAGCGCCCGCATGTGGAGCGCGGCGCTTACGAGCCGGAGCGGGTGCAACTGTGCGTGCAGGCGCTGCTGCTGGAAGAACATGGCTACGAGGTGCCTGAAGGCGTCCTCTATTTCGTCGCTTCACGCGAGCGTGTCAAAGTGGTGTTCGACGACGAACTGCGTGCCGCCGCCCGCCAGGCTGCGGCCGGACTGCGACTGATCGCCACCGGTGCGAAGATGCCGTCGCCGCTGGAGAACAGCCCCAAGTGCCCGCGTTGCTCGCTGGCCGGCATCTGCCTGCCCGATGAAGTGCACTACTTGCGCACACAGGAGACGCCGCCGCGCCCGCTGGCGGTGGGCGGCGCCACTGCCTTACCGATGTACGTGCAGGCGCGCGGGGCCAAGGTGGCCAAGAAGGGCGACGTGCTCGAAGTCTCCGTCGAGGACGAAAAGACGGCCAGCGCCCGGTTGATGGACGTGTCGCAACTGGTGCTGCAGGGCGGCGTCTACCTCACCGGCCCGGCCCTGCACGAGTTGATGGCGCGCAATGTTCCGGTGACCTGGCTCTCGCACGGCGGATGGTTCCTCGGCCACACCGTCGGGCTCGGGCACAAGAACGTGGAATTGCGCACCGCACAGTACCGCGCCAGTTTCAACGAGCAGCATTGCCTGCAATTGGCGCGCGATCTTGTGGCAGCCAAGATCCGCAACCAGCGCACTTTATTGCGGCGAAACTGGAAGCGCGGCAGCGCGCCGGACGAGTTGCTGTCGGCATTCAAGCAGGATATCGACGGCGCCGAACGCGCCCACGACCTGCCGCAACTGCTCGGCGTGGAGGGCAATGCCGCCGCGCGGTATTTTCGGTATTTCAGCGAAATGCTATCCGCGCCAGGGCAGGGCGACGATGTCGCGCAAGTGGGGCCGGGCGGCGACGCATGGTCGTTCGATTTCGCGCGCCGCACGCGCCGACCGCCCGCCGACCCGGTCAATGCCTTGCTGTCGTATTCCTACTCGCTGCTGGCACGCAGCGTGGCCGTCACGCTCACCGCCGTGGGCTTCGACGCATTTCGTGGTTTCTATCACCAGTCGCGCTATGGCCGTCCGGCGCTGGCGCTCGACGCGATGGAGCCCTTCCGACCGCTCATTGCCGATTCCACGGTGCTGATGGTCATCAACAACGGCGAGATCGGCGCCGAAGATTTCGTGCGGGCTGGCGGCGCGGTGAACCTGAACGAGCGCGGCCGGCGCGCCTTCATCGCGGCGTTCGAACGGCGCATGAGCCAGGAGATCACGCACCCGATATTTGGTTACGCGGCGCAGTATCGCCAGATCATCGAGATTCAGTGCCGCCTGCTCGGCCGGCATCTGCTGGGTGAGATCGACCGTTACCCGCACTTCACGACGCGCTGAGCGGGGTGGCCATGAGCGACGAGCACCTCTACATCGTCACCTACGACATTGCCGACGACAAGCGCTGGCGTGCGATCTTCAAGCTGATGCATGGTTACGGCGAGTGGCTGCAGCTCTCCGTCTTTCAGTGCCGCCTTGCCCGTAGCCGCTACTTCGAGCTGAAGCAGCAGCTTGGCGGCGCCATGTCCTTGAGCGAAGATCACGTGATGATCGTCGATGTCGGTAGCGCGGAGAACGTGGAGCCGCGGATCGACAGCCTGGGCAAACGCAGTTTTGAGCGCATCGTCCGCGCGCCGGTGATCGTGTGATGTCTTTATGGGCAGGGCGATCGCGCCCGGCGCCGCGCGAGCGGTCCGGTGATGCAGGTAGCTGTAGTCACCGCTCGCGACGGAAAGTTCGTTAAAAATCAGACACGTGGATGGAATGGGCGCCCTCGACGCGGCCGACTTCCGGGTCAGCCGTCGACCGGATACTCAGCGCTCGCAAGGCAGTGCGAGAATGCGCATGGGCGCTGCGTTTGCGAGGGCGCCGTTCTCCGGAGCCTCGTGCTCCGGCCTCATTGAAGCGTGGCTGGGTACAAAGCCGCCCTTGCAGCAGCACCAGGTTCTCCGGAGCCTCGTGCTCCGGCCTCATTGAAGCAGTAGGAGCAGGAGATACCGACGACGACGGCCGCGAGTTCTCCGGAGCCTCGTGCTCCGGCCTCATTGAAGCCAGTTCGCCATCTACGGCGGTTTCGGGTACTTCCGGTTCTCCGGAGCCTCGTGCTCCGGCCTCATTGAAGCAACACCGGCCCACAGGCGGGCATCTTCCGCCAAGGCGGTTCTCCGGAGCCTCGTGCTCCGGCCTCATTGAAGCATGACCTCCACCCCCGGAGGCATCAAGCGCATCAAGGTTCTCCGGAGCCTCGTGCTCCGGCCTCATTGAAGCCTGACCTCAACCGATCCGGCGCGACGCTCGCGTGGGGTTCTCCGGAGCCTCGTGCTCCGGCCTCATTGAAGCGCCGCGATCAAGGGCAGCGACCTGTCCGAGCCGTTCCGGTTCTCCGGAGCCTCGTGCTCCGGCCTCATTGAAGCATCTGGTCCCACAGCTTGCGATACAGGTCGACCGCGGTTCTCCGGAGCCTCGTGCTCCGGCCTCATTGAAGCAGGACGGCGCCGACCTAAAGGTGGTAGATCACACATGTTCTCCGGAGCCTCGTGCTCCGGCCTCATTGAAGCCTCGAACGCTTCGGCCACTTCGGCCAGGCGCTTGCGGGTTCTCCGGAGCCTCGTGCTCCGGCCTCATTGAAGCTTCGCCTACTGGCTGGTCTGCAAGCTCCTGCACGGCGTTCTCCGGAGCCTCGTGCTCCGGCCTCATTGAAGCTCGACGCAGTGGGCCACCGACCCGTTCCAGCAGCTGGTTCTCCGGAGCCTCGTGCTCCGGCCTCATTGAAGCGAGTTTGCCGAAGCGGTATCGAACGTATGCCCTCACGTTCTCCGGAGCCTCGTGCTCCGGCCTCATTGAAGCTTCAGCAGAAGTGTGTCTTTTACTGCGTCGTGAAGAGTTCTCCGGAGCCTCGTGCTCCGGCCTCATTGAAGCACCCGGTTGGCTCATAACCAACAGATATCCGGAGCGTGTTCTCCGGAGCCTCGTGCTCCGGCCTCATTGAAGCCATGCCGCAGGGCTGCATACGCAGGCTCGCGCTGTCGTTCTCCGGAGCCTCGTGCTCCGGCCTCATTGAAGCGGAGTGGATTTTGGCGGCGGCTGCAACGGTCATCCGTTCTCCGGAGCCTCGTGCTCCGGCCTCATTGAAGCGAGGTAGGCGAGCACCACAAGGCGATTGCTGACGCGGTTCTCCGGAGCCTCGTGCTCCGGCCTCATTGAAGCGAGGCAGCACATCATCATCGCCAGGTCTTCCGGCTCGTTCTCCGGAGCCTCGTGCTCCGGCCTCATTGAAGCGATGAGGTCGGAGCGGGTTTTCTTCGTGACGTGCTCGTTCTCCGGAGCCTCGTGCTCCGGCCTCATTGAAGCACGGTGGACGGCGCGCAGTGGAAGGTGCGCCTTGACGTTCTCCGGAGCCTCGTGCTCCGGCCTCATTGAAGCGACGATGGTCTCTGGTACCTGCGGGCGGAAGAGCGCGTTCTCCGGAGCCTCGTGCTCCGGCCTCATTGAAGCGTCAGGACCTGGAAGGTGTGCTGCCTGGCATAGGCGTTCTCCGGAGCCTCGTGCTCCGGCCTCATTGAAGCTTCATTCGTCCGGGTCCGCCTTGGCTTTTTCTCTCGTTCTCCGGAGCCTCGTGCTCCGGCCTCATTGAAGCAACGTGCCCGTCCGGCTTGGCAAGCTCGCGCCTGAGGTTCTCCGGAGCCTCGTGCTCCGGCCTCATTGAAGCTCGATCCGGTCGGCGGCGTCCTGCATACGCTGGGCAGGTTCTCCGGAGCCTCGTGCTCCGGCCTCATTGAAGCGAGCGCAACGAATCCGCGTTCATGGAAATCGGAACCGCGTTCTCCGGAGCCTCGTGCTCCGGCCTCATTGAAGCCTCGGTCTGGTGGATGCGGGTGTCGGTCCAGCGGCCGTTCTCCGGAGCCTCGTGCTCCGGCCTCATTGAAGCACGAGCTTTTTCCAGGGTGAATCGCCCCGGCTTTTCAGGAGGCTCAAATCTCTGAGAGGATTGAGCCATGAAGAAGTCGAACAAGTTCTCGCCCGAGGTCCGTGAGCGGGCGGTGAGGATGGTGCAGGAGCACAAGGGGGAGT
>Ga0255338_1003784_pt1 | contig 17243 bp, 8 predicted proteins | sample MeOH1_35cm_T4_19_FD_203715 | JGI IMG/M metagenome (GOLD analysis project Ga0255338, IMG submission 203715) | Sandy soil microbial communities from University of British Columbia, Vancouver, Canada - MeOH1_35cm_T4_195 | ecosystem: Engineered > Artificial ecosystem > Sand microcosm > Unclassified ...
ACACCGACCAGATCGCCGCGCTGCAGACCGATGACCTGGCGGCCCTGTCCACGGCCACGCTGCGTTCGCTGAAGACCGATCAGCTCGGCGCGCTGAGCTCCGACCAGATCGCCGCCCTCGGTACCAATCAGATCGCCGCGCTGAGCACCAGCCAGGTGGCGGGTCTTGCCAGCGATGACCTGAACGCCTTGGTCAGCAACCAGATCGCCGCGCTGAACAGCAGCCAGATCGCCGCCATCGCCACCGCTCAGATCGCCACCCTGGCCAGCGACGACCTCGTGGCCCTGGGCAGCAAGGGCCTGCAAGCCCTCAGTTCGGCCCAGATCGGCGCCCTGGCTACCGACAACATCCAGGCCCTGACCGCCGCCCAGGCCGGTGCGCTCTCGTCCACGCAAGTGGCCGGCCTGCACACCGACCAGATCGCGGCCATCCAGACCGATGACCTGGTGGCCCTGTCCACCGCCGCCATCCGCGCGCTCAAGACCGATCAGCTGGAGGCCCTGGCCTCCGACCAGATCGCAGCCCTCGGTACCAACCAGATCGCGGCCCTGTCCACCAGCCAGGTGGCAGGTCTTGCCAGCGACGACCTGAACGCCCTGGTCAGCAACCAGATCGCCGCGCTGAGCTCGGCCCAGATCGCCGCCATCGCTACGGCCCAGATCGCCACCCTGGCCAGCGACGACCTGGTCGCCCTGGGCACCAACGGTCTCAAGGCCCTGAGCAGCGCCCAGATCGCCGCCCTCACCACCGACAACATCCAGGCCCTGAGCGCCGCCCAGGCCGGCGCGCTGTCCTCCACGCAAGTGGCCGGCCTGCACACCGACCAGATCGCCGCGCTGCAGACCGACGACCTGGTGGCCCTGTCCACCGCCGCCATCCGCGCGCTGAAGACCGACCAACTGGGCGCCCTCGCCTCCGACCAGATCGCCGCCCTCGGCACCAACCAGATCGCCGCGCTGAGCACCAGCCAGGTGGCAGGTCTGGCCAGCGACGACCTCAATGCCCTGGTCAGCAACCAGATCGCCGCGCTGAGCTCGAGCCAGATCGCCGCCATCGGCACCGCCCAGATTGCCACCCTGGCCAGCGACGACCTCGTCGCCCTGGGCAGCAAGGGTCTGCAGGCGCTGAACTCGGCCCAACTGGGTGCCCTCACCACCGACAACATCCAGGCCCTGACCAGCAACCAGGTCGCCGCGCTGTCCTCCACGCAGGTGGCGGGCCTGCACACCGACCAGATCGCCGCGCTGCAGACCGATGACCTGGTGGCCCTGTCGACCGCCACGCTGCGCTCGCTGAAGACCGATCAACTGGGTGCGCTGAGTTCCGACCAGATCGCCGCGCTGGGCACCAACCAGGTGGCCGCGCTGAGCACCAACCAGATCGCCGGCTTGGCCAGCGACGACCTGAACGCCCTGGTCAGCAACCAGATCGCCGCGCTGAACAGCAGCCAGATCGCCGCCATCGCCACCGCCCAGATCGCCACCCTGCAAAGCGACGACCTCGTCGCCCTGGGCAGCAAGGGTCTGCAAGCCCTCAGCTCGGCCCAGATCGGCGCCCTGGCCACCGACAACATCCAGGCCCTGAGCGCCGCCCAGGCCGGCGCGCTCTCGTCCGTCCAGGCCGCCGGCCTGCACACCGACCAGATCGCCGCGCTGCAGACCGATGACCTGGCGGCCCTGTCCACGGCCACGCTGCGTTCGCTGAAGACCGATCAGCTCGGCGCGCTGAGCTCCGACCAGATCGCCGCCCTCGGTACCAACCAGGTCGCTGCGCTGAGCACCAGCCAGATCGCCGGCCTGGCCAGCGATGACCTCAACGCCCTGGTCAGCAACCAGATTGCCGCGCTGAACAGCAGCCAGATCGCCGCCATCGGCACCGCCCAGATCGCCACCCTGGCCAGCGACGACCTGGTCGCCCTGGGCACCAACGGTCTCAAGGCCCTGAGCAGCGCCCAGATCGGCGCCCTCACCACCGACAACATCCAGGCCCTGACCGCCGCCCAGGCCGGCGCGCTCTCGTCCACGCAAGTGGCCGGCCTGCACACCGATCAGATCGCCGCGCTGCAGACCGACGACCTGGTGGCCCTGTCGACCGCCACGCTGCGCTCGCTGAAGACCGATCAACTGGGTGCGCTGAGTTCCGACCAGATCGCCGCCCTGAGCACGGCCCAGGTCGCAGCCTTGAGCAGCACCCAGATCGCTGGCCTGGCCAGCGATGACCTGAACGCACTGGTCAGCAACCAGATCGCTGCGCTGAATAGCAGCCAGATCGCCGCCATCGCCACCGCCCAGATCGCCACGCTGGAGAGCGCCGACCTGGTCGCCCTGGGCACCAACGGACTCAAGGCCTTGAGCAGCGCCCAGATCGCCGCGCTCACCACCGACAACATCCAGGCCCTGACCAGCAATCAGGCGGCTGCGCTGTCCTCCACGCAAGTGGCCGGCCTGCGCACCGACCAGATCGCCGCCCTGCAGACCGATGACCTGGTGGCCCTGTCGACCGCCACGCTGCGCTCGCTGAAGACCGACCAGCTCGGTGCGCTCGCCTCCGACCAGATCGCCGCGCTGAGCACGGCCCAGGTTGCGGCCCTGAGCAGCACCCAGATCGCCGGCCTGGCCAGCGATGATCTGAACGCCCTGGTCAGCAACCAGATCGCCGCGCTGAACAGCAGCCAGATCGCCGCCATCGCCACCGCCCAGATCGCCACGCTGGAGAGCGACGACCTGGTCGCCCTGGGCAGCAAGGGTCTGCAAGCCCTCAGCTCGGCCCAGATCGGTGCCCTGGCTACCGACAACATCCAGGCCCTGACCGCCGCCCAGGCCGGTGCGCTGTCGTCCACGCAAGTGGCCGGCCTGCATACCGACCAGATCGCGGCCCTGCAGACCGACGATGTCGCCGCTCTGAGCACGGCCGTGGTCCGCGCGCTGAAGACCGACCAGCTGGGTGCCCTCGCCTCCGACCAGATCGCCGCCCTGGGCACCAACCAGGTTGCCGCGCTGAGCACCAGCCAGGTGGCGGGTCTTGCCAGCGACGACCTGAACGCCCTGGTCAGCAACCAGATCGCCGCGCTGAACAGCAGCCAGATCGCTGCCATCGGCACCGCCCAGATCTCCACCCTGCAAAGCGACGACCTGGTCGCCCTGGGCACCAACGGTCTCAAGGCCCTGAGCAGCGCCCAGATCGGCGCCCTCACCACCGACAACATCCAGGCCCTGACCGCCGCCCAGGCCGGTGCACTGTCGTCCACGCAAGTGGCCGGCCTGCACACCGACCAGATCGCCGCGCTGCAGACCGATGACCTGGTGGCCCTGTCCACCGCCGCCATCCGCGCGCTCAAGACCGATCAGCTGGGCGCCCTCACCTCCGACCAGATCGCCGCGCTGGGCACGGCCCAGGTTGCGGCCCTGTCCACCAGCCAGGTGGCAGGTCTCGCCAGCGATGACCTGAACGCCCTGGTCAGCAACCAGATCGCCGCGCTGAACAGCAGCCAGATCGCCGCCATCGCCACCGCCCAGATCGCCACGCTGGAGAGCGCCGACCTGGTGGCCCTGGGCAGCAAGGGTCTGCAAGCCCTCAGCTCGGCCCAGATCGGCGCCCTGGCTACCGACAACATCCAGGCCCTGACCAGCAACCAGGCGGCGGCGCTGTCCTCCACGCAAGTGGCCGGCCTGCACACCGACCAGATCGCGGCCATCCAGACCGATGACCTGGTGGCGCTGAGCAGCGCCGCCCTGCGCGGCCTCAACACCGAGCAGTTCGCGGCCATGACCTCGAACCAGATGGAGGCCCTGACCAGCGCCCAGATCGCGGGCCTGGGCACCCAGCACATCGCCGGCCTGTCCACCGCCAACCTGAACGCGCTGACGACCTCGCAGTTCTCGGGTCTGTCCACCGTCCAGCTGGCCGCCCTGACCACCAGCCAGGTGGCCAATCTGGCGACCGACGACCTGCAGGCCATCGGCACCAACGGCATCCGCGGCCTGAGCTCGACCCAGATCGGCAAGCTCAGCACGGAAGCCATCGTGGCCCTGAGCTCGGCCCAGATCGGCGCGCTGAGCTCGGTCCAGGTGCAGGGCCTGACGACCGACCAGATCGCCAAGATCGACAGCACGGACATCGGCTCGCTGAGCACCGCGTCGCTGCGCAGCCTGGGCACCAGCCTGATCGAGGCCCTGAGCTCCGACCAGGTCAGCCAGCTGAGCGCCAACCAGGTCGCCTCGCTGAGCTCGAGCCAGATCGCCGCGATCGCCTCCGACGAGCTGAACACGCTGGGCACGGCGCAATTCGCCGCGCTGAGCTCGGTGCAGATCCAGGGCCTGACCACCGAGCAGGTCGCCGGCCTCGAGACCGATGACGTGAAGGCGCTCAGCATCTTCGGCGTCCGCGCCCTGGGCACGGCACAGCTGGTGGCGCTGACGACGGAACAGATCCAGGTCATGAGCAATCTGCAGATCGGCGCCATCGGCACCGCCCAGATCAGCGCGATCCAGACCGAGGACATCCACGCCCTGAGCAGCGCCCAGGTGGCGGCCCTGTCCTCAGGCCAACTGGTGGCGATGACCTCCTCGCAGTTTGCGGCGCTGGCCACCGAGACGGTGTCGGCCCTGGGCAGCCAAGGCATCAAGTCGCTGGACTCCACCGATCTCGCGGCCTTCGGCTCCGACCAGATCGGTGCCCTGAGCAGCGTGCAGTTCGCGGCGCTGAGCAGCACGCAGATCCGCGGCATCGAGACCGCGGACATGGCGGCCATCCAGACCGACAGCATCCGCGCGCTGGGCACCAGCACCCTGCACGCCCTGCAGAGCGAGCAGATCCAGGCGCTGACCAGCGAGCAGATCGGCGCCCTGGCCACCCACCAGCTGGCGTCCCTGGGCACCGACCAGATCGCCGCCCTGCAGAGCGACGACATCGCCGCGCTGGGCACGCATCAGATCGTGGCCTTCACCACGGCGCAGGTCGCCGCACTGGAGACCCAGGACCTGACGCAGCTCTCCACCATCGACATCGCCGCCTTCACGACGGCCCAGGTCCATGCGCTGACGACGCTGCAGGTCCAGGCCTTCACGACGGACCAGATCGCCGGCTTCGAGACGGCGGACCTGGCCAAGATGAGCATGACCCAGGTGCTGGCCTTCCAGACCGACCAGCTCGGCGCGATGAGCAATGAGCAGCGCGACGCGCTGTTCCTCGCCACCCCGATCGCGCTGGACCTGGACGGCAACGGCATCCAGACCCTGGCCGCGGCCCATGGCGTGTCCTTCGACATGAACGCCAGCGGCAACGCCCAGAAATGGGGCTGGATCGGCGGCAGCGACGGCCTGCTGGCCATCGACAAGAACGGCGACGGCCAGATCAACAGCGGCGCCGAGCTCTTCGGTTCCGGCACCACCCTGGCCAACGGTCAACACGCCGGCAACGGCTACCAGGCGCTGAGCCAGATGGACAGCAACCATGACCATGTGATCAACGCCCTGGATGCCGACTTCAGCAAGCTGCGCGTCTGGGTCGACGCCAACCATGACGGCAAGACCGATGCCGGCGAGCTGCTCAAGCTCTCCGACCTGGGCATCGTCGAGATGAACCTGCAGGCCAGCAGCGGCACCGCGCAGGACAACGGCAACGTGATGGGCCTGGTGTCCAGCTACACGACCGCCAGCGGCCAGACCAAGGAAATGGCCGACGTCTGGTTCGCCAAGGACACGAGCCATGCGGCGGCCGGCACCGAGACGGCCAAGGTCTCGCTGGGCGACGTGCTGGCGGCGCCGGCGACCACGCTGCTGCCGGGTGCGGAGGCGGCGGCCAGCGCCGCCACCACGGTCCACACGGCCGAGCTCGGCGCGACCCTGCGGGCGCAGAAGCTGCTGGACGACGACGACCTCAACAAGCTCACGCCGCTGATCTAAGGGCAGGACACCGGGGCTCCGCAGGGAGCCCCGGCTTTTCTCGCCCTTACCCACCTGTCGTCGGAATCTGCCTGCGCCCATGTCCACCGCCATTCCCAGCCTCTCGGACGCCGAGATCGCCGCGCTGAGCACCCGGACGCTGGCGCTGCTCACCACCGAGGATTGGGCCGCCTTCTCGGCCAGCCAGGTGGCGGCCCTGACCACGCTGCAGGCCGCCGCCCTGGGCACGCGCGCCCTCAACGCGCTGAACATCGCCCATCTGGCCGCGCTGGAAACCGAGGATCTGGCCGCCCTCGGCACCCAGGTGCTGCGCACGCTCAGCAGCGCCCGCTTCGACGCGCTGACCGGGAGCCAGCTCGCGGCGCTGACGACCCGGCAGATCGCCGTGCTGAACTCGGCCCAGCTGCGCACCCTGGACGGCAGCGAGCTCGACAGCCTGTCCACCGCCCAGGTGGCGGCGCTGGGCAGCGGCCAGCTGCGCGCGCTGCGCACCGACCAGTGGGCCGAACTCAACACCGATGCCATCGTCGCGCTGGGCACGGCCGGCGTGCGCGCCCTCGCCTCCCAGCAGTTCGGCGCCCTGCAGGCCGAGCAGCTGCAGGCCCTGCGGACCGAGCAGGCTGCGGCCCTGCTGACGACCCAGCTGACGGGGCTGCGCAGCACGCAGATCGGCGCGCTGGACACCGAGGACCTGCGCGCGCTGAGCAGCCAGTCCCTGAGGGCGATCAGGACCGAGGCCATGGGCCAGATCGGCGGCGCCCAGCTCGCGGCCCTGCAGCCCCAGCAGGTGGCGACGCTGAGCACGGCGCAGCTGCGCAGCCTCTCCACCGAGGCCTTCAATGCGCTGGAGAGCCCGCAGCTGCAGGCGCTCGGAACCGCGCAGCTGCGCGCCCTCGCCACCCAGCAGCTGGCCGCCATGGCCAGCGACGACTTTGCGGCCCTGGGTACCCAGGGGCCGCGCGCCCTCAGCTCGGTCCAGTTCGCGGCCCTGGGCAGCGAACTGATCCAGGCCCTGAGCACCGAGCAGGCCGCGTCGCTGAACTCGGCACAGCTGGCCGGCATGGGCAGCAGCCAGCTGGCCGCGCTGGAGACCGCGGACCTGCGCGCCCTCTCCAGCACCGCGCTGCGCGCGATCAAGACCAGCCAGCTCGCGGCCCTGGGCACCGAGCAGGTGGCCGCACTGGCAACGACCCAGGTCGCCGCCCTGACCACGGCCCAGCTGCGCAGCCTGGCCAGCGACGACTTCAACGCGCTGGACAGCGCTCAGCTGGCGGCACTGTCCAGTGCCCAGCTCCGCGCCATCGCCACCGCCCAGCTGGCCGCCATCGGCAGCGAGACGCTGCAGGCCCTGGGCACGCGCGGCATCCGCGCCCTGAACTCGGCCCAGTTCGGCGCCTTGGCCACCGAGATGATCCAGGCGCTCTCCACCGCGCAGATGGCCGTGCTCGGCTCGACCCAGTTGGCCGGCCTGGGCTCGGCCCAGATGGCGGCGCTGGAGACCGAAGACCTGCAGGCCCTGGGCAGCGCCGCGCTGCGCGCGCTCAAGACCGCCCAGCTGGGCGCCCTGAGCAGCGAGCAGATGGCCGCTTTCAGCGCCAGCCAGGTGCAAGCCCTGGGCACGGCCCAGCTGCGCAGCCTGGACAGCGAGCATTTCAACGCCCTGGGCACCCAGCAGGTCGCGGCCCTGGGCAGCGCCCAGCTGCGCGCCCTGGCCACGGCCCAGCTGGCGGCGCTGGAGAGCGAGGATTTCGCGGCCCTGGGCAGCCGGGCCATCCCGGCCCTGGGCAGCCAGCAGATCGCCGCCCTGAACACCGCCGTGCTGCCGGCGCTGAGCAGCGAGCAGGCCGCCCTGCTGAGCTCGGCCCAGCTCGCGGCGCTCTCGACGGCGCAGCTGGCGCTGCTGGGCAGCGAGCAGATCGCCGCCCTGGGCAGCGCCGCCCTGCGCGGCCTGGGCACGCGGCTCTTCAGCGCGTTCGCCAGCGAACAGCTGGCGGCCCTGGGCACGGCCCAGCTGCCGGGGCTGGGCAGTGCCCAGCTGCGCAGCCTGAGCACCGAGCTGCTGAACGCCTTCAGCAGCGAGCAGTTCGCCGGCCTCGGCAGCCTGCAGCTGGCCGCACTCGGCACGGCCCAGGTCGCGGGGCTGGAGACCGAGGACCTGCTGGCGATCGGCACGCGCGGCCTGCGCGCGCTCGGCAGCGCCCAGTTCGCGGCGCTCTCCACCGAACAGATCCAGGCGCTCTCCACCGAGCAGTTCGCCCAGCTCGCCAGCCACCAGCTCCAGGCCATGGGCAGCGCCCAGGTGGCCGCCATCGCCAGCGAGGATCTGGCCGTGCTGAGCCCGGCCCAGCTGCGCGCCCTCAGGACCGCCCAAGTGGCCGCGCTGCAGGAGCTGCAGACCGTCGCCCTGAACAGCCAGCAGGTCGCCGCCCTCAGTTCGGCGCAGCTGCGCGCGCTCGACAGCGCGGCCCTGAACGCGCTGGACAGCGAGGATTTCGCCGCCCTGAGCCCGGCCCAGGCCGGTGCGCTGAACAGCCACCAGCTCGCTAACCTGGCCAGCGACGACCTGCAGGCCCTGAGCACGGCCGCCCTGCGGGCCCTGAGCCCGCTGCAGATCCAGGCACTGGACAGCAGCCAGATCGCCCTGCTCACCAGCCAGCAGATCCTGGCCCTGCAGACGCAGCAGCTCAGGGCCATGGACACCGACGACATCGCCGCCCTCGGCAGCGATCAGATCAGGCTCTTGAGCTCGGCCCAGCTGGGCGCCCTGCATTCGGCCCAGGTGGCCGCGATCGCCTCCGACGAGCTGGCCCTGCTGAGCAGCACGGCGCTGCGCGCCCTGGACTCCAGCGATCTGGCGGCGCTGGACGCCAGCCAGATCGGCGCCCTGGGCAGCGATCAGTTCGCCAGCCTGGGCTCGCTGCAGCTGCGCGGCATCGGCGCGGCCGACCTGCCCGCGGTCTCCACCGCGGCCATGGCCGCCCTCGCGCCGAGCGCCCTGCAGGGCTTCTCCAGCCTGCAGATCCAGGCCCTGGAATCCCAGCAGCTCGCGGCCCTGGGCACGGCCCAGCTGCGCAGCCTGAGCGCGCAGCAGCTGCGCGGGCTGGAAAGCGACGACATCGTGGCGCTGTCCAGCGAGCAGATCGCCGCCCTGTCCGCCCGCCAGCTGGCGGCGCTGGACAGTGCGCAGTTCAGCCACCTGGCCTCCGAGGACATCCAGGCCCTGGCCAGCGCCCAGATCGCCGGCCTCGCCAGCGCCCAGATCGCCGTGCTGAGCAGCGAGCAGGTCCTCGGACTGGAGAGCCAGGACATCCTGGCGATGAACGCCGCCCAGGTCCACGCCTTCAACACCGAGGCCCTGGGCGCGATGAACTCGGCCCAGATCGAGGCGCTGCTGTTCGTCACCCCGATCGCGCTGGACCTGAACGGCAACGGCATCCAGACCCTGGCCGCCAGCGCCGGCGTGCAGTTCGATCTGACGGCCAACGGCCGCAGCCAGCAGGTGGGCTGGATCGCCGGAGGCGACGGCCTGCTGGCCCTGGACCGCAATGGCGACGGGCACATCAACGACGGCAGCGAGCTGTTCGGCCTGGGTACCCGCCTGGCCAACGGCCAGCGCGCCGGCAACGGCTTCGAGGCCCTGGCCCAGGAAGACAGCAACCACGATGGCCGGCTGGACCGGGCGGACGCCCATTGGTCGCAGCTGCGGGTCTGGGTCGATGCCAACCACGACGGCAAGACCGATGCCGGCGAGCTGCAGAGCCTGGAGCAACGGGGCATCACGGCCCTGAACCTCGGGGCCCAGGCCGGCAGCGAGGTCGACAACGGCAACTTGATCGGCCTGATCTCCAGCTACGAGACCGGCGACGGCCAGCGGCATCTGCTGGCCGATGTGTGGCTGGCACGCCAGGCGCCGGCCCCGGCGGGGCCCAGCAGCGCGCCCGTACTGGGTGAGCTCCTGGCGGCGGCCCCGGCCGGCGGCCCGCTGCCGGGCGGCGAGGCGGTGCGGGCGCCCAGCTCGGCACCCACCGAAGCCCCGGCCGAGTTCCTGCCGCCATCGGGCGGCAAGGCCCTGGACGAGGAGCAGCGGCCCCTGCCCCTGCTCTGAGCGCCAAAGCCGGCCGCGGCATGGCCGCCCGGCGGCTGTCGCGGCGGCGGGCTCAGTCCATTCAGTCCAGCTTGATGTTCTTCTCGGTGATCAGCTTGGTCCACATCGCCGATTCGCGCGCCAGGTGCGTGGCCAGGGCCTCGGGGCTGGAGCCCACCGGCTCGGCGCCGATCGCGTCCAGGCGCTCGATCACGTCGGGCTGCTTCATCGCGTCGAGCAGGGCCTTGTTGAGCTTGGCGATGATGGGCTTGGGCGTGCCGGCCGGCGCGAACACCGCGAACCAGGGCGAGACGTCGTAGCCGGCCACACCGGCCTCGGCCATCGTCGGCACGTTCGGCAGGGCCTTGGAGCGCTTGGCGGTCGTGACCGCCAGCGCGCGCAGCTTGCCGGACTGGATGTGGTTGCGCGCCGAGGTGATGCTGTCGAACATGTAGTTCACCTGGCCGCCCAGCAGGTCGCTGACCGCCGGGCCGCTGCCCTTGTAGGGCACATGCATCATGTCGATCTTGGCCAGCGAGGTGAACATCTCGCCGGCCAGGTGGATGGAGGTGCCGTTGCCGGCCGAGGCATAGACCAGCTTGCCCGGCTCCTTGTGCGCGGCGGCGATCACGTCGGCGACGTTCTTGACGTTCGGCTGGGTGCTGTTGGTGACCAGCACGTTCGGCACCACGGCCAGCAGGCTGACCGGCGCGAAGTCCTTGACCGGGTCATAGGTGAGCTTGCCGTACAGCGGCTTGTTGGTGGCCATGCCGATCGAGGTGATCATGATCGTGTAGCCGTCGGCCGGCGACTTGGCCACCGCATCGGCGCCGATATTGCCGCCGGCGCCGGCCTTGTTCTCGATCACGAAGGTCTGGCCCAGGGTCTTGCCGGCCTTCTCGCCGAGGATGCGCGCGATCGCGTCCATGGCGCCGCCCGGCGGGAAGGGCACGACCCAGCGCACCGGCTTGTTGGGCCAGTCGCTGGCCTGGGCATGGGCCAGGCCGGCGAGCAGCGCGAGCGGGACGGCGACGAGCAGATGGCGTCGTTGCATGGGATTTGTCTCCTTCTGTGGGGGTTCAGGCGATCGCCGAGGGGTGCTGCGCCAGCGGCGTGACGTGCAGCTTCATGTAGGGGAACAGCGGCAGCTGCGAGAGCAGCTGGTGCAGCTCGTCGTTGGAGGCGACGTCGAAGACGCTGTAGTTGGCGTATTCGCCGACCACGCGCCAGAGATGGCGCCAGCGGCCGTCGCGCTGCAGCTCCTGCGCATAGGCCTTCTCGCGCGCCTTGATTTCGTCGGCCTGCGCGGCGGGCAGATCGTGGGGAATGTTCACATCCATGCGGACCAGGAACAGCATCGTGTTGTCTCCTCTCAGGCTGGGGTCCCGGACTTGCGGCCGAGGTCGATATGGGTGGCCGTCAGGCCGGTGCGGGCGCGGTCGAAGCGCTCCAGCTGCGCGAGGTCCACCTCGACGCCGAAGCCGGGCCCATCGGGCAGCTGCAGCTCGAAGTCCTTGATCTCCATGCGCGCGGTGACGATGTCGTCGACCAGCAGCTGCGGGCCGAACAGCTCGCAGCCGAAATGGCGCGGGCCCAGGGTCGAGAACACATGGGCCGAGGCGGCGCTGCCGATCGAGGTTTCCAGCATCGTGCCGCCGTACCAGGCGATGTCGGCGGCCTCGGCCACCGCGGCCACCTCGCGGGTGCGCAAGAGGCCGCCATGCTTGGCGACCTTTAGCGAGAACACCTGGGAAGCCTGCTCGCGCGCCAGCTGGTGAGCGTCCTGCGGCGTGCAGACGGTCTCGTCGGCCATGATGGCGGCGCGGTCACCGAGCGTCGCGGCCAGGGTCTTGAGCGCCGCCACATTCCATTTCGCCACCGGCTGCTCGATCAGGGTCACGCCGGCATCGATCAGCGCCGGCAGATGGCGCCGCGCGGTGTGGCCGTCCCAGGCCTGGTTGACGTCGACGGTCAGGGTGGCCTGGCCGGCCAGGCCGCGCGCGATCTGGGTCACATGGGCCACGTCCTGCTCGGGCGTGCGCGCGCCTATCTTCATCTTGAAGAGGCGGTGGCGCCTCTGCTGCAGGCGCAGCTGGGCCTCCTCGAGGTCGCGCGCCACGTCGCCGCTGGCCAGGGTCCAGGCCAGCGGCAGGCTCTGATGCCGCTTGCCGCCCAGCAGCTGCCAGGCCGGCAGGTGAAGGCTGCGCGCCACCGCATCGATCAGCGCCATCTCGACCGCGCTCTTGGCAAAGGCATTGCCCTTGCAGGCCGCGTCCATGCGCGCCAGCGCGGCGCCGAACAGGCGGCCGTCCTGGCCGATCAGCACCGGCGCCAGGTAGGCATCGATCGCGTGCTTGATGCTCTCCGGCGATTCCTCGTTCCAGGAGGGGCCGCCGATGGTGGCCGCCTCGCCGAAGCCGCTGGCGCCGTCGGCCAGCCACAGCTGCACGATCACCGGGCTCTGGCGGCTGATCGCGCCGAAGGACAGCTTGTGCGGCCGGATCGTGGGAATGTCCAGGATGCGAGCCTCGATGCGCTCGATCCGGTAGGGAACCGTCATGGGACCTCGCTCGGGGGAACAGATGGGGCAAGCCTAGGGGCGATCCGATACGATGAAAAATGATTTATTTAGGATCTACCGTTCGGTAGCATCGAACAATGGAAATCCGACAGCTGCGCTACTTCCTCGACATCGCCCGCACCGAGCACCTGACGCAATCGGCGCAGAACCTGTTCGTCACGCAGTCGACCCTGTCGCACGGGCTGCGCCAGCTGGAGCAGGAGTTGGGCGTGGCCCTGTTCGACCGCCTGGGCCGCGGGCTCAAGCTCTCGCAGGCCGGCGAGGAGTTCCGCGCCTATGCCCTGCGCGCGTTGCGCGAGATCGAGGCCGGCCGCATGGCGCTGGGCGAGCTGGACGGCCTGCGCTCGGGCCGGCTGACGATAGGCGCCTTCCCGACCTTTCTGGACAGCGTGGCCGCCGCGGTGGCGGCCTTCAACGCCGCGCATCCGGGCGTCGCGATCGAGGTGCGCTCGCTGCGCGCCGCGCCGATCGAGCAGCAGCTGCTGGGCGGCGAGCTGGACCTGGGCGTGGCCTCCTACCCGGCCGAGCACGAGGATCTGGAGGCCGAGCCGCTGTTCGACGAGCGCCTGCTGCTGGTGGTCGGTCCGGGCCACCCGCTGGCCGCGCGGCGCAGCCTCGCGCTGCAGGCGCTGGACGGCGTGGCCCTGGCCCTGCTGCCGCGCAGCTTCGCGATGCGCCGCCAGGTCGACGAGGCGCTGCGCCAGGCCGGCGTCGCGCGGCCGCAGGTGCAGGTGGAGATGGAGCCGGTGGAGTCGCTGCTGAGCCTGTGCCGGCATGGCAGCCTGGCCAGCATCGTGCCGGAACGCGCGGCGCGCCAGCAGGCCCCGGACCTGCGGGCCGTGGCGCTGACGCCGGCACTGGTGCGCCATGCGGGCATCCTGTGGCGCCGCGGCACCTCACGCAGCGCCGCGGCGCGGGCCTTTGCGGCGCTCTTGCAGGCGGCGCCGGGCGCCTAGCGGATTCCGGACCAGAACTGCATCAGCAGCGCCGCGAAGGCCGCCGGCTGCTCCACCGCGCTGAGGTGGGCGGCGTCCAGCGAGGCCAGGCGCGCGCCGGGGATCTGCGCGGCAATCGCCTCGGACATCGCCGGCGGCGTGGCCTCGTCGCGCGTGCCGGCGATCACCAGGGTCGGGCAGGCGATGCGCGCATTGCCGGCGGCCAGGTCGATATGGGCCACGGCCGCGCAGGCATCGGCATAGGGGGCGGCCGGCGTGGCCTCCAGCACCGCGCGCAGCCGGGCGACCCGGGCCGCGCCACCATGGGCCTGGTCAGCGCGAAACTCGGGCGTGAACCAGCGCTGCATCGCACCGTCGGCGATCACCGCCACACCCTGGGACAGCACGGTGTCGATGCGGGCCTGCCACATCGCGCGCGCCGCGGCGTCGTAATGGCTGGCCGAGTTGGCGATCGCCAGGCTGCGCAGCAGCGCCGGGTGACGCGCGCCCAGGGCCTGGGCGGTCATGCCGCCCATCGACAGGCCGGCGAAATGCACCGGCTGGCCATCGGCCTGGGCGCGGATCAGCGCGGCCGCATCGTCGGCCAGCGCGTCGATGTCGTAGGCGCCGTCGCCCGCGGGCGAGCGGCCATGGCCGCGCTGGTCGTAGCGCAGCACCGTGTAATGTTCCTGCAGCGCGGCGGCCACGCCGTCCCACATGCCCAGATCACAGCCGAGCGCATGGCTCAGCACGACGACAGGGCCCTGGCCCTGCTTGATGAAATTCAATGACAGCATGGGGCGCGACTCTAGCGCATGGGCGCTCGCCCCCCAAGATGCGGCCCGCCGGCCCCCTTACTGGGCGAGCTTGTCGCGGATCAGCACGGCCTCGGGCTGCTCGGCATGGATGGCGATGAAGTTGCCCTCCATGCGGCCCAGCAGATAGCCCTGGGCCAGCAGCAGCGCCGTCAGCTGCTCGACATTGGATTTGACGTACTCGACGAAGATGGTGGGGCGCTGCGCGCGGATGGTGGCCAGCGCCCCCTCCAGGGCCGACATCTCCATGCCCTCGATGTCCATCTTGATGAAGTCCAGGCGCGGCAGCGCCAGGCTGTCCAGCGTGATCGCCCGGGTGCGGATCTTCGCCCCGCCGACGTAGTCCACGTCCTGGCCGATGTACTGGTGATGCAGCGCGGGCTTGACCTCGAAGGAGCCGAAGCTGGAGGGCTTGAAGTAGTCGACGCTGGGGATGTCGATGCTGCCCTCGGTCTTGTCCACCGCGGCCCAGATCGCCCGCGCGTTGAAGACGTTGTTCATCGTGATATTGCCGGCCAGGGCATAGAAGATGCGCTCCTGGGCCTCGATCGAGATCACGTTGCCCCAGCCATGCATGTGGCGGGCCATCTCCACCGTGTGCACGCCGATGTTGGCACCGACGTCCAGGGCCACCACGCCGTCGCCGCGGTGCTGCCGGCGCAGGTCCAGCAGGCGCTTCATGAACGAGATCTCGTCCATCTCGAACTGGGACCGGTTGAACAGCTCGTAGCCGACGCCGCCGCCGCCCGAGGCCGTGAGCACATAGTCGTGGCGGTTGACGAGCAGCGGGCCGTGGTGGGTCGACACCATCACGAAGGCAGTGGGTTGCGCAGTGGTCATGGGAATGATCTCGGTGAGTTCCGGCAGCCGATGCCAGGCCGCGATACGGGACGGGTTTGCAGCTTCTATTGCAAGCCAGACGGGCCCGGCCCGGCGGCCGGAACAGCGCGGGCAAACAGGGGCTTCTCCCCGCGCAGGGGCATCAGGGCTTGGCGAAGACGGTGGCGAGGCCGGCCTGGCGGACCGCATAGCCGCGCCCGCGCAGATAGGCCGCCAGCAGGCCATGCTGGCCCTCGAAGTCCTCCTCGTCGAGCACGCCGTCCAGCACGATCAGCGCGTCGGCGGCGAGCCGGGGCTCGATGGCGGTGAAGCGGTGCAGGTCGGCGCGGGCGCAGTCCAGCAGATCGTTCTCGTCGCCCAGGTAGTCCGCGCTGCCGATGAACAGCAGATCGATGGCCGGCCCGCCGCGCTCCAGCTCGGCCGCGAAGGCGACGCGCGGGCCCAGCAGGCCGCGCGTCGCCAGCTCGCGCCGGGCATGGCGCACCCGCCGCTCCTGAGTCTCGACGCTCAGCAGCCGGCCGCAGAAGCTGTGCACGAACCAGGCGAAGAACTCGGTGGAACCGCTGTCGCCGCCCTGGGCGAAGCCGGTGGCCACGCCCAGCTCGACGATCAGCGGCTCGCGGTCCCGCATCAGCAGCGCTTCCTGCAGGTGCTCGAAGGCCTCGCGGCGCAGCGGCGGGCGCTGGCGCGGGTTCAGCACATTGAAGGCCTTGAGGAACATGCGGTTGTAGTCGGCCCGGCTCATCTCCGCATTGATGCGGTAATGGGAGCCGGCATTGGTCTGCTTGTTCCAGTCGCTCAGCCGGGCGGCCGAGCGCCGCGACTTCTCGACCACATGGGCATGCGAGAGGTTGCGGTAATGCAGGTTCTTGAAGACGAAGCCCTCGCTGCGCCGCACCGGGCCGCTGGGCTGGCAGCCATGGCAGCCCAGGGTGTAGTTGATCTCGATCGCGGGATCGAAGATCAGGTTCTTGTTGTAGTAGCGCGGATTGGGATCGCCGGCCTGGATGTCCTGCCAGAGGAAATGGCCGGGCTCGAACTGCGGCTGCGTCTTGGACAGCATCTCGAAGCCCTCGACCATCGGCAGGGTGATGCCCTGCTGCTTGAACTCGACCAGCTTGCTGCGGATCTGCGGGTGGTAGAGAAACTCGTCGACATCGCAGACGATCATCCAGTCGCAGAGCTCGCGGTACTTCTTCCACTCCTCGTTGCGCGTGTGCATCAGCGCGCGGTCGTCCAGCTTCTCGCTGCGGGTGACGACCAGCTCGACCTGCGGATAGCGCGCCGCGATCTCCGCCGTACCGTCGGTGCTGCCGCCGTCGTGCAGCACGATCTTCGTCGCGCCGACGAAGTTGATGTAGTGATCCAGGAAGAAGGGCAGGATGGCCGCCTCGTTGAAGCAGACCGCCACCACATAGATCACCTGGTCGGTGGCCGCGGCCGGCGGTTGCAGCAGGGGCTGCGCCGCCTCACCGGCGACCTGGCTGGCGGCCGGCTCGGCAAGCGCGTTCAGCCCGGCCAACTCCTCGGCCAGGGCCGGCTGCCCGGGCTGGATCTCCAGGGCCTGGCTCAGGTGGCGGCGCAGCGCGGCCGTCAGCCCCAGGCGCCGGCAGACGCGGATCAGGCCATTCAGCGCCAGCAGCCGCAGCGCCGACGACGCGGCCGGCTGCTGCGCCAGCAGGCGGCGCCATTGCGCCAGCGCCTGCTGCTCGCGCCCGCCCTGCTCCAGCAGCAGGCCCAGGTTGTAGCGCGCCTCGGGCAGCTCGCGGCCTTGCAGCGCCTGCAGGTAATGCTGTTCGGCCGCCGCGGCCTGGCCGGCCTCCTGGCGCAGCACGGCCAGGTTGTAATGCGCGATATAGGCCTCGGCCTTGGTGCCGGACCGGCGCAGCCAGGTCTCGTAGAGTGCGGCGCTGCCGGCCAGGCCCAGGGCGCTTTTGCGGGCCTCGATGTGCTGCATCAGCGTCAGCACCGGCCCTTCGCCCAGGGTCTCGGCATCGGGCGGCAGATCGGCGCTCGCAGCGTCGGCGGCAGTTTCGGCAAGGCTCATCGCGACACTCCTGGGCGGGCCATGGTGGTTTTCATAGG
>Ga0255338_1003785_pt1 | contig 17241 bp, 9 predicted proteins | sample MeOH1_35cm_T4_19_FD_203715 | JGI IMG/M metagenome (GOLD analysis project Ga0255338, IMG submission 203715) | Sandy soil microbial communities from University of British Columbia, Vancouver, Canada - MeOH1_35cm_T4_195 | ecosystem: Engineered > Artificial ecosystem > Sand microcosm > Unclassified ...
GGCTCGCCCCCGCGGGTGAAGCCCAGCTTCTCCAGCACGCAGACCGAAGCGCGGAGGTGGAGGAAGGTGTCGGCGGCGACCAGGCTAACTTCGGGATGGCTGAACGCCCAGTCGATGAGGGCGCGCAGCGCTTCGGTTCCGTAGCCGTGACGTTGGGCGGGGTCGATCAGTGCATAGCCGAGCGTGACGGTGCCGGCCTCGTCCGGCGGGCCGTTGAAGCCGAACAGGCCGATCAGAGTCCGCTCCGGCTCTCGCCGCACCACGTACCACGCCGACCAGCCGCCGAGCGACGGCTCTTCACGCAGGCGGTTCGCAAAGAACACCAGGTTGTCCGGCTCGATCAACTCCGGGGGCCACTCCGCAGGCACCATCGCCGCGAGCGCTGCCGCGAACGCCTCCGGATGGTACGCGGCAGCGTCCGCCAACTCCGCCGTAGCCTGTATCAAATCGAGCCTCGCGGTGCGGAGAACCGAGGGGGACATGGGAGAGGGCCGCAAATGAGGGAGGGGAATGGAACCGCCGATGGACGCGGATAAACGCCGACAGGAAAATACCTACCCTCGAAGTTCAGACTGCGGACTACGCGCGCTCGCGGCAGAATTCATTCGAATTGAAATCTGCGCCACTTCTGCGAAATCTGCGGATCTATCCTTCCCCCATCGGCGGTTCCTAAAGTCTCCAATTTGCGTCCATTTGCGGCCATCTCGAAACTAGTCCACGATGGTGAGCTTGACCTGCCGCTTGCCCCAGGCGAAGGCTCCGGGGCGAGAGTTGAAGCCGAGGTCCACGTGGTTGCCTTTGATGGCGCCGCCGACGTCCGCGGCGATGCCGTAGCCGTAGCCGGGCACGTACAGCTTGGCGCCGAGGGGGATTAGCTTGGGGTCCACGGCGATGATGCCGTAGCCGGCGCGCTTGCCGTTGCACGTTTGGCCGTTCGCGAACTTGCCGCAGCTACCGGGTCCCGGGTCGTAGGCGGTCGCGACGACGGTGATTGTGCGGCGGCCGATGTAGGCGCCGCGGGAGCCGAGTGCCTGCGGTTGCCGGGCGACCACCACCTGATCCTGCGCCTCGCGGACTACCTCCTCGGAGAGCGTGGTGCGGGAGACTTCACGACCATCCACCAGCCGGACCCGGTAGGTGACCCGTTTGATGCCGGGCTGCCCTTCCTTCATCACGGTAGGGTGGTAAGGACGGTTCCCACGCGTGGCGGGCCGGATCACCGTGCGGTAGGGCACCTTCAGGTCGGTGGTACCTTCCGTGAAGGTAACCCGGGAGACGCGGACCGTGCCGCCGTTGGTCAGCGGTGCATCCAGCGCGGGAGACACCTCGTCGTCGGTGTCCAGGGTGACGTGCGCCTCGGTGAGGGCTCCGCGCACGGTGTCGGCGGTATCGGGAAGGGAGATCGTGCGCCCGTCCACCAGGATCCGCACATTGCCGGCGCTGTGCGCGGCGAGCGGAGAGAGCGCAAGAAGGGCGCTGAAGGGCAGCAACGCCAGCCCGGAGAGGGCGCGGCGCGGCCGTTCAGGCCGGAATCCGGCAGCAGACAAGAGGAACTCCTTTCGTTGGCGCGACAGTGGTCCGGCGCTGCTGCCGGATTCCACCTCCTGGGCTCTGGTGCGCGAGACCGAATCGTTCGATCTCCCCCGCCAGACCCGCGAAAGTGCAGGTTACTTCCGAATCGACCCACGAGATGAGCGAACCGGCGACGACTGCCGCCGCGACGCGCATCCGTGCGTGCTTGATCTCAATGTCGGGTCGCGATCCTGCTGCGGCCCGCTCGGGAAGGGCGTTTCTGCCCGGCCCCCGTTCCACGTCCCCCTTGAGGGTTCCTGCCGCGTTTGAATGAGAAGTTAGCCGGGTACGCTTCAACGCTGCTTCCAGCAGGGAGTTCAGCCGCATGCGGGGAGGGTGAGGGGATGGCAGAAACACTCTACGCTTCGTTTGTAGACACCGCGGCCGCGGAGCGGGCCGTGGGTGCGCTGTTGGATCGGGGAATCAGGTCCGAAGACATCAGCCTGGTGTCACATCGCAGCCACGAGCTGTCGGTAAGCCAGCGGGCGGACGAGTTGGACGACGCCGAGGATCGCGAGGACGATCCGGTGGAAGCGGCCAAGCACGGCATCAGCACCACCACGGCGGCGGATGCGGGTTCCGGCGCCATTACCGGGGCCGGCGTCGGTCTGGGGGTGGGCACCATCGCGGCGGTGGCGTCGCTCTTCTTACCCGGCATCGGTCTGATCACGGGCGGGGGCGCCCTGGCGGCCGCCATCGCCGGGGCGGCCGCCACTACCGCGGCCGGTGGCGTGGTGGGTGGCGTAACCGGCTACCTCAAGGACCAGGGCGTGCCGGACTACCACGCCGACCGCTTCCACGAAACGGTTCAGGGCGGCGGCGCTATCTTGGCCGTGAGCGTGCCGTCTAATGATATCGACCGCGCCGAAGTGGAAGACGTGCTTTCCAAGTACGGCGGCCATGATTTCGGGCACTACGGCATGACCCAGTAGCCGGGCGTAATGGAGGAGGGGAGTAATGGGGGATCTGCGAGCCTGCGCCTCGCCTCTGCTACTACTCCGTTACTTCCTTACTCCATTACTCCATTACTCCGCAACCGGTTGGCTGCCATCGCTCGCGGAGGCGCGGGAGCCGCAGATCAGGGTCGGGGTGTGACATATCTCACAGGCAGCTGGCAGGAGAGCGCTGATAATCCGTTCAGGCGGGATGGTATTTCCCGTCTCCCCGAGGGTAATTGCGGAGGAATACCTCGGGGATTTTCTTCTTCTGTCTCTTCTTAAGGATCGGGTTCATCGCGGATGGCGCGGCGCTTGGCGGCGAGGAGGCGCCGGGTGTTCGAGCCGTCTTCCGCCGCTGTCTCAGTTGGCGCCGCGGCAGGTGCCGGGGGCGGGGATGTGGACACCTGCTCGACCACGGAATCGATGGCGGGCAACTCGACGACCGGCTGGGTGCGCGCCTTAGCTTTGGCGGCGAGGAGGCGACCGGTGGTTTCATCTGCTTCACCTGTGCGCGTGGGACGCCCGGGGAAGCGCGCCATTAGCGGCGCCGCGAGTGCGGCTGCGGCCGCCGCCAGCTCTTCCCGGCTGGCCACCAACCGACGAAGGCCCACGTCGAGCGGCAGCAGCAGCGCGCCGGTCAACAAGAAGTAGGGCCACAGTTCATACGGCCTGGTGTGCGCGGTCCGGGCTGGCCGAAAGAAGCTGGGGAGCATCTGCGCGTGCAGGCCGGGCCCCAGCGCCGGCCACGCCTTGCCGCCCGTCTTCTCCGCCAGGGAGAGCAGCAATGAGCTGTTCGTTTCCAGGTCGCGGAGCTCCGGCGAGTACGGAACTGCCGCACCGGCCACGGTCAGGCGCGGAGTTTTGCCGGATTGCTCCCGTTGCATTAGCGAAACCAGATACTGCCCCCGGCTCCGCGCGTCGAAGTGGCCCTCGTATCGACCCGGGCCCGTCTGCTCCATCCGCAGCGACTGCCCCTCTCCGGGACCGGCCACCCGGCCGGTCAGCACCAGGCCGTTGCGCGGCTCACCGTCCGCGGTGAGGGCATCCACCACCACCCGGCCCTCTCCACCGGCCACGGCGACCATGGGCGCCAGGCCGTCGCCGGCGGTCGCGCGGAGGGTGGCGCGGACCACCTGGGGCCAGAACCTCGCGAAGTAGCCGCCTCCGTCCGCCAGCCACGGCGCTGCCCAGCGCGCCCGGGCATCCGTGGTCACTGCCACCGCGCGGCCCAGCCCATAGCGCCACGCGGCCACCACCGGCTCGCCGCGATGGGAAAGCAGCGGCAGCTCGATGCCTGGAGCGTCCTTGGCAGTGGTAGCTACATAGCCGAGGAGCGGTGGCGGCGTGGGCAGCCCGTGGAGCAGATCGGAGTAGGGACCTGCCTGCGGTTGGAAGGCTTCTTCTACCAGCGCGCGGCGGCTTGCCAGTCGGGCTTCCCGGTCGAAGATCAGCGGCAGGGCCTGGGCTCGCGCCGCCGGGTAGTAGCGCCCCTTGCCCAGTGCCGCCAGTCGCGACAAGAGGCGGCCGTCCGCGTCACCGCCCACGCCGACGGTAGACATCGTCATGCGCTCCCGGATCATCCGCCGCGCGATGCCGTCGAAGTCCCCGCCGAACGACTGCCCGTCCGTGAGCAAGAGCACGTGCTTCACGGAAGCGCGGCTGCTGCTGAGGGCATGGAACGCCGCCTCCAGCGCGGGATAGATGCTGGTGCCGCCGCCTGGTCCGATGTTCGAGATGCCGGCTTCCGCCCGCTCCCCGTTTCCCACTCGGGCGAGGGGCACCACAGACTGCGGCAGGTCGTCGAACGCGATCACGCCCAGTTCGTCGTCCGGGCGGAGGGTGGTCGCGACCCCGAGGGCCGCCTGTTTGGCATAGGTGAGCTTCTCGTCTTGCCCCAGCGCTCCGGTCATGCTGCCCGAGTGATCGATCACCAGGACCAGCGCGATCCCGGGCTCGTTCAGGCGGCGTTTGACGTCCATCCGTACCGGAAGTGCCTCTTCCACCGGAGTGCCGCGCCAGCCGCCGACAGTCAGGCTTTCCTCCCCGCCGACCATCAGCAGCCCTAACCCCAGATCCCGTACTCCGCTCCGGATCAGGCGCATCTGGTCTGGTGTTACCTGATCGGCACGCACGTTATCCAGCAAGATCGTGTCGTAGCCGCGCAGGTCGACCAGGGTGGAGGGGAGTCCGCCCGCGTTCACGCGCTCGACCTTCAGGGAGCGGTCACGCAACACCGCGGCGAGAGGCTCTCCTTCACCGGGCCTACCTTCTACGAGCAGCACCCGCGGCTCTCCCTCTACATACGTGAAGGCGAGCCCATGGTTATTGTCCGGCAGCGTGTCGACCTGGGCGTCCAGCACCGCTTCCCAGGTGTGGAAACCGGGCTGTGCGAGGGCTACCGGAAAGGAGACGGCATTGAGGCCCTTCCGCAGGGGCCAGTCCCGTTCGCCGGCCGGCACGCCGTCTTGCAGCAGGCGGACCCGGGCGCGAAAGGCGGCGGTGGCGCGGGCGAGCACCCGTATCTCCAGCGGCTCGCCGCGTTTCGCCCGCTCCGGCGCTACCACGTTCTCCACCAGCGCTTCTCGCGGGTAGGGGTGCTCTACCGGGACCACGTCGATCTGCACTCCCGACGCCGCGGCTGCCCCTGCCTCGTCCTCCGCGTCGCCCGCCGTCTGATTGCCGTCGGAGAGCAGCACCAGTCGCCGCTGCGCGTCTTCCGGCAGCACCGCCTGCCCCAGTCGGAGTGCGGCGGCAAGGTCACTCCCGTCTGCCCCGATGCGGCTGTGCACCTGCCGCAGCGGCAGCGGGAGCCCCGGCTCCCGCTCCAGCATGGCGTCCCGCCCGAAGACCAGCACGCCGGCCCGCGCGTTCGCCGGAAGACGCCGTACCGCGTCGTTTACCAGGGAGAGTTGCCTGGCCTGCGCGTCCGGCGGGATGCTGGCGGAGCGATCCAGTAGAAACAGCACTTGCAGCGCCTGGGTAGGGAAGGAGATGGCCGGTCCCGCGAGTGCGAGGCCCCAGGCCGCCAGCAGCAGGAGGCGGAGCAGCAGGCTGGTGCGCGCCCGGCGCGGCGGCAGCCCGGCGCGGCTCGTCCGGGCGAGCCAGACGAACACGGCGGCGGACGGCAAGAGGAGCAGGAGGACCCACGGCTGTGCGATCGTAATGCCGGGCATGCGGATGGTTGGGCGAAATGGCTGTACAGGAGGTGCGGTGGCCGAACTGCTTCAAAAGACGGTGTGAAAAGTCCCGGCCACCCGCTCGCAGGTACGCGGGGCACCTCGGCTCGCTCGCTCTCGCCTACCGAAGCGACTTCTCACCCCGTCTCTAGAATACGCAGTTCCGGGCCTTCCCGGCACCCAGCCGTAATTATTACCCTACCAGACTTCCTCGGCGGTGGCAGCGCGCGGCATCGATCAGTTGAGATCGAGTATCTCGCGCACCTTGTGTGCCAGGTCGGACGGGGCGAACGGCTTCTGTAGGAAGTGCACCTCGGACGTGTGAACGCCCATCCGCACCATCGCGTCGTCTGTATACCCAGACATGAAGAGCACTTTGAGTTTGGGACTCGAGGTGGCGGCGAGAGCGGCGATCTCGGGCCCGCTGCGGCCCGGCATCACCACGTCGGAGAGCAAGAGGTCGATCTTGTCCCCGTGCTCCCGGCAGAACTGCAGCGCTTCCTCGCCGTCGGCCGCGGCGAGCACTTCGTAGCCGCCGGAACGCAGCACGGTGCACACCAGCCGGCGCAGCATCGCCTCATCTTCCACCACCAGCACGGTTTCCCGCCCATGCGGAGCGGGCTGCGGAGCTTCCACTTCGGCGCCCGGGTCGGGGCCGCTAAAGGAAGGGAAGTAGACGCGGAAGGAGGCGCCGTGACCCTGCCGGCTCTCCACCTCGATGTGCCCCCGGTTCTGCTTGACGATGCCGTAAACGGTAGCCAGACCCAGTCCCGTGCCCTGCCCGACCGGCTTGGTGGTGTAGAACGGATCGAAGATGTGCGAGAGGATACTCGGTTCGATTCCGCAGCCGGTATCGGTGACCGAAAGGCACACGTAGGAGCCGGCAGGCACCTCGTCGCCGTCTTTAGTGCGGACGGCATTCAGGTGGGTGGTGGTTACCTCCAGGGTGAGTCGGCCACCGCGCGGCATGGCGTCGCGGGCATTCACTACCAGGTTGAGGAGCACTTGCTCCACCTGCCCGGGGTCCGCCTTGATCCGAGCTTGGCCGGAAGGGCGGGTCACCAGCTCGATGTCCTCCCCGATCAGGCGTAAGAGCATCGAGTGGATGTTCGCCACCACCTCGTCTAGATGGAGCACCTGCGGTTGGATGATCTGCTTGCGACTCAGTGCCAGCAGCTGCCGGGTCAGCGCCGCTGCGCGCTCGCCCGCCTTCTGCACCTCCAGTAGTGGGTTGCGGAAGCTGGCGGGCAGTTCTGGCCGCTGGAGCAGGAGTGCCGCGTAGCCGTTGATGACGCCCAGGATGTTGTTGAAGTCGTGGGCGACCCCGCCCGCCAGGCGTCCCACGGCTTCCAGCTTCTGCGTGCGGCGAAGCTGCTCTTCCAGCGCCCGTCGCTCCGTTACGTCGGTCGAGATCCCGCCGACGTAGAGGTGGCCGTGGGCGTCGCGGACCGGAAACTTGATGGCCAGGTACTCGCGGGTCCCGCCGTCGGGCTGCGGTACCAGCTCATTGAACTCTTGCGGGCTGCCGATCCGGAGCATCTCCGCGTCATTGGCCCGGAAGGCGGCTGCGGTCTCTGGGGGGAATACCGCCTCCAGCGTTTTCCCGCGGAGCTCTTCCAGGGTGATCCCATAGGTCCGCTCGAATTGATGGTTGACGTAGATGTACTTCCCATCCGGATCGCGCATCATCGCGAGGGCTGGGGTGTGGTCCATGAACGCTGAGAAGCGGGCTTGCATCTCTTGAAGCGCCTGCTCGGAGCGAGAGCGGTCTACGAAGCGGGCCAATCGTTCCGCCACCATGCCCAGGGATTCGAACACATGCACTGGAATGGCGGTGTGAGAGAAGACGCCCAGGGCCCCGACGGCCTTACCGTCCGCCAGCAAGGGGTAACCGGCGAAGCCCTGGATGCTCTGTGAGACCGCCCAATCCCGGTGCGCCGGGTTACACGGCACATCGTTGTCCAGCAGCGGCTGACGCTCCGAAACCAGTCGCCCGATCTCCGTTTGGCCGACCTGCAGGAGGCGTCGCGGTCCGCTGACTTCCGAATGGAGCCCGGCACTGGCCTGCATCTGGAGGTACTTGCCGGTTGTGTCGAGGGTCCACACCCGCGCGAAGGCGATGGGAAGGTGCTTCACCAGTGGCTGCAGTGCCTCGCGGAGCGCACCGCCCAGTTCGGCATCGGCGGCCAGCGCGGAGCCGATCTCTTCCCGGATGGTTGCCAGCTCGGCTTGTTCCCGGAGGGCTTCCGCCTCCTGTTGCCGGGCGTGCAGCAGTTGTTCCTGTAGCTGGCGCCGTGCGGCTTCTGCCTGGGTGCGCTGGAGAGCCCCCGCGCAATAGTCCGCCAGCGCCTGCAGGGTGACGAGGTCTTCCTCGCCATAGGCCGCTACAGCGTAGCTCTGGATGGAGAACGCGCCCACTACCACCTCGCCGTTCCGTACCGGGACGCAGAGAATGGAGCCCGAGGGCCTCGATGTATCGCCGAACGGGAGTTCTGCATCGAAACGGGCTGCGGACGTGGGGAGGAGTAGATCGGCCACCTCCTCGGGGGTGCGGAGGATGAGGAGCGGGCCTTCGTGGACGGCTCGCTTGGCGAGGGGGCTGGGAACGATGTCCGGGTCCAGCGGGAGCACTTCCGTCCGCTGACCGTCCACCAGGTCGATGCTCAACACCGTGCGAGCCTGATCCCCCGCGGGATCGAACAGCTCCAGCCAGCAGGCATCCCAACCGAAAAGACGGTCTGCTACATCCAGGACGGTGCGCGCGGCCTCTTTCGGGGTGGTGGTAGCGTTCAGTAGTTGCCCCAACCCTAGAAAGGCCTCGTTCTGCGCCTCCACGCGCCGTCGCTCGGTGATGTCCTCCACCATCCGCACGGCAAACTGCGGCGCGCCGCGTTCATCTCGCACCGCGGAAGTGGTGAGGCGTCCCCACACGACGCGCCCGTCTTTGCAGAGATAGCGCTTCTCCAGTTGATATGCGCCACGGCGGCCGTCCATCAAATCCTGGAAGAGGCGCCAGTCCACCGCTACATCGTCCGGATGGGTGAACTCCGTGAACACCATCCAGACGAGCTCCTGCTCCGTGTAACCGAGCCACTGCCGGAAGGCGCGGTTGGTCTCGATCGGCCGGCCGTTGCGATCGGCCAGAACGATGCCGACGGCCGCCTCGTCGAAGATGGCGTGGAGTTGTGCCTCGCTTTCCAGCAGTGCGGACTCCGTGTGTTGAAGCAGAGCGCGAGCGGACTCCGGCTCGGTGGAATTGTTGCCGGCTTCCCGCGGCTCTCCGGCGCGTGGGCAGTCCAAAGCCGCTACCTCGCTGCTGGGCGACAAGCGGAGCTCCGCCACTACCGACAGCGACAGATCTTCCAGCAGATTCAGATCGGAGGTGGTCCAGTCCCGCGGCTGCAACTCCATCACTCCGAACGCGCCCACGCAGACCCCCGCAAGCAAGAGCGGCACCCCGAGATAGGCCGCTGCGTTCAAAGCTTCGCGCTCTTCCAACTCGGAGGCATCCGGTACCCGGAGTGCCTTTCCGCCGTCCACCACTCGCTGGCTGCAGGGGCCGGCCAGGCTTCCTACGCGTGTGTCGAGCCAGGATTCCGGAAGCCCGGCCGTGCTCCGGAGGTAGAGGCCGTCTGGCGCGGTCAGCGAGATCACCGCCGTGGGCGCCTGGAGCAGTCGGCTGGCGAGGCGGGTGAGGCGGTCCAGCGCGCCCTGCAGCGGGTCGTCCGGCCGCTCCGGCTCCTGGAGCGCACCCGAGGGGTCGGGGGTGTCGGTGGCGGACGAGGGGTGGTGACAGCTCATCAAGATCCGATCGGACGACTACGAGTACTTCAGGGGCTCGGTGTCGCCAGCCGCGTAGTTCGACGGTGGCTGCTACCTTCGCGTAACAACCGCAGCCGCAGCCCGCACCTGCCCAGATTATCGGCAGCTAGGACAACCAAGCGCTATTGACAGGAGCCTTCTTCCCGGCGTCGCCCGGATCCGTCGGAGCGGGAGACGCTGCGTCCGTGCGAGCCCACGAAAAGAGAAGCGGCCCTCCACCGCAAGGTGGAAGGCCGCTTCTCGATGGATGTGGATTGCCCGCGGAGGGATTCGAACCCCCGGCCCTTGGTTCCGAAGACCAATGCTCTAATCCACTGAGCTACGCGGGCAGGTAATTGGGGAGTGGCCCCGACGCCTCATTCTAACAGATCAGCCCGGGCGAAGGAAGAGGGGAAGTGGAGCATGCGGCCGGCCTGGCCATCAAGCGTTTGCCGTTTCGTGCCTTGGGGGACAATCCGTCGGTGCCAGTTTAAAGGATACTCATGCATTCGCCGCTTTTTCCCCGTTCTGCCGACCGACGACTATCCGCCTTCCGGTTGTCACCGCCACTTCTTTTGCTCCTCGGGCTACTGCTGACCGTCGCCGCGCCGCCGTGTCTCGCGCAAACTCCCTCGCCCGCGGCCGAACTGATGCCCCCACCCGCGGAAGTGCGGATGGCGACGCGGCCGTACCCCACCACGACCATCGTGCGTACGAACCACGCGGGATGGATGGAAGTGCGCGGTTATGTCACCTCCGCCCAAGAGTTGAAGGTGATCTGGCATATCGACGGTGGCGGGGAAGCGCTGTTGGAGGGCCGCTCCGCCTGGAGCCCGGAGGAGCCGTGGCGGGAACTGGGCCACTGGGGCCGCGGCACCTCGCAGCCGGGACGCGGCGAAACGACGATCCGGCTGGACGGTCCCACGCTGCTGCGCGCCCGTTCCCGGGCCGCGAAGTTTCCGCGCAGCGGTGTCGCCTCGGTGCGGCTGGACTACGTGCGCCACACGGTGGCCGTGCTGCGCGGCCCGGCCGGCGCGGTCCGCCATCCGGTGATCCTGGCCGAGGGATACGACCCGTTGAACACGCATGACTTCAACGATCCGGATCCGGCGCAGGACCCGCTGTTCGCGCGGCTGATTACGGAAGGGCGACGCAAGTACGGGCTGGATACGTGGCTCCTCGACTGGGGCGACGGGGGGGCGCCCCTGGAGGAGCAGGCTGAGGACTTTGCTGAACTGGCGCGCGGCATCCGGAGTTGGAACGGGGACCGCGACCAGACCGTTGCAGTGGGTGTCAGCATGGGAGCGGTCAGCTTACAGTACGCTCTGGCCGACGCCTCCGGGCATGGGGAGCGGTTGGGAGTACGCAAGTACGTCAGTATCAACGGACCGCATCAGGGCGCGTGGGTGAGTCCTCCGCTCCTTCGCTTTCTGTTCAAGCGCGCCGCTGCCGACCTTACCGTGGACCCGGGCAGTAGCTCGGAGGCAGTCGTGATCCGGCGTGGGCTGGCTAGCCCGGCGGCGCAGGAGTTGCTGATAGACGCCCCCCGGCACGACGCGTTCTACGGGCGGCTGCGGGCGCTTGGAAAGGACGGCTACCACCCGGATATCCCGCGTGTGGCGTTCAGCAACGGAACGCTGGCCCGTGAAGGCGCCGAGCTGGCGGACTTCGTGCGGGGTAAGGCGGAAACAATTCACCTGGTCACGCTGCGCCCGCTCTGGCTGCCGATCTGGATCCCGATCCATCGCACACGGCGGGAGTTTCGCTATGGCTCCTACCCCGGTGAGCTGCTGCCGATGAGCATGGCCACACCGGTCCGCGAGCACTTCCGCTTCTTCGGAATCTTCCGGTTCGATTTTCGCGCCACGTGGCACGCCATTCCCACCTTCATACCCACCCATAGTGCCCTCGACTTCCCCGAGGAACTGGTGGCGGGATCCGAACTGCGGCGCTACCGCTACAATCAGTGGCAAAAGAGCGCCTTCCCCAGAATGTACGTGGCCCGCGGCCGCAATCTCGCGCATGACGACACACAGGCGGATTGGATCGACCCCCGCACCGGAAAAGGCGCCCCCGCCGGCGAGAATGCGGTGTTATACGAAATCAGCCACTGATGCGGAGGTGGCGACTGCCTTCAGTCTCTTGCGAGTTGATTTGAGCGCAAACTCCGCAGAATCCAACCAACGGAGTAGAGTGTGGGGATATGGGCGGGTGGGAGGATGGGAGTGTGGGAGAGTAGGATAAGATCCGGCCCCGACCTGGGAGCGTTTCCGGCACCTCCTCCCACCCGCCCATCCGCCTTCCAGCGTTGGTTCCGCTGGCGCGTAAGCCGCGGTGGCAGTTCGTCGGGGCGCCGGGGAACAGCGGTCTAGCGGAGTGCGCGCATCGTGGCCACGTCGCTGCCGCGGCGGGGCCAATTTAGCGTTCGGCCACCGTCATCGTCCCCGTCCGGTCCCCGGCTGTAGACGCGTGGCTCGGGCGAGTGGGGGTGGTAGATCAGCGGCTGCTCCACGAATGGGTCTACCGGAACCGTGGGCAGAACCGTCGGTGCCAACTGGGAGAGGGATGATGGCGACCGGCCGCCGTGCCCGGCCTGGTAGATTCGAATCGCGAGACGGGCCTCCAGCACGCGCCACGCGGCGTCTCGCTCCAGCCAGCAGCACCACGCGTGGTCGCTCGCGGGGGCGAGCCATTGGTTGAGCGGGTCGTCCGGCACCTGGGGCTGCGGCCCTGCGCTTACGAAGGGTGCCCTGGAGCGCTGGATCGACGCGTCCATATATCGCCGCAAGTCCTCCACAACCTTCCGCTTTGGCGTAAGTAAGTAGGTCGCGCTCATCCGCAAATCCGGCCCGTAGCCGATACTGCGCCCGAGTTGCTCGGCGGTCGGGCTCTTTAGCAGGGCGGGAACAAGGGCCAGATACTCGTCGCGTTGGCCGGTCAACACCTGGCTGAAGGTGAGCGCGTGCGCGTCGAGCTTTCGCATCCGTTCCAAGGCGTCCCCTGCCGACCGCGCATCGAGCCGATCGACCAGTGCGTACAGCGGAGGCAGAGCCAGCTCGTGGATCGCCACGCCGGTCGTCGCGTGGGCCATCGCGCCTCCGAGGGGGGCATCGCTGCCCAGGCGCAAGCAGTCGAGGTAGCTGCCGGCGGCCTCCCGCAGACGACCATGCGTTTCGGCTGACTTCCCTTCCTGCACCAGCAGCCCGGCTAACCGGCGGAAGCTCGCCAACTCCGGCAGCGGCTGCGTGGCTGAGGCGAGCGGCGGGTTGAAGTATCGATGCGAGAAGCCGCGCCGCAGTCGCTGGAGCGCCGGACCGTTCGCTGCCAGGATCCGCGGGCGCGCGCTTTGCGGCGTCCGGTCTTTACGTCCGGGAAGCGGCGCGTCTGCAGAGAGCAGGCCCGCGGCGGCGACGTAATCATCGTAGGCGTTGGCAGAGGGGAGCGCGGCAACTGGTCGGGAGTAGACGGGGGTCTCGTTGGCGTAGCGCCACCAGCCGCCGGCCATTAGCAGTAGGACCGACACCAGGACCAGCAACGCCAGCAGGGTTTGTCTTCGAGTGCTCATGCTTACGTTGCAAGACGGCCGTCGGCGCCGCGGGGTTTCTCCCGGCGATCCCCCGCCAGACGCCCGCAGCGGTCTACTGTAACCTTTTCGGCGTAGGGCTCATCTTATCCGTGATGCGCAGCGTGCTCCGACCCGTATGGATCGGACTGGTGGGTGTGAAAGGTGTCCTTGAGCATGTCTCTAGGCCCGCGAGTCGAGGCCGCCGGACGGGCGGGAGTGGCGGAAGCCCTCCCTGCTACCGAGCCGGTGGGCCGGGTCGACTCCGACCTCAATCTGATCCGGGCCTTCCGAGCCGGCGACGAAGCCGCGTTCGACCGGTTGTTCGCCAAGTACCAGGAGTACGTGTACAACGTCTGCCTGGGCGTGCTGGCGAACTCGGACGACGCGCGCGATTGTACGCAGGAGACGTTCTTGCGGGTCTACCGCAAGGTGGGCGAGTTCCGGGCGGAGGCCGCCTTTTCCACCTGGCTCTACCGCGTGACGGTCAACGTCTGCGTGGGGCAGCTCCGGAAGCGGCCCCGCGGGGCAGTGACCTCACTGGAGGAGGAGAACGTGCGTGAGATTGCGGACGACGCGCCGGAGCTCTGGTCTGGTCCGGTGCGCCAGGTGGACGAGCAGCTGGTGCGGGACGTAGTGGCGGAGCTGCCGGAAGATTACCGGGTGCTCCTGGTGCTCCGTTATTTTCAGGACCTCTCCTACGATGAGATGATCCAGGTGCTCGGGTACAACATGTCACAGCTCAAGGTGAAGCTGCATCGAGCGCGGCGGGCTTTCGCTCGAAAGTGGGCTGCCCGAGAGCAGTCGGCGGTGGGACTGGGATGAAGTGCGGACAGGCTGAAAAGTGGATGGATGCGGCGCTGGACGAGCTGTCCGGCGGAACGGACTTCGTGCCGGCGGGCTGGACGGCCCAGCGGCGTGCGGAGCTGGAAATGCACCTTTCCGGGTGCGCGGCCTGCCGCGCGCAGTGGGAAGTGCTCCGCTCCGCCGAGGCCGTGCTGCGGGTACCGAAGCCTGTCCCTCCTCCCGAAAGCCTCCTGGCCGATTTCCGGCAGCGCCTCGCCGCGGAAGAGCGGCGAGAAGAGCGTCCGGCGCAGCGAGATGCGCGGCGCGGCTATGGATGGCGCTGGCTGTGGCCTCTGGGTTCTGTAGCCGCGGCCGGGGTGGCGGCTGCCGCCGTGTTTGTGCTCAACATCCAGGCTCCCATGACCCCGATGCAGGAGATCAAGAGTCCGGAGCATCGAGATTATCGCACGGTGTCGCCGGCACCGGTCGCTATGGCTCCGCGAGCTGGTAAGCGGAAAGTTGCCGTATCGAGTCCGGCCGTATCCTTACCGAAAGGCAAGACTACTCTCGCTGATCGGGGCAGGCCCACGCCGCAGCGGATTGCATCCGCCCCCAGCTTCGACGGGGCGATGCGCCCGGTCACACCGCAAATGCCCATCCGCGCCCCGGTTGCGGAGCGGGGTGCCGCGCCGCCGGGGGATACGATGCATCCCCAGACGGAGGCGCGCGACCTGGATCGGTTGGCGGGCAATCACCCCAAAGAGTCACTGCGCAACGACGCACCGATTGCCGAGCAAGAATCGAAGTCGCAGCTCACGCCACTCCGTGCGGAGTCGCAGGCACGGGGAAAGCCAGCGCTGTCCAAAGATATCGTGGGGCTTGCCGAGAAGCCGAGTGTTTACTTCAGGCAGCACGCAGAGGCGAACTCCCTGCAGCAGAAGCAATTCGGAAGCCAGGTCGGGACCTCCGCGCAGCTCTCGTCCGTTTCGAAACAGCTCAGCCAGAGCGCGACTCTGAACAATGGCAGCGCCCTGGAGGCTCAGAACAGCGAAATCTATTACGCGCAGGTGCCCGCAGAGCCCACCCCGGTGGAGCTGAGCGTGTCCGCTGCGGTGCTGAACGCGCTGCAACGCCCGGTGGAGGTGCGCACGCAAAACGTTCGAGTGGACGACCTGGCGCTGCAGCTTTCAACCGATGCCGACGTGGAGGTGAAGGTCGATCCGCAAGCCGGCCGGATGAGCGTGACCCTCGGCGAAACCGGCGCGCCGCTCTGGCGGGTGCTGGAGGACGTGGCGCGGCAAACCCAGATGGAGATCTACCCGAGCGATAACACGCTGCTCCTCCGGCCATCCAAGCAGGCCAACCTGGCGCTTGGGTTGGCAGTGACGGATAAAGTGGAACCCAGGCGCTATCCGGACGCGCGGTCGAAAAAGGAGCTGAACTACCCGTCGGGGAGGTTCCGGCAGGATGCGAAACCGCCGGCAGAAGCGCCTACTGCGCCTGGTGGATCCCCCACGCCGGCTTCTGCGCTGGCCCCCGCTCCGCGCGGTCCGGCCGGTGGTGCGGGTGGCGGATTGGGTGGGTTTGGCGGCGGCGCTGGGGGCGGCTTCGGCCGGAATTTGCGGACAAGCCCTCGTTCCGCGCCATCTTCCGCACCGTTCATAGGCACGCGCCTTGCGTATTCCAGCCGCCAGCCGGACCGGAAGTACTGGCCGGCGGCCTGGGGCAATCTGCCGGAACGGGGCTTCGAGATACCCACTGCGGAAGAACTGCCGCCATTGATCCTGGCTCCGGTCCAGGTAGGCAAGGCGCTGACTAACGAGGTGCCGCAGGTACGCCTGCGGCGGACCGCGCCCGCGAAGCCTGCGGCAAAGAAAGCGCGCTCCTCACGCTGATCGCCGTGTCCAACGGCTCGGGAATTGACAATTGCAAATTGTCAATTCCCCCTCTCAGCTACTGCGTCAGGTTTGGTTGGCGTAGGTAGGTGGGACGCGGAGGCAGAGACGGCGGGTGCACGATCCCGCAGACCACGTTCGTGGCGCGCGCCCACATGCCGAGGACATTCCCCTTCTCGTCCGGATGCACGCGGTTGGAGAGGCCGATGATGAAGCTCTGGCTGTAGGGGTCCACCCAGATATAGGTGCCGGTGAAACCGGTGTGGCCGAAGCTGCCGATCGGCATCAGGTCGCCCCGCACGTGGGAATAGGGCGAGTCGATGTCCCAGCCGAGCCCGCGGACCGGGAGCCCGGCGGGCGTGTGCGGCGACGTCATCTCGCGTATGGTTACCGGCCCGAGGGGGTAGTGCTTGCGGTCGCCGTTGTCGCTGCTCAGCAGCATCCAGGCAAAACGGGCCAGATCGTCGCCCGTGCTGAACAGCCCGGCGTGACCCGCGACACCGCCCATCACGGCGGAGTTCGGATCGTGCACCTGCCCCTGGAGGTAGGCACCGTTCCACAGGGTGGCGGGAGCCGCGCGGAGGCGGTGCTCGGCGTCCGGATTGAACCCGGTATCGCGCATCTTCAACGGGGTGAAGATGTGGCGCTGCGCGTACTGGTCCAGGGGTTCTCCGCTGATCCGCCGCACCAATTCACCCAGCGTAATGAAGCCGAGGTCGCTGTAGACGAACTTGGTGTCCGGCGGGTTCTGGAGGGCCGTGGCGGCCAGCTTCGGCAGGATCTGCTCCCGGTAGTCCTGAATGGCGGGCCCCTTCGGATCACCGAACGCTTTCCGGTAGTTGTCCCAAGACGGCAGCCCGGACGTGTGCGTCATGAGCTGGCGCACCGTAACCGCTTCCTTACCGTTCTGCTTGAATTCCGGCCAATACTTGGACACGGGATCGCGCAGCCGCAGCTTCCCCTCCTCCACGAGCGACATCACGGAGCTTGTGGTGGCGATGACCTTGGTGAGCGAGGCGAGGTCGAACACCGTGTCCACCGTCATCGGCGTGCGCTCCGGCTTGAGCGAGCGCGATCCGAACGCCTTGCGGTAAACGATCTTCCCCCGGTGACCCACCAGGAACACGACACCCGGCGTTTCGCCCGCGTCGATGGTCTCCTGGGCTACCCGGTCCAACCGGAGCCAGGGGTCTTCCTTTGCCGCTGCCCGCCGTGGCTGGGCCACGGTGGCAAAGAGCAACAATCCGGCGAATAGGGCGAGAAATGGGCGTCTGGTCATGGCGTCTGGGTGGGGGTCAGGGCAAGCATCCCCACCATTGTAGCCGACCCGCTCTACGGATCGGCAGCATCCACGACAACCCAACGGGCTGCGGTTCGAAATCCCCAACGCCTGAAGGCCTGAACACCCTCACGGTACTTCATAAGCGACTGTCGGTTAGAGGAATAGTCGAGCGTGCCTGGTCCAGAAGCCACTCCCGGACGGTGCGGATCCAACTCAACTCGCCTTTGAC
>Ga0255338_1003786_pt1 | contig 17239 bp, 15 predicted proteins | sample MeOH1_35cm_T4_19_FD_203715 | JGI IMG/M metagenome (GOLD analysis project Ga0255338, IMG submission 203715) | Sandy soil microbial communities from University of British Columbia, Vancouver, Canada - MeOH1_35cm_T4_195 | ecosystem: Engineered > Artificial ecosystem > Sand microcosm > Unclassified ...
GCGCGTCGGCGACTTCCTTGGGCATGTAGGTCTCGTCGTGCTTGGCCAGCACCCGCTTGGCCTCGAACACGCCGTCGGCGCGGTACGAGCCCTCGGCCACGATCCCCTGGCCCTCGCGGAACAGGTCCGGCAGGTCGCCCTGGTAGTGGACGCGATCGGCCGAGACCTTGTCCTGGACCGTGAATTCCACCCGGCCGTCCGGATGCTTCACCACCGAGCCGGCGGTCACCAGGCCGCCCAACTGGATCGCCCGGCCTGGCTCGGGCTTCGCGGCCGCGGCCTGGGAGGGCGTGTAGAATAGCGAGATCGAGTCGCGCATGCCCCAGAGGGTCAGGCCCACGGCCACCGCCACCACGGGCGCGATCACCGAGAGCAGGAGCAAGCGCGTGCGCGCCTTGCGGGATTTCGGCAGGAAACTCATCGCATCGGCTCCGCTCGCGCGGCCTCGTCCAACTGTTGCGCCACCTGCGGGCGCCCGGCGTAGCGGGCTCGGGCGCTGGCGTAGGCGGCGTCGCGTTTCTCAGTATCGCCCAGGACGGCGTAGGCGCGAACCAGCTTCACCCAGCCTTCCGCATCGTCGGGGTTGGCCTCCAGCTTGGCGGCCAGGCTCGCGACCATGCCCTGGATCATGGCCAGCTGCTGAGGATCGGCCGTCACGGACGAGGCCTTGCCATCCAGCTTGGCGATGGCGCCCTGGACCGCCGCGCGGCGGTCCGCCTCCTCGGGCGGCAGGTCGGCCAGCAGGCCCTGGAGATCCGCCTTCGCCTCGGCCGTCTTGCCGGCGTCGGCCTTGGCCTCGGCCAGGAAGTAGCGGGCGGTGGGGTTCCTGGGGTCCAGCGCCAGCAGGCGGGTGAAGGCGGCCTGGGCGTCGGCGTCGACCTTGCCCTGGGCCTCATAAACCTCGGCCTCGCCGAGCATCTGCCAGATGTCGGGACGTCGCGGCGCCAGGGCCGCGGCGCGGCGCAGCGCGCTGACGGCCGCCACGGGGTTCTGCGAGGCGCCCTCGGCCAGGCCCAGCAGGCGGAAACCCTCGGCCTCGTTGGGCCGAGCGGTGGTGGCCTGGCGCAGGACCGCGGCGATCTCAGGCGCCGTCAGAGACGCCAGGTCGGAGCTGCGCCACCGGTCCAGGCGCGCGGCGAATGGCTGGTCGGCCAGTCCCGGGGAGCCCAGCTTGAGGTAGAGACCCAGCGCCAGGGCCGGCGCGGCGATCGCGGCCAGCAGCACGACCCTGCGCACGCGCGGGTCGGCGGTCCAGACCTGGACTGGGGCGTCCGTGGCGGCCAGCAAGCGCCGCGCGGCCTCGGCGTGGGCCGCCTTGCGCTCGGCCTCTTCCATCAGGCCGCGTTCGGCCAGTTCGTCGATCTCGGAGAGCTGGCGGCGATAGAGGACGGGAGAAGGATCCGCGACCTGGGCCTGGGCGGCGGCGCCGGCGGCGCGGAACAGGATCAGACCCGCCGCGGCGGCAGTGAGGACGCCGACCACAGCCCAGAAGACCAACATGGCCGGGCGTGTAGCCGAAAGCGGCGGACGGCGCGAGTGAGACTCTTAGTCTTCGCCGCGATGCGCGTGATCGGGATGCAGGGCCGCGTGCGCGCGGCGGCGGACCAGGTCGCCCGCCTTGTCGCCGCGAATGAGGTGATTGAAGTCGGCGGCTTGCCGCAGGAAGGCCGCGGCGATCTCCCGGTCCTCGACCTCGTCGGTGCGAACGAGGTCCAGGACCTCGTCCACATAGTGGTCCAGATACTCACCCAGCTTCTCGACCATCTTGTTGCGGGCGGAGGAGAAGCCGCCGTAGTTCGCCGCAGTGCGCAGCTCGTCCGAGAACGACAGCAGGGTAGTGGCGCAGGCCACCAGGCGCGGCTCGGGCGCGGCGTCCAGGCGCGGGATCTGGCGACGAATCCGCTGGTTGCGCGGCGCGTACATGGGCAAGGCCTCGACGGCGGCCTTCTCGGCGTCGCGGAGGCGCGCCTCGACCGCGGCGGCCAGACTGGCCCTCTGCTTCTGCACCCGCTGCCCCCAGCCGTCGTCGCGATGCAGGTCCACCGAGGTCTCGATCTCGGTGATCTGCTGGACGATCAGCTCGACCAGCTTCGCCGCGGCGCGGCCGGCCGGCGGACCGTCGTCGCCCTTGAGGCCGCCGATCGTGCGCAGGGACCCGTCGATATCGGCCAGCAGGCCCTCGCCGAACGCCGCCATCTCGGAGTCGGCCAGATAGCCCTCTGTCGGCTTGTCCATCACCGCGGAGATCACCCGCAGCACCATCCAGGGATAGGCCATCTGCGCGGCCAGCATCTCGAAGAAGCGCGGGCCGGCGTCGTCGTCGATGGCGACGGCGTCCTTGTAGGCCAGGCGCGAGCCGGCCTTGGTCTCTCCGCCAGGATGGGCCAGCCACTCGGCCAGTCGCGGCGCGGCGCGGCGCACCACCGGCGCGATGTCGAGGCAGGCGGCCAGTTGCTCGGCCCCGCCGGGGCGGGCCTGGTCGCAGAGTTCGGCCGCCGTGCGATACTCCGACGCCTCGCGGGCGCGGACGCCGGCGGCGGCGGTCGCCGTGATCTGGTCCTGGGCTTCCGTCACCAGGTGCTGCGGCGTGTCCCGTTCGGCGGCCTCACGGATCAGCGCGATGGCGTCGATCTCGACATTGCGCACCCCGCGCCAGAGCAGGCCAAGGACGCGGGAGGGGAAGGTCAGGCGGTGCGGATCGTCGCCGGCGCCGGCGCACATCGGCGCCACGGGCTGCAGTATGCTGTTGCGCAGGGTGCGGTCGTAGACCTCGACCTCGACCAGCCGCTTCACGCCGCCAAGGGCGCTATGATCGCTGGTTTCCGCAAGCGCCTGGCGCAAGCTTCCGACGACCCGGTCGGGCGCGGATTCCACCAGGGTGCGGATGATCCCGATGTTGCGCTCAGACAGCGCCGACATGTGCCTCTCGATTCCGGCAGAACGCCGTTAGGCAGGGAAGATGCCTTCATGCCAGTTAAGGCTTTACGAAGTCTAGGCTTTTTCAGCCTTCGGCGCGGGGCAGATCGACCGCGACCAAAAGTCCGCCGAGGCTCGAATCGCCCAGATCCAGCGACCCGCGGTAGGCGCGGGCCAGCTCGTCGATGATCGAGAGGCCCAGGCCCGACCCCGGCGCATTCTCGTCCAGCCGCGCGCCGCGACGGATCACCTCGTCGCGCCGGTCGGGGGGCAGGCCGGGGCCGTCATCTTCGACCGTCAACCGCATGCGCTCCGGCCCCGTGGCGGCGGCGCGGACCCGCACTTTACGGCGGCCGAACTTGCCGGCGTTCTCCATGGCGTTGCCGGCGATTTCCATGAAGTCCTGGCGCTCGCCCAGGAACCAGAGGTCGTCGGGCGCGTCCCAGTCGATCTCGACGCCCTTGCCTCGGAAGATCCGCTCGAGCGTGCGGGCCAGTTCGTCCAGCACTTCGGCGACCGAGGTCCGCTCACCCTGGCCGCCCTGGCTGCGCGCCGCGGCGCGGGCCCGGCGCAGGTGATGATCCACCTGCTGGCGCATCACCTCGGCCTGACGGGTGACTACCTCGGCCAGCGGGCCAGGCCGCTGGCTGGCCTCGGTGATCATCACCGAGATCGGGGTCTTCAGCGCGTGGGCCAGGTTGCCCACGTGGGTGCGCTGGCGTTCCACGGTCTCCTGGTTGTGGGCGACCAGGGCGTTCAGTTCGTCGGTCAGCGGCCGAAGTTCCGAGGGATAGTCCGCCTGCAACCGTTCCGCCTTGCCCCGGCGCACCTCGGCCACCTCGTGGCCCAGTCGGAACAGCGGCTGCAGACCCACCCGCACCTGCACGATCACGGCGACGATCAGGCCCAGGCCCAGCAGGGCGAAGGCGATGGCGGTGGTGGTGAAGAAGTTGCGGACCTCGCGGTCGATGGGCCGGCGATCCTCGGCGGCGATGAACACCAGCGGGGCGTCGCGCCCGGGCAGGCTGGTCCAGCGGGCCACCACCCTGAGGCGCTCGCCCGGCTGCACCCCCGGCGCATCGAAGGCGATGGGCTTGCGGGGATTGGCCCTCAGGCGCGCCGGCAGGTCGGCCGGTATCTTGAGCGCGGAGTCCCAGAGCGAACGCGACGGCACCAGGCTGCGCACGCCACCTCCTTCGACCGGCTCGGCGATGTCCCAGTAGCGGCCGGAATAGGCGCGGAGCGCCCGCTGGTCGGTGAGCGCGGGGGCCACCACCTCACCGGCCTCGATCGTCGAGCCGGAGATCAGGTTGTCGATCAGGTCCGAAAGGCTGGCGTCGAACCGGCGCAGCGCCGCCTGCTGGAACAGCAGCGCCAGCACCACCGCGGCGATCACCAGGGCCGCGAAGCTCCAGCCGACGGCCAGGAGCGCCAGCCGGCGAGCAAGCGAGGGACGCGTCAGGCCCTCGGGGAGCCTCACGAGTTGGCGGTCTCGCTGTCGACCTCGTCCGCCGGGCAGATCAGGCGATAGCCCAGACCGCGGACGGTCTCGATGCGGTCCGACCCGATCTTCTTGCGCACCCGGCCGATGAACACCTCGATGGTGTTCGAATCGCGGTCGAAGTCCTGGTCGTACAGGTGCTCGACCAGCTCGGTGCGGCTGATCACCCGGCCCTGGTGCATGATCATGTAGTGCAGCAGGCGGTATTCCAGCGAGGTGAGCCGGAGCGGCTCGCCGTTGACGCTGGCCCGGGCGGCGCGCGGGTCGAGGCGCAGGCCGCCGCAGCTGAGGCTTGGGCTGGCGTGGCCGGCGGTGCGGCGCAGCAGGGCGCGCAGGCGGGCCAGCAGTTCCTCGGTGTGGAACGGCTTGGTGAGGTAGTCGTCGGCGCCGGCGTCGAAGCCGGCGACCTTCTCGCTCCAGGCGCCGCGCGCGGTCAGGATCAGGACCGGCGTGGCCATGTTCTCGCGCCGCCAGCGCTCCAGCACCGACACCCCGTCAACCTTGGGCAAGCCCAGGTCCAGGATCACGGCGTCATAGGGCTCGGTCTCGCCCAGGAACTGGGCTTCCTCGCCGTCGGGCGCATGATCGACCGCATAGCCAGCATCGGCCAGCGCCAGCTTCAGCTGCCGCGACAGGTCCGGATCGTCTTCAACAAGCAGGATGCGCACGTCCGCGTCCCTTCTTTCTCAAGGATTCAAAGAGCTCAGCCGCCCTGGCGTCCGATGACCTGGCCCGACTCGGCGTCCACGACGAAGACCACCACGCGGCCGTTCTCCATCTGCCACTGAACGTAATAGGCGGGCCTCCCGCCTGCGTCGCCCATGGTGCTGTTGAGGTGGCGACCGGGATAGCGCTGCGCAAGCATGCTCAGAACGCGCGAGAGCGGCACCTGGCGCCGCGCCTGGTCCTGACCGCCGCCGCCGCCGACCAGCACCAGACGGCCGCCGTCACGCGCCTCCGCGACGACCGGCGTCGTGGCGGCCGCGAGGAGGACGGCGATGGCGAAGAGGCGTTTCATGCAACCCGTCCTAAGCGCACGCGACTGAACCCGGCCTGAACGCCGGTATCAGGGTTCCTTAGCTTAAGCGCGCCGCTTCGGCGAATAGGGCCGCTTGGCCTTCTGGTCTTCGGCGAATGCCTCGAAGGCGGGATCGGCCGCCTCCGGAAGGGTCACCTCGAGGCGGGCGAAGAGGTCGCCGCGGTGGCCTCGGCTGTCGGACAGGCCCCGGCCCTTCAACCGTAGGCGCGTGCCCGTGTTGGAGCCCTTGGGCACCGTGATGTTCACCGGGCCATCGGGAGTCGGCGCCTCGACCTTGCCGCCCAGCACGGCGTCGTAGAAGGCCACCGGCAGGTCCATGACCAGGGTGTCGCCCTCGCGCTTGAAGATCGCGTGCGGCTGGACGGCGATCTCGATGAAGGCGTCGCCGGGCCCGGAGCGGCCGGGCGCGCCCTGGCCCTTCAGGCGCAGTGTCTGGCCGTCCTGGGCGCCCTTGGGAATGGTCACGTCGATGGTGCGGCCGTCCGAGAAGGCGATGCGGCGCTTCCCGCCGCGGATCGCATCGACCAGATCGATCTCCAGCCTGGCCCGGGTGTCGGCGCCGCGCTGGGAGAAACCGCCGAAGCCGCCGCCCGCGCCGCCGGGACGTGCGCCTCGGCCGCCCCCGAACATCTCGCCCAGGATGTCGCCCAGGTCCGCGCCCTCGAAGGTCTCGGTGCGAAACCCGCCGCGCCCGTCGCGCTGGCCGAAGCCACCGGGCCCCGGACCCGCGCCCCAGGGGGCGCCGCCCCCGAAGCCCGGGGCGGTCTCGCGACCGTCGTTGTCGATCATACCGGCGTCGAACTTCTTCCGCTTCTCCACATCGCCCACGATGTCGAAGGCCGCGCTCACCTTCTTGAAGCGCTCCTCGGCGGCGGCGTTGCCGGGATTGGTGTCCGGGTGGTTCTCTTTCGCGAGCTTGCGGAACGCCTTGCGGATCTCGTCCGAAGTCGCTGTCCGGGATACGCCCAGCTCCTGATAGGGGTCGCGCGCCAAGCTCGTCAGAATCCTCGAAAGACCACGATGGGAGTGTGAGTTCTAGATTGGGCGGCGGGTTCCGTCACGCAAGGGTGAGTGTGATAAATTGATCACACCCGGACGGCCCATCAGTCGTCCCCCCGCTCGATCATCAGGTCCCAGGCGGCGAAGTCCAGGGCGTCCTCCGGATCCTTCAGCACCGTCTCGCTGATCGTCTGCCCCCGGACCGAGATACCCGCCCGGTGCACGCTCTCGGGATCACCCGATAGCAGCGGGTGCCAGTCCGCCAGCTCGCGGCCCTCGTGCAGGCGGCGGTAGGCGCAGCTGAGCGGCATCCACTCCAGCGCCTCGATGTTGTACGGCGTCAACTTGATGCAGTCGGGCACGTGCTTGTGTCGCTGGGCGTAGTTCGAACAGCTGCAGGCGGCCGAATCGAACAGCTTGCAGTGGACGCGGGTCGGGATGACCTCGCCGGTGTTCTCGTCCTCGAAGCGCACCAGGCAGCACAGCCCGCAGCCGTCGCAGAGGCTTTCCCACTCCGCAACGGTCATCTGCTCGAGGGTCTTCCGACGCCAGAAGGGTTCACCCGCCATGGCGCGCATGTAAGCCGGCGAGGCTTGCGACAGAAGCGCGAACTTGCGTCGCAGCCGAGAGCCTCTATGTGGAGCGCCTCCATGAGAGCTCCGATCCTCGCCTTGAAAGAGGTCCGTCTGGCCGACGGGCCGACGATGCTGTTCGACGGCGTCGACCTCGCGCTGGATGTGCGGACCCGCGCCTGCCTGGTCGGCCGCAACGGCGCCGGCAAGTCGACCCTGCTGCGCATCCTCTCCGGCCAGATCGAGGCCGACGCCGGGGAGCGGACCGTCACGCCCGGAACCCGTATCGCCTATGTACCGCAAGAGCCGGAGATCGCCGGGGCCACGGTGCTGGACCACGCCACCTCCGGCGGCGCGCCGGCCCACCAGGCCGAGGCGGCGCTGCAGGCCTTCGGGATCGACCCCGCCAAGGGCGCCAGGGGCCTGTCCGGCGGCGAGACCCGGCGCGTGGCCCTGGCCAAGGCGTTCGCGGAAGACCCCGACGTCATCCTGCTGGACGAGCCCACCAACCACCTGGACATCCTGGCCATCGAGGTGCTGGAAGCCGAGATCGCCGCCAGCCGCGCCGCCGCCCTGATCGTCAGCCACGACCGCGCGTTCCTAGAGCGCGTCACACAGCGCTGCTTCTGGCTGGAGCACCGGCTGGTGCGCCGCCTGGACGCCGGATTCGCCGGATTCGAGGATTGGGTCGCCAAGATCGAGGCGCAGCAGGCCGAGGAGGCCCGCCGCCAGGATAAGCTCCTGGAGCGCGAGCAGCACTGGATGGAACGCGGCGTCACAGCCCGGCGCGCCCGCAACGAGGGCCGCCGCCGCCGTCTGTTGGCGCTGCGCGAGGACAGGAGCGCGCGTCTGCGGGAAAACCGCGGCAGCATGAGCATCGGCCTGGACTCCTCGGGCGTCTCCGGCAAGCGGGTGGCCGAAGCCAAGGGGCTGTCCAAGTCTTTCGGCGAGCGGGTGATCCTGAAGGGCTTCTCCACCCGCATCCTGCGCGGCGACCGCGTGGCCATCGTCGGCCCGAACGGGGCGGGCAAGACCACGCTGGTGAAGCTGCTGCTGGGCGAACTGGCGCCCGACGAGGGCGAGGTGAAGCTGGGGACCAACCTGGCCATCACCTATATCGACCAGTCCCGCGCGGCCCTGTCGCCCGAGATGACCCTGAAGGACGTGCTCACGCCCCTGGGCGGCGACCAGGTGCTGGTCCGCGGCCAGCCGAAGCACGTCAACGCCTACGCCAAGGAGTTCCTGTTCAAGGAGAGCCAGCTCCGCCAGCCCGTGCGCAGCCTCTCGGGCGGCGAGCGCAACCGCCTGCTGTTGGCCCGCGCGCTGGCGAACGCCGCCAACGTGATGGTGCTGGACGAGCCCACCAACGACCTCGACATGGACACCCTGGACCTGCTCGAGGACCTGCTCGCCGACTACGAGGGCACCCTGATCCTGGTCAGCCACGACCGCGACTTCATCGACCGGCTGGCCACTTCGACGATCGGCCTGGACGGGACCGGCCGCGCGGTGGAGACGCCCGGCGGCTGGCAGGACTTCCTGAGCCAGAACCCCGGCTTCTTCGGCGCCCCGCCCAAGATCGAGCCGATCAGATCCCAGCCCAAGCCCTCCGCCCCCAAGGCCGCAACCGCCAAGCTCTCCTACAAGGATCAGCGGCGGCTCGCGGAGCTGGAGACCCTGATCGCCGACATGCCCGGCAAGATGGCGGCCCTGGAGACCGTCTTGGCCGATCCGAACCTCTATTCCCGCGACCCGGCGGCCTTCGACCGGTTCAGCCGGGCGCTGGAAGCCGCGCGCGCGCAGCTGGCCGCGGCCGAGGAAGAATGGCTCACGCTCGAAGAGCGCCGCGAAGCTCTCGAATCCAGCCGCTGAGGACCCTCTCCCAGCTTTCCTGTGGATGGGCGAGCACCGTTGATTCCATGGTCGGAATTCGCAGGGGTGCGGCGGTTATCAACAGGTCTGACACAGGTTTTTGACAGCCCCGCGACACCGGCCGCCGGAAGCCGCCTTGCGTCACAAAAGCTTCGGGAGCACCGTCTCCTTGCCGACAGGAACTGCGGCGCGGGCGACGGAGAAACCGGCAACGGCGGACCCCAAACCAAGCGAGCGGAGTGACTGATCCAAGGCGAGAAACCGGGGCGACCCGGGATCGGACCGGAAGATCCTTCACCCTCGACCAGGAATGAAACGGGGCGACTCGAGACTGAACTGGACGTTGACCTAGAGGCGCAGGTCCCCCAACGGATCTGTATGAGAGGGCGACGCTACGGGCGACCGGAGCGCCGCCCTCTTGCTATCTGGGCCATGCCAGCGCTTGGAAGCGCCGCCGCAGCGCCCTACCCTCGGCGCGCTTCAAGTCGAGGGCCTCATGAAAGCTTTGCGTACCCTGGTGCTGGCGGTCGCCGCTCTGCTGGCCGCCTGTTCGCCCGCCAAGAAGGAGGCCCAGGCCCCAGCGGCGAGCGCGCCCGTCACCATCCGCTTCGCCACCGACTGGCGCGCCCAGGCCGAGCACGGCGGCTTCTACCAGGCCCTGGCGTCCGGCGAGTACGCCAGGCGCGGCCTGGACGTGAAGATCGTCCAGGGCGGCCCTGGCGTGAACGTGCCCCAGCTCCTGGCTGCGAACGCCGTCGAGCTGGGCATGGGCTCCAACAGCTTCATCGTCATGAACCTGGCCCAGGAGGGCGTTCCGGTGAAGGCGGTCGCGGCCTTCATGCAGAAGGACCCGCAGGTCCTGATGGCCCATCCGGGCACGGGCGTGGAGACGATCGCCGACCTGAAGGGTCACCCGATCCTTCTCTCGGACGCCTCCGTCACCGCCTTCTGGGTCTGGCTGAAGGCGAAGTACGAATTCACCGACGACCAGGTGCGCAAGTACACCTTCAACGCCGCGCCCTTCCTCTCCGACAAGCGCGCCGCCCAGCAGGGCTATGTGACCTCCGAGCCCTACACGATCGAGAAGCAGGCGGGGATGAAGCCCAAGGTCTTCCTGCTGGCCGACGAGGGCTACCCCGGCTACGCCACCATGGTGCTGGCCACCGACGGGCTGATCGCCAGGAACCCGGCGGCGGTGCAGGCCTTTGTCGAGGCGTCCGCCAAGGGCTGGACCGACTACCTCACCGGCGACCCGACCGCCGCCGACGCCCTGATCCGCAAGGACAATCCCGAGATGACCCAGGACGTCCTCGACCAGGCCCGCGAGAAGATGCGCAGCTACAAGATCGTCGAGGGCGGCGAGGGCGCGCCGGTCGGCGCCATGACCGACGCCCGCTGGAAGACCTTCTTCGACGTCGCCTCCGGCCAGGGCGTCTATCCGAAGACCCTGGACTACAAGAAGGCCTACACCCTGCAGTTCTCCCCGAAGTGACCGTCGCGGCGCTCAAGGACGTCGAGGTCGACTACGACCGGGGCCGAGCGCTGGGGCCGGTGAGCCTGGAGATCGGCGCGGGCGAGGCTGTGGCGCTGGTCGGGCCGTCGGGCTGCGGGAAGTCCACGGCGCTGCGCCTGCTGGCTGGTCTGGAGGCGCCGACGCGCGGGACCGTGAGCCGGGCGGCCGGGCGCGGCGAGACGGCGGTGGTGTTCCAGGCGCCGACCCTCGCGCCCTGGCTGTCGGCGCGGGCCAATGTGGCGCTGCCCCTGGAGTTGGCCGGGACCGCGAAGGCGCAGGCGTACGAGCGCGCCGACGAGGCCCTGGCCCGGGTGGGCCTGTCCGGGGCCGAGGCCGCCCGCCCGGCCCAGCTCTCCGGCGGCATGGCGATGCGGGTCTCGCTCGCCCGCGCCCTGGTGACCGGGCCCAAGCTGCTGTTGCTGGATGAACCCTTCGCCGCGCTGGACGAGATCACCCGCCGCGGCCTGGCCGACGACGTGCTCAGCCTCTGGGCCGCCTCGAAGCCGGCCATCGTCTTCGTCACCCACAATGTCGAGGAGGCGGTCTACATGGCCTCCCGCGTGGTGGTGATGAGCCGGGGCCCCGGCCGCATCGCCGCCGACTTCGCCGTGGCGGGACCGATGCCACGGCCGGCGCACTTCCGCACCGAGGCGGCGTTCCGGACCACGGCCGAGCGGGTCTCCACCGCCCTCGCCGACGGGGTCGCCGCGTGAGCCGGCTGGCCCCCCTCGCCCTGCTGGCCGTGTTGCTGGCCGCCTGGGAGATCGCCTGCCGGGCGATGCAGGTTCCGGCCTATTTCCTGCCGCCGCCCTCGGCCGTGGCGGTCGCCCTGGCAGACAACCTGGCCACCCTGGTCGCCGCCTCGTGGCGGACCCTGTCGACGGCGCTGATCGCCCTGGTGCTGGCCAGCCTGGTCGCCCAGGCCCTGGCCATCCTGACGGCCCTGAGCCCGCTGGCCGATCGCGCGATCCGGCCGCTGGCGTCGGTGGTGCAAGTCACGCCTGTGGTCGCGATAGCGCCGCTGGTGCTGATCTGGGCGGGCATCGACCATCCCGAGCGCGCGCTCGTGACCCTGGCGGTGCTGGTGGCCTTCTTCCCGATCTTCTCCGGCGCGGCGGCAGGCCTACGCTCGGCCGACCCGGACCTGGAGCGACTGTTCGCCCTCTATGGCGCCGGGCGCTGGCAGCGGGTCGTGCGCTTGCGCCTGCCATCCGCCGTGCCGTTCCTGCTGGAGGGCCACAAGGTGGGGGCGGGCCTGGCCCTGATCGGCGCGGTGGTGGCGGAGTTCGGCGCCGGGTCCGGCGGGGTGCGCGGCCTAGCGTGGCAGATTCTCGACGCTGGCAACAAGCTGCAGACGGCGCGGATGATCGCCGCCCTGGTGGTGCTGGGAGCCATGGGCGTGGCCCTGCACGCCCTCCTGGAGGCCGTGGAGCGCGTCGGCCTCAAATGGTGGCGAGGCCGCTAGAGCCTTTCTGGTTCAGGTGGAATCACCTGAACCAGATAAAAAGGCTCGATCTTCAAAACTTTAGAACGCGTCGGGCGGCGAAACCGGTATCCACTTTCGCCTGACGCGCTCTAGCTACTTCGCGGCTTGCTGCACCGGCTTCAGGTCGAACCGCACCGGCACGCGCACCCTGGCGCCCACCGTGGGCATGCCCTCGGCGCTCATCAGGTCGACCTTGAACTTTGGCGCCAAGGTCAGGATGGCCGGGCCGAAACCCTGGCCCGCCGGTTCCTCGCGATCGACCGTGCAGCCGTTGAGCGACCCGCCGGCCTGGACGTCGCAGACCAGGGTCACGCGGATATTGTTGGGCCCGCCCTCGGTCTTCGGAACCGCGGCCTGCATGTCGGTGACGCTGGGCAGCGCGGCCCATTTCGGCGTCTTCACGGTCATGGTCCCGCCCTTGGCGAGATCTGGCGAAAAGGTGATCGGGAGGCGGACCTCGGCGTCCTTGGCCACACCCGTGGCCTTCAGCGACTGCTGGGCCAGCTTGCGGGCGGCCGATCCGAAGCCGTAGCCTCGAGGTTCTTCCCCCATGACGTCGCACGCCGTCATGGTCCCGTCGCGCCCGGCCGCGCAGATCAGGTCGACCGCCCCGCCGACACCCTCGGCCTTGGCCCTGGCGGGATAGGCGGCGGCCATCTCGGCGGCCGTGGGGGCGGCGACCCAGGTCTGGGCGGCGGCTGGCGTGGCGGCGCAGACGGCGATCAGGGACACGATGGACGCAAGCGTGCGGGACATGGGCGGCTCCTCCTAAGCGGGAGCATGCCCCTGGATCGCAATCCTGGGAAGTCGTCGGACGTAACGTTGCGACGAGCGGTTACCGCGACCGCTCGTGCTGGTCGTGCAGGCGGTCGATGGCGTCGTTGGCCAGGACGCTCAGCGAGCGCAGGCCGTGCTCAGCGAACACGTCCAGGGCCGCGTCCAGGGCCATGAGGGCGCCGGCGCGTTCGCCGTTATCCTTGCCGGTCATGCCCATGCGGGCCTCGTACAGGCGGGCGAGGTGCAATTGCGCCAGGGCCCAGCCCACCGGATCGCGGCGGGGCGACAGGGCGGCCAGCTCCATCTTCATGGCGGCCTCGGCGGCGTCCAGCACCGCGGCGTCGCCGGTGAGCTCGGCGTTGCGGGCCAGGCAGACGGCGCGCGAACCGGCGGCCACGCCGCGCAGCGGCAGGCCCGGGGTTTCCTTCAGCACCAGGAGTGCGCGGTCGTAGCAGGACACGGCGTGGTCGAAGGCGCGCGCGTCGCTCGACGCCTCGCCCAGCGCCTGCAGCGCCTGGGCCAGGGCGATCTGGGTGCGGGCCCAATCCAGCGGGCTGTGCTCGCGGGTCAGGCTGTCGAGGGCCAGCGCCAGGGCGCCGGCGCCGGCGGCCAGGGCGTCGACGTCGCCGACGGCCTCGCCGCGCAGGGCCAGGGCCAGGCCATGGGCGATCTTGGCGCGGGCCCAGGTCAGCGGTTCATAGGCCGAGTCCAGGCGGTCGCCGGCGGTGGAGGCCTCGCGGGCCGCCATGTCCAGCAGGTCGCCGTCCTTCAGCCGCGCGCCCCAACCGCACAGCAGATCGGCGCGGATCAGGCGGGCCTCGGCGGCCAGCGCCCGGGCGGCGGTGACGCGCTTGGCCATGCCGTCGAGGGCGGCGATGGGCAGGTTGAAGCGTTCGGCGAAGGCGCGCACCTCGGCGGCGTCCATGTGGTCCAGCTCGCGGCGGCCCTCGATGGCCAGCAGGCCGACGTCGGCCAGCGGCGCGGCCAGGCCGCCCCGCACATGGCCGCGGGCCTCCTTGAAGGCGACCTCGGCGGCGGCGTTCAGACCGGGGTCGCCAAAGATCTCGGCGCCCAACAGGGCGCAGAAGGCTTGCTCGCAGCGGGCGCGGGCCCAGCCGTCCTTGCGGTGGGTGGCCTCGAAACCGGCGGCGGCCGTCTCGGCGCCGGCGGCCGCCTTGCGCAGGGCCACGGGATCGCCGGTGCGGCGGGCCACTTCGCGCCAGACGATGGCGGCCTCCAGGCGGCGGCGAGGCTTGTCCTTGGCGCTGATGCGCCCAGCGGCCACGTCGGCGGCCTTGGCTTCCTGCGCCAGCAGTTGCGAATCCAGCAGCTCGAGCAGCGACGTGTCGCCACCGGTCAGCCCATCCGCGGGCGCCTTGCCCCGATCGGCTGCGAAGAAGCGCTTGAGTTCCCGACCCAACTCGAACATCGACTCGCTCCGGCCCGCGAGCGTCCCACGTTGGAACGTCCCCGACAGGCTTTGCTGGAACACAGCAAACCCGGAGCCGCTGGCTTTAACAAGTCATTAACTTCCGCTGTATGGTTAACAGAACGGCCCTGCCCTCGAAGAAGAGGCGCATCAAATTCGTGTATCGCTTCGCGGACTTGACTGACGGCGCCCGTGCGCGGGCTTCGGGGCGTTAACGAATAGGGTCCCCGGAGCCGTCTCGCAGACATCGAGCCGGCCGACGCCGGTATCCAGTCCGGCGGCGACCTGAACCCGGGTCCGGCGGGGGCACGCCCGCGGGGAGACGGCTCAGGGAGGTTCGGACGTCCGCACGACCCCTCGCCGCAGCCCGGGTCGGGCTGCTGCTATGGGATCGGGGGCGCGGGCCAACTGTCGGGCCCGCCCGCACCCACGGAACGCCGAACCACCGACAGTAGAGCCGCTGCGGCCGTCGCCCGACATGGTCGCGAACCGATCTGAGTCCGAGCGCAAGGCAATCAAATGCCAAGCTCGTCGATAGGAGAAGGTTTCGATGGGCTCCTTCAGGCGAAGATCGCGGCCTGTTCGTCGGCGCCGAGGATGCGCCACTCTCCGGGTGCGAGATCCGCCGGGAGGTCCAGGCCGCCGATCCGGTCGCGGTGCAGGGCGGTCACGTGGTTGCCCACGGCGGCGAACATTCGCCGGACCTGGTGGTAACGGCCCTCGGTGATGGTGAGCCGGGCCTGCTTCGGGCCGAGGGGTTCGAGAACCGCCGGCGCCAAGGGATCGGTCTCGCTCTCCAGCATCAGCGTCCCCGACGCGAACGCCTCGGCCTCGCCGCCCTCCAGCGGGCGGTCCAGCGTGGCGATGTAGCGCTTGGCCACATTGGCGCGAGGCGAGATCACCCGGTGCAGGAACGGGCCGTCGTCGGTGATCAGCAGGAGGCCCGTCGTGTCCTTGTCCAGGCGGCCGATGGACGACAGGGCCGGCATGCGCGCCCGCCAGCGGGCCGGGAGCAATTCATAGACGCTGCGCCCGGTCTCGCGGTGCGAGCAGACCACATCCAGCGGCTTGTGCATGACCAGGGTCAGCGGCGCGGGCGGATCGACCGGCTTGCCGCTGATCTTCATGCGCTCGGGCAGGTCGGCGACGATGGGGATCTTCGCGCCCACGTCCTTCACCACCTCGCCGTCCAGCATGACCTGGCGGCGGGCGACGAGGCCGCCCACCTCGCGCCGCGAGCCGTAGCCCAGGTTGGCCAGCAGGCGGTCCAGCCGCGCCATGGGGACCTTGGGGGCGCTCACTTGCGGGCCTCGATCACCTTGTAGCCGCCGGCGTCGTCGCGGACCGTGGCCGTCTCGAAGGCCGCGGCCAGCGCCGCCTCGTACGGCAGGTGCCGGTTGGCGACGAGCCAGCAGACGCCGCCCCGGCGCAGCATCCGCGCGGCGGTGCGGACGAAGGCCACGCCTAGGTCGCGGTCCTCGGTCCCGCCGTCGTGGAACGGCGGGTTCATGACTACGAAGTCGAGGCCGACCAGGCTGTCGTCCCACTGGCGCACGTCAGCCCAGCGGACCGTCGCCCGCGCGTCGTCCAGATTGTGCTCGGCGCAGGCGACGGCGCGACGGTCGATGTCCAGGCAGGCCAGGCTGGTCACCGCAGGCGAGGTCAGCACCTTCTGCGCCAGCAGGCCGACGCCACAGCCCAGGTCGGCGCCGTGGCCGGAGAGGGTTGGCAGCTGGGCGATCAGCCGCGCGCTGCCGGGGTCCAGGCGATCCCAGCTGAACACGCCCGGCTGCGACCAGGCGTTCAGGCCGGGCACGATGCGCGGCCCGCCGGCGGCGATGGCCGCGTCCAGGCCGGTCGGCGCGACCGGGCGCTTGGCGTGGCAGAAGCGGTGATGCTTGCGGGCGTCCTCGGTTACGGCGCAGCCGAAACCTTCCAGCGCCTTCCTGAGCCGCGAGCCGCCCTTGTCCTTGGGCGCGAAGGCCGTGAGCGGCGCGCCGGGCTCCAGCACCCGCAGGGCCTGGGCCAGCACGTAGTCCCGCTCCAGCACGCCGCCGGGGGCGAGGACAACGGCCTGGTCGATGGAGACGTCGGGGATGGCGGCCAGATCCTGGGAGCCGGGGATCAGCGGCGAGGTCTGCTGGGCGCCGGCGGGGATGTCGACGAGGCCGGGGGCGGGGGAACCGTAGAGGATGGCGGTGGTCATTTACCGCCCCCGCGAAGCGGCGGGAGGGGGACCGCGGGCCGAAGCCGGCGCAGCCGGCTGGAGAGCGCGTGGTGGAGGGGGCGAGCCGGAAGCTCCGCGGATCGATTGGCGGCTGAAATGCAGCGACTGGGGCTCGCCCCCTCCACCCCCCGCTCTTCGCCTATGGCTCGGCGGGCGGTCCCCCTCCCGCCGTTGCTGCCGCAACGGGGGAGGTAAAGGGGAGTCTGCGGCACGGCCTTACGCCCGTTCCTTGGACCGCTCGAAGCGGACCTTCGGGTAGCGGTCGACGGCGTAGCCCACGTCCCAGGCGCTCTTGGCCAGGAACACCGGCTGTTCGTCGATGTCGGTCCCCATGGCCGAGCGGTGCTTGCCCATGAAGTCCTCGAGGTCGGCCTTGTCGCCCAGGATCCAGCGGGCCTCGCCGAACGGGCTGGGCTCGAAGATCACGTCCAGCTGGTATTCCTCGCGCAGGCGATCGGCCATGACCTCGAACTGGAGCTGGCCCACGGCGCCCACGATGAAGTCCGAGCCCAGGCTGGGTCGGAACAGCTGGGTCACCCCCTCCTCCGCCAGGCTCTCCAGCGCCTTCTTCAGGTGCTTGGCCTTCAGCGGGTCCTTGACGCGCACGCGCTGCAGGATTTCCGGGGCGAAGTTGGGCAGGCCGGCGAACCGCAGGGTCCCGCTCTCGGAGAGGCTGTCGCCCACCCGCAACACGCCGTGGTTCGGAATGCCGATCACGTCGCCGGCGTAGGCGTCCTCGGCCAGTTCGCGGTCGGACGCGAAGAACATCATCGGGGCGTTGACGCTGAGCTGCTTGCCGGTGTTCTGCACCTTCAGCTTCATGCCGCGGCTGAACTTGCCCGAGCACAGCTTCAGGAAGGCGATCCGGTCGCGGTGGTTGGGGTCCATGTTCGCCTGGACCTTGAACA
>Ga0255338_1003787_pt1 | contig 17239 bp, 16 predicted proteins | sample MeOH1_35cm_T4_19_FD_203715 | JGI IMG/M metagenome (GOLD analysis project Ga0255338, IMG submission 203715) | Sandy soil microbial communities from University of British Columbia, Vancouver, Canada - MeOH1_35cm_T4_195 | ecosystem: Engineered > Artificial ecosystem > Sand microcosm > Unclassified ...
AGCTCGATCATGAAGGCCCTGACCCCTCAGCCGTCCATGGGACGCATCCAGGTGCTCAAGTAGTACAATAATTCCATGGCCCCGTCCAAAAAGACGCCGGTGGACGCCTTCGCCGAGCTGAAGGGACCGATGACGCGCGAGGAGGCGCGCATCGAATCCTCGCGCTGCCTCTACTGCTACGACGCGCCCTGCGTCACGGCCTGCCCCACGCACATCGACGTCCCCCGGTTCATCCGGCAGATCGCGGCGGCGGACCCGCTCGGGTCGGCCGAGACGATCCTCGAGGCCAACGCGCTCGGCCACTCCTGCGCGCGCGTCTGCCCCGTCGAGGTGCTCTGCGAGGGCGCCTGCGTCTACCACGACTGGCAAGAGAAGCCCATCCAGATCGCCCGCCTCCAGCGCCACGCCACCGACGCGGCGTACGCCGAGGGGGAGCCTCCCTTCGAGGCCGGCCCCGACAACGGCAAGCGCGTCGCCATCGTCGGCGCCGGTCCCTCGGGCGCCTCCTGCGCCGTGTACCTGCGCCGCCTGGGCTTCCAGGTCACCCTCTTCGAGAAGCGAAAGCTCCCCGGCGGACTCAACACCTACGGCGTCGCCGAGTACAAGATGGACCAGCCCACGGCCGTCGCGGAGATGAAGTTCCTCTTCAAGATCGGCTGCTCCGTCGTCACCGGCAAGGAGGTCGGCAAGGACGTCCCCGTCGCCGACCTCCGGAGCGACTTCGACGCCGTGTTCGTCGGAATCGGCCTCTCCGACACGCGCTCGCTCGGCATCCCGGGCGAGGACCTGCCCGGCGTCGTCGACGCCCTCTCCTTCATCGAGCGGGTCAAGGCCAAGGGGGGCAAGGGCGTCCCGAAGAGCGCGTGCACCGTCGTCATCGGCGGCGGCAACACCGCCATCGACGGCGCCACCCAGTCGGTGCGCACCGGGACGGCCAAGGTCGTCATGGCCTACCGCCGCGGACCCGAGGACCTGTCCGCCTACGATTTCGAGCTCGAGCACGCGCGCAAGGACGGCGTGCAGATCGTCACGAACGCGGTGCCCGTCCGCATCCTCGGCAAGAAGAAGGTCGAGGGCGTCGAGTTCAAGGACAAGACCCGCATCGCCTGCGACCGCGTGATCAAGGCCATCGGACAGACCAAGCACTTCAGCCTCGCCAAGGCCTTCGGCCTCGCCCAGCACGAGGACGGCCGCCTCAAGGTGAACGCCGCCACGCTCGCGACCTCCAAGCACACCGTCTTCGCGGGCGGCGACGCGATCAACGGCGGCAAGGAGGTCGTCAACGCCGCCGCCGACGGCAAGCGCGCCGCCTGGGGGATCTTCCGGGAGCTGTTCCCCAACAAGCCGGCTCCGGCCGGCAACGAGTACTGGATCTCCACCATCGACGGACGCAAGGTCGCGCCCATCACGCCCCGGAGCCACTCATGAAGCCCCGACTCAAGCCCGACCTGTCCGTGGACTGCGCCGGCATCAAGTCCCCGAACCCCTTCTGGCTCGCCTCCGCCCCGCCCACCAACTCCGGCGCGCAGATCATGCGCGCCTTCGAGTACGGCTGGGGCGGCGCGGTCTGGAAGACCCTCGGGCAGGACCCGCCCGTCGTCAACGTCTCCTCGCGCTACGGCTCGATGGACCTGGGCGGGCAGAAGCTCGCCGGCTTCAACAACATCGAGCTGATCACCGACCGCCCGCTCGAGACCAACCTCAAGGAGATCTACGAGGTCAAGAAGCGCTTCGGCGACCGCGCCGTGATCGCCTCCTTGATGGTCCCCTGCGAGAAGCAGGCCTGGCACGAGATCACCAAGAAGGTGATCGACGCCGGCTCCGACGGCATCGAGCTCAACTTCGGCTGCCCTCACGGCATGTCCGAGCGCGGCATGGGCGCCGCCGTCGGCCAGGTCCCGGAGTACGTGAAGATGGTGACCGAGTTCGTCAAGGAGGTCTCCTCCATCCCCGTGCTCGTCAAGCTCACGCCCAACGTCGCCGACGTGCGCTTCGCCGCGCGCGCGGCCAAGCAGGGCGGCGCGGACGGGGTGTCGCTCATCAACACCATCAACTCCATCATGGGCATCGACGTCGAGACCATGATCCCCAAGTTCTCCGTCGAGGGGAAGATCTCCCACGGCGGCTACTGCGGCCCCGCGGTCAAGCCCATCGCGCTCAACATGGTCAGCCAGATCGCCACCGACCCGGAGACCGCCGGCCTCCCGATCTCGGGCATCGGCGGGATCTCGATCTGGTCGGACGCGGTCGAGTTCATGCTGCTGGGCTCCTCCTCCGTCCAGCTCTGCACCGCGGTCATGCACCACGGCTACCGCATCATCGAGGACCTCAACGCCGGCCTCGAGGGGTGGATGCGGCGGCAGAAGTTCGCCAAGACCACCGACTTCATCGGCAAGACCGCGCCGCGCATCGTGGACTGGAAGAAGCTCAACCTCCACTACAAGAGCGTCGCCTCCATCGACCCGGCCAAGTGCATCTCCTGCGACGTCTGCTACGTGTCCTGCAACGACACCACGCACCAGTGCATCGACATCGACCGGCGCAAGGGCAACCGCAAGCCCCACGTCCTCCAGGACGACTGCGTCGGCTGCAACCTGTGCTCTCTCGTCTGCCCCGTCGACGGCTGCATCACGATGAAGCCCGTCGACACCGGCCTCAAGCCCCTCACGTGGGAAGAATACACGAAGAACGGGATGAAGGGGTACGGCGAAGTCTACCGGCGACACTAGCATGCCTCCCGAAACCGACAACCTGCGCCTCGACGAGCTGTTCGCGGCCGACCAGAAGGACCGCGAGAAGGTCTACAGCACCGCCGCCGACGTCGAGGCCCTCAAGCTGCGCGACGCCGAGCGACGGCGGGAGCTCGTCACCATGATCGGCCAGGGCGCGGTCAACACCTCCAACGACCTCTACCACGCCGCCGTCCTCTTCCTGCACGGCACCGAGCCGAAGGAGTTCCTCACCGCCCACCGCCTGGCCACCATCGCGTCCATCAACGGCCACCGCCCCTCGCGCTGGCTCGCCGCCGCGACCCTCGACCGCTTCCTGATGTCCATCGGCCTGCCCCAGACCTACGGCACGCAGTTCGAGCACAGCGAGGACGACAACACCTACCAGCTCCGCCTGCCCATCGACGACAGCACCGTCCTCCACTTCGAGAAGCGCTTCTTCGGGGTCCCGCCGGTCGTCGAGCGCCTCGCCCAGCTCAACCGCCGCATCTCCTCCTGACGAGGCGGGGGGACGAGGCGATTTTGGCGGCTTCGCCGCGGTCGTTTTCTGTTAGAATTTCAGTCATCTAGACATTTTCCGCGGAGGTCATCCCGATGGCTCGAATCGTGAAATGCGCTCTCATCCAGACGAAGTGCGACTGGCTCCCGCCGAAGTACACCCTCCAGCAGATCAAGTCGAAGATGATCGACAAGCACGTCGCCATGATCGAGGCGGCCGCCAAGAAAGGCGTGCAGATGCTGAGCCTCCAGGAGATCTTCTACGGCCCGTATTTCTGCGCCGAGCAGGACGTGAAGTGGTACGACACCGCCGAGCCGATCACGGGGCCGACGACGAAGCTGATGCAGGACCTGGCCAAGAAGCACCAGATGGTCATCGTCTCCCCGATCTACGAGACGCCCTCGACCGGCACCTACTACAACACCGCCGCGGTCATCGACGCCGACGGCTCGCTCGCCGGCATCTATAGGAAGAACCACATCCCTCACTGCGCCCCCGGCTTCTGGGAGAAGTTCTACTTCAAGCCGGGCAACCTCGGCTATCCCGTCTTCCAGACCCGCTACGCCAAGGTCGGCGTGTACATCTGCTACGACCGGCATTTCCCCGACGGCGCCCGCATCCTCGGCCTCAACGGCGCGGAGATCGTCTTCAACCCGTCCGCCACGGTGAAGGGCCTCTCCGAGTACCTCTGGAAGCTCGAGCAGCCCGCCCACGCGGTGGCCAACCAGTACTTCGTCGGCGCCTCCAACCGCGTCGGAAAGGAAGGCCCCTGGAACATCGGCGAGTTCTACGGCCAGTCCTACTTCTGCGACCCCCGCGGCCAGATGCTCAAGGTCGGGCCGCACGACAAGGACGCGACCGTCATCGCCGACCTCGACTTCGACCAGATCCTCGAGGTGCGCAAGGTGTGGCAGTTCTTCCGCGACCGCCGGCCGGAGACCTACGGGCCCCTCACCCAGATGCTGCCGTGAGGGACAAGCTCTTCCGGGCGTTGATGGACAAGGAGATCCACGACCACTCCGAGCCCATCGAGAAGTCCCCGTACTGGAACAAGGACATCGCCCCGACGCGCAAGGCGGAGCGCACCTGGGGGACCAAGGACATCGCCGTCCTCTGGATCAGCATGAGCGCGTGCATACCGACCTACATGCTCGCCTCGTCGCTGATCTCGGAGGGGATGAACTGGTGGCAGGCCGTCCTGACCATCTTCCTCGGCAACTGCATCGTCCTCCTGCCGATGGTGCTCAACGCCCACGCGGGCACCAAGTACGGCATCCCGTATCCCGTGTACTGCCGGCCCGCCTTCGGCATACTCGGCGCCAACGTGCCCGCCCTCCTGCGCGCCCTGGTCGCCTGCGGTTGGTTCGGCATCCAAGCCTGGATCGGCGGCGCGGCGATCTACAAGCTCGTCGGCATCTGGCATCCCGCCATGCTCGCCGGCGAGCCGGTCCTGCAGGGGCTCAACGCCGGCCAGTGGGGGTGCTTCCTCTTCTTCTGGGCGATCAACATGTTCGTCATCTACAAGGGCGTGGAGTCCATCCGCGTCCTCCTCAACATCAAGGCGCCGCTCCTGATCGCGCTCGGCCTGGCCTTGCTCGGCTGGGCCTACGTCCAGGCGGGGGGCTTCGGCCACATGCTGTCCACGCCCTCGGCCTTCGCGCCCGGGGGGCCCAAGGAAGGCCGGTTCTGGCCGTTCTTCTTCCCGGCGCTCACCGCGATGATCGGGTTCTGGGCGACCCTGTCGCTCAACATCCCCGACTTCTCGCGCTACGCGAAGACGCAGAGGGACCAGATGCTCGGCCAGGCGCTGGGGCTGCCCACGACGATGGGCCTGTACTCCTTCATCGGCGTCGCGGTCACCTCGGCGACCGTGGTCATCTACGGCCAGTCCATCTGGGACCCGGTCGACCTCATCGCGAAATTCAAGAATCCGCTGGTCCTCGCGATCGCCCTGATCTCCCTGTGCATCGCGACCTTGGCCACCAACATCGCGGCCAACGTCGTCGGCCCCGCCAACGACTTCTCGCACATCTGGCCGGAGAAGATCGACTTCCGCATGGGCGGCTACATCACGGGCGTCATCGGCATCCTCATCCAGCCCTGGAAGCTCATCGCCGACCCGTCTGGCTACATCTTCACCTGGCTCGTCGCCTACTCCTCCCTCCTGGGGTCGATCGGCGGCATCCTCATCTGCGACTACTACGTCCTGCGCGGCGCGCACCTCGACGTGCGCGAGCTGTACGAGAAGCACGGCACCTACTGGTACGCCGGCGGGGTGAACGGCCGCGCGCTCGTCGCCCTCGTCCTGGCCTGCCTGCCCGTGCTGCCCGGCTTCCTCGGCACGGTCAAGCTCGCGACGGTGGCCCCGTTCTGGATCTCGCTGTACCACTACGCCTGGTTCATCAGCTTCGGCCTGTCGTTCGCCATCTACTGGCTCCTCATGGTGACGGAGAAGGAGAAATCTTATGCCATATGATCTGATCGTCAAGGGCGGCACCGTCGTCTCCGCGTCGGACACCTTCATCGCCGACATCGGGGTCGTCAACGGCAAGGTCGTCTCCGCCGGCAAGATCGCGGAGCCCGCCAAGCGCGTGGTCGACGCCCGCGGCAAGGTCGTCATCCCCGGCGGCATCGACGCCCACACCCACTTCGACATGCCCTTCATGGGCGCGACGACGATCGACAACTTCACGACCGGCTCGACCTCGGCCATCTTCGGCGGCACGACCTCGATCGTCGATTTCGCCATTCAAAAGAAGGGGGAGACCTTCCGCCACGCCCTCGACGACTGGCACAAGCGCGCCGACGGCAAGAGCGCGGTGGACTACGGCTTCCACATGATCGTCACCGACTTCCCCGAGAGGGCGCAAAAGGAGATGGACAAGCTCGTCGACGAGGGCGTCTCCTCCTTCAAGCTGTTCATGGCCTACCCCGGCATCTTCATGTCGGACGACACCACCATCTTCCGCGCCCTCATGCGCACCCGCGACAACGGCGGGATGATCTGCATGCACGCGGAGAACGGTTCCGTGATCGACGTTCTGATCCAAAAGGCCATCGCCGAGGGCAAGACCGCCCCCGAGTGGCACGCGTTGACCCGCCCGATGACCGCCGAGGCCGAGGCCACCCACCGCGCCATCGCCCTGGCCGAGATCGCGGGCGTTCCGATCTACTTCGTGCATTTGTCGGCGGGCGACGCCATGGAAGAGGTACGCGCCGCGCGCGCCCGAGGCCTGCCGGTGTACGCCGAGACCTGCCCTCAGTATCTGTATCTGTCGGAAGACGATTACCGCCGTCCCGGCTTCGAAGGCGCCAAATTCGTGATGTCTCCTCCTCTGCGTCCTCAGGGGAATTCGGAGCGCTTGTGGAACGGGCTCGTCCGCGATGACCTCCAAGTCGTTTCTACGGATCATTGCTCGTTCTGCATGAAGGCCAAGACCAACCAGCCCGGCAAGGAGCTGGGCAAGAAGGACTTCTCCAAGATCCCCAACGGCGCCCCCGGCGTCGAGTACCGGATGCTCCTCCTGTGGGACGCCGTGCAGAAGGGGAAGATCACCGAGAACCGCTTCGTCGAGATCACCTCGGCCAACCCCGCGAAGATCTTCGGCCTGTACCCGCGCAAGGGCCACCTGAACCCCGGCGCCGACGCGGACATCGTCATCATCGACCCGAACAAGCCCTTCACCTTCTCGCAGAAGAACCACCACAGCGCCGCCGACTACAACCCCTACGAGGGCGTCACGGTCAAGGGCTCGATCCGCGACGTGTTCTCCCGCGGCGAGGCGATGGTCCTCGACGGGAAGTGGGCGGGCTCGACCAAGCACGGCCGGTTCCTGAAGCGGACCCCGCGCGCGATAGCCTGGTGAGGCTCCTCGCGCTCCTGGCGATCCTCGGATCGTTGGGGGCGGCCGGTTGCACGACGACCCCGCTCAACAAGGCCATCAAGAGCAGGGATCTGGCCGAAGTGCAACGGCTCGTCGAGGCCGGCGCCGACGTCAACCAGGTCAGCGGGGCGCGGACGATGTTCGCGCCGCTGCCTCAGGCGGTCATCTATTCCACCCCTGAGATCGTCGTTTACCTGCTGAAGAAGGGGGCCGGTTATCACCAGGAGGCGCTGGACCGCGCCGGGTGGCTTCCGCGCCCCGAGATGATCGAGGTCCTGCTCGACAACGGGGTCAATCCCAATCTCGCCGCTGGCCGCTATGAGATCATCGAATCGGCCATCCGGCGGAGAGCCGCCCAGGTCGCCCAGGCCGCGCGTAAGGCGCCCGGGAACCTCGACGACGACGCCTACGCGCGCATGCGCGCCTCCGCGGGCATGCCGCCGGAGAAGAAGGCGCCCTCGTCGGACATCGACGCGCCCGCGCGCCGCGGCGCCGAGCGCCCCGACGACTTCGCGCTCGTGATCGGCATCGAGGAGTACCAGGGCCTGCCCAAGGCGGACTTCGGCGAGCGCGACGCGAAGACGGTGCGCCGCCACCTCGAGGCGCTGGGCTTCCCGGCCCGCAACATCATCTCTCTCGAAGGCTCCCACGCGACGGGCAGCAAGCTCCGGAGCTATCTCCAGGAGTGGCTGCCGCTGAACGTGAAGGCGAACTCGACCTTGTTCGTGTACTACTCCGGCCACGGCGCGCCCGACACGAAGACGGGGGAGGCGTACCTCGTGCCGTGGGACGGGGACCCCAAATTCCTGAAGTCCACCGCGCTGCCCTTGAAGACGCTTTACGCGGACCTGGCGAAGACCAAGGCCAAGCGCGTCGTCGTCGCCCTCGACGCCTGCTTCTCGGGGGCGGGGGGACGCTCGGTGCTGGCCCAGGGGGCGCGCCCGCTCGTCGCCAAGGCCGCCGAGCTCGAGCCGACGGAGGCGCGCCTGACCATACTCGCCGCCGCCTCCGGCGACGAGATCACGGGGACGCTCGAGGAGCAGGGCCACGGCCTGTTCACCTATCATATGCTCAAGGGCCTGTCCGCCGACCCGAAGGCGAGCGCGAAGTCGCTGTTCGACTACCTGAGGCCGCGCGTGCAGGACGACGCGCGCCGCGAGAACCGCGAGCAGACGCCCGTTCTGGCGGGGACCGCGCTGGGCGAGCCGCTGCTCGCGCCCTAATTACTTCTTCTTGCCCTCGACGAGACGCTCGGCAAGGTCGTCCATGCCGATGCGCTCGGCTCCGGCGGCCTCGAAGACGTCCTCATGCGACGGCTTGTCGCCGAGCGACCGTTTCTTCGACTCGAACCGGGACTTGAAGGAGTCGCAGGAGCCGTTCCACTTCCAGACCTGAGGGCCCATCAGGACGGCCTTGCCGAGGATGTAGGTCTCGTCGCTGTACACGAGCTTGTCCGCGCTCTTGCGCGCGGCCGCGCACTTCTTGTCGCCGCCGCCCCAACCGGGCCAGGAATCGGTGAGGAAGGTGCGCTTGTTCTCGTCGGCGCCGTAGCGGTTCTCGTTGGCGGCGCCGTTGAAGACGAGGGCGTTCTCCATCGTGCAGGAAGGATCTTTCAGGCGGCGAACGACGATCTCGGAGCGGCCGCCGTCGAAGGTGCAGAACTCGGCGGCGGCGGGCAGGGCGGAGCCGAGCAGGAGAAGAGCGGCGAGGGGGGCTTTCTTATCCATGCCGCAGTTTAGCCCCGGTTCTGAGCCGATTCAAGGGGAGATTCCCGTCGTTCACGCGATATTTTTTTGTGCCTTCCGTCGGCCTCTCTCCCTGGCCGCCGCCTCCGCCCGCAACCCCAGGTCCTTCTTTTCGATCAACAGCTTCAGCGCGTCCTTGAAAACGCCCTCCAAGCAACCGTTCGGGTATTTATGCCGCAGGAGCTGTTGAGAACGGAGCACCATCTTGTAAAGTTCTTCGTCGGCCGTGAACGAGACCCGCACGAGCTTTTTCGCGGCCACCGCAATGGCCGTGGGAACCGGCTGAAGAGGGCCGCCTACGCCATGGGTCTGCAGGAGGGCTACGGGGGCGCCCCCGCTCCCCGGTGTGGTGACCGACGTTTCCATCCCGATGAATCGCATCACGTCCCGCGCCCTGACGGCCAGCCCGTATTCGGCCGCGATCATCTCGACCTCGCGAGTCGTCCGCGCTCTGGCGCGCGCGAGGAGGTCGTCGAAATATGGCGCCTCGAGATGAGGATGCAATAGGGTCAAGGTCTCGAGACTGAGCGCGCCGCTCAAGAGGTCCTTCAATAGCTCGGGCCGCTTCAGCACCGCGCGCGCGGCCCTGATGCGCCGGTACGCGGCCCCTTCGGCGTATTTCAAAGAATAGACGCAGTAGTCATACAAGGATCGATAGCCCCGATCGGTATAAAGCTCCCGGCGATCGACCTCTGCCAGATGCTCGACGACGACGGCGACCACCGGCCGTTCCTCCGCCGCCAGAGCCTTCATCGCTTCCCACAAGTCCTCATCCTTCATGTCCCTGGGATTCATAGTCACCTCGACTGTTGGCGCCAACAGTTCGCCCTTTTCATTTCATCCGCGCCCTCTTCAGCATACGATCGAGGGCCCCAAAAAGTTCCATTTTCGGTCACAAAATGAAGGGGGCCGCCCGACGAGGAATTGTTATAATCCCGTCATGACCCCCACCGCCACCAAAACCACCCCCGAAGTCTCCATTCTGAAGCAGTACATCGCCGGAAAATGGGTCGACGGCTCGTCCTCCCGCGAGATCGTCTCGACCAACCCGGCGGACAACCGCCAGGTCCTGGCCAAGGTGAAGGGGGCCGACAAGAGCGACGTCCTGAAGGCCATCGACGCGGCGCAGAAGGCGTTCCCGGCGTGGAAGGCGACGACGCCGCCCGCCCGCGGCCGCATCCTGATGAAGGCGGCCCTCATCCTGCGCGAGCGCAAGGAGGAGCTGGCCCGGCTGATGTCGCTCGAGCAGGGCAAGATCCTGCCCGAGGCGCTGGGCGAGATGGAGAAGGGCATCACCCTCATCGAGTGGTTCGCCGGCGAGGGACTGCGCATGGGCGGCATCACCCAGCCCTCCGAGCTCGCGAAGAACCTGCTCTACACCACCCGCCACCCGCGCGGCGTCGTCTCGATCATCACGCCCTGGAACTTCCCGTTCGCGATCCCGGCGTGGAAGATCGCCCCGGCCCTGATCTCCGGCTGCACCGTGGTCTTCAAGCCCGCCTCGCTCGTGCCCGCGCTCGCCGTGGGCATCGTCAAGGCGTTCGAGGACGCCGGGCTCCCGCCGGGCGTGCTCAACCTCGTCATGGGCGCCGGCTCGGCCATGGGCGACATCCTCGTCGAGGAGCCGCGCATCAAGGCCGTGTCGTTCACCGGCTCCAACGAGATCGGCAAGCGCGTGCACACCATCGCCGGCGCGCGCGGGATCCCGGTCGTCTGCGAGATGGGCGGCAAGAACCCGGCCGTCATCTGGGACGACGCCGACCTCGAGCTCGCGCTCGCGGGCGTGATGAAGGGAGCGTTCGGCTCGACGGGCCAGCGCTGCACCGCGACCTCCCGCCTCATCCTGCACACCAAGATCGCCGACCAGTTCCTGAAGATGCTGCTCGCCGAGGTGGCCAAGATCAAGGTCGGCCCCGGCCTCGACAAGGCCAGCGGCATGGGCCCGGCCGTCGACGAGAGCCAGATGAACACCGACCTGGAGTACATCGCCATCGGCAAGAAGGAAGGCGCCAAGCTCCTGTGCGGCGGCAACCGCATCACCGACGGCGACCTCAAGCACGGGTGGTTCGTCGAGCCGACGATCTTCGACGATGTGAGCCCGAAGTCCCGCCTGTGGCAGGAAGAGGTGTTCGGCCCGGTGCTGGCCGTCACCCGCACCGACGACTTCGACAAGGCCGTCGAGCTCGCCAACGACTGCCCGTTCGGCCTGACCTGCGCGTTCTACTCCCAGGACCTCACCCTCGCCATGCGCTTCACGGAGGAGATCGAGGCGGGCATGGTGCACCTCAACAGCCCCACCATCGGCGGAGAGGCCCAGGTGCCCTTCGGCGGCGTGAAGGGCTCCGGCGTCGGCGAACGCGAGATGGCGAAGGAAGGCATGCACTTCTTCACCGAGCAGAAGACCGTGTTCCTCGACTACACCGGCGCGCGCCGGGCTTCCAACCTCTACTGAGGACCGCCGTGACGCCATTCGCCGCCATCGTGGGAGGGGGAGGGGCCGGGTTCTTCGGCGCCGCCCTGGCTCACGTGCTCAGCACGCTCGCCGACCGCGCGGGCGCCGAGGGCTTCCTGCGCGGGCCGTACGGGCCGCAGTTCTTCCTGATCGCCCTGTACACCGGGGTGTTCTACGCCGCCATCGGCGCGGCGGCGGGACGGCGCGCCGCGACGGCCCTCGTCGGCCTCCTGGGACCGCTCCTGGGCATCGCCGTGGTCATGGCGGGCCTGACGCGCTACTCCGGCTGGGGCATGCCGCGCGGCCTGCCGGGGACCTTCCAGTGGCAGTTGGCGGTCGCCTCCGTGTACACCGTCTCGATCTGGGGCACGATCGCCGCGCTCGGGGCGATGAGCGCGACGACCGCGAAGTGGCGCGGCGCGCTCGCGGCGACGATCGGCTCGCTGAGCGCCTACGGCGTCCTCTCCTTCCTGCTGTGGGCCGTGCCGTCTTACGCCAAGACGCGCTGGAGCCCGGTCTCCTTTCTGCCGTCGCCCGTGAATCTCATGGACGGCCTGCTGTCCGGGGCCGGCATCTGCCTGGCCCTGTCTCTCGACGCCAAATTCCGGAGGAAAACCGCATGAGCCCCAAGACCGCCGCCCCCAAAGCCGCCAAGACCGCCGCGTCCACGGCCGACGTCGCCGCCCAGCGCGCCGCGCACCTCATGCCCCTGCCCGGGCCGATGTTCGCCAAGCCCGTCCAGATCATCACCGGCAAGATGCAGTTCCTCTACGACGAGAACGGGAAGGAGTACCTCGACGGCTTCGCCGGCGTGGCGACCGTGTCCATCGGCCACTCCCATCCCCATTTCGTCTCCAAGCTCAAGGCGCAGATCGACGAGCTCCAGCACGAGCCGCCGCTGTACCTGCACCCCGCCGTCGGCGCGTTCGCCAAGCGCCTCGCGGACAAGGCCAAGACGGTCAACCCCGACATGGACGTCTGCTTCTTCACGAACTCCGGCTCGGAGGCCAACGAGATGGCGGCCTTCGTGGCGAAGACCTACACCGGCCGCCACGAGCTGGTCGCGGTCCAGCGTTCCTACCACGGACGCACCTTGCTCACCACGGCGCTGACCGGCCAGCACAACTGGCGCAACCAGGCGCCCTACCCCGTCGGGGTGTCGTTCACGCCCACCGACTACGCGTTCCGCTTCGACGGCACGCCCGAGCAGAGCACCGCCGCCGCGATCAAGGGCCTCGAGCAGACCCTGAAGACCTCGACGCAGGGCAAGATCGCCGCGTTCTACGGCGAGACCATCATGGGCGTCGGCGGCCTCATCACACCCGGCCGGGAGTACTTCAAGGCCGCGGTCGAGCTCGTGCACAAGCACGGCGGACTGTTCATCTGCGACGAGGTGCAGGCCGGCGTCGGCCGCACCGGCGAGCATTACTTCGGCATCAAGCACTACGGCGCCAAGCCCGACATCATCGTCATGGCCAAGGGCCTCGGAAACGGCTACCCGATCGGCGCGATCATCACCACCAAGGCCATCGCGGACTCGATGAAGGGCCTGCTGCACTACAACACCTTCGGCGGCGGCCCCATGGCCATCGCCGCGGCCGACGCGGTGATGGACGTCGTCGAGAAGGACGACCTGGCCGGCAACTCCAAGAAGGTCGGCGACCGCCTCATGTCGGGGCTGCGCAAGCTCCAGCTCAAGGACGAGCGCGTGGGCGACGTGCGCGGCATGGGCCTCATGGTCGGCGTCGAGCTCGTCAAGGACCGCAAGTCCAAGGAGTTCGCGCCGGACCTCACCATCCGCGTCGTCGAGTCCATGAAGGACCAGGGCGTGCTCGTCGGCAAGGGCGGCCTCGAGGGGAACACCCTGCGCATCCAGCCGCCCCTGTGCTGGACCGTCGCGGACGCGGACCGGACGGTGGCCGCGCTCGAGCAAGCCCTCAAGGATGCCTGAGCTCAATCCGCGCCGCGTCGCGCCGACCAAGGCCCGCTTCGCCCAGGTCACGGCCGCCGTGCTGGCCGGGATGGCGGCCATGTTCTGCATCCAGAACGTGATCGAGTTCCGCCGGGAGGCGGCCCGCCCGGCGCCCGTCGCCGCGGCGGCGCCTTCCGAGCCGGAGCCCGTCATCGACGTGCCGCTGCCCCAGGGCGTGCGGCGCCAGGCCGGTCCCGTGCCGTCGAGCATGATGCTCAAGCCCGAGCCGGGCCTGAGCAAGTCGGGCGTGGCCGTCGTCGGCGTCTCCGGCGAGGAGGCCCCGCCCAAATACGAGCCTCCGCCTCCTCCGCCCGAGCCGAAGGCGAAGAAGAAGGAGATGCCGCGCCTGCAGGACCGCACGATGGAGTCCCGCTTCGCCTCGAACGCCGTGCGCAACGACGGCCGCTTCTCCCGCATCAAGCACCGCGCCGCCGAGGAGGAGGCCCCGCCGGCCGCCGCGCCGGCCGCCCCGCCGCCCGCGCCCGTCGCCGGAGCGTCCGGCATCGCCCTGATCGAGAGGCCCGCGGGCGAGCCGGAGCACCTCAAGCCCGCCCCGATCGCCCAGATCACCGCCCCCGAGGTCGTGTTCTGGACCAAGGAGCGCAAGCTCCAGGTCGGCGCGGCCCTCGTGGTGATGGTCCTCGGCGTCCTCTACCTGTTCTACGCGACCGGCATCAAGGACGCGCCCGTGCGCGCCGAGGGGGAGCTGTGACCCCCGCAGGGCAGAGGAGCCGCCTGGGCCTCCTGTGCGCGGGCTTCGGCGTCCTCTCGCTCGCCCCGCTGGCGATGGCCTGGCTCTCGGCCCACGGGCCGAACCCCGTCGCCCTCAGCGGCGCGGCGTGGAGCCGGCTGTTCTTCGGCCAGTTCGTGGCCCTCGTCGTGAGCGGCTACGGCTACATCTTCTTCTCGACGGCGAAGGGCCGCCTGTTCCACGGCGGCCCGATGCTCGATTTCACCATCGGCCTGGGCGTGCTCGTCATCGCCTCGAGCCTCGGACGCGCCTGGATCCCCGGCGCCTTCCTGATCGCCTTCGGCCTGCGCCTCGCCAACGGCCGTCCCCTACTCGCATGACAACCAAAACCGACAAAGTGATCGCGCTCGTCGACAAGTTCGGCGCGCACAACTACCATCCCCTGCCCGTCGCCATCGCGCGCGCCAAGGGACCTTTCGTCTGGGACGTGGAGGGGAAGAAGTACTTCGATTTCCTGTCCGCCTACTCCGCCCTCAACCAGGGCCACAACCACCCTAAGATCGTCGCCGCGGCCAAGAAGCAGCTGGGGCTGGTGACTTTGACCTCGCGCGCCTTCCACAACGAGCGCCTGGGGCCTTTCCTGGAGCTGCTGTGCCGCCTCACCGGCAAGGAGCGGGCCCTGCCCATGAACTCCGGCGCGGAGGCGGTGGAGACCGCGATCAAGGCCATGCGCCTGTGGGGCTACCGCCGCAAGAACGTGCCCGAGGACAAGGCCGAGATCATCGTCTGCGCGGACAACTTCCACGGCCGCACGACCACCATCGTGGGCTTCTCGAGCGACGGGGGCTCCCGCGAGGGCTTCGGCCCCGCGACGCCGGGCTTCAAGACGATCCCCTACGGCGACGCCGCCGCCCTCGAGCGCGCCATCACGCAGAACACGGTCGGATTCCTTTTCGAGCCCATCCAGGGCGAGGCCGGCGTCATCATCCCGCCCGAGGGCTGGCTCACCGCGGTGCGCGAGATCTGTTCCGAGCGGCGGGTGCTGATGTGCGCCGACGAGATCCAGACGGGGCTGGGACGCACCGGCAAGCTCTTCGCCTGCGAGCACGAGTCGGTGACCCCCGACCTGTACATCCTGGGCAAGGCGCTGTCGGGCGGCCTCTATCCCGTGTCGGCCGTCTGCGCCGACGACGAGGTGCTGGGCCTGTTCACGCCCGGCACGCACGGCTCGACCTTCGGCGGCAGCCCCCTGGCCTGCGCGGTGGGCCTGGCCGCGGTGAAGGTCATCCTCGACGAGCGCCTGCCGCAGAGGTCGGCGAAGACCGGTGCTGCGTTCAAGCGGATGCTCGAGACCCTCGAGCACCCGAACCTGAAGGACGTCCGCGGCCGGGGCCTGATGCTCGCCCTCGAGTTCACCAAGCGCGTGCGGCCCCTGGTCGAGAGCCTCGCCAGGCTCGGGCTGCTCGCCAAGGACACCCACGAGAACACCATCCGCTTCGCCCCGCCGCTGAACCTCACCGAGGCGCAGGCGAGGGAGGCGTTCGCGCTCATCAAAAAGGCCGTCGCGGCCTTTCCCGCGTAGTATAATCAATGACCGTGTCCGACGACGCCCTGCTGGAAGTCTCCTCGCTCAATAAGGCTTTCGGGACCTCGACCGTCCTCCACGACGTCTCCCTGACCGTCCGGAAGGGGGAGTTCATGACCTTGCTCGGCCCCTCCGGCTGCGGCAAGACCACGACCCTGCGCATCATCGCCGGCTTCGAGTCGCCCGACGGCGGCCGCGTGCGCCTGAGCGGCGCGGACGTCACCGACACGCCGGCCTACGAGCGCGACGTGCACACCGTCTTCCAGCACTACGCGCTGTTCCCGCACCTCAGCGTCGCCGACAACATCGCCTTCGGCATGCGCATGGATAAGGTGCCGGAGGACGAGATCAAGAAGCGCGTGCCCGAGGCGCTGGCCATGGTCAAGCTCTCCGGCTTCGAATCGCGCCGCATCCAGTCCATGTCCGGCGGCCAGATGCAGCGCGTGGCGCTGGCCCGCGCCATCGCCGGGCGCCCCGCCGTGCTGCTGCTCGACGAGCCGCTCGGCGCGCTCGACCTCAAGCTGCGCAAGGAGATGCAGCTCGAGCTGAAGAACCTCCAGCGGCGCCTGGGCATCGCCTTCATCTACGTCACGCACGACCAGGAGGAGGCGATGACGATGTCCGACCGCATCGCCGTCTTCAACCACGGCCGCATCGAGCAGGTCGGCACCCCCGGCGAGATCTACGAGATGCCCAAGACCTCCTTCGTCGCCGACTTCATCGGCGGAGCCAACATCTTCTCCGCCAAGGTCCTGCGCGGGGAGCCCGGCCGCGCGCACCTCCTGCTCGAGGACGAGCACGAGCTCAACGTGCCGCTCGACGCCAACGAGTCACTGCCCGGGATCGGCGCGCGCGTCAAGGTCGCCATCCGGCCGGAGCGCGTGAAGGTCTTCTACAAGGACGAGCTGCCGTTCGGCCTGATCCGCTTCGACGCGGTCCTCAAGGACACCGTGTTCCTGGGCGACGCCTGCCAGATCTACCTGCAGATGTTCAAGAAGAACCCCGAGCGCCTGACCATCGCCTGGGCGGGCGGCGACCGCTACGCCGTCCACGACGACATGGACGTGCCCGTCATCGCGGCCGTCGACCCCGAGGACGTGTACATCCTCGAACGGGACAATGGCTGAGACCATTTCGCGGCGCTCGTTCTTAAAAGCCGCTATTCTCGCGCCGCTCATTCCCTCCATGCTCGCGGCCTGCCGCCGCGCCGACGACAAGCGCGTCGTCAACTTCTTCAACTGGTCGAACTACATCGGCAAGGACACCTTGCCGGAGTTCACTAAGCGCACCGGCGTGGCGGTCCGCTACGACCTGTTCGCCGACGAGGACGAGATGTTCACCAAGCTGCGCGCCGGCGCGCGCGGCTACGACCTGATCGTGGTCGGCGACTACCTGATCCCGCGCTTCAAGTCGATGAACCTCATCGAGCCCGTGCCCGCCGGCACGCTCAAGAACCTCGACAACCTGGGCCCGCGCTTCCGCCGCCCGGTGTACGACCCCGACGAGACCACCGTCCCCTACCTGTGGGGCACGACGGGCATCGCCTACAACAGGAAGAAGATCAAGAAGGCTCCGACCTCCTGGTGGGACCTGTGGGACCCGCAGTACAAGGACCGCGTCTCCATGCTCGACAACGTCCGCGACTGCATCTCGGTGGCGATGCAATTGCTGAAGATCCCGCA
>Ga0255338_1003789_pt1 | contig 17227 bp, 15 predicted proteins | sample MeOH1_35cm_T4_19_FD_203715 | JGI IMG/M metagenome (GOLD analysis project Ga0255338, IMG submission 203715) | Sandy soil microbial communities from University of British Columbia, Vancouver, Canada - MeOH1_35cm_T4_195 | ecosystem: Engineered > Artificial ecosystem > Sand microcosm > Unclassified ...
CGCGAAACCCGAGGCTCATGACCTGTTCGAGATCTTCCAGGTTGCGGATTTTGCTGGTGGCGTGTCGCGCCAGGGCCAACGGCAGGTCATCGGCAGAAATGCCGCTACCGTCGTCGCGCACCCGCAGCAGCTTGACGCCGCCCTGCTCCACGTCGACATCGATGCGCTTGGCGCCGGAGTCGAGGCTGTTTTCCAGCAACTCCTTGATCACCGAAGCGGGGCGCTCGACCACCTCGCCGGCGGCAATCTGGTTCGCCAGTCGTGGGCTGAGCAGCTCGATGCGAGCGCTGTTGATCACGGCCTGGTTCATTCTTTGGACGCCAGTTCAGTGCCGGGAATGGTCAGGGTCTGACCGATTTTCAGCTCGTCACTCTTAAGGTTGTTGGCGCTGCGCAAGGTGGCCGGAGACACCTGATAACGCACGGCAATCATCGCCAGGGTTTCGCCCGGGTTGACCCGGTGATCCCGTGGTCCCTGGGCGATCTTGCCGGAATCACGCAGCCAGGCAATGTAAGTGCCCGGCGGTGGATTCTGCTGGAAGAACTGACGCACGCCGCTGCTGATCGAGCGAGCCAGCGCTTGCTGGTGGCTGGACGCCGCGAGTTTCGAGGCTTCGTTGGCGTTGGAGATGAACCCGGTTTCCACCAGGATCGACGGAATGTCCGGCGACTTCAACACCATGAACCCGGCCTGCTCCACGCGCTGTTTGTGCAGGGGGGTCACACGACCGATGTTGCTCAAAACCTTCTGGCCGACGTTCAGGCTGGACGTCAGGGAAGCCGTCATCGACAAGTCGAGCAGCACGCCCGCGAGCATGCGGTCCTTGTCGTCGAGGCTGACGTTGCCGGCACCGCCGATCAAGTCGGAACGGTTTTCGCTGTCGGCCAGCCAGCGGGCGGTTTCAGACGTGGCACCACGATCAGACAAGGCGAACACCGACGCACCGAACGCAGCTGCCGAAGGCGCGGCGTCGGCGTGGATCGAGACGAACAGATCGGCGCCCTTCTTGCGGGCGATTTCGGTACGGCCGCGCAACGGGATGAAGTAGTCGCCGGTACGGGTCAGTTCGGCGCGGAAACCTTTCATGCCGTTGACCTGACGCTGCAATTCGCGAGCGATGGCCAGCACCACGTCTTTTTCACGTTGACCGCGAGAGCCAGAGGCGCCCGGGTCTTCACCGCCGTGACCGGCATCGATGACCACAATGATGTCGCGCTTGCCGGCCGGAGCGGGCGGCAGTTTGACCGGTGGATCTACCGGGGTGACCGGGACCGGCGCGACGGTCGCAACGTTGGTCGGCGGAGGAATCGGCGCAGCGTCGGCGGCGTTATCGAACAGATCGACCACCAGGCGGTTGCCGTACTGGGCGTTAGGCGCCAGGGTGAAGCTTTTGGGTGTGACAGCTTTTTTCAGGTCGATGACCACACGCAAGTCGGTCGGCGTACGTTGTGCCGAGCGCATGGCAGTGATTGGCGTGTTCGAAGCATTGACGTTCAGTGGTGCGCCGAGGGTCGCGCCATTGATGTCGATAACCAGTCGATCCGGAGATGTCAGGGTAAAAACGCTGTGCTGCACCGGCCCGGTCAGGTCGAACACCAACCGTGTGTTGTCCGGCGCCCGCCACAGGCGAACGCTGTTGACCTTTGTTTCAGCCACAGCGTCGACGGTCACCGCCAAAAACAACATCCCTACGGCAGCTACCATCGCGCGAAAGCGCATACCTGACCCCATCATTTAATTGGATTCCAATGCCAAAGCGGCACACCACGACTCGCCACGCGAGCCCTGGGACAAAATTTTCAGCGAACGCCCGCTGTCTTGCGGGCTAATGGTAATGGTCAGGTCGGGCTTTGGCAAAAAGCCTGCACCCTTTCGGGGCCATTCGATGAGGCATAACGCGTCGTCTTCGAAGTAGTCGCGGATGCCGAGGTACTCCAGTTCTTCGGGGTCGACCAAACGATAGAGATCGAAATGGAAGGCGCGGATGTCACCGATCTCGTAGGGCTCGACCAACGTGAACGTCGGACTTTTCACTGCACCGACATGCCCCAGCCCCCGGATGATGCCCCGCGACAGCGTGGTTTTCCCCGCCCCCAGATCCCCTTCCAGAAAAATCAGACCGTGCCCTTGAGTGGTTTTTGCGATGCGCTCGCCAAAGGCGGTCATCGCCTCTTCATCAGCCAGGTACAGGGTTACTTCAGACACGGTGCTTGCTCCTCCAACAACTGACGAATGGCTGGAATCAGATCACTGGCCGCCAGCCCACGGCCCGATTTACCTTGTTGCGCACCGGCATTGGCGTGCAGCCAGACCGCGAGGCAAGCTGCGTCGAACGCATTCATGCCTTGCGCCAGCAACGCGCCAACCAGTCCAGCCAGCACATCGCCCAGACCGGCGGCGGCCATGGCCGGATGGCCTTGATGACACACCGCCAGGCGCCCGTCCGGACTGGCGACCAGGCTGCCGGCACCTTTCAAAACCACTACAGCTGTGTATTTTTTGCTCAATGCGTGAGCGGCAGACGGACGGTCGGCCTGAACCTCAGCGGCACTGATCCCGAGCAACCGCGCCGCTTCCCCAGGATGCGGGGTGATCACACAATCCTTGGGCAAGGTCACACGTTCTTCGGCCAGCATATTCAGTGCATCGGCGTCCCAAACCTGTGGCAGTGGCGCATTGGCTGCCGCCGACAACAGACTGCGGCCCCACGAAGCCTGCCCCAGGCCCGGCCCCACTACCAGCACGGAAACCTTTTGCAGCAATCCCATCAACTGATTGGCTGACGAAGTGCCCAGCACCATGGCTTCGGGGATTCGGGCCAGTGCAGCGGGCACATGCTCACTGCGGGTGGCCACCGACACCATGCCAGCGCCACTGCGCAGGGCGCTTTGTGCACTCAACAGAATGGCACCGCCGAAACCGCGATCACCGCCGATCAGCAAGACATGACCGAATTTGCCTTTATGGGCCGTCGGCGCGCGATCCGCCAAACGCGGCAAATTGCTGGCCTTCAGGCGACGCGCACTGATGGCAACCCCGTTGAACGACTCGGGAGAGGCCTGCAGATCGTTGAAAACCAATTCACCCACCACGTCCGCCGCTTCGCCCGTGAACAGACCCAACTTCAAGCCAATGAAGGTCACGGTCAGGTCCGCCCGAACGGCCACGCCGAGCACACGTCCTGTATCGGCACACAGTCCCGAAGGAATATCCACCGCAGCCACTGGCAGGTCATTGGCATTGATCGCGGCGATGACACTGGCGTAAGGCTCTCGCACCTCGCCTGTCAGACCGGTACCAAGCAAGGCGTCCAACACGATGCCGCGCAACTCGGAATGCGCGCTCCAGGCTTGAATGGCAACGCCTTCGGACAGCGCCTCGGCGTGAGCCGACCCGGCATCGCCCTGCAAACGCTGAGGATCCCCGGCCGCCAACACGCGCACATGCCAGCCGGCACGTCGGGCCAAGACCGCCACCAGATAGCCATCGCCGGCGTTGTTGCCGTGACCGGCGACCACCGTCAATTCGTGAGCCGTCGGCCACTGCCGGACCAACGCACGCCAGGTCGCCCGCGCCGCTCGCTGCATCAATTCGAAGCCCGGCGTACCCGCCGCAATCACGCTCGCATCGAGGGCTCGCACTTGCGCGGCGCTGTACAGCGCGTCGGGTAAATCATCTTTAGTATGCGACATGCGTCTTCGGGCTCCGTTGTCTGGCAGAATTATACGCACCTCAGCTCCGGTTTCTCTCGCCTCATGCCCGCTATTACCACAGACCTGCCCGCCCTCGCCCAATCCATCAAGGACTGGGGCCGCGAGCTGGGCTTTCAGCAAGTCGGCATCAGCGGCCTGGACCTCGCCGAACATGAACAGCACCTGGAGCGCTGGCTTGCGGCTGGCTACCACGGCGAAATGGACTACATGGGCGCCCACGGCAGCAAACGCTCACATCCGGAAGAACTGGTGCCCGGCACACTTCGGGTGGTCTCCCTGCGCATGGATTACCTGCCGGGCGACACCGAAATGGCCAAACGCCTGGCCCAACCGGAAAAAGCCTACGTCTCGCGTTATGCCTTGGGCCGCGATTACCACAAATTGATCCGTAAACGTGTGCAACAACTCGCCGATAAAATTCAGGCCGAGATCGGTCCATTTGGTTTTCGCGCGTTCGTCGACAGTGCGCCGGTCCTGGAAAAAGCCATCGCTGAACAGGCCGGCCTTGGATGGATCGGCAAAAATACGCTGGTCTTGAATCGCAAGGCCGGCAGTTACTTCTTTCTTAGCGAACTGTTTGTCGACCTGCCACTGCCGGTTGACCCGCCCCACAGCACCGAACATTGCGGCCGCTGCACCGCGTGCCTCGACATCTGCCCGACCAACGCCTTTGTCGGCCCTTATGTGCTGGATGCCCGGCGCTGCATCTCTTACCTGACCATCGAACTGAAAAGCGCGATTCCCGAAGACTTGCGACCATTGATCGGCAATCGGGTATTCGGCTGTGACGACTGCCAGATCGTCTGCCCGTGGAACCGCTTTGCTCGCCCGTCCGGCGAAAGCGACTTCAAGCCAAGACACAACCTGGACAACGCCGAATTGGCGGAGCTGTTCATGTGGGACGAGGACAAATTTCTCAGCAGCACTGAAGGTTCGCCGTTACGACGCGCGGGTTACGAGCGCTGGTTGCGCAATCTGGCGGTGGGCCTGGGGAATGCGCCGTCGAGCATTCCGGTGCTGGAAGCGTTGAAGGCGCGGCGCGAGTATCCGTCGGAACTGGTCCGCGAACACGTCGAATGGGCCCTGAAACGACACGGCCTGGCGTAGGAGCTGCCGAAGGCTGCGATCTTTTGACCCTGACTTTTCAAGATCAAAAGATCGCAGCCTTCGGCAGCTCCTACAACAACGGCGCTATGTCAGGCTTCGTCGTTATAAACGAACTTCGGCATTTCCCAGTGAAAACGGATCGCCAGCAACCGCAGCAGGAAACCACCGAACAGGGTGATCAGAATCGCCTGTTCTCCCGGCACGTTCAGATAAAGGCACAGCATGTAGCACCACGCCGCCGCGAACGAGACGCTGGCGTAGAGCTCGCGGCGGAAGATCAGAGGGATGTCGTTGCAGAAGATGTCGCGCAGGATGCCGCCGAATACCCCGGTGATCACGCCGCTGACCGAGGCCACCAGCATGCCGTGGCCCATTTCCAGGGCGGTCATGCAGCCGATCAGGGTAAACGCCACCAGCCCCACGGCGTCGAGCACCAGAAACAGTGAGCGCAAGTGACGCATCCAGCGTGCAGCGAAGACCGTGAACATAGCCGCAACCGAGGTCAGCACCAGGTATTCCGGGTGTTTGACCCACGTCAGCGGGTAGTGACCGAGCAGCACGTCGCGCACCGAACCGCCGCCCAACGCCGTGATGCAGGCGATCAGCACCACACCAAACCAGTCCATGCCGCGACGGCCGGCAGACAGTGCGCCGGTCATGGCTTCTGCAGTAATGGCGATCAAGTAAAGCATCAGCAACATGGTGGCGGTCCTTGCAGGAAGGCGCGCAGTCTAGCCATTTAGTCCCGGCACCAAAAGAGGGCATTTACGCAGATAGACCGAGTCGCCTTCTTCGCGGGCAAGCCTCGCGCCGACGGGCACAACGCAGATCCCGTAGGAGCCGGCTTGCTGGCGATGGGGCCTTTGAGGACGCCATCGCCAGCAAGCCGGCTCCTACAGCGACCGTATTGCCAATCAGAACTTGATGAAATGCTTGCGGTAATGCTGCAACTCGGCGATGGATTCGCGGATGTCGTCCAGAGCCAGGTGGGTGCTGCCTTTTTTGAAGCTGTCGCGCACATCCGGCGCCCAGCGAGCGGCCAGTTCTTTGAGCGTCGAGACGTCGAGGTTGCGGTAGTGGAAGTAGCTTTCCAGGGATTTCATGTGCGTATAAAGGAAGCGACGGTCCTGGCAGATGCTGTTGCCGCAGATCGGCGACTTGCCCTTCGGCACCCATTTCTCCAGGAAGGCGATGGTCTCGGCTTCCGCTTCGGCCATGCTGATACGGCTGTCGCGCACGCGCTGGGTCAGGCCCGAGCCGCCGTGTTGGCGGGTGTTCCACTCGTCCATGCCGGCGAGGATCTCGTCGCTGTGATGGATGGCGATCACCGGCCCTTCGGCCAGGGTGTTCAGGTCACTGTCGGTGACGATCGTGGCCATCTCGATGATGACGTCGGTGTCAGGGTTCAGACCGGTCATTTCCAGGTCGATCCAGATCAGGTTCTGCGGGTTTTGCATGTGTCGGCTCCTAGGCAATGCTGCGCAGTTTAGCCTAGGGCGGCGCCCGGGCGTGCTAAACTCGCGGCCGTTTTACCTAATCGCTGCATTCTTGATACGGAACACCCATGGCCAAACGCCAACTCAATCGTCGTCAAAACTGGCGCATCGAAAAGATCCAAGGCGAACGCGCTGCCCGCGCCGCCAAACGCGAGTCCTCGGCTGTCGAGGCACTTGAGGGTGGCGACCTGGGTCCGGAACAGACGGGCCTTGTGATTGCGCACTTCGGTGTGCAGGTCGAAGTCGAAGCCCTCGATGGCGATTTGGCCGGCCAGGTGTTCCGCTGCCACTTGCGCGCCAACCTGCCGGCACTGGTGACCGGCGATCAGGTGGTCTGGCGTGCCGGCAATCAGGGCATCGGGGTGATCGTGGCGCAACTGCCGCGCAAAACCGAACTCTGCCGTCCGGACAGCCGTGGCCAGCTCAAGCCTGTAGCTGCCAACGTCGACATGATCGTCATCGTCTTCGCGCCGCTGCCCGAGCCTCACGCCAACCTGATCGACCGCTACCTGGTCGCGGCGGAACACGCCGGGATTCGGCCGCTGCTGCTGCTCAACAAATTCGACCTGATCGATGAGCAGAACGCCCCGGCGCTGAATGCCTTGCTCGCGGTTTACCGCACACTGGGTTATCCGGTGCTGGAAGTGTCGGCGCACCACGGCAATGGCATGGAGCAACTTCAGAAACAGCTGGACGGGCGCATCAGCGTGTTCGTCGGCCAGTCCGGCGTCGGCAAATCTTCGTTGGTCAACAGCCTGCTGCCTGAGGTCGACACCCGCGTCGGCCCGTTGTCCGAGCTGTCCGGCCAGGGCACCCACACCACCACCACCGCGCGACTGTTCCACTTCCCCGGTGGCGGTGAGTTGATCGACTCCCCGGGTATCCGCGAATTCGGCCTGGGCCACGTCAGCCGCGCCGACGTCGAAGCCGGCTTCATCGAGTTCAACGACCTGATCGGCACGTGCCGTTTCCGCGACTGCAAGCACGACCGCGAACCGGGTTGCGCATTGCTCAAGGCGCTGGAAGAAGGCCGTGTGCAGCAGCAACGGATGAACAGCTACCGCTCGATCATCGCGAGTTTGCCGGAAAGCAGTTACTAGGCCGCTTACCGCAGAAACAAAAAAAGCCGCGATCATCTCGCGGCTTTTTCATTTTCAGCGCCCAGGACGTCCAAGGCATCACAGTCGTCCTGGATCAACACAACGCAAAACCTGTAGGAGCCGGCTTGCTGGCGATGGACGCAAGTGCGTCGCGTTGATTCAGACAGCACGCGTTATCGTTGACGACCATCGCCAGCAAGCCGGCTCCTACAAGGGGCCGTGCAAACCAAAGCAAAAAAGCCGACATCACTGTCGGCTTTTTTGTGGGTCACTGCTTCGGCGGTTCAGCCGGTTTCGGTGCCGGGTCATCGAAGAGATTCAAACGCTCGCGAAGCTCATGGGCCGGCAATGGTTCTTTATCGGCTGGCAATGCGTTCGGATCAGCTGGCGTGGTCGGCACTTCACCCGGGCCGCCCTGCCCTTGCGTCGGCTCCGGAGTCGGTTCCGCGCCTTGCGAACCTTCGATGGCACGCTGGGCTTTCTTGGTCAGCACGACAATGTCGATTCGACGGTTCACCGGGTTGAGCGGGTTCTCGCGATCGAACAACGCCGACGAGGCATAACCGACCACTCGTGCAATCTGCTGCTCCGGATAGCTGCCGGCCACCAGTGCACGGCGTGCGGCGTTGGCACGGTTGGCCGAGAGCTCCCAGTTACCGAAGTCGCCAGTGCCCGAATACGGCTTGGCATCGGTGTGACCGCTGATGCTGATCTTGTTCGGCACCGCTTTGATGGTGTCGGCCATGGCCAACAGGATGTCTTCGAAATACGGTTTCAGACGAGCGCTGCCGGAATCGAACATCGGGCGGTTTTCAGCGTCCACGATCTGGATGCGCAAGCCGTCCGGGGTGATTTCGAACAGAATCTGGTCCTTGAATTTCTTCAGTTGCGGGTTCTCTTCAACCTTGTTCTGCAATTCTTGCAGCAACAGTTCAAGGCGTTCCTTCTCGACCATTTCGGCCATGCCTTCGACCTGCTCGACGTCGACGGTCACCTTGTCCGGCTGCGGCTGGGATTTCACTTCGGGGTTGAGGGTGTTTTCCGGCGCCAGGGTCGGCGTGCCGCCCAAGTCGATGATGAAAGGTGTGCCACTTTCGGAAAAGCCGACCGGGTCCTTGAAGTAACCGGCGATGGCGAGTTTCTGTTCCGGTGTTGCGGTGGACAGCAGCCACAACACCAGAAAGAACGCCATCATCGCCGTCGCAAAGTCGGCGAAGGCGATTTTCCAGGCGCCCCCGTGATGCCCGCCGGCGATGCGCTTGACGCGCTTGATGATTATCGGCTGGTTGTTTTCCATGACTTAACGACCACGAACCGCTTGTTCCAGCTCAGCGAAGCTAGGACGGTGCGCCGGGTACAGAACCTTGCGCCCGAACTCTACCGCCAGCGATGGCGGCATGCCGGAGGCCGAAGCCACCAGCGAGGCCTTGATGGCTTCGTAGACGTTCAGTTCTTCCTTGGCATCGTGGGCCAGGGAGTGCGCCAGCGGACCGAAGAAACCGTACGCCGCGAGAATACCGAAGAAGGTACCGACCAGTGCCGCACCTACGTGCAGACCGATGGATTTCTGGTCGCCTTCACCCAGGGATGCCATGGTCACCACAATACCCAATACCGCCGCAACGATACCGAAACCGGGCATGGCGTCGGCGATGCCGTTCACCGCGTGGGACGGGTGTTCGAGGTCTTCCTTGAGGTTGTAGAGTTCCATGTCGAACAGGCCTTCCAGCTCATGGGGAGCCATGTTGCCGGAGGACATGATGCGCAGGTAATCGCAGATAAACGCGGTCATGCGCTCATCTTTGAGCACCGATGGGTACTTGGCGAAGATGGGACTCGCGGCGGCATCTTCGATGTCGCCTTCGATGGCCATCATGCCTTCGCGGCGACTCTTGTTGAGGATCTCGTAGATCAGCCCCAACACTTCAAGATAGTAGCCGTGATTGAAGCGCGACCCGAACATGCTCAAGGACTTCTTGAGCACGTGCAGTGTCATGTAACCGGGGTTGGCCTGGAGGAATGCACCAAGGGCCGCACCACCGATGATCATCACCTCGAAGGGTTGAATCAGGGCGGCAATCTTGCCGTGGGAGAGCACGTATCCGCCGAGCACGCTCGCGAATACGACGATGATGCCGATTATTTTAGCCATAGGTAGGAGAGCACTTACTGAGTCGGGTTCAAGGTCATATTCGGAAGTTAAAAAATCTCTTCTTCTACTTATCGGCAAAACTGCGCCAGACTATAGCCAGTTCAGGCGAAAAGCCAATTTGGCCCGCTCCAGGCATAGGTAATGCAGACGATGATCGCGTCCAGACATGGCTAACGAAACGAACGTCCCAACTCCAAAACCGACCACACTCGAAGGCTGGGTCAAGCTTCTCGATGGTGTGCGCCTGCCGGTTCCGCAAGCCAGTCATGACCGTGTCTGCAAGGCCATCCGCGACGACCGCAGCTCCCTGCGCGATATCGCCGAGTTGATGCAGGACAGCCCCGCCCTGGCCTTGAGCGTGATCCGCGAAGCCAACCGGCACACCCACGGCAGCATGACCGAGCCTGCGGAAAACCTTGAGGTGGCGATCAATCGCCTCGGGTTGAAACGCACGGAAGAACTGCTTGCGCGACTGCCCGCGGTACCTGAATCGCAAATCCCCGTGGCCCTTCGACAGTTGCAGATGATCAGCCTGCACGCGACGCAACAGGCCAACGGCTTTTTCGCCGCGCGCCTGGCGCGGCTGTGGCAGGACATCCACTGGGGCAGCCTGCTGTTTCTTTCGCCGCTGTGGCCCATGGCGTTGACCCATCCGCAGTTGCTTGAAGAATGGGAACTGCGGGTCATCCATAAAGGCGAGTCGGCGCGCAACGTCGAGAAACAATTGTTTGGCGCTCGCCTGCTGGAAATCGCTCAGGCGCTGGTGGAGATCTGGCACCTGCCGATCTGGGTGCAGCAAGGTTACAAGCTGCTGCTCAACGAGCAACGGGAACTGGTGAAAGTCCTGCGCATCGCGCGCGACAGCGATCATCCATTGCGCCAGCAGAACCGTCTTGATGACGATCCGACATTGCGCCGCTGGCTCAACCAACCGGCCAATACCGTGTTGCTGGCCAACGGTCTGGCGCTGTCGGCGCAACAGGCCTGGGACAGTCCGCACAGTGAACGCTGGCAGTACCTGACCAGCCTTTACCTGCAAATGCCGATGGAGGAGGTGCAGCAGCAATTGCACCAGCAGGCCGCCAACAGTGCGCGTCAGCATGCCATGCCAGACCTCTGGCACCCGGCGGTTGCACTGCTCTGGCCTTGGGGCATGAACCGCGTTCACGCCGGTCTGCTGCCCGCCCCGGCGCCGACCGCCGAGGACCTGGCCAAATGGCGCAAACAATGCGCCGAGCTGCTGGTAGAGCCGAGTCGCTTCACCAATGCCATGCACCTGACCAACTCGGCCCGTGACGCGTTGGTCGCGTGCGGCATGCGTCGAGTGATGATCCTGATGGCCGACCGCACGCACGCCAATCTGCGCGTGCACCAGATCGCCGGGCTGCCGAAAGAAGCCGCCGGCCTGAATTTCGTGGTCAGCCAAAGCACCGTGCTGCAACGCCTGCTTTCGCAACAGGCGCAGGTGCGCCTGACCCCGGCCAACAACGCGCAATTTTCGGCGCTGCTCCCGGCCAGCCTGCGCTCGCAGTTCGGTGGCGAACACCTGCTGTTGCGCTCGCTGGTCAACAACGGCCGCGTGATCATGATCGTGGTGGCCGATCAGGGCGGCGGGCCGTTCTCTGAAATCACCGTGCAGGCCTTTGGCAAAACCGCGCAGTGCATCGAGAAAGCCCTGCACAGCTTTAGCCATCGCGGCCAATGACCCGCTACAATCCTCCCCTTTGTGCTCTGGAGACCTCACATGTCTGACTTCTCTGGCTTGCCGCTGGTGATCGAACCGAGCGACTTGCTCTCTCGTCTCGACGCCCGCGATCTGATTCTGGTGGACCTGACCAGCAGCGCCCGCTATGCCGAAGGGCATATTCCCGGCGCGCGTTTTGTCGATCCGAAACGCACGCAACTCGGCCAGCCGCCTGCACCAGGCTTGATGCCGCCGCACGCGGCACTCGAAGCGTTGTTCGGTGAGCTGGGACACAACCCCGATGCGGTCTACGTCGTGTATGACGATGAAGGCGGCGGTTGGGCCGGGCGCTTTATCTGGTTGCTGGACGTCATTGGCCACAGCAAGTACCACTACGTCGACGGTGGCCTGACGGCGTGGCTGGCAGAAGGCTCGCCCATGTCGATCCAGGTCCCGCCCGCGGTTGGCGGTCCGGTTTCGCTGACTCTGCATGACGAGCCCACCGCCACCCGCGAATACCTGCAAAGCCGTCTCGGCGCCGCCGACCTGGCGATCTGGGACGCGCGCGGGCCGCTGGAGTACTCCGGCGAGAAAGTCCTCGCAGCCAAGGGCGGGCACATTCCCGGCGCGGTCAATTTCGAATGGACTGCAGGCATGGACCCGGCTCGCAACCTGCGCATCCGCACCGACATGCCGCAGATCCTGGAAAAACTCGGGATCAGCAAAGACAAAGAAGTGATTACCCACTGCCAGACTCACCACCGTTCTGGCTTCACCTATCTGGTGGCCAAGTCCCTCGGTTATCCGCGGGTCAAAGGATACGCCGGCTCCTGGGGCGAATGGGGCAACCACCCCGATACGCCTGTAGAGATTTAAGGTTTTTAAGGACAGTTAATGAATAAGCGTTTGTTTATCCTCAGCCAATACCTGCTGCCCCACCACTTGCTCTCGCGACTGGCCGGCTGCATCGCCGAATGCCGCGTGCGCTGGTTCAAGAATGCGTTCACCGCGTGGTTCGCCAAGCGTTATCAGGTAGACATGTCCCAGGCCCTGGTCGAAGACCTGACCGCCTACGAGCACTTCAACGCATTCTTCACCCGCGCGTTGAAAGACGGCGCTCGTCCGCTGGACGAAACCCCGGGCGCGATCCTCAGCCCGGCCGACGGCGCGGTCAGCCAGCTCGGCCCGATCGAACACGGTCGCGTGTTCCAGGCCAAGGGCCACAGCTTCAGCGTGCTGGAGTTGCTGGGCGGTGACGCGGCTAACGCAGCGCCGTTCATGGGCGGTGATTTCGCGACCATTTACCTGTCGCCGAAGGACTACCACCGCGTGCACATGCCGCTGGCCGGCACATTGCGCGAGATGGTCTACATTCCGGGGCGGATTTTCTCGGTCAACCAGACCACCGCGGAAAACGTTCCAGAATTGTTTGCTCGCAACGAGCGAGTGGCATGCATTTTCGACACCGAGCGCGGCCCGATGGCCGTGGTGCTGGTGGGCGCGATGATCGTCGCATCGATCGAAACCGTTTGGGCTGGCCTGGTGACGCCACCGAAGCGCGAGCTGAAAACCTTCCGCTACGACGAAGCGGCCCGTGCGCCGATCCATCTGGAAAAAGGTGCGGAACTGGGTCGTTTCAAGCTGGGTTCGACGGCTGTTGTGCTGTTCGGCCCTGATCAAGTGCAGTGGGCCGAAGAACTGGCGGCCGGTTCGCCGGTGCAGATGGGCCAGGGCATGGGCCTGCCAAAAGCCTGATCCCCTGATCCGAACCCCACGAACGTCTTCGTGGGGTCGGACATTTCGGTGGTGCCGCTACTCTATCTGCCCGCGAAAGCCGATCGGTCCTTCGTTGGCGTAGGTATTGGTGCCACTGAGGTTTTTCCCTCCATCACTGGAGGTCACGCTCAACGCGACAACGTTCTGATTGTCCCGGCCTCCGATGACCCATTTGCCACCCGGATGCCATGGAGCGTCGTTGCCGCCCCACTGATTTTCAACGTTGTACTGGTTCTGGCCCGTGCGCTGAGCCTTGAAGCCAATGGGACCTTCACCTGAGTACGTCATGGTGCCGGTGAAGCTCTTGCCGCCATCGCTCGACTTTATCTCGATCGCGACAACCTTCTGGTTGTCCCGCGCGCCTAGCGTCCAGTCTCCGCCTGGATGCCAGGGTGCAGAACTACCGCCCCATTGATTTGCCACTACGTATCTAGACATAAACTTCATCTCCTTGAAGTTACGAGAGACCTGCCCGGCACAGGCAGCAGGCCGTACGACCGTGCGTATCCAGTCGCACGTCTGTCAGATTAGTAGCACGCCCGAACCTCACTCGGCTGACAGACAAACGGTAGATTTCCGTAGGAGCTGCCGGCGACAGGGGTTCCTCGACAGGCTATTGCTGCTACAGTCAGGTCATTCACTGCCCATTTTCCCGGTTGGAGTTTGTTCACGGCATGAATGAGACCAGTCCCCACCTTCTGCTACGCGCCCCGATCCCTGCACAGTTGCGCCTGTCGTTCTGCGAAGCCACCCCGCGCGACCTCAAGCGCTGGATCGCCGATCTGCCCAAAGCCAATATCGGCGAAACCGCTCGCCAGCTCTATCAAGGCTTGAGCGAGCTGAACCAACTGCTGACGCCCAGCGACAATCGCCTGCAACTGCTCGAGTTACTACGGCCCGAGGTGTATTACGTCTGCAAGCACCTGGAGCGGCATTTCCTGCACCAATCGATTGTCCTCGACGAGCGCTCGCGCAAGATCGCCAACCTCTGCCAGGCGCTGCAAAGTCATTTGGCGATTGGCTATAAACAGATCGTCGCGCGCATCTCGCCGCGCTTCAGCAAAGACCGCGCACCGCTGCTGGCCCAGGCATTACAGCGGGCGATCCATTGCCTCAACGGATCACTGATCCGCGCCACCGAGCTCTATTGCCCGGTGCCGGAAGGCGTGTGGCTGGAACTGCATCTGCTGTATCGGATCGCCTGCTCCCATCGGCTCCAGCACCTGAACCTGCGCGATGAGCTGGCCAGCCAGACGCAAACCCTGAGCATCGAACAGACGTACGTGGCCGCATTGTTGCTGGGCGCTGCGCGATGCAACCAACTGCGCCAGAACCAGATCGCGCGGCTCGCCGAAGTGCTGGAGCCGTGGAGCAAGTTGATCAAGCTGCAGCCGGTATCTGCGGCCGACGGACTGTTTGGCGTCGCACCGGAGCTCGACATCGGGCCGCGTTACCGCTCGAAATTCCGACCTGAGCAGCAGAAGAACCTGCTGGCGCTCGATCCGCTGCCACTGGTCGCAGCCATCGAAGCCCATCTGCAAAAAACCGACAGCCCGGTGCCACTGCCCGTGCCGGCAGGATTGAGCCTGGATACGCTGCAACACCTGAGTGCCGCCTGGGGCCAGGCGGTCGAACGCAGTTTCCAGCGCACGGCCAGTCAAGGCACCTTGACCTTGTGCGTAGGCATGAGCGCGCTGCACTTCTATCTGGGCGGGCAACGCCCGTTCAGCGAGATCCTGAAACATCCCGGTGCCGGCCGCGCGCAGTTCACGGCGATTTCCCTTCGGGAAAAAGACCAATGGCACCATGCCTTCGACGCGGCGCCACTCGGCACCGCTGACGCGTTGCTGCCTTACGAAGAAATCGAATACCCGCAACTTCAGAACGACGACAGTCAAAAAGACTCCGACCGTAACCGTCACTTCCCGACCTACGCCTTGCCGGTGATCAATCACAGCCCGGGCGGTTACTGCCTGGCCTGGCCCGGTGCAGTGCCCGCGGAGTTGCAGGCTGGCGAGATGGTCGGCATCGAGGATACGGCGGGGTCGGGCTGGAGCATCGCCGTGGTGCGATGGATCCGCCAGGTTCGCGGCGGCGGTACGCAAATGGGTATCGAGCAAGTCGCGCCCTACGCTGAGCCTTGCGGCCTGCAACTGGTGCGCACCCGTGACGACCACAGCCAATACTTGCGTGGCCTGCTGCTACCCGCGATCAGTGCGATAGACCTGCCTGCCACCTTGCTCGCGCCGCGCCTGCCCTTTGAGGAAGGCAACAAGGTGCTGATCAACACCAACGGCGAGGAGCGCCGGGCCGGGCTGGATCGACGGGTGGCGAGCACCAACAGTTTCAATCAGTTTGCCTATCGCTCGCTGGAGGCTGCCAGAAACGAAAACGCCGCGGGGAGCGGCGTGGTCGGAAACGAGGAGGAATTTGATTCGTTGTGGAAGACGCTTTGAGGGTGACCCCTTAAGACCGTGTCGCGCCCATCGCGAGCAAGCCCGCTCCCACATTCGACTGTAATCCTTCTGGAAGAACTCGCTCGAATGTGGGAGCGGGCTTGCTCGCGAAGAGGCCTGCTCAAACAACCGGGATTTCAGAGCTGCCCGTCACGATCCCGAAAGCCCAGCAGGTACAGCACGCCATCCAGCCCCAGAGTGGAAATCGCCTGCTTCGCCGACTGCTTGACCAGCGGCTTGGCGCGGAACGCCACACCCAGCCCGGCAATCGCCAGCATCGGCAAATCGTTGGCACCGTCGCCGACCGCAATGGTCTGCTCCAGACGCAAGCCTTCCTTGTGCGCCAGCTCCTTCAACAGATCCGCCTTGCGCTGCGCATCGACGATCGGCTCGACCGCCACGCCAGTCACTTTGCCATCAACCACTTCCAGCTCATTGGCGAACACGTAGTCGATACCCAATTTCGCCTGCAATTGCTTGGCGAAGTAAGTGAAGCCACCCGACAGAATCGCGGTCTTGTAGCCCAGGCGCTTGAGTTCGGCGAACAGGGTTTCGGCGCCTTCGGTCAGGCGCAGGGAAGCGCCGATCGAATCCAGCACGCTGACGTCCAGACCTTTGAGCAAGGCCAGACGCTCCTTGAAGCTGGCGCGGAAGTCGAGCTCACCGGCCATCGCCCGCTCGGTGATTTCCGAAACCTGGTCACCCACACCCGCGGCCTTGGCCAGTTCGTCGATGACTTCGGCTTCAATCAGCGTCGAGTCCATGTCGAACACCGCCAGACGGCGGTTGCGGCGGAACAGCGAATCTTCCTGGAAGGCGATATCGACGTTCAGTTCCTGGGCGACGCTGAGGAATTCGGCCCGCAGCGCTTGCGGATCAGCCGCTTCGCCACGCACGGAAAACTCGATGCAGCCCTTGCCTTTGTCGGCCGGAGTGTCCAGCGGCATGCGCCCGGACAGACGATCGATGTGGTCGATGTTCAGGCCATATTTGGCGGTGATCGAGCTCACGGCCTGCAATTGCCCGGCAGTCACTTTGCGGGTCAATAGCGTCACGATGTGGCGTTTTTTGCCCTGATTGCCGACCCACTGCTGGTAATCATCTTCGGACACCGGCGTGAAACGCACCTGCTGGTCGAGTTTGTAAGCCGTGAACAGAATGTCCTTGAGCACGGACTTGCCTTGCTCGGTGTCAGGAATTTCAACCAGGATGCCGAACGACAGGGTGTCGTGGATCACCGCCTGACCGATGTCGAGAATGTTCACACCACCCTGGGCCAGAACGCCGGTAATGGCCGCGGTCAGACCTGGACGGTCCTCACCAGTGATGTTTATCAGGACGATTTCGCGCAAGGCGCACCCCCGCAGGTGGAAAAAAACCGCATTCTACCCACTTTCAGTGACCATCGGGCACCGTGAGCGCTTTGACGGTCTAGGGCCTGTCGCTATACTGCGCGTCAACTTCACGGACAAAAGAGCCGAGCTCAAGTGAACCGGCCCACGCCAGTTAAAACCGATAACTTCTTTCTGCTGATCTTCCGTGCACTGCGCCACCGCCGTGTACCGATTGCATTGCGCATCGCCAGCCATAACGTGATCCTGGTCGCTCTGGCCCTGGTGATCTACGCCTGCGTGATGGGTTTGCAGTTCAAGCAGGCCATGCACGAACAGGCGGATGCCCTGGGCGAAAGCCTGACCACGCAGACCGCCACGTCCGCCACGGAGCTGTTGGTGTCCAACGACA
>Ga0255338_1003790_pt1 | contig 17219 bp, 14 predicted proteins | sample MeOH1_35cm_T4_19_FD_203715 | JGI IMG/M metagenome (GOLD analysis project Ga0255338, IMG submission 203715) | Sandy soil microbial communities from University of British Columbia, Vancouver, Canada - MeOH1_35cm_T4_195 | ecosystem: Engineered > Artificial ecosystem > Sand microcosm > Unclassified ...
CCCCATGAACAAGCCTGCCAGTGAATAGGCAAAAACCAGCCGATCACCCCCAAGGGCCTGGCTGACCGTTCCAATCAGGCCCTGGCGCCCCGCCAGCATGATGACCATGAAGCCGATGACAACCCCAGGAAAGGCTAGCGGCAGCGTCAACAGGGCCACCAATGTCGCATTGCCGGGAAACTTGTGACGCTGCAAAAAAACGCCGGCGATGCCACTGACCAGCAAGGTGGCCACCGTCGTGGCCGCAGCGATGCCCAGCGTGGCGAGCAATGCGTTGAAGTAGCCGGTGTTTGTGACGATCTCCGCATAGGCTGCCCAACCTGATGCGCCGCTACCGCCGACCAGAAACAGTCGGCACATCGGAAGCACAAAGAACGCCACAAAGAAGACAGCGGCGGGCGCAAGAAGAATAATCATGATGCGAGGTGTACGAGTCACCGAGAAATGAATGGGCAGGCGGCCGTGACCGCCTGCCCCTGTGAATGCGCTTATTGGACTTCGTTTTTGTAACGTTCGACGATCTTCGGCTGCGACGTAGCCAGCCGTTTCAGATTGACCGGCTTGGCGCGCGCGTATTCGCTATCCGGCAGAAAGCGCGATTTGGCCTCGGCTGACAAGCGCTCGGCGAACACGGGACGCAGATAGGCGTTGCCCCACATCGCCTGGCTTTCGTCGGAGAGAACGAAGTCAAGCATCTTGCGGCCGTTGTCGGCATTCGGTCCACCTTTGACCAGCCCCATGACATAGGGGAAGACAAGCGTTCCTTCCTTGGGAATCACGAAACGTGCGGGAGCCTTGTCGGTGTATTGGGCACGATACGCATTGAAGTCGTAATCGATGAGGATCGGGATTTCACCGGAAATCACCCGTGCATAGGAGGTCTGCTTCGGCACGATCGGCTGGTTCTTGGCCAGGGCCTTGAAGAAGTTGATGCCCGGATCAAGGTTCTCATAGGTGCCGCCGAGCGCCAGATTGACCGCCATGACGCCGAGCTGCCCGACGGCCGCCGATGTCGGATCCAGATAGCCAACCATGCCCTTGTACTCAGGCTTCAGCAGATCGGCCCAGCTTTGCGGCACAGGCAGCTTGCCTAGCGCTGCGGTGTTGACAAACAGTCCAAGGGTGCCCGAATGGATGCTGAACCAGTGGCCTTGCGGATCTTTCAGATCGGCGGGGATCTTCTCCCAGCCCTTGGGCTTATAGGGCGTCAGCACACCGGCATCGCGCGCCGGGTCGGCGGCGATGCCGCCCAGATAGACAACGTCAGCTACAGGATTGGCCTTTTCCGCGATCATCGCGGCGATGGCCTGGCCAGAGTTCTTGTTGTCCGCCGGCACTTGAATGCCCAGGCGCTTGTTGATGGCCTTCAGCTGCGCTCCCCAGTCAGCCCATTCGGGCGGACAGTTGTAGCAGATGGCACGCTGATCAGCGTGTGCGGGAGCCACGGTGACGATGGCAGTTAGCGCCAGCATGGCCCCGAGGGCGTAGCGTCTTACGTTCGGAAAATGCATTTCAAATTTCTCCTTCAAGATGGCGTGGACGGGTTGGCGATGAAGCTTGCGGCCGGGGGACAACGACCAGCCTGACTCCGGCAGCGTCAAGCATGGCAATGATGTGTGGCGGGGGCAATTGGTCGGTAAAGACACAATCTGATTCGGTGATGTGTCCACCTCGCACCGTGGCGCTGCGGCCGAACTTGGAGTGATCAAGGACGAGATAACGTTTGCGGCAATGGCTGGCCAGATCGCTGCGCATTCGCACCTCGTCATGGCTGAAGTCGAGCAGGCTGCCGTCTTCCGCAACACCGCCCACGCCGTAGATGCCGATGTCTGCCGAGAAGCGTGCGAAGAAGCCATGCGCCTCGCCAGCAACCACATCCCCGTCAAGATTTCGCAGGCGACCGCCGGCGATGGTGAGTTCGCACGAAGGATTCCGGCTCAGCACAACCGCAACGTTGAGATTGTTTGTCATGACCCTCAATCCGTTTCGGTGGTGCATCGCCTGTGCGCACTCTTCCGGCGTGGTGCCAATACCGAAAAACAATGAGGATCCGTCCGGAACCGCGTCTGCAACATACCGGGCAATTCGCCGCTTCGCGTCGCGATTGAGAATGCGGCGCGAGGGATAGTCGACGTTCTCGCCCTTTGGCAATACGTCGATGCCTCCGTGCCGACGTCGGCACAGCCCCCGATCGCACAGGGCGTTCACGTCGCGACGTATGGTCTGCGTCGTCACGCCAAAGCGACTGGCGAGCGCCTCGATGGACTGAAAGCCCTGCTCCTCGACGATCGTCAGGATTGACCGCATGCGGTCGTTTGCGGGAGCCGTCGCGGCAAGGCCTCTGTCGGATTGAATGAGCAAATCGCTGTTCATATGAAAATTTTCGGAGCGCAATGTGACGCTCTCGTGACGTTCATATGAACAGTGAATGACCTCCTCCCGCTCAGGCGGCAGCTCACCTCGGACATGGAGCGTCCGCGGCTCCAGCACCAGACCCAAATAAAAACGGCACCCTCGGGTGCCGTTTTTACATGCCAAATTGGCCTCTAGCCCTTGCCCATCATGCGCAAGCAGCTATCAAACCAATAGCGCATCAGCTTCAGGCCGCCGCCTTCACCTTCAGGCGCCAGGCGTGCAGCAGCGGCTCGGTGTAGCCGCTGGGCTGGGCCAGGCCCTTGAACACCAGGTCGGTCGCTGCCTTGTAGGCCATCGAGGTGGTGAAGTGGCCAGCCATCGGCTTGTACAGCGGGTCGCCGGCGTTCTGCTGGTCCACCACGGCGGCCATGCGCTCGAAGGTCGCTTTCACTTGCGCTTCGTTGGTGATGCCGTGCAGCAGCCAGTTGGCCATGTGCTGGCTGGAGATGCGCAGCGTGGCGCGGTCTTCCATCAGGCCGATGTTGTGGATGTCGGGTACCTTGGAGCAGCCCACGCCCTGGTCGATCCAGCGCACCACGTAGCCCAGGATGCCCTGCGCGTTGTTGTCCAGTTCCTGCTGGATTTCTTCCGGCGTCCAGTTGGGTTTGGCGGCCACGGGCACCGTCAGCAGGCCGGTCAGCAGCTTCTCTTCCACCTGCTTGAAGTTCTTGGCGGTGGCCTGCTTTTCCAGCTCGTCCTGGATGGCAGCCACGTTGATCTGGTGATAGTGCAGCGCGTGCAGCGTGGCGGCGGTGGGCGAGGGCACCCAAGCGGTGTTGGCGCCGGCCTTCGGGTGCACCACCTTCTGCTGCAGCATGGCGGCCATCAGGTCGGGCATGGCCCACATGCCCTTGCCGATCTGGGCGCGGCCCTTCAAGCCGCAGGCCAGGCCTTCGAGCACGTTGCTCTTCTCATAGGCGTCGATCCACTCGGTGCCGCGCATGGCGGCCTTGCGGATCATCGGGCCGGCGTACATGGCGGTGTGCATCTCGTCGCCGGTGCGGTCCAGGAAGCCGGTGTTGATGAAGGCCACGCGGCTCTTGGCGGCGGCAATGCAGGCCTTCAGGTTGACACTGGTGCGGCGCTCCTCGTCCATGATGCCGAGCTTGACGGTGTTCTCCGGCAGGCCCAGCAGCGCCTCGACGCGGCCGAACAGTTCGGCGGCAAAGCCCACTTCGGCCGGGCCGTGCATCTTGGGCTTGACGATGTAGATCGAGCCGGTGCGCGAGTTGCGCACGCCGTTGGTGGTCAGGCCCTTGAGGTCGTGCAGGGCGATGGTGGTGGTGATGACGGCGTCCATGATGCCTTCATGGATCTCGCTGCCGTCGCCGTACAGAATGGCCGGGTTGGTCATCAGGTGGCCGACATTGCGCACGAACAGCAGCGAGCGGCCGTGCAGCTTGATCTCTTCGCCGGCGGCGCCCTTGTAGACGCGGTCGGCGTTCAGGCGGCGCGTGAAAGTCTTGCCGCCCTTGCTCACTTCTTCGGTCAGCGTGCCCTTGAGGATGCCAAGCCAGTTGTCATAGGCCACCACCTTGTCGTCGGCATCGACCACGGCCACCGAGTCTTCCAGGTCGAGGATGGTGGAGAGGGCAGCTTCCATCAGCAGGTCGCTCACGCCGGCGGCGTCGCTGCGGCCGATCGGCGTGCTGGGGTCGATCTGGATCTCGATGTGGATGCCGTTGTTGCGCAGCAGGATGGCCGAGGGCGCGGCGGCGCTGCCCTGGTAGCCGACGAACTTGTTGCAGTCGGCCAGGTGCGACTTGCTGCCGTCCTTCAGCGCTACCACCAGCTTGCCGCCCTCCACCGTGTAGCCGGTCGAGTTGATGTGCGAACCCTTGGCCAGGGGCGCCACGCGGTCGAGCACGTAGCGTGCGTACTCGATCACCTTGGCGCCGCGTTTCGGGTTGTAGCTCTTGCCGTCCGGGCCGATCTTGGTGGCGCCCTTGTCTTCCGGCAGCGCGTCGGTGCCGTAAAGCGCGTCGTACAGCGAACCCCAGCGCGCGTTGGCGGCGTTGAGCGAGTAGCGGGCATTGAGGATCGGTACCACCAGTTGCGGGCCGGCCTGCACGGCCAGTTCGGCGTCCACGTTGGCGGTGTCGCTGGCCACGGAGGCCGGCACCGGCACCAAGTAGCCGATCTTTTCCAGGAAGGCGCGGTAGGCCGACATGTTCTTGATCGGGCCGGGGTTGGCCTTGTGCCAGGCGTCGAGTTCGAGTTGCAGGCGGTCGCGCTCGGCCAGCAGGGCGGCGTTCTTCGGGCCCAGCTCGTGGGCCAGCTTGTCGAAGCCTTTCCAGAAGTCGGCGCTGGCGATGCCGGTGCCGGGCAGGACCTTGTCCTCGATGAAGCGGTACAGGTTGGTGGCGACTTGCAGCCGGTGGGCTTGGGTGCGTTGCGTCATGGTTTCAACTCCTCAAAATTAATCAATCAAAACGGGTTGCCGGGGGCCTCATTCGGCGGGAAAGAAGGCCAGCACGTCGTTGAGCGAACTGCCGCTGCGGCTGGGCTGCGTGCCCAGTTCCTCGAACGGCAGGTCATAGCGGTTGACCCACAGGGTCTGAAAGCCGTACCAGGTGGCGGCCAGCGCGTCCCAGCTGTTGCTGCTGACGAAGACGATCTGACCGGCACGCAGGCCGGTCGCCTGCTCGCCCAGTGCATACGCCTCGGGGTGGGTCTTGTACTTGCGCACTGCATCGACGCTGATCACGTGGTCGAGCAGGCCTTCCATGCCGGCGCTGCGCACCGCGATGCCCAGCATCTCAGGGTCGCCGTTGGACAGGATGCCGGTCTGGATGCCGCGCGCCTTGAGGGCCTGCAGCACGTCCCGGTTTTCCGGGAAGGCGCTCAGGTGCCGGTACTGGTTCATCAGCTGCAGCTCCTGCTCGGGCGTGAGCGCCAGCTTCAGGCGCTTGCAGGCATAACGCAGGCCGGCGCGCGTCAGCTCCCAGAACGGCTGGTAGTGCGCGCCGTCGTTGCTGACGGTGACCAGGCGGGTGTATTCGATCTGCTTGTCGCGCCACAGCAGGCCCAGGGCCTGGCCCTGGCCCGGAAACAGCTGCTCCGCCGCCAGCCCGACGCTGTAGACGTCGAACAGCGTGCCGTAGGCGTCGAACAGGACGGCCTGCGGTTGGGCATGGCTGTGGCGAGGTTTTTCCATGGTCTAACTGTATTTGATACTTGCACGCGCATTAATAACCAAAACATTCTGTTATTAGGCACAAAAAGTATCGAATCCGCCGCCGGGATGCCTTTGGGGGGCTGGGCATAATCGCCAAACCGACCGCCCATCAGCCCTCCACCTGCCGCCCGCCATGTCCCTTCATTTCGATCTGGTCGACCTCCGGCTGATGGTGCGCATTGCCGAATCGAACAGCCTGACCCGGGGCGCCGAGGCGGCCCATATGTCAGCGCCGGCGGCCAGCACCCGTATCAAGAATATGGAGGAAGGGCTGGGCGTCAAGCTGCTGTTCCGCACGCCGCAGGGCGTCACGCTCACACCGCCCGGCCAGGCCTTTGTGCACCATGCGCGGCTGGTGCTGGGGCAGCTGGAGCACCTGCGCAGCGACTTGCAGGAGTACGCGCATGGCATCAAGGGGCATCTGCGGGTGTTTGCCAACACCACGGCGCTGGGCGAGTTCCTGCCGCCGGTGCTGCGCCGTTACCTGCTGGCGCACCCCGATGTGAACGTGGACCTGCAGGAGCGCCTGAGCCACGACATCGTGCGCGCGGTGTCCGAAGGGCAGACCGACATCGGCATCGTCGCCGGCCTGGTGCGCACCGAAAACCTGCAGGTGCTGCCCTACCGGCGCGACCGTCTGGTGCTGGTGGTGCCGCGTGACCACGCGCTGGCCGGCACCCCGGCCGTGACCTTTGCCGACACACTGGCCTTCGACCACATCGGCCTGCACGAGAGCAGCGCCATCCGCGCCTTTTTGCAGCAGATCTGCGACGGGCTGGAGCGGCCGATGAAGCAGCGCATCCAGGTCAGCAACTTCGAGGCCGCCTGCCGCATGGTGGAGGCGGCCGTCGGCGTGGCCATCCTGCCGGAGTCGGCCGCACGCCGCCATGCGCAGACCATGGCCATCGTCATCGTGCCGCTGGCCGACCCCTGGGCCGAGCGTGCCATGCAGATCGTGGTGCGCAGCCTGGACGCGTTGCCCGCCTATGCGCGGGAGCTGGTGGATTTGCTGGTGGCGGATGCGCGGCAGGGGGCAGTGTGAGGCACGCTTCTTTTTAGAAGCTGCATGACTTCTTTCGACCCAAAGCGGCATTCCGCTGGATCAATTTCAGTGCCCTAAAGCGGACATTCAGAAGCGCTCGAACAGAGCTCTCACTCACCGACATGTGCGATAGAAAGGGCCATGTTGGGAACGGCATTCGAAAATGCATAACAATACGAAACGTATATAATATGAATATATTTCGTATATATAGTGGTTATGGGTATCGTCAAAATTTCAGAACAAATGCATGAGAACCTTCGCGTCGCAGGGAATGCGCTTAGCCGCTCCATCAATGCGCAGGCAGAGCATTGGATGCGAGTTGGCATGCTGACAGAAATGCACCCGGACCTCGACTACCGGGAAATCTGCCAACTGTTGATACAGGCAGAACTCTCCGGGGGACTGGACATAGTGGGGGCGGCGACCAATCAATTTGGGAAACCCGGCACGTCTTCAACCAAGAAGCACTGATGGCTCACGACGTTCCTATCCGTTCCGCCGAGGAACTCGTGATGGCTCGCCGTGCCGCAAGGCTTGCCGCAGAGGTTCTAGGCATGATCGAGGCCCACGTAGTACCAGGGGTGAGCACGGAGACGCTGGACCGCATCTGTCACGATTACATCGTGAACACTCAGGGTGCCATTCCCGCCAACTTGGGGTACCAAGGGTATCCCAAGACAATCCTAACCTCTGTCAATCAGGTGGTTTGTCATGGCATCCCGTCGCCCGACAAAATTCTGAAGATAGGTGACATCGTCAACATCGATGTTGCGGTCAACAAGGATGGATGGTTTGGTGACACCAGTCGTATGTACTTCGTCGGAGCCCCCAATGTTTTGGCACGACGCTTGGTAGAGACAACGTACGAGGCTTTGCGTGCTGGCATTCAACAGGTCAAGCCGGGCGCGACATTGGGCGACATTGGCCATGCCATTCAATCGGTAGCTCACGCAGCGAATTTCAGCGTGGTGCGTGAATACGGCGGGCATGGCATTGGCCAGATCTACCACGATGAACCGCAAGTGCTGCACTATGGGCAGCACGGGCAAGGGCTCAAACTTGAGCCCGGGATGGTTTTCACCATCGAACCTATGCTGAACGCAGGTAGAAGGGGAACCAAACAACTTGCCGATGGATGGACGGTTGTGACCAAGGACAGGTCTCTGTCCGCCCAGTTTGAGCATATGGTAGCTGTTACACCCTCAGGGTATGAAGTCCTTACAGTTTGGCCGGGTGGCACCGGCCCCTACGCGCCTGTTTGAAGTATGCGTCATGGGCATACTACGGCCCGCGTGAACGAACAGCACTAGACAGGTCACTCGCCAACGTCAGCATCTGGCCGATACCAGGCAAACGCCGATCACGCATGAGTTCAATGGTGCATGGCACGCAGATCAGTTCGCAAACTGCCCCGCCGCACGGATCGCCGTGCCTCACTTCTGCACTTCCGACATCAGCCAGGCGCGGCTAGGCCTTGTTCCAGGCCGCGAGTTGCTGCGTCACATAGCTGTTCAAGGCATTTAGCTGGGCCATCTGCCCGTCGAGCGCGCTGTACTGGGCCCTCAATTGCTTTTCGAACGCGGCGGCATGGGCATCGACCTTGTCCTGTTCTTCCGCGTTGCGCTGGAGCTGGCTTTGCAGGGCGCTGCTCTCATTGCCCACAGTGCCACTAGCATCCAGCAGGCCCTGCGCAAAGGCCTTGATCTTCACGCCGAACCCGCTGCTGGCGGTGTCGGTGCTGTCGGCCGTGAAGAGCTTCTGCAAGTCGCCCAGGTTTCCCATGGCCGTGTCGAGCTTGCTGTTGGTTGTCAGCACACCGCCTTGCTGCATGTCCAGCCCGACGTCGGCCAGGCGCGAAAATGCCCCGCCCGTGGCGCTGGACGAGCCCAGCAGCTGGCGCAAGGCGAACTGCATGCCGACGATGGCGGAGTCCCCCTGCATGGGGCCGGCCGTTTTGTTGGTTTCGTCATACTTGGTAGCGTCGGTCAGGGTCTTGCTCAACGAGTTGTATGAGGCGACAAAATCGTTGATGTTCTTGCGCATCGATGTCGTGTCCGGGGCAATGGTGATCAGGGCCGGTTGCGTCGAGACGGCCGACACATCCAGCGTGACGCCAGGAATGGCCCCGGCGATCTGAGTGTTGGCCGAGGTGACCCCGATCCCGTTGATGGTGGCCTGGGTGTCTTGGCCCATCTGGTATGCGTTGGCGGCCATGCCGGTAGACCCGGCCGCCGGATCGAAGGCGAGCGCGCCCAAGGCGGCATCGCCTGTGGTCTGGATGCGAAAACCGGCGGCTGTGCCAGTTTGACTGGAGCGCACGAGCAATCGCTGGCCGGAGGCGTCGTTCAGGACCGTCGCCGTCACACCCGCATTCGCCGAGTTGATCTTCGTGGCAATGCTGTCCACGGTGTCCGAGGCATCGATGCCGACGTTGACCGCCGTTGCGGCTCCCGGGCTGAAGGTGGGCGGGGGCGAGGCGTTGTTCCAGGTGCCGAGGGTGATGCTGAGGCTTCCATTGGCACCCAGGGCAGTGCCGGCAGCCAGGGCGCTCGAGGCGGTGGATTGAGCCCTCGCCATTTGCTGCACCGAGAAGTTGAACGACGTGGCTGTTGCTGTGCCCGCGACGGTGCCAGTGATGGCGCTGTCGGAAGACGAGAGGGTCATTCCCGACCAGGCACTGCTTTGCGAGAGCTTGTCGGCTGCGCTGGCCAAGGCAGATACCTGGGACTGGATTTGCCCCACCAGGGAGATTTTGCTGGTGATGTCGGCCTGCTGGGTCTGCAGCTGGGTCAGGGGCTGTTTTTCCAGTGCCACCATCTTGCTGACGATGGACTCCACATCCAATCCGCTGCCGATCCCGAGGGATGTGATTGTTGGCATAAATCCTCCTTCCATGACGATGGTCTGGCTTGATAGAACATCGTCATGGAAGGACGGATATTGAGCGTGCCGGGAGGGAATCGGGGGGCTGTTTACCTATCTTTACCGCGCGTTAACCAACTACCGGCACGGGAGGCGGCGGCCGGTGCCGTCAGTCGGTGCCGAACCTGTCCGCGGGGGCGGGTTCGACAGGGAGGGTTTGCGCCGTGGGCCCGCACATGGACCCTATGGCTCAATCTGCAAACTGCCCCGCCGCACGGATCGCCGTGCCCCACTTCTGCACTTCCGACGTCAGCCAGACGCGCTGGCCTTCGGCGGTCTGGCGCGATTCGGGCGCGATCTCGCCACCGAGGTCGGCCATGCGGCTGACGAAGGCCGGGTCCTTGAGTGCTGCGCGCATGGCGTCGCCGAACTTCTGCACCACGGCCGCGGGCGTTCCCTTGGGGGCGTAGACGCCGTGCCAGACGATCACCTCGAAGTCCTTCAGGCCGCCCTCATCCAGCGTGGGCGCATCGGGCAGGGCCTTGATGCGCTGCTTGGTGGTGACGCCGTACATCTTGACGGTGCCGGCCTTGATATGCGGCACGGTGTTGGTAGTCTGGTCGCACAGCAGATCGACCTGGCTGCCCAGCAGGGCATTGAGCGCCGGGCCGGTGCCCTGGAAGGGCACGGTGGTCAAGGTTACGCCCAGCGACTGCTGGAACAGGGTGCCGCACAGGTGCGATACCGCACCCAGGCCGGCGTTGGCCAAGTTGAGGGTCTTGGCGTTGGCCTTGACGAAGGGAATCAGCTCGGTCACGTTCTTGGGCGGCAGGTCCTTCTTGGCGATCAGGGTCATGGGGACGTCCACCACGTTGCCGACGTGCTCGAAATCGGTCACCGGGTTGTAGGCCAGCTTGCGGTACAGCGCCGGGGCGGTGGCCATGCCGTTGTGGTGGATCAGGAAGGTGTAGCCATCGGGTGCGGCCTTGGCGACATAGTTGGGTGCCAGCGTTCCGCCGGCACCGGTCTTGTTCTCCACCATCACGGATTGCCCCAAGGTCTTGGTCATGGCGGCAGCCAGCGTGCGCGCCACGATGTCAGTCGGGCCGCCAGCTGAAAACGGCACCACCAGCGAGACCGGCTTGGTCGGGTAAGTCTGGGCGTTGACGACGCCGACCCCCAGGCTGAGGGCAGCGGCTACCGTGGCGAGGGTGAGAGCTCTGCGTTGGAAATTCATGGTTTGACGTCCTCTTTTTTATGCTGCTTGAAACTTGAATTCACATGGTTAGACAGTTGGTGCAGAGGCGCAAGCAGGGTCATCCCTAGGTCATTGAGAGAGAGCCCGGCGGCTTGCCTTGCTGTCAGTCCGACCGTGCAGGCTCAGGGCAGGAGGCGTCCTACCTGCGGCGCTTCGGCGATCAGCCACAACCGGGCCATGGCCGCGCGCATCTCCGCTTCGTTCGCGCCCCCGTGGTACAGCGCCAGACGCAGCGCCTTGTCCTCCAGTTCGGCGCGGCTCAGCGTGTTGCCGGGGTCGCCCTTGGGTTCGTCGACGCGGCCGTGCAGTACGCGGCCATCGTTCGTTTCCACCCGTACCTTGCCGATCCAGCATGCCGGGTAGGCCGCATCGACCTCAGGGTCGAGCTCCATCGCGACCTTGTCGTGGAAGTCGACCACCTCGCCGGCCTTGAAGCTGGCGTCGAATTCGGCGAGGCCGGCGCGGCCCAGCACCGCCACCAGGCCCAGCACCGTGCCCATGGAGAACTTGCTCTGGTGCACGGTCTGCGGATCGGTCACCGGGCCCAGCACGTCGATCGCACCCTGGTGCACCAGCGCGGTGACGCGCTTCACATCGCTGGCCTTCAGCTGGTTGACCTGCAGCACCTGCTGCAGCGCATCGGCGGCCGGGTGGGTGTGGCGGCAGGAGGCGTGGAACTTGAACGAGGTCTCGGCCACGGTCCAACGTGTGCCGAGTCCGTCGACCAGCTTGTTCACATCGGCGTCGCTCGACATACCGGCTGCCAGGCCCTGCGGGCCTTCCAGGATGCGGCGCGCGCCGGTGAAGCCCTTGTGCGCCAGGTAGGCGGCGGTGAGGCCGGCGCCGGCCGCGTGTGCGGTGTGCAGCTGCTTGGAGTCGGCGGCGTCACGCAGGAATTCCCACAGGCCGGCCGACTGCGTGCCGGCCGAGCCGAAGGCGTTCAGCATCTGCTCCGGCGTCAGCTTGAGCAGATGGCCCACCGCGGCCGCGGCCGCCAGCGTGCCGACGGTGCCGGTGGTGTGGAACACCTTGTAGTGCGAGCGGCCGAGAAATTCACCGACGCGGATGCCGACCTCGTAACCCGCCACGCAGGCGGTCAGCAAGTCCTTGCCGGAGCGGCCCAGTGCCTGTGCAGCGGCCAGCGCGGCCGGGAACACCACGGTGGCCGGGTGGAACACCGAGCCGTTGTGCACGTCGTCCTGCTCGGCCACGTGCGAAGCGGCGGCATTGGCCATGGCCGCCAGCAGCGGGCTGCTGCTGCGGCGATGGATCAGGATCTCGCTCGGGCCGTCCACAGGGCCCATGCTTTCGACGAAGGCGGCCAGGATCTCGACGGCGCGCGCGTCCTTGCCGGCGAGTGCGGAGCCGAACCAGTCCAGCAGCAGGTCTTCGGTGCGGCGGAGCACCGGTGCGGGAATGGATTCGAAGCGCAGCGTGGCGGCGAAGTCAGCGAGGGCCGCGGAAGAAGGTGTGATACGCATGGTCAGATGGCCTTGTCGTTCTTGAGTTGTTCAATTTCGCTCGCACTCAGGCCCAGCTCGCGCAGGATGGACTCGCTGTGCTGACCGACGGCGGGGATGGCGTCCATGCGCGCGTGCGCGGCATCGGGGGCGCCGGGTGGCAGCAGCGCGGGGATGAGCCCGGCCGGGCTGTCGACTTCGACCCAGCGCTGGCGCGCTGCCAGCTGCGGATGCGTCCAGACGTCGGCCATGCTGTTGACCTGCGCGTTGGCGATCTGCGCTTCTTCCAGCCGTGCAATCACCTGCTCGGCGCTGAGCGAGGCAAAGGCGGCTTCGATGATCTGTTGCAATGCGGGGCGTGCGGCCGAGCGCTTGGCATTGGCGGCAAAACGCTCGTCTTTCGCCAGCGCCGGCTGCTGCAACACCTTGTCGCAGAACACCACCCACTCGCGCTCGTTCTGCAGGCCCAGCATCACGGTCTTGCCGTCGCCGGTGGCAAATGGGCCATACGGGTAGATGGTGGCGTGCGAGGCGCCGGCGCGCGGCGGCGGCGTGGCGCCGTCGAAGGCGTAGTACATCGGGTAGCCCATCCACTCCGTCATGCTCTCCAGCATCGAGACGTCGATGTAGCGCCCCACGCCGGTCTTGCCACGCTGGATCAGCGCCGTGAGGATGTTGCTGTAGGCGTACATGCCGGCAGCAATGTCGGCGATCGAGCAGCCGGCCTTGGCCGGCGCCTCCGGGCTGCCGGTGATGGACAGGAAACCGGCTTCGCTCTGGATCAGCAGGTCGTAGGCCTTCTTGTCGCGGTACGGGCCGCTGTCGCCGTAGCCCGAGATGTCGCACACGATCAGCTGCGGGTATTTCTCATGCAAGGCTTCGAACGACAGGCCCATGCGCGCGGCGGCGCCGGGTGCCAGGTTCTGCACCAGCACGTCGGCTCGCGCCAGCAGCCGATCCATGATGTCCGTGGCTTGCTCGTGCTTGAGGTCGAGCGTCAGGCTCTCCTTGGAGCGGTTGGTCCAGGTGAAGTGCGAGGACAGGCCGCGCACCCGGCTGTCGTAGCCGCGTGCGAAGTCGCCGCTGCCCGGGCGTTCGACCTTGATGACGCGTGCGCCCTGGTCGGCCAGCTGGCGCGAGCAGAACGGCGCGGCGATCGCGTGCTCCAGCGCAACGACGGTGATGCCGGATAAAGGTTTCATAGATTGACTCGCAAGATTTCAGTGATCCGCGACGTTCCCGCGCCAGGGCTTCGACAGGCTCAGCCCGAACGCAGCAAGCGACAAGGCCGCACAGCTGACCGTTCCAGGGCACCCGTGGAGCCGGCTTGGCCGGGCCACTGGGTGCGCCCCCCTCCCGCCGCAGGCGAGAGAGGGGGGAGACGCGCAGCGTCTCGGGGGGTGCATGTCAGAAACTCCTCGGCAGCCCGAGCAGGTGCTCAGCCACGTAGGAGAAGATCAGGTTGGTCGAGATCGGTGCCACCTGGTACAGCCGCGTCTCGCGGAACTTGCGCTCGATGTCGTATTCGCAGGCGAAACCGAAACCGCCGTGCATCTGCAGGCACACATTCGCCGCTTCCCACGAGGCCTTGGCCGCCAGGTACTTGGCCATATTGGCCTCGGCGCCGCAGGGCTGGTGCGCGTCGAACAGTTCGCAGGCCTTCCAGCGCATCAGATTCGCCGCTTCCACCTCGATGTAGCTCTCGGCGATCGGGAACTGCACGCCCTGGTTCTGGCCGGTCGGGCGGCCGAACACCACGCGCTCCTTCACATACTTCGTCACGCGGTCGATGAACCAATAGCCGTCGCCAATGCACTCGGCGGCGATCAGTGTGCGCTCGGCGTTCAGCCCGTCCAGGATGTACTTGAAGCCCTGACCTTCCTGGCCGATCAGGTTCTCGGCCGGGATCTCCAGGTTCTCGAAGAACAGCTCGTTGGTCTCGTGGTTGACCATGTTGGGAATCGGACGCACCGTCAGGCCGCTCTTTTCCGCCTGGCGCAGGTCGACCATGAAGATCGACATGCCTTCGCTCTTTTTCTTCACGTCCGCCAGCGGCGTGGTGCGCGCCAGCAGGATCATGAAGTCGGAGTGCTGCACGCGCGAAATCCAGACCTTCTGGCCGTTGACCACGTAACGGTCGCCCTTTTTCACCGCGGTGGTCTTGATCTTGGTGGTGTCGGTGCCGGTGGTGGGCTCGGTCACGCCCATCGATTGCAGGCGCCATTCGCCACTGGCGATCTTCGGCAGGTAGAGATCCTTCTGCGCTTTCGAGCCGTGGCGCAGCAGCGTGCCCATGTTGTACATCTGGCCATGGCAGGCGCCGGAGTTGCCGCCGCAGCGGTTGATTTCTTCCATGATGACGGAGGCCTCGGTCAGGCCCAGGCCGGAGCCGCCGTATTCCTGCGGGATCAGCGCCGCCATCCAGCCGGCTTTGGTGAGGGCGTCCACAAACGCTTCGGGGTAGGCGCGTTCGGCATCGACCTTGCGGTGGTATTCGTCGGGAAATTCGGCGCACAGGGCGCGCACCGCGTCACGGATGTCCTGGTACTTGTCGGTCTTGTTCATCTTCGTTGTTCTTTATGCGATCTCGGCGCTGGCCTGCATGGTGAGCCAGCCTTCATGGTCACGGCCCCACAGCGTAACGGTCTTGCCCTCGACCTTGCCGCAGACGATGAAGGGATGGATGTCGAAGGTCGGGCGCACCGCCTTGAAGCTGAAGTGCTTCACTTGTGCATTCGGCAGGTTGCGCCGCAACAGGTCCAGCAACAGGGTGGCGATCAGCGGCCCGTGCACGATCAGGCCGGGGTAACCCTCGACACCGGTGACGTAGCTGCGGTCGTAGTGGATGCGGTGGCCGTTGAAGGTCAGCGCCGAGTAGCGGAACAGCAGCACCGGGTCGGGCACGATTTCGCGGCTGAACTGTTCGTTGCGCGGCGCTGGCGCTGGCGTGGGCTCGGGCGCCGGGGCGCCAGGCTGAGGCGCATCGCGGTAGACGATATCGTGCTCCTCGGCCAGCGCCAGTCCTTGCGGGGTGCTGAATTCATGGCGCACACAGACGAACACCAGCGCACCGGTGCGGCCGTGCTTGACAGTCACATCCCGGATGGTGGAGGTGCGCGTGACGGCATCGCCCACGCGCAGCGGCTGCAGGAAGTCGAGCCGGCCGCCGGCCCACATGCGCCGCGGCAGAGGCACGGGGGGGAGGAAGCCGCCGCGTCTGGCGTGGCCGTCAACGCCCAGTTCGCTGTGGCGCGTCAGCGGCGTGAAGTAGAGCCAGTGCCACAGCGGCGGCAACGCGGTGCCGGGCGTGGGCGCCGGGTCGTCGCGATCCAGTGTGGCGGACAAGGCAGCGACCGGGGTGGCGGTCAGGACATCGCGGCGGGTTTCCTGGCGGCCGATCCAGTCCTGCAGGTGCTTGAGGTCGGTCGTGGGGGCGTCATGGTTCTGCATGACGCCATGATGCGGCATCCGCTAGGCGGCCGCCATTTGTTTTTGAGGAACGGGCTGTTCGCCGGTGGTTAATGCCAATGCCTGGGAGGCGATGACGCGGTCGCGCCCGGCATGTTTGGCGGCGTACAAGGCATCGTCGGAGCGCGTGACCACCGCGTCGGCGCTTTCCAGGGGTTGCAACTGCGCCGCGCCGATGGAGATGGTGATCTGGAAGGTCGCACCTGCCACGTCAAACACCATGGCGCCAATAGCCCGGCGCAGCCGCTGTGCCGCCTCCACCGCATCAGCCAGTTTGGTCTGTGGCATGAGCACAATGAACTCCTCGCCACCCCAGCGGCCGAACAGGTCGGTTTCGCGCAACTGGGTCTGCGAGGTGGCGGCCAGGCGTCGCAACACCTCGTCGCCCACCGCATGGCCGTACTGGTCGTTGACGCGCTTGAAGAAGTCGATATCCATCATCAGCACGCAGAAGTCATCGTGCCGGCGGTGCAGGCCCTTGATCAGGCGACGCAGCTCCGCTTCGATGTGGCCGCGGCGCAAGGCATGTGTCAAGCCGTCGTGCACTGCCAGTTCGTTGAGTTCCCGGTTGCGGTTTTCCAGTTCCTGCGATTGCTGGCGCAGCTTTTCCTTGATGTCGCGTTCCTCAATGAGGGCGGCGTTGAGTTGCGCCAGCAGCAGTCTGCGATTGAGCCGGGCTGTGATCCAGTCGCGCGTGCGCCGGTACTCGCCGCGGCTGCGCACCAGCAGCATGAAGGCATAGACCACAAAGCCGACCGGGACGACGGGGTACTGTTGCAGAAATTCTGGCTGCTTTGCGTACAGCACCGCCAGGGGGCCGGTGATCAGGATCAGCAGGAAACCGGCATACAGACGGGTGTCGATGCCAATGGTGCTCAGCATGAAAGAGCTCAGGCCGATGAGAAAAATCAAGTGCAGGTAGAACAGCATGTCCATTTCGCCCGAGTTCAGCAGGACAAAGCTGCCGACCCAGCCCGCCGCCAGTGCGACCATGCCCAGCCATTGATGCCGATACCAGTGTTGACGTTGTGCGGTTTGCACTTCGGGCTGGCGCAGGAAGCGTTGCGCAATCAGCAGGCGGTAGACCTGGATGGCAATCATGCTGCTGGTCCAGAGCAGCAGGGGGGGCAGCGCCTGGGTACGAAAGTGAGCCCAAGCCATCAGAAAGATCGGCAGAAAGCCGACCAGGGTTGATTCGCGGGTGCGCACAAACAGCTCGTGCAGCATTTCCATCTCGACCTGTTCAACCGCGACGGGCGCCAACTCGCCCGAGGGATTCTGAGCAGAATTCATTTATGTATAAGTCCCAACTTAATTTTTCTTGATTCTCTCAAAATTGACTTAATTTTGCAAAAATGGACTCAATTAACCTTTAATAAGGTAATAATCCTTGACAATGGACAAGCTCAAGCAAATGGAATCCTTTGTCTCGGTGGCCACCCGTGGCAGCCTGACGGCGGCGGCCAACGCCGAAGGCGTCGCCCCGGCCATCATGGGCCGCCGGATCGATGCGTTGGAGGGGCGTCTGGGGGT
>Ga0255338_1003791_pt1 | contig 17218 bp, 11 predicted proteins | sample MeOH1_35cm_T4_19_FD_203715 | JGI IMG/M metagenome (GOLD analysis project Ga0255338, IMG submission 203715) | Sandy soil microbial communities from University of British Columbia, Vancouver, Canada - MeOH1_35cm_T4_195 | ecosystem: Engineered > Artificial ecosystem > Sand microcosm > Unclassified ...
CCACCTCGCTCACCTCACTGCGTTCGGTGAGCGACCTTCCCCACAAAGGGGAGGGTAAGAAAGCATCACCGCCAGCCCATTCCCGGCGCGACGTGTTTGAGGATCGCCTCGATCACATGCGCGTTGTAGTCGACGCCGAGTTGGTTCGGCACGGTGAGCAGCAGCGTGTCAGCCTCGGCGATGGCATCGTCTCCCTTGAGCTGTTCGATCAGCACATCCGGCTCGGCCGCATAGCTGCGGCCGAAGATGGCGCGCTCCGTCTCGCTCAAGAGCCCGATCTGATCGTCGCTCTCACCACCGCCGCCGAAATAGGTGCGGTCGCGCTCATCCACCAGCGCGAAAATGCTGCGCGACACCGAGACACGCGGCGTGCGCGTATGCCCGGCCTCCTTCCAAGCGGAGCGGAAGAGCCGGATCTGCTCGGCCTGCTGCACGTGGAACGGCTTGCCGCTCTCATCGATCTTCAAGGTCGACGACTGCAGGTTCATGCCGAGCTTGGCCGCCCATTCCGCTGTGGCGTTGGTGCCGGCGCCCCACCAGATGCGCTCGCGCAGGCCCTCCGAGAACGGTTCGAGACGCAGGAGGCCGGGCGGGTTCGGAAACATCGGCCGCGGATTGGGCTTGGCGAAACCCTTGCCGTTGAGCACTTCGAGGAAGACCTCGGTGTGACGCCGCGCCATGTCGGCATCGGTCATGCCTTCCGGCGGCGCGTAGCCGAAGTAACGAAAACCCTCGATCACCTGCTCGGGCGAGCCGCGCGAGATGCCGAGCTGCAGGCGGCCGCCGGCGATGAGATCGGCGCTTCCCGCGTCCTCCGCCATGTAGAGCGGGTTCTCGTAACGCATGTCGATGACCGCGGTGCCGATCTCGATGCGCTTGGTCCTGGCGCCGACCGCCGCGAGCAGCGGGAACGGCGAGGCAAGCTGGCGGGCGAAGTGATGGACGCGGAAGTAAGCCCCGTCCGCGCCGAGCTCCTCGGCCGCGACGGCGAGGTCGATGGATTGCAGCAGCGCGTCGGCGCCCGTCCGCGTTTGCGACTGCGGCGACGGTGTCCAGTGCCCAAAAGAGAGGAAGCCGATGTGTTTCATGGAAAATATGTGGGGATGAGCTGCGTGATTGTCGAATGATCGTCGTGTATCCAGCATGACAGCCCATTACCGCGCAAAGCAATCGCTGAATTGCGCGCGCTGCCGCTTGCCAAAGCGGCGCGCGCGTGGCCCTTATCGCCCCATGGCTGAGGTGATCATCCGGGACGGGGGCAAGCTCGCGCCGCATCCACTGCGCGCGGCGGTGCTGCGCGAGGTGCATGCGCGCCCGTTCACGCCGATCGAGACGCCGCGCCGCGTCCTACACTTTGCTTTCGAGACCGGCGCCGAGGCCGCGCGCACCGACCGCGTCGTCCTGACCGAGTTGTGTCGGCAGCGCGGCCTCGACACCCCGAAGGAGGGCAGCAAGCATCACCGCCTGCGCCTTGGCGGCGCCGTACTGCGCTGGGAGCAGCATTCGGAGTTCACCACTTATACGTGGGAGTTGCCGTCGGAGACGTTGGTGCCGTTCCTGCCGTCGGCGTCCGCGCTGGCGACGCCGATGACCGTGCTACCGCAGCCGGGACCGCTCATTGTCGCGCTCGACCTGCATCTGTTGCCAGACGCGGAGACGAGCGCCACCACCGGCCAATTGTTCGACCGCGCCTCGCTCGCGGTCGCTGAGAACGCCGAAGGCGACGCGCTGTTCGCGACAGACTTCCAGGCCGACCCCAATGGCTTCATCCGCATCCTCGTGCTCGACCGAGGCCTCGGCGCGGAGCGCGCGGGCGCGCTGGTGCAGCGGATCGTCGAGACCGAAACCTACCGGACCTTGGCGCTGCTCGGCCTGCCGGAAGCGCAAAGGCTGGCGCCGTCGATCTGCCGCATCGAGCAACGTCTCGCCGAAGTGACGGAGGAGATGCGCCGCTCGCAGCAGCTCGTCGACAACCACCGCCTGCTCGACGAATTGACGGCGCTCGCGGCCGAACTCGAAGCGGGCGCGGCGGCGAGCCTGTTCCGCTTCGGCGCCAGCCGCGCCTATGACGAGATCGTGCATCTGCGCCTGCAGACGATCGGCGAGCGCAAGGTCGAAGGCTTCCCGACCTGGTCGTCGTTCCTGGCGCGGCGCATGGCGCCGGCGATGCGCACCTGCATCACCACCGCCGAGCGGCAAGCCAACCTGTCGCAGAAGCTCGCGCGCGCCGCCAACCTGTTGCGCACCCGCGTCGACGTCGAGCTCGAGCAGCAGAACCGCGATCTCCTGCGCTCGATGAACGAACGCACGCGCCTGCAATTGCGGCTGCAAACCACGGTCGAAGGTTTGTCGGTGGCGGCGATCAGCTATTACGTCGTCGGTCTGTTCGGCCACGTTCTCGAGGGCGTGCACAGCGAAGGCGTGCCGGTGAATGTGTCGGCGGCGACGGCATTGTTCGTGCCGGTAGCCGTGCTGGCGATCTGGTGGGTCGTGCGGCGCATCCGGCGCACGCATATTCGCGAGTAGTGGCAATAGCCGTCATCCTGAGGCGCGAGCGAAGCGAGCCTCGAAGGAGGACGGCGGCACGGCTGGGGCCGTCGCCCTTCGAGGCTCGGCGACTGCGTCGCCTCGCACCTCAGGGTGACGGGTTTTGTTCCGTGCCAGCCCCTACTCAGCCGCCTGCCGCGCCGGGACAGGCATCTGCGCCAGCACCTGATGGATCTGCGCCACCACCGCCGCGCCTTCGCCGATCGCCGCGCCGACGCGCTTGGTCGAACCCGCGCGCACGTCGCCGATAGCGAAGATGCCCGGCATGCTGGTTTCGAGCGGCAGCGGCGGACGGCCCGGATCGTCTTCGGCCGGGAAACCCTGACCGGTGATGACGAAGCCCTTACCGTCGACCTCGACGCAATCGTCGAGCCACCCGGTGTTGGGATCGGCGCCGATGAACAGGAACAGATGGCGTAGCGGAATCGTGTGCATCTCGCCGGCGCGCGTGCGCAAGGTCGCGCTCATGAGGCCGCAGGTCGTGCTGCCTTCGAGCGCGACCACCTCGGCCCCGATCTTCAATTCGACATTGGGCAGCGCGGATATGCGGTCGATCAGATAGCGCGACATGGTCGCTTCTAAGCCGCGGCGCACGACCAGCTTGAGACGCTTCACCTTGGGCGCGAGATAGACCACCGCTTGCCCGGCCGAATTACCGCCGCCGATCAGCGCGACATCCTCGCCTTCGCACAATTTGGCTTCGATGGGCGACGCCCAATAAGACACGCCGTTGCTGTCGAAGTCGGCAAGGTTCGGAATGTCCGGCTGCCGGTAGCGTGCGCCAGAGGCGATGACGATCGTACGCGCACGGATCGTCAGGCCGTTGGAAATCTCGAGCGCGAAGACATCGTTGGCGCAACGCTCCGGCCCACCGCAGTCGAGCCGTTCGACCTGCAGCGGAATGGCGATCTCGGCGCCGAACTTCTGCGCCTGCGTGAAGGCGCGGCCCGCCAGGGCCTGCCCCGAAATACCGGTCGGGAAACCGAGATAGTTCTCGATCCGCGCCGACGCGCCCGCTTGGCCGCCATAGGCGCGCTGGTCGAAGACGATCACCGACAGGCCCTCCGACGCGGCATAGACCGCCGCCGCGAGACCGGCCGGGCCTGCACCGACCACGGCGACATCGTACAGCGCGCAGGGCGCGATCTCCGGCGTGATGCCGAGGCACATCGCGGCTTCGGCATCGGTCGGGCGCCTCAGCACTTTGCCGTTGGGGCAGATCATCAACGGCAGTTCATGTGCCGCCACGCCGAAGCGTTCGATCGCCGCGCGCGCTTCTTCGTCGGATTCCGCGTCCATGACCGCATAAGGATAGCCGTTACGCGCCAGGAAGCCTTGCAGGCGAATGCATTCGGGCGAGCGGCCCTCATCGATGATGACCGAGCCGGCGCCGCCCTCCTGGATGAGCGCCACGCGCCGCAGGATGAAGGCGCGCATCATCATCTCGCCGAGCTCGGCCGAGCCGATCACCAAAGCGCGCACATGAGCGGCGTCGAAGGGCAGTGCGATACAGCCCTCCGAACCGGCGCGGCCGGAGGCCAACGTGCCGCGACCGGATAGCTGGCTGACTTCGCCGCTGAACTGACCGGCCGAGAGCGACACCACCGAGGATTCGCGATGCAAACCGTCGCGGCGCGACGTCTCGATGCCGCCCTCCAGCACCAGCCAGGACGGCACGTTGCGCGTGCCGACATCGTAGATCAGCTCGCCCGGCGCGAAGCGCTGCGCCTCACCGCTGGCGAAGCGCCGGGCGATATCGACCTGCGCGGCATCGAGCACGGGATACAATTGGTCGAAACGGGTATCGGCAAGCCTCATGGAAAAACTCCGTCGCCCTTCCGGCGGGTCAAATCTAGCATAAAGACACCGTATGTCGGCCCCGCGAAAGGTATGGCCCGATCATCCCAATTCTGTGATCGTGCGCCGATGGCGCCGATGGAACCGGCGGCCTATCTAACACCGGCTGCAATAAAGGGTGACATCATGCGCACCGAGCGTCTTAAGTTCGCCAACGCCAAGGGCGAGAAACTGTCGGCGCTGATCGACTTTCCGCTCGGCAAGCCCGACGCCTTCGCGCTGTTCGCGCATTGCTTCACCTGCGGCAAGGACAACCTCGCAGCGAAACGAATCGCCGAGCGTCTGGCGATGAATGGCATCGCCGTGCTGCGGTTCGATTTCACCGGGCTCGGCACCAGCGAAGGCGATTTCGCCGATACGCATTTTTCGTCGAATGTCGACGATCTCGTCGCCGCCGCCGATTATCTGCGCGAGCGTCACGGCGCACCGGCCATCCTGATCGGCCACAGCCTCGGCGGCGCGGCCGTCATCGCTGCTGCGCACCGTGTGCCCGAAGCGCGCTGCGTGGTCACGATCGCAGCGCCCAGCGATCCTATGCACGTCACCGCGCAATTCAAGGACGACGTCGACAAGATCAAGGCCGAGGGCGAAGTGGAAGTGGCATTGGCCGGCCGGCCGTTCCGCATCAAGCGGGCCTTCCTCGACGATGTGGCGCAGCAGAAGCTGAACGACTATCTCGCCAATCTGCACAAGGCGCTTCTGATATTCCACTCGCCCACCGACCAGACGGTGGGCATCGAGAACGCCACCGATATCTTCACCCATGCCAAGCATCCGAAGAGCTTCGTCTCGCTCGCCGGCGCCGATCATCTTCTGAGCAAGAAAAGCGATGCGACCTATGTCGCCAATGTCATCGCGGCGTGGGCCACGCGCTATATCGCGCAGGCTGAGGAGCGCACCGATACGGATGTCGAAGTCGGCACCGTGCTGGTGCGCGAGACCGGCCAAGGCAAGCTCCAGCAGGAAATCCTCAGCGGGCCGCACCGTTTTCTGGCCGACGAACCGGTGCAGGTTGGCGGCGACGACTCCGCGCCCTCGCCTTACGATTACCTGTTGGCCGCGCTCGGCGCCTGCACGGCGATGACGCTCAGGCTTTATGCCGAACGCAAGAAGCTGCCTCTCGATCGCGTATCGGTCAGACTGACGCACAACAAGATCCATGTCGAGGATTGCGCCAACTGCGAGACGAAAGAGGGCATGCTCGATCGCATCGATCGTCATCTGACCTTCGAAGGCGCGCTCACCGACGAGCAGCACAAGCAACTGATGGTCATTGCCGACAAATGTCCGGTGCACCGGACGCTGACGTCGAAGATCGACATCCGCACCTTCGAACGGCCTGCTTTGCCGGAAGCGGTGTGAGACGCTCGGTCAATCCCGATATCGGCCTGCGATTTGACGCGTGATTGTATAACACCGCCGGTCCGTCCCATATGGGAAGGATGCAGGAACACCACGCTCATCGGCACGATCACGCGCACGAACATGACGGCGCTTGCGCTGCGCCCGCCGTCCGGCCGCCGGATTTTCGCGCCGGCCGCGCGTACAAGGTGCAAGGGCTGTGCTGTGCCGATGAAGTCGCCGCTTTGCGCAAGGCGGTCGGACCGCTGTTCGGCGGCGGCGAGCATCTTGCCTTCGACGTCCTGAACGCCCGCATGACGGTCCCGGCCGAAGCCGCCGACGTCAAAGACGAAGCCATCCTGAAGGCGGTCGCGGCGACCGGCATGAGCGCGACGCCCTGGAGCGCGCCGACCGGCAAAGACGAGACCGATACCCATCGCCGCCAGCAGGTGTTCTTCACCGCGGCGAGCGGCGTCTTCGTGCTGATCGGCCTCGTTATCCATGTCGTGCTGGCCGGCGGCTTCGCGGAAGCCTGGAAGCTGTTCGGCTCGCACGCCGAAGCGCCGATGCCGCTGCCGGAAGTGCTCGCTTATGCCGCTGCCGCGGCGCTCGGTGCGCGCTTCGTCGCGATCAAGGCATGGTACGCCATCCGTAATCTGCGCCCCGACATGCATCTGTTGATGACCGTTGCCGTCATCGGCGCGATGATCATCGGCGAATGGTTCGAGGCGGCGACCGTCTCGTTCCTATTTGCTCTGTCGCTCACGCTCGAAAGCTGGAGCGTCGGCCGCGCCCGCCGCGCCATCGCCGCGCTGCTCGACCTCGCGCCGCCGACGGCGCGTCTCCTGCGCCGCGACGGCACGGAAACCACCGTGCCGGTCGCCGAGGTCAGGCCGGGCAACCGCTTCGTCGTGCCCGCGGGCGAGCGCATCCCGCTCGACGGCCGCGTCACCGAGGGCCTCAGCGCCGTCAACCAGGCGCCCATCACCGGCGAAAGCGTGCCGGTGGAGAAGCAGCCCGGCGCAGAAGTCTTCGCCGGCACGATCAACGGCGACGGTGCGCTCATCGTCCGCGCCACCAAGGCCGCGCAGGACACCACGCTCGCCCGCATCATCCAGATGGTCGAGGACGCGCATGCGCGCCGTGCACCGTCCGAACAATGGGTCGAGCGCTTCGCACGCGTCTATACGCCGGCCGTGATGGCGCTCGCGATCCTCATCTTCGTGCTGCCGCCGCTCATCCTAGGCCAAGCCTGGGGCGACTGGTTCTATCGCGCGCTGGTGCTGCTGGTCATCGCCTGCCCTTGCGCGCTCGTCATCTCCACACCGGTTTCCATCGTCGCGTCGCTTGCTTCTGCCGCACGCGCCGGCGTGCTGGTCAAAGGCGGCGCCTTCATTGAACTGCCCGCACACTTGAAGGCGATCGCGCTCGACAAGACCGGCACCATCACCCGCGCCGAACCGCAGATCGCGCGCATCATCCCGCTTGGCAAGCACACCGAAGCGCAGCTCATCGCCCGCGCGGCCGCGCTCGAAGCTCGCTCGACGCATCCGCTGGCACGCGCCATTCTGCGCTACGCGGAGGCGAAAGGCGTTACGCCCGAGCCGGCGACGAATGTGCAGGTACTGCAAGGCAAGGGCTTGACCGGCTCATTCGACGGCGAGGAGTTCTGGCTCGGCTCACATCGCTACGTCACCGAACGTAATCAGGATACGCCCGACATCACACGCGCCGCCGAGGAGATGGAAGCGGACGGCAAGACGGTCATCGTCGTCGGCAACCAGCGCCATGTCTGCGGTCTCATTGCTGTCGCCGACACGATCCGTCCGGAAGCACGTGAGGTGGTGAAGCAGTTGCACGAGGCCGGCATCGCCCATGTCGCCATGCTCACCGGCGACAACCGCGTGACGGCCGAGGCGATCGCGCGCGAGGTCGGCATCGACGAGGTTCACGCCGAATTGCTTCCCGAGGACAAGGTCGACAAGGTCGAGGCGCTGGTCAAACGCTACGGCACCGTAGCGATGGTCGGCGACGGCGTGAACGATGCTCCCGCTCTGGCACGCGCCAATCTCGGCATCGCCATGGGCACGATCGGCTCGGACGCGGCGATCGAAACGGCCGACATCGCGCTGATGACGGATGATGTGTCCAAGCTCGCGTGGCTCGTCCGCCATTCCAAGCGCACGCTCGGCATCATCCGCCAGAACATCGCCTTCTCGCTGGCGCTGAAAGCGGCCTTCGTCGTTCTCACCTTCGCCGGCATGGCGAGCTTGTGGGCAGCCATTGCCGCCGACACGGGCGCGTCGCTGCTGGTGGTGCTGAACGGGCTGCGGCTGCTCAAGGGTTCCAAAATCGCCGGGTAACCGGGCCGGCGACCTCACTTTTTTCAATTTGACGCGATGGGATGTGTCTGCAGGCCGGATCAGGCCGCGCGGCATGGCACAAAATGTGCTTGTTATACTTTAGTTCTATATGATTGAATGATGACGGGCCTGACATGAATCTCAATCGTCGCGCCGATCCTCGCCTAGTCTGGGCCGCTACCGTGCTGGCGGTGGCCGTGTTCGTGCTCTACGTCGCGCAAATCTGAGGCAGTCCCTCTTCCGATAATGCCTCTGTAACTTGGGGTCGGCTGCCATAGGGCACCGCTATTGCTGGCGGCTTGACGGTTTCAGCGGCCTCAGCCAAACTAGAACAAATAGAGAACAATAAATCGGCGATAGGTCGGCAAGCGGCTTGGCAAGAAGCCGAATAACTCCGTGTCTCCAGAGGCTTGTAAGATGATCGAAGAGTTACGCCAACGCCTCCAAGCCTTCGAACGGCCGCCCGGCCTCGAGGACGATCCGGGCATGGTGCCGCTCGGAATCGAGACGGTCGATCGGATTCTCGGCGGCGGCCTGGCCCGTGGCGCGCTGCATGAGATAGCCGCCGCCGGCGAGGCGCATGTTCCGACCGCCGCAGGCTTCGTGGCGGGGGTGGCGGCGCTTTCTTGTGCCGCGCGCTTCCCGCAAGCGGGCAGAGGCAACAAGAGCGTCGTCTGGATCGCTGAGGACATGACGGTCGCCGAGAGCGGCGCCCTCCACGGCCCCGGTCTTATCGATATCGGCCTTGCCCCCGAGCGGCTGGTCATGGTCGCGGCAGGGCACCGGCGCGATCTGTTGTGGGCTCTGGAAGAGGCCCTGCGCTGTCGTTCGGTTGGCGTGGTGATCGGCGAACTGCGCGGCGGCGCACTCGACACCGTGGCGGTGCGGCGGCTGTCACTCGCCGCGGCCGAGAGCGGCGCGCTCGCCGTGCTGCTGCGCGCGGCGCCCGAAGGCGACGCCTCCACCGCCGCCACCCGCTGGATTGTCAGCGCCGCGCCGTCGACGCCGAGCCCTTACGGCCTCGGTGCTCCCTGCCTCACCGCGCAATTGATGCGCAACCGCCGCGGCACCGTCGGCACCTGGACCATCGAATGGAGTGAAAGCGATGAGCGCTTCATCCTCGCAGCGCATGCTCAGCCTGTGGCTCAACCGGTTCCTCACCGACCGCATCGCAAGATCGCATGAGACTTCTCTGCCGCGCGTCGTCGCCGGCAAGCGCGGCAATGCCGATGTGCTGGTGGCGATCGACGCAGCGGCGGAGAACCTGGGGCTTTCGCCCGGCCTCAGCCTCGCGCAAGCGCGCGCCATGCATCCGGCGATCGATGTCGTGCCGGAGGATGCCGAAGCCGATACGGCCCTGCTCGAGAAGATCGCCGACTGGTGCCTGCGCTATACGCCGCTCGTCGCCTGCGATGGCCGCGACGGCCTGCTGCTCGATATCGGCGGCTGCGCCCATCTTTATGGCGGTGAGGACGCGCTCGTCACCGACCTGAGCACACGATTGGAAGCGGCGGGCTTTGCCTTTTCCATCGCGATTGCCGGCACCATCGGCGCCGCCTGGGCCGCCGCGCGCTTCGGCGATCCCGGCCGCTATGATGATGGCGAAGAACGTGCGCTGCTGTCGCCGCTGCCGCTATCGGCGCTGCGCATCGCGCCGGCAACGGCGGCGTCGCTCGCACGCGTCGGCTTGAAGCGCATCGGCGACATAGTCGACCTGCCGCGTGCGCCGCTCACCGCGCGCTTCGGCGCCGATCTCATGCGCCAGCTCGACCGCGCCTTGGGACACGAACACGAACCGCTCACGCCGCGTTTGCCGGTCGCGCCTTATGTGGCCGAGCAGCGTTTTGCCGAACCGATCGCGCGCGAAGAGGATGTGCTGGCGGTGACCGAACGGCTCGCCGCACAGCTTAAGACCGCGCTGGAACGACACGGCGACGGCGCCCGGCGCATCGAGCTCACATTATTCCGCACCGACGGCGCGGTGCGCCGCATCGCCGCTGGCACGTCGCGGCCCTTACGCGATCCACAAGAGATCCGCGCACTGTTCGTCGAACGGCTAGCCGCGCTCGCCGATGCGCTCGATCCCGGTTTCGGTTTCGACATGGCGCGGCTGGCGGTGCTGACAGCCGAGCAGTGCCCGCCGGAGCAGATCGGTATCGGCGGCGCGGAAGACGCAGCCGAGATCGGCCGCATGATCGATCACTTGAGCGCGCGGCTCGGCGGCGGACGCGTACGCCGTTTGGTCGCGCGGCAAAGCCATATTCCGGAACTGGCGGCCGTGGCAGCGCCGGCGCAAACGGTCGACAATGACAATGGCTGGGCGGCCTTTCGCCGCCATCGCGCCGAGGCCGATCTCGCGCCACGGCCACTGCGATTGCTCGCGCAGCCCGAGCCGATCGAAGCGATCGCGGAAGTGCCGGACGGACCGCCGCTGCGTTTCGTCTGGCGGCGCGCGCATCATCAGATCGTCGCCGCCGAAGGCCCCGAGCGCATCGAAGGCGTCTGGTGGAGCGAGCACGGCGGCCATCCTTCAGGAAACCTTGCCCGCGATTACTTCCGCGTCGAGGACAAGAACGGCCTGCGCTTTTGGTTGTTCCGCGCCGGCCTTTATCGCGAGTTGATGCCAGGCATGCCACCCCCGGCTTGGTATGTGCACGGCACCTGCGCGTAAGCGTCTCGAGTATAAGTTATGCGTTATCTCGAATTCGCCGTCGCCTCGAACTTCTCCTTCCTGCGCGGTGCCTCGCATCCGGAGGAATTGATGATGCAGGCGGCGCATGCCGGGCTCACTGGCCTCGGGCTGTGTGACCGCAACACCGTCGCCGGCGTCGTGCGCGCGCATCTGGCCAAGCGCGAGCATCATCTGCCGCTACGCTATCACCCGGGCGCGCGGCTGGTCTTTGCCGACGGCACGCCCGACATTCTCGTCTATCCGAAGAACCGCGCCGGCTGGGGCCGGCTCACGCGTCTGCTCACGATCGGCAATCTGCGCGGCAAGAAGGGCGAATGCATTCTCACGCGCGATGATTTGGTCGCGCATGCGTTTGGGCTCGAGTTAGTGGTGATGGAGAACTCAAGCGCACCATTTCCTCCGTCATTCCGGGACGTGAGCGCAGCGAGCGAACCCGGAATCCATACGCCGCAGCACCGGGATTATGGATTCCGGGCTCGCGGCCTAACGGCCGCGCCCCGGAATGACATCGCGGCGTTACGCTCCATTGCTCCCGGCCGCGTGCGGCTGGCGGCTTCGATGCTCTATCGCGGGCGCGACCGGGCGCGGCTCGCGCATCTCAAAGACGCCGCGCGCGACGCCAAAGTGCCGCTGATCGCGATCAACGACGTGCACTTCCATCATCCCGCACGACGCATGCTCGCCGACGTGCTCACCTGCATCCGCGAGAAGGTGACCATCGACCGCGCCGGCCGCAAACTCGCCGTCAACGCCGAGCGTTTTCTCAAGCCACCTGAGGAAATGGTGCGACTGTTCCGCGATGCGCCGGAAGCGATCGAGGAAACCTTGGCGCTGAGCGAAGCGCTTTCCTTCTCGCTCGACGAATTGAAATACGAATATCCCGATGAGAACAGGGCGGGCTTTGCTTCACCGCAAGAAGCGCTCGAGCATCTCACCTTGGAAGGCGCAGCTAGGCGTTATCCCAACGGCATCGACGACGCGGTCCGCCAGAGCCTCGCGCACGAGTTCGCGCTCATCTCCCATCGCAAATATGCGCCCTACTTCCTCACCGTCTACGAGATCGTCCGCTATGCGCGCTCGCAGGGCATCCTCTGCCAGGGCCGCGGCTCGGCCGCCAACTCGATGGTCTGCTATTGCCTCGGCATCACCGAGGTCGATCCGGTGCGCGGCGGCCTTCTGTTCGAGCGCTTCATCTCCACCGAGCGGGATGAGCCGCCCGACATCGACGTCGACTTCGAGCACGAGCGGCGCGAGGAGGTCATCCAGCACATCTATGAGAAATACGGCCGCGATCATGCCGGCATCGCCGCCACCGTGATCTCTTATCGCGGCCGCTCGGCGATCCGCGAAGTCGGCAAGGCCTTCGGCCTGAGCGAGGACATGATCGGCGCGCTGTCCTCCTCGATCTGGGGCGGCGGTGGCGGCGACGTGTCGCAGGACGCCGTCAAGCGCACGGGACTCGACCCGACCAGCCCGCGCATGCAGCAGGTTCTCGCGCTCGCCCGCGAGATCAACGGCTTTCCGCGCCATCTGTCGCAGCATGTCGGCGGCTTCGTCATCACCCGCAGCCGGCTCGATGAGGTCGTGCCGATCGGCAACGCCGCGATGGACGATCGCACCTTCGTCGAATGGGACAAGGACGATCTCGACGCGCTCGACATTCTCAAGATCGACGTCCTCGGCCTCGGCATGCTGTCGTGCCTGCGCAAGGCATTCGATCTGGTGGAGAAGCATTATCCGAATGCTTCTCCACTCCCCCCACGCGAAGCGTGGCGGGGAGGGGTCGGGGGTGGGGGGAAATTTTCAGGCACCGAACCGACAAAAGAGCCCCCCACCCCGGCGGCTTTGCCGCCGACCCTCCCCACCGCTCGCAAGGGCTCGCGGGGGGAGGGAAAAGCTGCGGCAACGCCGCACTTTGACCTTTCCTCCATTCCACCCGAAGCCCCCGCCGTCTATCGCATGCTCAGCCGTGCCGACTCGCTCGGCGTGTTCCAGGTGGAAAGCCGCGCGCAGATGACCATGTTGCCGCGCTTGAAGCCGGAGAAGTTCTACGACCTCGTCATCGAAGTGGCGATCGTCCGCCCCGGCCCGATCCAGGGCAACATGGTGCATCCTTATCTACGGCGGCGGCAGGGACTGGAGCAGCCCGAATACCCCAAGCCCGCGCATGGTGAAGCGAACGAACTCGAACCGATCCTCAAGAAGACCTTGGGTGTGCCGTTGTTCCAGGAACAAGCGATGAAGATCGCCATCGTCGCCGGCGGCTTCACGCCCGGCGAAGCCGACAAGCTCCGACGCGCCATGGCGACGTTCAAGCGCACCGGCACCATCGGCACGTTCCGCGACAAGATGGTGAATGGCATGCTCGCGAAAGGCTATGCGCGCGAATTCGCCGAGCGCTGCTTCAGCCAGATCGAAGGCTTCGGCGAATACGGCTTTCCGGAAAGCCACGCGGCGAGCTTCGCGATCCTGGTTTATGCCTCGGCCTGGCTGAAGTGCCACTACCCCGATGTATTCGCCGCAGCGCTCCTGAACGCGCAGCCGATGGGCTTCTACGCGCCGTCGCAGATCGTACGCGACGCGCGCGAGCACGGCGTCGAGGTGCGCCCACCCGACGTGAATTATTCGGACTGGGATTCGACGCTGGAGCCGGCGCAGCTCGGCTCTCCGCACGACATGCATCGCGAGATGCAAGGCGATATTCGCACCACGCATGCCATCCGCTTAGGGCTACGCGAGATCAAAGGCATGAACGAAGAGGATGCGAAGTTGATTGGGGACAGAAAGAAAATCCCCTACGACTCCGTACGAGACCTGTGGCTGCGCACCGGTCTGCCGACGCGCGTGCTGGAAAGGCTCGCCGATGCCGATGCCTTCAGTTCGCTCGGCCTCACGCGACGCGATGCTTTGTGGGCCGCCAAGGCGCTCGGCCGTGTCGGCGATCGCGACGACGATTTGCCGCTGTTTGGCTCTTCTCTTTCTTTACCCTCCCCCCTGTGGGGAGGGTCGCGCGTCGAAGACGCGCGGGGTGGGGGTCATTCGAATACTGCTACCCCCCTCCCCAACCCTCCCCCATCGCAAGTCGGGCAAGCCCGACTTGCGCACGAAAATTCGCAACCCGGGCAGGCCCGGGTTGCGTGGGGGAGGGAGGACTCTGTGCTCGTGGCTCGAGAAACCGAAATACACCTTCCCCCCATGCCGATCGGCGAAGAGGTCGTGAACGATTATCGTTTCCTGCGCCTGTCGCTGCGCGCGCATCCGGCGCAGTTCCTGCGTGAGGATTTGTCCCGCCGCGGCATCCTGCGCAACGAAGCGCTACGCACCATCGCCTCCGGCGCGCGCGTGCAGATCTCCGGCCTCGTCACCTGCCGGCAGCGGCCGGGCTCCGCCAACGGCGTGGTGTTCATGACCATCGAAGACGAAAGCGCGGTCGCCAACGCGATCGTATGGCCGAAGGTCTTCGAGCGCGTGCGGCCCATCGTGCTCGGCGCGCGCTATGTGGCGATCCGCGGCCGCGTGCAGTCGGAGTCGAACGTCATCCACGTGGTCGTGGAGGAGCTGGAAGATCTCACGCCCTGGCTCGCGCGGCTGGCCGAATACGGCGCCGACATCGACGGGTCTGCCCGCTGCGATGCGGCGCCGGAACTCGCCGCCGATCTCGGCGTGCATGCGCGCGGTTCGGCGCACACGCCCGCACGACGAGCGCGCTGAGCTACATCGGCGGCGCGACGTCGCGTCCGACGGTGATGCGCGCCGCGGCCCAGTTGCCGTCGGCCTGACGCGTCGCCGCAGGAATCACGACTTGCGCGCCGGGCTTGAGATCGCCGCTGTTGCCGGCGACGAGGCTGACCACCTTGGTCTCCGGCGTCACCGCGACGGTCTTCTCGCCGTCGCCATATTTCAACGTCAGGGCCGTGCCGGTCGTCTTGGCGACACTGCCACCCACCGAGCTCGCACCCGCGGCGGCGGCGTTCCCCATCGCACTGACCGTACCGTTTGTCATGGTGCTCTTGGGCCGATAATCGTAAGCGCGATCGCCCTCGCCCGTGCCCCGCATCGAACTCGGGAAAATATGCACTTCAGCCGCCTTCCAGCCGCCGCCCTGCTCGGGCACGGCCGTGGCGCCGACGAAATCGCCCGCCTTGATGTCGGCGAGCGAGGCCTTCACCACCGCGTTGATCCTGGCATCGAGAAGCTTGACCTTCAGCGTTTCGCCGCTGCGCGATTTCACCGTGAGGAGCGGACCGTCAACCTGCTCGATCGTACCCCGCACGATAGACGGCTTGATCTGCGCAAAGGCCGGGACAACAGCGAACGCAAGAAGCACGCCGGCAGCTATCGGCAAAAATCGCATCATAAGCTGTTCCTTTTAACAACGTCGCATCGCCCCACTGATTGCCGCTTCGGGGATGTTCCGCCGCGGCATCGCATGCACATATAGCTACATCGCCGGGGCGACACCGCGACCGACATATAACGTTTTCGCGAGCACCGAGCCGTCCGGCTGCTTGTCGCCGCCCATGATGATGATCGATGCGCCCGGCCTCAATTCGCTCTTGTCGCCAGCGGCCACGGCGGTGATGACGGTTGTCGGCGTGACGGCAATCTTCTTCTCGCCGTCCTTGTACTTGACAGTGAGCGAGTCGCCATCCTTCGCTTCGACTTTGCTCTCGACATAGGCGTTGGTCATCGTGCTGCCGGGGCGCGCATCCCATGGCCCGTGCCGATCCGGCACCACGCCACGCTGCGCCGGCAGAAAGATGTGAATCGAAAACGCCTCGACGCTGCCGTCCGGTCGCGGCATGCCGGCAATGCCGAGGAACGTGTCGTTCTTGATATCGGCGAGGGAAGCCTTCACCAGCGCCGAAACGCGGGCATCGTCGGCGAGCTTGACGTTCACCGTCGCACCGCTGCGGTCCTTGACCTGAAGCGTCGCGCCATCTGCCTTCTCGATCTCGCCACGGATGCGCGTCGGCTGCTGCGCCGATGCAGTTGTGATCATCACAAGCGCTGCCACAAAGCTGAAAGCAGACCGACGCCCGCCGAATTTCCACATGGGTTCCTCCTTCACGGCCGCGCCGAAAGACCGGCGCGCCGGAGTGAACCCCTGTGTCGGCTACTTATTCCGCGGCGGCTTGGCCGGTTTGGTCTTCACTTTTTCTTGCTTATCGGGCGCCGGCGGCTTCTCTCGCGGCTTCTCGCGTAGATCGGCCTCGACCAACGCCCTGAGTTCCGCCGTCACCTCGGGCTTCACCCCGAACCAAAGCTCGAACCCGCGCACCGCCTGATGCAGCAACATGCCAAGGCCGTCCGCAGTGCGCAGACCGCGCTCGCGCGCAGTCGCCAGAAGTTTGGTCACCAGCGGCGTATAAACGAGGTCGGCCACCACCAGCGAGGCAGGGCAACGTAGATTGATCTCGAGCGGCGGCTGCCCGACCATGCCGAGCGTGGTCGTATTGACGAGAAGGCCGGCGCTGCCGAGCAGACCCGTGATCTCGTCCCAAGCCGCCGGCTTCACCCGCGCGCCGAACTGCTTCTGCAATGTCTTCGCACGCTCGATGGTGCGGTTGACGACATAGACGCGCTGCACATCGCGGGCCAGCAATGCGAAAATCACGGCGCGCGCGCCGCCGCCCGCACCCAGCACGACGGCGTTCTCCAGACCGCGATCCCAGCCGGGCGTCGCGCTGTCGAGATTGGCCAAGAATCCCTCGACGTCCGTGTTGGTCGAACGCAGCGTCCCGTCGACATACCAAAGCGTGTTCGCTGCGCCGACCGCCCGAGCGCGCTCGTCAGGTTGCGTCAGGGCAAGCGCCGCTTCCTTGTGCGGCACCGTGACATTGGCGCCGGCATAACCATGATCGCGCAGGTTCCTCACGAAATCGGCGAACGCCTCAGGCGCCACTTCTTCGCGCCGGTACTCGGCGTCCAGGCCATGCTGCTTGATCCAGTAATTGTGGATCAGGGGCGAGCGCGAATGTGCGACAGGCCAGCCGATAATGCACGAAGCCTTCGTCATTGCTCAGAAACAACCTCGTTACGCAGAATGCCGATCGCCGGACATTCGACCTCAATCGTATCGCCCGGCTTGAGCCACACAGGCGGATCGCTCTTGACGAGCTTCACCGGCGTACCCGAGACGACGATGTCGCCGGGCTTCAGCGTCATGAACGTCGAGACATAGGCGATCAGATCGGCAAACGACTTGATCATGTTGCCGGTGTTGTCGTCCTGAGTCACTTCGCCGTTGACACGAACCGTGAGATGCAACGGCTTGGTGAGATCGACTTCGTCGCTGGTGACGATCCACGGACCGATGCTCCCGGTCGCATCCCAATTCTTGCCTTGCGTCACATTGAATTTGCCATGGCGGATCCAGTCACGAATGGTGCCCTCGTTGCACAAAGTGACGCCGAAC